>ERZ511473.852-NODE-852-length-37136-cov-5.269597_pt1 | contig 37136 bp, 24 predicted proteins | sample MGYA00374947_ERZ511473 | MGnify/ENA primary metagenome ERZ511473 (study PRJEB26303, sample SAMN06343854) | sediment metagenome | isolation source: hot spring sediment | place: Canada: British Columbia | collected 2012-09-26 ... | reverse complement strand
ACGGGCGGTCGGGCTTTGGATTGGGGTTGTCGGTAGAGCGTGCCCATTTGGAGTGCCCGTCGGCGTACACGAAGTTCATGCCGCCCTGGTGCCTCGGGTTGCCCTGATAGAACTCCCAGCCACCGCGTCCTTCTGGCCAGTAGAAGCGGGGCTGGCTGTCCAACGGACCCAAGAGGCAGTTGCGCCAGCTGAAGATATAGTTGTTGTCGGCGATAATGCCGATGTTTGCGGGCGACTGAATCGCCGCTAGAGATACGCCGGTGCTGCTGCCCAGGATAAGCTCGTTGATGCCGTACTCCACGAACGGCACGATGCGCTTCTTGTCCGGGTCCCCGCAAACCCACAGTGCGTACGATGCGACGTAGGTCGTGCCCGCATAGCTGGGACAGTCGAACAGTCCACCGTTCTTCACGTACGGGTAAATCATCGTCGCCCAGTGCTGCTTGGGTTGAGTAGGGTCGGTAGTGAAGTACCCTACATCCGGACAGCCACCGGGCCACGGCTGCGGGAAGAAGGTTTCGTCGTTCTTGCACGTACATGTTTACTGCCAGACCAATCTGCTTGGTGTTGGACAAGCAAGCGGTCTTGCGTGCGCTCTCGCGTGCCTGCGAGAAGACCGGGAACAGAATCGCTGCCAGTATCGCGATAATCGCGATAACTACGAGCAGCTCGATCAGCGTAAAACCGTTGCGTCGCATGGTTGAAACGACCTCCTCGAACGAGTTATTGTGTTTATCGCTAACGCCTGCTGTCGCAGACGATTGCTACCTGGTTGATTCCTCCGGTGGCGCGCACGAGGCGCGAGTGACCAGTTCCACCGGCAGCTTTTCGTGCACGCTTTCCAGAACGGCGTGGTGCGAAAGGATGCTCAATAACACATCAGCCGCTCGCCTGCCCATCTGATACAACGGCTGGCGCAGGGTAGTGAGCGGCGGGTTCAGATAGCGCGCCGATACAGGGTCGTCGGTGCCCAATACGCTCAGCTGGCGTGGGATGGCGATACCCAGTTGTTCCGCCAGCGCCATCACATCCAGCGCGAGGAAATACCCCGCGCAGAATATTGCCGTCGGCCGCTCCGGCGCCAGTAGAAGGTCCGTTAGCGCGTTTCGCGCGGACGACGAAAGGTGCGTATCATCATCGGGACGGATTATCCAGCGTTCATCTACCGGAATGCCCCATGCCTGTAGCGCGTTCAGGTACCCCGCCAGCCGGTCACGGCAGTTGGTGCTGTTTTCTGAGCCGTTGACGTACGCAATGCGCCGGTGCCCAAGGTGCAGCAGGTATTCTATTCCCCGTCGTGCGCCGCCCTGATTGTCGCTGTCTATGGTGGGGAAGGCTACCGGCTCCTGCCATGATGCCCCAACCGCTACCAGCGGAACCCCCTCTCGCCAGAGGGATGTCAGCACGCCTAAACTGTCCACCGGAGGAGCCACCACGTAAAGGGCAGTGTTAGGATAGTGTTCGGGCAGGGCTGCCCACTCTTCCACAGGCGTCGGCGCGACCATCAGGTTCATTTTCGCTTCGGCGCACACGTCGCATAGAGCCCGGAAGAGAGGGCCATGATAGGTATGTTCTACCACATCGGCGGGCGAGCTGACCACGAAGGCAACCTGCTTGGTACGCGGTGCGGTGGGCACGCAGGCATAAATCCCTGCACCTCGCTTACACTCCAGCCATCCTTCCTGGCAGAGGGTTTCAAGCGCACGCGACACGGTGCCGATGCTCACACCAAACCGCTCGGCGAGCTGTTGTTTCGTCGGCAAACGGTTGCCGTACCGTCCCTGCTGGATTTCCTCCAGCACCTGCTGTCGCACCCACACATGTTTGACTTTCACGCTGTTCCTCTTCCGTCCGTGAAACGGGATGAAAATGATGTCAGAGCGTTATAGAACTGTGTTACCATAAGTATAGATGTTCATGTTCAAAAAGTCAAGTGATTTTGAATGATTTTTTCAAAAAATTCTGAGGTGTTAAATATAAAGTTATAGTATAGTAAATATACACACATTTCACTGCCACAATTGTTCTGCTGAGGGTGCTCCGTAGCTCGATGCAACGCTGACGTCTGATAGCCAAGCAATAGTCTGTCACGCCTTCCATGCAGACACGCCTGGGCAGGCACAGCCGAAACCTTTCCGGCACGCCTGTTGTCGATACAAGCAGGGGGATGACTACCTGTGGATCGCGGGGAATTGCCTCCGGTGCTTCTATTCTGGCGTGAGCACCTGGCTACTGCTCTGGTGTGGCTGGGGATAGTCTTCATCGTACTGCCGATGATGGCTCTTGCGCTGGTTGCTGCAAAGCGGTTCACCGAATTCGCAATCTCGTATCCGCCCCTGCACCTGCCGTCTCACATCGCTATATCGCTGCTTCTCGCAATACCTGCCGGCGCCAGTCTGTTCGCTTTCGGCGTGTCTTTGCATAACCATCTGCTACATCCTCCCTCTACCTCGGAAGAGGCTCTGCAGCGTTTGCGAAGAGGAACGCTCTGGGGCAGTTTATGCGGGATCACGATTTCCTTGACTTTGCGCGCTGTTGGTATTGGTGCAGAGATGCTGCCCCTGTACGCGCTGGTGGTCGGCAGCGTTCTTGGGTTGATAGCCTTTGCGCACCCCGTTGATTTGCATACATCGGATTAGATACGCTATACTAGCGTTACTAAATTGCCTGGAGAATCGAACCATGCCCGACACTCGCGAGGTGAAGACTGTTTGTCCGCATGACTGTCCAGACACCTGCGCCATGCTCGCCGTAGTGCAGGACGGTCAGTTGCTGGGCGTACGCGGCAACCCGCATCATCCCATCACACGTGGCTATCTCTGTTGCAAAGTGGCTCACTATGAAGAGCGCGTATACAGCCCTGACCGCGTGCTGCACCCGTTTAAGCGCGTGGGTGCGAAAGGCGAGGGCAGATTTGAGCGCATCTCGTGGGAGGAAGCGCTGGACACTATCGTCGCGCGATGGAAGCAAATTATCGATAAGTACGGCGCGGAAGCCATCCTTCCTTACTCCTACGCGGGCACAATGGGCGTGGTGAACATGTCCGCCTGCGATGGACGGCTGTGGAATCGGCTGGGCGCAAGCCGCCTGCTACGCACGATATGCTCCTCTGCTGCCGAGGCTGGCTACGGCTACACAATGGGCTGGTCGGGGGGGATTGACCCTGAAGGGTTGATATATGCCAAAACCATCATCGTATGGGGGATGAACCCTGCCAGCACCTGTACGCACCAGATGGCGATCCTGCGCGACGCCCAGAAGCAGGGAGCAACGCTCATCGTGATAGACCCCTTCCGTACCCGTACCGCCGAATGCGCCGACTGGCACGTTCACCTCGAACACGGGACAGACAGCGCGCTCGCGCTGGGCATGATGCACGTTATCTTTCGTGAAGGGTTGCATGACGAGCAGTTTCTGCGCCACCACACCGTTGGCTGGGAAGCGCTTCGCGAACGGGTGCTGAGCGAATACGCCCCCGACAGGGTGGCTCAGATAACGGGCGTTCCTGCAGGGGACATCGAGCGCCTCGCCATCACCTACGCCACGCAACGCCCATCCGCTATCCGTCTGGGCTACGGCATTGCCCGCAACGCTAACGGCGGGATGATGGTGCGCACCATTACCTGCTTGCCCGCTGTGATAGGCGCATGGCGCGAACCGGGTGGTGGACTGCTCCTCTCCACCAGCGCGCATTTTCCCCTGAACATGAAAGCGGTAAAACGTCCCGATTTGCTCAGAGGCAACCCGCGCGGTGTGAACATGAACCAGCTGGGTGAGGCGTTGCTAACTCTGAATGACCCGCCTATCATGGCGTTGTATGTGTATAACTCCAACCCTGCTGCCGTCGCGCCCAACAGCAACCGCGTGATACAGGGCATGTTGCGGGACGACCTTTTTACTGTGGTGCACGAACAGCTCTGGACGGACACCGCCCGCCTGGCGGACATCGTGTTACCCGCCACCACGCAGATGGAGCATCTGGACCTGCACACGTCATACGGGCATCTGTACGTGCAGTTGAACCAGCCGGCTATTCCGCCACTGGGCGAGAGCCGTCCAAACTGGGATGTGCTCTCCGAATTGGCGCGACGGATGGGCTTCGAGGAAGAGTGCTTCCGCGACACCGCCGAAGACATTATTCGCCAGGCGCTGGACAGCGACCACCCGTATCTGTGGGGAATAACTTATGAGTACCTGCTGGAACACGGCTTCGCCAAGCTGAAAACACCATCCGACCCGTTCACGCCCTATCTACACGGCGAACCACATTTCCGCACCCCTTCGGGCAAGATAGAGCTCTACTCGGAGCGGGCGCAACAGGACGGCTATGACCCACTGCCTGCTTACACCCCCGCCGAAGAGCCTGACGCTGACCGGCAGAACTATCCTTTGAAGCTGATGTCGCCCGCTGCGCACCATTTCCTGAACACCTCTTTTGCCAACCTGGAGCGGATGCAAAAGGGCGAGCGAGAACCGCGCATCTGGATACACCCGCAAGATGCGGAGGCGCGAGGTATCCAGCAGGGCGACTGGGTGCGTGCCTACAACACACGGGGAGAAGTGCTGCTGCGGGCGATAGTCAGCGCAGAGCATGTGAGACCGGGCACTACGTGGTCGCCTTCCCTGTGGTGGCACCGGGATAGCCCCGGCGGGCGCAATGTGAACGCATTAACCTCCGACCGACTGGCGGATATGGGGGGCGGTTCTACGTTCCACACCTGCTATATTCAGGTGGAGAAGGTGGACGCAGAGGAAGCTAGCGGATAACGAGCGTGCCTTCCACTATCTCGCCTCGGGGGGTCACCAGCCCGATGCCTGCCCGCTTGACCTCTTCCACTGCGACAGGATCGGCGCGCATGGCAAAGAAGTAGGGGATGTATGGAGGGTGCAGCCCCGCTTTCCCCAGTCGCTTGCGGAAACCTTCGGACCGCACACGTTGCGCCCAGGCGTGCACCTCCCGCCTCCCCAGACGGGTCTTGCTTTCGACCAGAACAGTGATACTCTCTCCATCCGGTGTCTCGCCGATGAGCACCACATCCAGCTCGCCATCGAAGACCACCGCCTGGCGCGCTTCCGAGAAGCGATATCCCTTCTCTTTGAGAACCCACCACACCATATCCTCTGCTTCTTCCTCCAGGGTCATCCCCACGCGCGCCGACAGATTCTTAAGTTCCCGGCTGATTTCATTTAAGCGACGGTCTGTGCTCTCGCGGTAGGCTTTGAACTCCCTGCTAAGCTCATCTAAGCGAAGGTCGGTGCTGCTTCGATAGGCAACAAACTCTTCATGAGTACGTCGTTGTGCCTCCGCCAGTTCACGAATAGCCTGATCGGTCTGTACCCGATACGTTGCGAACTCCTCTGTAAGCCTCTTCTGCGCTTCCGCCAGTTCCTCTACCTGCTGCCCGGTGCGACGCTGCGCTTCTGCCAGTTGGCGAACCTCGGCGGTCAGGGCAGCCAGCTGTTCCTCCGTGCGCTGCTGTGCCTGAATGAGCGAGTGCATCTGCTGGGGTAGGGCAAGAAACTCCTCTCCCAGCAGGGTTTCCAGCAGCCTCGCCCGCCACTCAGGGTGCTGCTGCAAGATTTCTAAGAGGTCCTGAAAGTCGCTGACAGTAAACGGCATTCTTTGTTCACCTGAGCCTATTATACCATACCTGCATCTGACCGCGGTTACCCCGTAAATATGCCATAATCTATAGCGTAACTCCATACAGCACACAAGGAGAAGAAGGATGAAGCGGACATTCGCATCGGCAATTCTCGTTGTGCTCTGGCTACTGGTTGCCATAGCAGCAACGGCGCAGGAGAAGGTCACTCTGCAGTATAAAGCCCAAAAAGGGCAGAAGATGACCTACCGCTTAGAAGCCGACCTCAGCAGCGAGTTTGGCGGGCAGAAGATAAACGTGCTTATCAAGCAGACCTCCGTAGATGAGATCCTCGATGTTTCGGCTTCAGGAGAAATCACGCGCCAGTCTATAGACGAAGAGGTGGAGATGACCGTCAACGGGCAAAAAATGCCCGCCTCAGAGGAAACGAGCAAACGGCGCACGATTACGGTGACCAAGCCCGATGGCACACTGGTTTCCGTGAAATGGGAGGGCGGGCGCGAGCCGACCGAAGCCGAACGCAAAGCGCAGATGCGTCTGATGCAAGCCATGCAGATAGTGTTTTCCTCCGGTCCTGTAGGCGTCGGCGATAAGTGGACGCGCGAATACAAAGAGGATACCGACAAAGGCACGCCCGCCGCCACTGCTGAATACGAGCTGCTCGCACTGGAGAAGACCAGAGGCGTGGACACCGCAAAACTGCGCTACACCTATCGCGAAACAGGCAGGGAAAAGAACCTGAGCCTGCAGGGCGAAGTGTGGGTAGAAGTCACCTCGGGCGATACCGTGGTGCTCAGCCTTGACGTAGAGAACTTTCCGTTTGCACCTTCTGAACAGGCTCCGACGTTCAGCGGTAAACTGCGCGCAGAGCGTACGGGCGGTAGCCCTGTCGGGGGTGTGGCGGCGGCACAGCCTGCCGAAGCCACGAAAAAGAAGGAGAAGACCATTGAAGAGGTGGTCAAGGACTTCGAGAAGATCGAAGGGCTCTTCACGCTTTACCGCAAGAAGGAAGCGGGCAAAGATACCATCTACATGGAAATCCGCGAAGACCAGCTGGACAGGTTGATGCTGCTGCAGGTAACGCAGAGCACGGGTACAGGAGGCTACTCGCTGGCCGCCGGCAACCCGATTGACGATATCCTCTTTAAGTTTGTCCGGCGCGAGGAACAGATTTTGTTCGTGGTACCCAATATCCGCTTCCGTGCCGACGAACGACAGCCTATTGCCCGGGCGGTAAAGCGCTCCTTTGCGGATGCCTATCTGGAGTCGTTCCGTATCGAGGCGCGTAGCGAAGAGCGCAAAAGCCTGCTCATCAACATCAGCGACCTGTTCCGCTCGGATATTGCCCAGATCACCCGTCTGGCGCAGGCGGCCGGTGGAGCATACAGCATCGACCGTGAGAAGACGGTGATTAACGCCATCAAAAACTTTCCGAACAACCTGGTGGTGCAGACCGCCTATCATCTGGTGCGCGCAGGAGGAGGCGGTGGCGCATCGCCTTTCTCCATTCCGGGCATGAGCTCCGGAGCGCCACTCGCCGATGCCCGCAGTCTGCCTCTGGAGGTGAACTACAACCTTTTCTTCCTGCCCCAAAACGGCTACCGCCCACGACTGGCGGACCCGCGTGTGGGCTACTTTGTGACCGAGTTTCAGGACTTCACGCAGGACAAAGACGATCAAACCACACGCTATATCCTGCGCTGGCATCTGGAAAAGGCCGACCCCAGCGCGCCGCTTTCACCGCCGAAGGAACCCATCGTTTTCTGGCTGGACAACGCGATACCGACCGAATATCGCGATGCGGTGCGCGAAGGTATCCTGTGGTGGAATAAGGCGTTTGAGCGCGTCGGCATCAAGGATGCCATCGTGGTCAAGCAGATGCCTGAGGATGCCGACTGGGACCATGCGGACATGCGCTACAACGTTATCCGCTGGGTGACCTCACCCTCTTCAGGGTATGCGGTCGCCTGGTACCGCGCGAACCCGCTGACCGGACAGATACTCAACGCCAGCATCACCGTGGACGCTAACATGACGCGCTTCGCCCGCACCGAGTTCCAGCGGATGATTAACCCGTTGAGCGCGTTCGACCCCGAGCCGCTGCCCGCCAACCCGTTCCTGTGCAATATGGCGGAGGAGGCAGCGTATCAGGCATGGTTCGGTGCGACGGCGATGAAGCTGATGCAGACGCCGAAGTCTACCCGTATCTCCGAGTCCGAATATGTCAAGCAGTACATCCGCGAGGTAGTGGCGCATGAAATGGGGCATATTCTGGGACTGCGTCACAACTTCGTTGCCAGCACATTGCATTCCACAAAAGAGCTGGCAGAGGCTAGCCGAATAAACCATCTCGGCATGGTCGCCTCGGTGATGGACTACACGCCGGTGAACATCATCGCGCTGCACTCGCCGCGCTCGGCGTACTGGACGCAGGGGATAGGCGTGTACGACTACTGGGCAATAGAGTATGGCTACAAGCCCGGTAAGGCGGCTACTCCCGAAGCGGAATTACCCATGCTGCGCACCATCGCTCGCCGTTGTACGGAACCCGGTCTGGCGTACATGGGCGATGAGTTTGCCGACAACGTAGACCCGTTGATTACCCGATTTGACCTCAGCAAGGACCCGCTGGAGTACTGGGCGATTATCTTCCGGGATGTGAGCCGGATGATACCTCAGCTGCCCACAAAAGCGGTGAAGGTCGGCGAGAACTACTACGAGCTGACCCGCAGATTCAACGGGCTGCTCTCCATGTATGCCCGTGCGGCAAATGTGGTGTCGCGCTACATTGGGGGCGTGCGCTTGCGCCAGAACCATCGCGGCGACCCGAACGAGAAGCCGCCAGTCGTGCCCATCAGCGCTGCCGACCAGAAACGCGCGCTGGCGTTACTGACGCAGTACGTGTTCTCGCCCAGAGCGTTCAGCTTCCCGAAGGAGATATACCTCAAGCTCGCCCCGAACCCGTTCCCGGACTATGCGCAGATGCTCACCAGCCGTCCGCGTCTGGATGCGCCGGTGCGAGATACTATCTCCGGCATTCAGGTACTTACCCTGAATCGGCTTTTCAGCGAGCAAACGCTCAGCCAGATTGCGAACAATGAGTTCAAGGCACGCAAGCCGGATGAGACACTGAGCATGACCGCGCTCTTCGAACAGGTGAGCAACGCGGTCAACGCCGAAATCATCAACGGCAGCAATGTGCCCGCGCTGCGCCGGCTCCTGCAGAGAACATACCTGAGGACGCTGGCGGATATGCTGGTCAATCCCGATTCGGAGGTGCCGGACGATGCGAAAATGCTGGCGCGTTATCACCTGCGCCGTCTGAAAGGGCAGATACTGGCGGTGCGTAACAAACCTCTGGACACCACCACGCGAGTCCATCTCGACGAGATGTTGAGCGAGATCGACCGCGTGCTGAATGCCCGATACACCATCGGCTCCGCTTCAGAGCCTCCAGCTCCCACTGTTATTCCTCGCAGATGAAGATGGGAGGGAGGATTGCACGTCGCCAAAGACGCTTACAATCCTCCCTCTCGGTCCGTTCTGTAGAAAGCATCCGCAGGGATTGCGCCCTGCACACTCATCCGGGTCAAGGGTAGACGTTTAGCTACCCATTGTGCCACAAAAATAACTGTGAAGGCGAATAAATGCTATTTGGACTGCGAAATTGTCTTATGCTACCAGATTTTCGCTTATACTGCAAAATTTGCAGGTTTTTCTGTTCAGCACTTGACAAAATCTGAAGATGCTATTAGAATCATAGTAAGGGCTGAAACGTTAGGGTACAGTGGACTATATCGGCTCCTGCTTTGCCGCAGGAATACTATCCTCATGCGAAAGATGCCCAAACTTCTCGGCATCATACCAACGGTGCAGATGAAGAATCCTAACTGTCAAGGAGGTCGAATCGATGCACAACGCGAGACGTTTCGCGTTCACGCTGATTGAGCTGCTGGTAGTTATCGCGATTATCGCGATACTGGCAGCAATCTTGTTCCCTGTCTTTGCGCAGGCGCGCGAGAAAGTACGTGCTGCCGGATGCTTGAGCAACTGCAAGCAAATGGGCACGGCGATCCTGATGTATGCGCAGGACTATGACGACGCTATCGTGCCCTGGCTGCGGCGCGCAAACTACTCCGGCGAACCGCGCGCTCAGCGCCTGTGGACCGGTTTGCTACAGCCGTACGTGAAGAACGGTGGCACTAACCCGCCATCCGGCGTGTTTGCCTGCCCGTCCGGTAACCCGGAGTCCATCAAGAAGGGTGCAGACGCCCAGGACTGCTATCCGGGTGAACTGGATGACTTCTGGCCCCCGCTGGAGGTATGGTCGCACTACGCGATTACCTTCCAGATGGCAACCCGCGCAGGTAGCGGCACCCAGCAGGACCCGTACTATCAGTACGCCGGTAGCCTGGCATATCCGCCGGAAATGGGCGGTTTAACCCGCTATATGCCTGAAGTAAAGCGTCCCGCCGAGACCGTGCTTATCGGTGACGGTATCACGATGGTAGGCGGCGGTTACTTCGTTATCGTGCTGGGTTGCGAGTCAGCGTACGTTCACCAGGACGGCAGCAACTTCGTGTTCCTGGATGGACATGCCAAGCGCATCGCCCGCAACTCAGAGCGCTACCTGTCCTCTACCGTTGAGAACGGACAGACCGTCTGGTACAAAACCTACTACACCTTCTCGATGGAGTAAGAGACGATGCGTGGCGTAGCCCGGCGCTTTCGTAGCGCGACTTTGCTCCTGCTGGCGGCAGCGATGTTACTGCCGGTGCTGCTGGCTGGGTGCGGTAAAAAGGAAGAGAAGCTACCGCCGAACTATTACACCGGTCCCATGAAGCCCAAGGGCACCGGCGCGGCGGGAGCGAACAACTAACACGAAACACCGGAGGGCGGCATGAGTCGCCCTCCAGTTTTATCCATTACCCTTCCCCCTTTTACTGCCTGTTCCCTGTAGAGTATCATCTATACAGAAAAACACGAAAGGGTGGTACCCATGTGCGGACGCTTTACCCTGACACAACCCGCGCAGGCGGTGGCAGAACGTTTTGGGGTGCAGTTCGTGCTCTTCGAATTCGCGCCGCGTTACAACATTGCCCCATCGCAGCCGGTAGCAGTAATCACGCAGGATGGTGGGCGCAGATTGGAAGCCTGCCGGTGGGGGCTGGTTCCCTTCTGGGCGAAAGACCCTGAGATAGGCAACCGATTGATTAACGCTCGCGCCGAAACGCTGGCGGAAAAACCGGCGTTCAAGTACTCGCTCACGCGCCGCCGGTGCCTGATACCTGCCGACGGCTTTTACGAATGGCGCAAGGAAGGCGGTCGTCGCGTTCCTGTGTATATCCGCAAGCGCGATGGCGGGCTATTCGCCTTTGCAGGGCTGTGGGACGAGTGGCAGTCGCCCGACGGCTCTCCCCTGCGCACCTGCACGATTATCACCACAGAACCCAATGCGCTTGTTGCGTCGATCCACAATCGCATGCCCGCTATCCTGAGGCCGGAGCATGAGGCGCTCTGGCTGGACACCTCCCTGAAGGAGCCGGCGCGATTGCTCGCGATACTGCAGGCGTACCCCGAAGCGGAGATAGAGGCTTATCCGCTGTCTCCGCGCGTGAATAATCCCAACAACGACGATCCGCTATGCATTCAACCAGCATGAGGGAGGAGAAACCGGTGGAGCGAACCTATCGGGTGGTTATCGGGGTGATGGGTGCGGCTCAGTGTGACGAGCCGACGTACGAGATGGCAAAGCAGGTAGGTGCGCTTATCGCCGAGCGCGGCGCAGTGCTGCTGTGCGGCGGGCGTGGTGGGGTGATGGAGGCCGCTGCGCGCGGCGCGAAAGAGGCAGGAGGGCTTACCATCGGCATCATGCCGGGCATGAACGCCGGTGAAACCCCGCCCAATCCCTACATCGACGTAGCGATATTCACCGGCCTGCGCGATGGGCGCAACTGGGTGAACGTGTGTGCCAGCGACGCCATTATCGCCATTTCGGGCGGCTACGGCACTCTCTCGGAAATCGCGCTCGCGCTTAAAATCAGCAAGCCGGTGGTGCTGTTGCGCTCCTGGGAGCTGCCCCCTCGTGACTTCGCGCCGCTGTTTGTCGCGCAAACCCCCGACCAGGCGGTGGAACTGGCGTTCCGGCAGATTCGGACGCTGTGAGACTCAATGGGTCTCTTCCGGCTCGAAGACAGGGAGTATCTTGCCGAACAACCAGAACAGCACATACGGCACCACAAGGATTACCGCCGCTCCCAGCGCACCCTCCTTGAAAGTGTCGAAATCGTGAGGCAGGATAGGCAGGTGATAGTGCATGAAGCCCGAGAAACTCAGCGAAAACGCCTGTCCCCCGATCACCACGTTCCAGCGCATCATAAACACGCCGAACAGCACCAGCAGCAGGCTGACCACCGCCCGCCGGATGGTAAGACGCGGCAGCAAGAGCAGAGCAAACGGCACGAGGTTCCCCACCAGATACTGAAGGATGAAGATGTTGAGGAAGTCCCTGCCGTAGATGACCCGACGCAAAATATCCCACGACTTCAGCGCGGTATATTCGCGGAAGACGAGGTCGAGCAACTCGAGGCTGATGGCGAATATCATGAAGAATACCAGATACCGTGCGGTGATGGTCACCTCATGTTGTTCCACCCCTCTGATTTGCTCGCGCGTCATCTGATAGGAATTGAACGTGCCGGAAACCCGCCTCCTTCTGGCTTCCATGACCACGATGTAGCTTAACATGCACAGAGCGATGCCGGAGACTACCGCCGACATGATGAAGATAACGGGCATCAACGGGGTCATCCACAGCGCATTCGCCTTCACCGAGCCGAAGATGAAACCGGCATAGCCGTGCAGGAAGCACGCGACCGGAATACCTATTCCGGCAAGCCATCGGATAGCCTGCTCGTCTTTGCGCAGCGCCTCTTCGCTGATATCGTATGCGCCAAGGGTGAGCACGGAATACAGCAGGTGCAACAGGCTTTCCGCAAGGCTCTTGTCCCGCTTTTCTCTGAGCAGCAACGCCTGTGTCACGAAGTGTTTGCGATACACAAACCACAACTCGGAGGCGACGATCGCCATGTATCCTGAAAAGACGATCCCAAACGCAGCGATAGCCGAGGTGAAGTGGGGCGTCAGAAACACGTTGAAGGCGCGCGTCGGCTGGAGTAGATGGAACAGCAAAGGTAACGGCGCCGCCAGCAGTAGCGCGAACGAGAGCACCAGCGAGAAGCGTGCCATCTCCCTGAGCTGCTTGATGCCAAACACATGATACAGCGACGACAGCACAAACGCCCCCGCCACCAGCCCCGTCATGAAGGGGTACATGACAATTTGCACGCTCCAGTAGATGTACTCGTTCGGGTAGACGAACAGCTCCTTCAGCGTCCACACTTCGCCGTGTACTTCCATCTCAGCGCACCTCCTTGCTCAGCCCCACATAATACACCTGTGGCTTGGTTCCGTAGTCCTCTTTCAAAACGCTGACCCTCTGCGTCATAATGTATTGCGTCACCGGGTCGTCGGGGTTGTTCAGGTCTCCGATAAGCCTCGCTCCGAACGGACAGGCTTCTACGCAGGCCGGCTTCATGCCCTGACTGATACGGTGGTAGCAGAAGTTGCATTTGTCGGCGACACGGTATACCGGGTGGAAGAAACGAACCCCATAAGGACATGCCATGATGCAATAGCCACATCCAATGCACCACTTCCGGTCCACCAACACCACACCGTCTTCTGTCTGGTAGGTAGCGCCAACCGGGCATACCTGCACGCATGGCGGGTTCTCGCATTGGTTACACAGCTTCGGCACGAAGAACGCCTTGGCAATCTCGTCCGGCTTCACCTCCCGGTAGGTATCTTTGCCAAGCTGTACCCTGGAAGATATGAAACCATCGCGCGCTCCCTTCGGGGTGTCGATGAGCAGCTCCCCCTTTTTGGTCAGGATATAGCGTTCCACCCAGGTACGGGTAACGTTTGCTTCATACGGCACGTCGTTCTCGAGTTTGCACGCCTTAACGCAGAAGCCGCACCCTACGCACTTGTAGGTATCCACAAGGAAAGCCCACCGGGAGGTCTTTGTGTTTGCCGAAGCGCGTCTGCGGAACGCGACCGCAGCAACACCCGCAGCACCTATCGCTCCAGATATCGTTTGCAGCACCCTGCGCATAAACGCTCGCCTGGTTATCATGCTTATCCTCCTCACTGTGTGGGATGGTGGGGATCATGACAATCTGAGCACCCTGTATCCGGGTAATGATTGTCCGGTTCGATGCCTTTGATTTTGGCTCGTGCGCTGCCCGGATAGGGCAGGGAAGCATGGCAGCGCAAACACAGCTCTCTGCTTGTGTCTATGGGGAGCTTTTCGGGAGTTTCAGGGTGCTCCATCGCCGGTCCATGGCAGTTTTCGCACTGAATCGGAGCATGAGGTGAACGAAGGATGTGTGTCAGCTGTTCTTCATGGCAATCTTTACAGTATTCCCGCCCGCGATACTTCGCCCTTATTGCTTTCCACTCCGATTCACTCGACTTCCGGTACCACTTGTAAGCGTAGGTTGTGCCATGTACGCCGAAGTCCTTCGGCACCATGACAAGACGTATGCCCAGCACCAGCGCAACAAGCGCAATCGTCACCCAAAGAGGACGCCAGATATGCATCTACTACCTCGCTATACTTAATGGATATGGACATCTATACTTACTACATTTATCTTATCATTTCCTGCAACGAAATGTTAGATAGAAGAAGATTTTTCAAGAGTATGAACTCACCTGCGGAACGAGCGGTCTGCCATCTCTCACCCTTTGTGAAGGGCGGGACCCCATCCGAACCATCCCCTTTTGGCCGCGACGGAGCGCGACCCTCTATACCAGCACGTGGAGGGGGAGGCTCATGGCAAGCAGCCTCCTTCTCACTGCGGGGAGGCACATGCGAACTGTAACACTTGAACCGGGTTTTTGTTTATGCTATGCTATCACCCGGCAGGAAGTGCCGTCACGATGTTGAGGCAAACGATGTTCTTTAGCAGGCTCAGTCCGCTATGGGCAACTTCGGTCAGTGTAGTACGAAATTCGGACAAACCATCATGTCTACTGGAATATCCATCGATCATCTGATAGCACAGGGGGCACAGCTGCTCCAGCAAGCTGGCGTAGATACCCCTCGTCTGGACGCGGAGCTGTTGCTGGCGGACCTGCTGGGCGTCGGGCGAGCCTACCTCTACGCTCACCCTGAAGAAGAGGTCGATGCGAGCATCCTGCAGGAATGGCAGAAACGCCTGGAGCGCAGGATGCGCCGTGAGCCGCTGGCATACATCCTGGGCAAGGCAGAGTTCTACGGACTGGAGTTCACCGTGACCCCGGACGTGCTGGTTCCCCGTTCAGAAACAGAGGTGCTGGTGGAAGCGGTTCTTGCCAGACAACCTGCTACAGTGGCGGACATTGGCACGGGAAGCGGGTGCATTGCGATAGCCGTTGCGGCCAATCTGCCACAGGTGCAGGTCTGGGCGACCGACATCAGCGAAGCGGCTCTTCGTGTGGCTCGTGAAAACGCCGAGCGACATGGTGTGGCAAACCGTATACGCTTTCTGCAAGGAGACCTGCTGCAACCGCTGGCGGGATTGCGCTTCGGCGTAATCGCCTCCAACCCTCCGTACGTTGCGGAGAGCGAGCGGCTCTCGCTACAGCCCGAGGTGCGCGAATGGGAGCCGCCGCACGCGCTGTTTACAGGCGAGGACCCCTTGCAGTTTCATCGCCATCTGGCAGCGGAAGCGCATTTTCACTTGCACGAAGGCGGATGGCTGATGATGGAGGTGGGGTTGGGGCAGGCAGAAGCGGTGGCGACTCTTCTGGAAGAAGCGGGGTATCGGCAGGTGCGTATCCTCAACGACCTCACAGGCATCGGGCGTGTGGTGGAGGGGAGGTACAGGTAGACTGTGGACGATGATTGTGTCTGAAGCGGTGCTCGGGCGCGATTGGGATACTTCTGAAGAGGATGCGGCATGGGCAGATTTGTGAAAGGCGATGAGGAGCGATGATTATGGGGCGGATTATACAGGTAGCCAGTGACTCTCCCAGTTCGCTACAGGATGCTGCGCAAAAAGCGTCTGGCGTTCTCGCAGAGGGCGGGCTGGTCATCTTTCCCACAGAGACGGTGTACGGGCTGGCAGCAGATGCACTGTCAGAGGGAGCAGTGCGCCGGGTGTGGGAGGTCAAGGGTCGCCCGCCCGATAAGCCACTGCCGGTGCAGGTAGCAGATGTCGGCGGCTTGCGACTGCTCTGGCGTGAGGTGCCTGAAGACCTGCTGCCGCTGATAAACGCCTTCATGCCCGGGCCGCTCACCCTTGTCTACTGGCGCAGCGCGCTGGTACCCGACATCGTTACTGCAGGGGCAGATACAGTGGGGGTACGGATACCCAACCACCCCGTCGCGCTTGCCCTGCTGCGGGCGTTCGGCAGACCCGTGGTTGCGCCCAGCGCGAACCTGTCGGGAGAGGAACCACCTTCCCGGGTGGAAGGTATCTCGCCCCAGCTGCTGGAAAGGGTGGACCTGGTGATCGACGCAGGCGACACAGGCGGGGGAATACCCTCTACCGTGCTGGATGCGACCGTGCGGCCGGCGCGAATCCTGCGTGCAGGTGCACTTTCGCCAGACGAATTGCGAAAGTATCTGGACGTTGACGTTTGATTGCAGCTTCCCCTCTTTGTGCTCACGCGGTATAATCAGGGCAGAGGTTGAGGACGATGCCAACGCTGTTAGACATTATTCTGCTTCTCCTGCTGATGGCTTACGTGGCGACGCAGATTGGTGTGCTCGCCGTGTGGGGAATACACACCTGCTACGTCCGTCGGGGGATGCCGGGGCTTCTTGCCGAGCGATGGAGCTTTTTGGACATCTGGGTTGGCTTTCACCTGGCTCTGCTTTTCACTTTTGTCTCGCTGGTAGCCGTGGGGGCTGTTGCGGGCTTCTTGCTGGTGTTTTTCGCTCCGCAGAAAGTGCACATGTTGCAACAGGCGTTTTTTACGCTAAATCGCAACACCCCGTTTGTCTGGGCGGTGCTACTGCCTTTGCTGCTCATGCAAAACGCCGCCTTTGTGGCGGTAGCGATATGGTATGTGCTCGGCAAATACAGGCTGAGCACAGGCGAGGTGGGCTTATCATGGGACTGGCAGGCGGTGCGCAAGGGTGTACTGTGGGGTGGACTGGCTTTTCTGATTACTCCGCTGGTGGAACTGCTTAGCCTGGGTGTGCTTCGCCTGGTGCTGGGTGCCTCCGCGTTCCAGCGCCTCATGGACTGGGAGAAGCAGACGGTAGCGCTGGATGCCTTCCTGGAGTCGCTCCAGCCCGGCGCGATTGCGCTGGCGTTTGTGCTGGTAGTCGCGGTCGCGGCACCGATTGGCGAGGAGCTGTTCTTCCGGGGCTTCGTGTTTAATGTATTGCGTAATCGGCTTCACTTCACCTCAGCGGTATGGCTGTCCGCCGCGCTGTTCGCACTGCTTCATGCATCGGTCAAGAACTTTCTCCCTATTCTGGTGATCGGTGTATTACTGGCGCGGCTGTATGCGCGCACGGGATCGTTGTGGAGCAGCGTGGTGATGCACGGCACTTTCAACTTTTTATCCGCACTGGCGACGATTGTACTGGGAGGGCGATAGATGCGTCTGGTCAGGTACGTGGGGCTGGTCGGCACTGTGCTGTTGCTGGCGGGTTGCGGCAGGGTGAGCACGGTACGAAGCACTCTGCCACCCTCTCTGCAGCAGGCGGAACAACACCTGCGTCGTGGGGATATTGCTGCTGCGAAGCAGGCGGTGGATTCTCATCTGCAGAAATCGCCCACCTTCGACTCCTATTTGCAGGTGCTGGCGTTGTGGAGTAGCAACAACCAGTATGAGCTCAGCGCGGAATACGCTCAGCGTGCGCTGAACGACGGTCGGCTGAAACTCAACTCTATAGAAGAGGCGCAGCTGTGGCAGATACGGGGTGACTCGCTGGGGTATCTCAAGCGTTACGATGAAGCAGCGCAGTGCTACGAGCAGGTGTTGAAGCGCACCCCCAATAATCCGCTGACCCTGAACAACTATGCCTACCTGCTGGCGGAGGCGAACATCCGTCTGGATGAAGCGGAAGCGATGGCAAACCGCGCTCTCGCCGCCGAACCGAACAACCCCGTGTATCTGGATACGCTGGGCTGGATATACTACCGGCAGGGACGGTATCAGCAGGCGGTGCAGCTGCTGGAGCAGGCGGTACAGGACGCCCCGCAGGAGCCTGAGCTGCGCTACCATCTGGGCATGGCGTACTGGATGCGTGGGCGTTTGCCGGAGGCGCGTGTGGAACTGCGCAAAGCGGCCAACCTGTGGCGCATCCAGAAAGGCAAGCCGTACGAAGAGGCGTTGAAAGCGCTGGAGCAGGTAGAGAAGGGTATCAAAGCGGAACCGCAAAGGGAACGGGTAGACCTGTAGCTGGCAGGAGTGCGTGCCCGGTAGTGATGTGGGTACTCTCATTATCCTGCGCGACCACCCGCTTCCCTTCCGCGAGCGGATACCCCTGTTTCTGCCACGCCCCCCGATGCCTGTCGGCGTGGATGTGTTTCCGTACACCCGCCGGGAGGTGGAACAGATGTTGCGCGATGTCAACCACTTTGTTCGCCGGGTGATGGAGGGGGTATGATAACTTGACAAACTCGTGCCAAACGGTTAGCATACTTGTAGAAACATCTATACGGAATGGAACGGCATGACGCAACAGCCACGCAACGCGCCTAAACTGGTGTTGATTGACGGACACAGCTTGCTGTATCGCGCATTCTACGCCACGCGCCCGCTCTCCACTACCGACGGACGCCCCACTAACGCTATTTACGGCTTCGCGGGGATGCTGTGGCAGATTCTGGAGGACGAGAACCCCGACGCCATCGTAGTGGCTTTCGATACCGCCGCGCCCACCTTCCGCCATGAAGAGTTCACCGACTACAAGGCGCACCGCCCCGAGACCGCTGAGAGCTTTTATGTGCAGGTTCCCTCCGCTCGCGAACTGGTGGAAGCGATGGGCATTCCCGTGATTGCGCTGGAGGGCTATGAGGCGGATGATGTGCTGGGCACGCTGGCACAACGCGCCCGCGAGCAGGGCTATCAGGTGCTGATTGTCACGGGGGACCAGGATGCCCTGCAGCTCGTAGATGAGGGCGCGTTTGTGCTGATGCCCCAAAAAGGCATAGGGCAGACGATACGCTACGACGAGCAGGCGGTACGCGAACGCTTCGGGTTGGAGCCGTCGCAACTGCCCGACTTCAAGGCGCTGAAGGGGGACCCCTCGGATAACATCCCCGGCGTGCCCGGCGTGGGCGACAAGAAGGCGGCGGCGCTGCTGAAACAGTTCGGCAGCGTGGAAAACCTGCTGGAACGCCTGCACGAGGTGGAAGACCCCAAACTGCGCGCCACGCTGGAGCAGTACCGCGAGCAAATCCCGCAGTACAAGCGGCTGGCAACCATCGTGCGCGACGCGCCCGTGCCGGATACCCCTCCGCGATGGCAACCGACCCCTGAGCATTTTGCGCGTCTTCAACAGGTGCTGGAAAGTCTGGAGTTCCGTTCCTTCCTGCGCCGCCTGCCGGAGCTTCGTGCGAAGTGGCTGAAGGTGGAGACGCCCACGCTCCCACTGGAGTCGCCTGCCGAGGTACGGACGGTCGGTGTGAAGTGGAGCGTGGCGCGCGGGGAGGATGAGGTGCGCCAGCTGGTGAAGCGGTGTCTGCAGACGCCGAAGGTAGGCATCCGCGCGCTCGTACAGGGCACACACGTGATGGAGTTGAAGGTTACCGGTGTGGCAATCGCCCTCTCGCGCGAAGAGGCGGTGTACGTGCCCGGTAGCAAGCTGGTCGCTTCTCTATTCGACGAGGAAGGCGACGGTCTCCTCGGCTTACTCGCGCCGTTATGGGAGAGCGAGGCGGTTACCAAGGCGGGCTATAACCTCAAACCGCTACAGGCGTCGCTGATTCGGTCTGGCGTACAGCCCCGGCAGTTCCTCTTCGATGCGATGCTGGCGGGGTACGTGTTGCAGTCGGGGCGAAGCAGTTACCCGCTTCCCGACCTGGTGCAGGACTATCTGGGCGAAAAGATGCCCGTGCAGGACACCACCGGCAAGGGCGGTCTCGCCGCTTACACCTGCGCCGAAGCCGCCGCCTGCTTGAGGTTAGAGCAGGTGATGAACCAGCAGATAGCGGCTATTGGCTGTGCGGATGTGTTACACCGTATCGAGATGCCGCTCTCGGAAGTGCTGGCACGGATGGAGCTGGCAGGAGTGGCGGTAGATGTGGAGTATCTGCATCAGCTGTCAGACATGCTGGACGGGCTGATGCGCACCAAAGAAGGGGAAATCTACACGCTGGCGGGCGAGCCGTTCAATATCTCCTCACCCAAGCAGCTGGGGCAGATTCTGTTCGAGAAGCTGAAGCTGCCTGCGGGCAAAAAAACGCGCACCGGTGCATACTCCACCGACGCCGAGGTATTAGAGCAGCTGGCGGTAGAGCACCCGATATGCCGCAGTATTCTGGAATACCGTGAGCTGAGCAAGCTCAAGTCCACTTATGCCGATGTGCTGCCACGTCTGGTGCATCCGTCCACCGGACGCATTCACACCTCGTTCAACCAGACGGTGGCGGCTACGGGACGCCTTTCCAGTAGCGAGCCGAACCTGCAGAACATCCCCATCCGCAGCGAGGTGGGCAGGCAGATACGCCGTGCTTTTGTCGCTGCGCCGGGCAACAAACTGCTGGCGGCGGACTACTCGCAGATAGAGCTGCGTTTGCTGGCACATGTCAGCGGTGACGAAAGGCTGCTGCAGGCTTTCGCCGAGGACCGCGACATTCATGCCGCCACCGCTATGCTATTGTTTGGTGTGCCGGCGGATGGGGTCACTCCGGAGCTGCGCCGCAAGGCGAAGACGGTAAACTTCGCGGTATTGTATGGAATGAGCGATTACGGGCTGTCGCAGGAGCTGGGCATGCCCGTGCAGGAAGCACGTGCCTTTATCGAGAACTACTTCCGTCAATTGCCCGGCGTGCGTCGTTACATCGAGGAGACGCTGGATTTCGCGCGGCAGCATGGGTTCGTCACCACCCTTTACGGCAGGCGACGTTATGTGCCCGAAATCAATCACGCCAATCGCAACGTGCGACAGGCGGCGGAACGCGCAGCGATTAACTCGCCCCTGCAGGGAACCGCCGCCGACATTATCAAACTGGCGATGATTGAGCTCGATAGCCGCCTGCGTCGGGAAGGCTGGAAAGCGAAAATGGTGCTGCAGGTGCACGACGAGCTGGTATTCGACGCCCCGCCCGAGGAGATTTCTGCGCTGGCAAGCGTGGTGCGAAAGTGCATGTCGGAGGTAGCCAGCCTGCGCGTTCCACTGAAGGTGGACGTGGAAGCGGGCGACAACTGGGCGGAGATGGAGAAGTTTGCGCCGTGAAAGCAGGAAACGGAATATGCGGCGGCAAAACCTATAGCGCGCGTTTGCGCGATGAATGCACAGGGAGTAAGTAGCATTATGCTGGAAGATCTAATAGAGGATTCTGCAGTACCGACGGACGAGGTTCCTCTGGAGACACCCGCACCAGAGCCTGCTTCCGAAGCCGATGAGTTCGCCCGTGCTGTGCAGGAGATGAGCGCGGAGGAGCTGGAGCGTGCTACCCGCACAGTGCGCAAAGGGCAGCTCATCCGGGGAACGGTCGTGCATGTGGACGAAAACGGGGTGCTGGTGGACATCGGCACCAAGTCGGAGGGGGTCATTCCTCCCAACGAGCTGACTCGCCTGCCCAATCAGCCGCCGGAAGAGGTGGTACAGGTGGGGCAGGAGATTGACGTGGTGGTGCTCAAGCCGGAGACCGAAGAGGGACAGGTCATCCTTTCTAAAAAGCGTGCGGACTATGAAGTGACCTGGAACCGCCTCGAGGAGGCGATACAGTCAAACGAGACGCTCCATGGCACGGTCACCGAGCGGGTAAAAGGCGGCTTGATGGTGGATGTGGGTGTGCGTGGGTTCGTGCCCGCTTCGCACGTCGGCATGAGTCGTACACCTCTGCCGGATAGCGCGCTGGAGAAATACGTGGGGCAGACGATACCGCTGAAGGTGCTGGAAGTAGACAGGGTGCACAGAAAGGTAGTGTTGTCCAATCGGCTGGCGGAGGCGGAACGGCGTGAGCAGGAGCGTCAGCAAGTGTTTGCCAGCATTCAGGAAGGACAGGTCATCGAGGGCAAGGTACGTCGTATTGTGGACTATGGCGCGTTCATTGACCTGGGCGGCATCGACGGCTTACTGCATATCAGCGAGATCTCGTGGAAGCGCATCAAACACCCTTCGGATGTACTGCGCGAAGGCGATCGCGTGCGTGTGCAGGTGTTGCGCGTTGACCCCGCTACCCGCAAGGTTTCACTGGGCATGAAGCAGCTGATCCCCGACCCGTGGCTCGAGGTGGAGAAACAGTATCAGGTAGGGCAGGTAGTGACGGGCAAAATAGCGCGTCTGGCTCCCTTCGGGGCGATAGTGGACCTGCCGGGCGACCTTGAAGCCACCATCCCACTGTCGGAGCTCTCTACGCGGCGAGTGCGCAGTGCAGCGGAGGTTGTGCAGGAGGGGCAAGAGGTAGAAGCCCTGGTGGTGCAGATTGCCCCTGCGGAGCACCGGATGGTGCTGAGCCTGCGCCGCCTGCAGAAACAGCGCGAAGAGCAGGAAAATCGGCAGCTGAGGGAACATTACGGAAGTACCGGCTCGCGCGGCTTTACCATCGGCGAGGTCGTGGGCAGGAACTTCGGTACTGAAACGGAAGCGGGCGAACCATCGTCAAATAACGAAGGGGAAGAACAAGCATCGGCGGAGTAGCCATGCTGGTTGCTGTAACCGGCGGTATCGCCGAAGGCAAAAGCACCGTGTTGCGCTGGTTCGAAGAGTGGGGAGCGCGCAGTCTCAGTCTGGATCAAATCGCACGCACGCTGAGCGCACCACAGGAAGCACTTTGGCAAGCCATTGTGGCGGAGTTCGGGCAAGGATATCTGCTACCCAACGGTGAACTGAACCGCAGGAAGCTGGGGGAGGCGGTTTTTGCGGATAGTGCCCTGCGTCGACGATTAAACCGCATCAGCCATCCCCTTATCCTGGGACAAATGCACCGCCAAATAGACGAGATTCGGATGCAGGAGCCAAATGCTGTGGTGGTAGTGGAGGTTCCGCTGTTAATAGAGTGCGCACTCTACATGCAATTTGACAGGGTAGTGGTTGTGGAAGCAGGTGAGGCGGCTCAACAGGCTCGCCTGGCGGCAGACGGTTTCAGCCAGGAGGATATCGCCCGTCGCCTTGCTTCGCAACTTCCTACCCGTGTAAAGAGGATTTTCGCCGATTGGGTCGTATGGAATCGTGAACATTTAGAGCAAACTAAAGAGCAAAGCTGGCGCATCTGGCAGGAGTTGCAGCAGGAAATTGCGAAATAGTGGCGTAACTGTTGTGCGGATTGTTGACAACGCACAAAGGTGTTCTTATAATCTTGCAGGAAACTTGAGGCAGTTGGTGAACGATATTTCAGGGTGACCCTGTGTTAGAGGTAAGCACCTAAGAAGTGAGGAGGAAGGAACAGCATTGAGAGGCGCTAACGGTCAGGTGTCGTCCGTGTTGCGGGCATGGACGCTGTTGCTGTGGGTTACAGTTGCTGCATTATGCCTGAGCCAGTCACTGGCTTTGGCGCAGCCCAAACCCCGCTTCCCGCGCTTTCCTATTGTCGGAAGCCCTGATCGCGCACCGGTGGACCTCAAGCGCGATTGGGATATGCTGAAGGGACGAGGTACACCGGAGCAGACCACAAACCTCACCAACTCCCCGGCGGATGAACTGGGACCCGTGTGGTCTGGCGATGACCGGTTCATCTATTTCTACTCGAACCGCGTTAGCGCAACCAACGGCGCACGGGGCACAAACTACCATATCTACACCATACGCCCCGACGGCACCGACATCCGGCAGGTCACCACCGAAGAGGGTGACCAGATCGAACCCGCGCTCTCGTTCAACCAGAACCGGCTCGCATACGTAGCGCGAGCCTCCGCGGCAGCGCCTTATCATCTGTTCGTGCGCAACCTCGTCACCGGCGCGGTGCTGAGCCTCACGCGCGAGCGAACCGACCTTCCCTTCACGGAGGTGCGTCAGCCCACCTGGTCACCCAGCGGGCTGGAGATTGCCTTCGCCGGCAAGGTAGGCAATGTCTACCATATCTTCGTCATCAACGTAGATACCGGCGTGATTCGGCAGGTGACCACCGGCAACTGCAGCGATACGGAACCCGCCTGGTCACCGGATGGAAACCTGATAGCCTTCACTTCGAACCGCGAGGATGCCGCCGGAACCAGTGCGAAGCCAACCACCGACATCTGGACGGTAACCGCCTACTCGCTGGACCCGAACTCTGCAGTGGTGCGCCGCGTCACCAACTTCTCCGCCAACGGCGTGGAGAGCACGAATAAGCAGGCGGCCTGGACACTGCATGAACTGCCTCGCTTCATCACCGGAGCCAACCGTCCTGTCCAGTGGCTGGCATTCGCCTCCAACCGACAGGATACGAACAGCGACGGTACCTCGGATGCCGTCGGTAGCACTTTTGACATCTACTTCATGGATGCCACCGTTCTGCCCGATGGCTCCGGCTTACAGACGGTGGAGCCTACCGCGCAGATTTACCACATCGATGCGCGCGACCCCGCCTACAGCTCCGACGAGGCGATGCCTACCTGGTCACAGTTCACCACCGCCATCAAGCTGGCGCACGTGAGCAACCGCACCGGCAACTGGGACATCTTCTCCACCTCGGTGGTGGACGTGAACGCGCCGGAACTGCAGAAGGTGGATATCGATAAAAACGAAATCGTGCAGGTCACACCTCGTGTCTCTCTGCCCGGAACCACCGTGCGCATCCGCGCGAAGGTGCGCGACCTCGAGAGCGGTGTGGCGGCGGTTTATGCCCAGATTAAAGACCCGGACAGCAAGTATCAGGACGCGCAGGGTATTGAGCATAAGATATACTTTAACGCTGGACCAGTCACTGTGGAAGGAAGCTCAATCATTTTAACGTTGCTTCCTTACGAATTTGAGTGCCAACCCATCGACCCAGCAACAAACGCGTATGTTGCGCTGAGTGGCACTCTACCCGGCAGACCGACTTTGATGGCAAATTTCACATATCCACCCCAGATGTATGAACCGGGAACGGATGATTTCAGCGCTTTCAGTGGCGTAGCGCATCCACCCAAGAGCCACTGGCTACAGTTGTACGACGATGGTCCTGCATCGCAGGGTGGACACGAGCCGGATGGCGAGATTGCCGGTGACGGCATCTATACCAACACGTGGACAACGCCAGCGGACAACCCCAGCGACTGGTACCTGGACATCATCGCCTACGACAGGGCGGTGAACCCGTTCCGCCCCACGCAACAGTCCAACTGGAAGATTTACGATAACATCTGGGGATTCTCCACCAGACCGTTCAGTGCCAGCAGCAAAGTGCTGTTCGTCTCGGACTACACGCTGGGACAGAAGTTCTTCCAGGGGCGGTTCTCGGTCAACTTCGCGCTGGACAATGTATTCTTCACTTACTGGGGTACCGAGTCGTGGCTGACTGATATCGACATTAATTATCTGCCGTGGGCAGGTAACTATCTCTCTAGCGGCACCGATACGCAGCCGAAGCCTGTGCAGGATACCTGGAACACTCTGGGGGTGGGTTCATACGGAACCCGCCAGCCAAGCGGTGCCAGATGGCCCAACCTTGCTTTCTGGTCCAGTGACCCCTTGGTTACTGACTCGCAAAACTACGATATCTGGCGCATTCTCTGCCGCGGTCCAGTTCCACAGTCGGTGTATCTGGCGTACCTGCCACGTCGCGAGCAACAACCGAGCCCGTCCAATCCGAAAGGGGCAACGCAGACGGTGCTGGTAGCAGACCGCTGTGTTATCTGGGCGGCACCCTATGCTGGCAATGTATGGGCAGGCAGCGGTACCATTACCGACTTGAACGCTCAGCGTGACCTGACGCAGTTTGTAGCGCAGGGAGGGCGCCTGTTTGTTTTCGGTCAGGACGTTGGTTGGGCACTGACGCTCGACGGAACACAGGCTAACGCTTTCTACACCACCGTGCTGAAGGCGCAGTACATCAACGATCAGCATCCGTCTCTCGACCCGTTGAACCGCAACAGCTTGTCGGGTACGGATGATCTGGCTCACCCCTTTGCGCATACTACGTGGAACGACCATAATTACTGGGAGATTACCGGTAGTGGACTCGTATACGACCCGCCATGGCGGTCGTCGCCTCGCCATCTGCAACCTGGTCCTGACGTCAATAACCTGTACTTTAATGATGGCGCGCCGAACCAGCGATATGTAGACGCCATTAGTCCCATCGCGCCTGCGCGCACCGAGCTGAGCTTCGAAGACAATACACAGGGGCTTATCTACTGGTTCGACGCAGGCACGGGCGGGAAGGTAGTATACGGAAGCTTCGGTTTGGAAGGTCTGAACCGTCACTACTATACCTTCGAGAACACCGCCTATGGACGGAACATTCGTGGCAAACTGATGCATAACATTATCTGCTGGATGCGCACAGGCACTATTGTGGGCACGGTGCGCGATGTGGAGGGTGGAGCACCTATCGAAGGTGCTCTGGTAAGGGCTATCTTCAGAGGTGGCAACGAGCGCACTTCCGGTCCTCAAGTGGGCACGGCTTTCACTCGCAAAGACGGTACTTTCAGTATTGGTGGGCTTGACCCGTCGGTATATGAGGTCGTTGCCTCTGCGCCTGGATACACCGCTCAGAAGGTCACCTTAGCTGGTTTCCATGGAGGCGACTATGGGTCAACCAGCTTCCTGCTCACTAAGGCGCAACCCGGTTTGTTGAAAGGCAAGGTAACCTATCCTGATGGCACAACGCCCATTCAGGGAGCATTGGTAACCGCGAAAGACACGATTAACGGGCAGGAGTTCACTGCATTGAGCGATGCTCAGGGTAACTATGTGATTCCGCGCCTGCCCACGAGCGACTATGACGTGACCGCAACCAAAGCGGGCTTCTCGCCGGACCAGCCGCCACAACCGGTGCGCGTGAGCATCCCGCCCGCAACCGAAGTAACGCAGGACTTCCGCCTGAAGCCCGCTCCGGGTAACGTCACCGGCACCGTCACCCGCGCGGATACCGGCGATCCCATCGCCAACGCGCTGGTGACCATCAAGAGCGGTACCACCACGGTGGCGTCCGCGACCACCGACCAGAACGGGCAATATACCATCACCGGTGTGGACGGTGGAACCTATGAAGCGACCGCTTCGGCAGCAGGCTTCTCGCCGCAGACCAAGACCATCGTCGTACAGTCCAACCAGACGATTACGGAGAACTTCCAGCTGCAGCCGGTTCCGCCCGGCAGCATCTCCGGTCTGGTTATCCGGCAGGGCGACCAGCAGCCGGAGGAAGGCGTGGAGGTGGAGGTAGTCTCCAGCAACAAGACCTACCGCACCACCACCGGACCGGCGCAGACCGAGAACGGCTATACCTTCAACTGGCGCATCACCGGTGTGGACGCTGGCGACTATACCGTGCGTGTGCGCAAGAGCGGGTTCACGCCAGTGCCCGAGTCGCGCACGGTGACCGTGCAGTCGGACACCGAAACGACGGGCGTCAACTTCACGCTCAAGCCACTGCACACCTTCGCGGCGGGATTGAGCCTCATCTCGGTGCCGTTTGACTATCCGACCCAGGACCCGGCGGACGTGCTGAACGTGCCGGTAGCCGACCGCCCGAACTTCAAGCTGTTCGCGTGGTCACTGGGACGGTATGCTACCTATCCCAACGTGCCAGCCGACAGGGTGCGCCTGGGACGTGCCTTCTTCCTGAATACGCCCAGAGCGCTGGTTATCACGCAGGAAGGCGCGTCGGCGGATACAGGTATCCCGTTTGAGATACCGCTGGTGCCCGGCTGGAACCTGATCGGCGTGCCGTATAACTTCTCGCTGCGCTGGCTGGACATGAAAGTGCGCGATGGTGCGAACGTCATCAGCGTGCAGGAGGCGATTGCCAATCAGGCGATACGCAACGGGCTGTGGACGTACGTCAGCGGACAGTATGTGCTCGCCACCGAACTGCAACCGTGGATGGGTTACTGGGTGCGGGCGAACCGTGCGGTAACGCTGTTGATTGACCCCGCCGGGCGAAGCCGCAGTGCGCTCACCCGCTCGGTAGAGCCGATTCGCACCGACGGCTGGCTGGTGCAGATTGCGGCTACAGCCGGCAGCGCGATGGATACCAGCAACTACTTCGGTGTCTCCAGCCGTGCATCGGACGGCTACGACGCCCTGTTCGATGTGGAGCGACCGCCGATGCTCGACGGACAGCCGATGGTGCAGGTGGCGTTCGAGCACCCCGAATGGGGCGCGACCGCCGGACAGTATGCGGTGGACGTGCGCTCGCGAGCGGTGGGGCAGGTATGGCGATTTACGGTGACCACCAGCGTCGCCAACGCGGACGTGACCCTGCGCTTCCCGAACGTGGCGCGCGTGCCTCGTGGACTGAACCTGTATCTGGTGGACGAGGCGACGGGTCAACGGCGCTCCCTGCGCACGCTGGCGGCGTACACCTTCCGCAGCGGTGAGGGCATGACCACTCGTGCCTTCCGTATCGAGGTGGCGAACGAACAGCGCACCAGCCTGCGCATCAGTAACGTCAGCGTGCTGGGCCGCGGCAGCAGCCGCACCATCTCCTTCACGCTGAACGGTGAAGCGGCGGTGAGCGTGGTGGTGTTGCGCAACGGTCAGCCGGTGCGCGAGTTGCTGGCGCAGTCCACGCGCAGTGCGGGCATCAACACGGTGACGTGGGACGGGCGCGACCGACACGGCGTGTCCCTGCCTGCCGGAGCATACACTGTGGAGATACGCGCCACCAGCGCGGACGGACAGGTCGTGCGCAGTGTGGTGCCCGTGGTGCTCACACGATAATCACAGGAGCAACGCCCCGTAAGGGGGAAGAGGATATCGACGAAATGAAACGAACGAATAGGGGGAATCGGTAAAGGTGAAACGCTTCCGGAAAGGGTTAATCGCTCGCGCGTTAAGCTGGACGCTTATCGTGGCAATGATTGTGCCATGGCTGGCGTCCCTGGCGCCAGTGCCTGCTGTGGCGCAACAAGCGGCGCGTGGGACCGTGGCGGTGGTGGACTTCACCGTGCGTCCCGGACTTCAGCAGGCGTTGCTGAGCCGCGCCGCCACAGACGCTGTGGCGATGGAACTGTCGCGCGCGGGCTTTAATGTGCTTCCACGCACGCAAGTGCAGAACGCGCTGCAGGAGCTCTCTCTAGAGCCGATACTGGACCGCCTGGGAGTGATGAAACTGGGTAAAACCCTTGCGGTGGATTCCATCGTGTCCGGCGAAGTGGTGGCGGTGACGGTGGAAGGCTCGCCGAGAACTGCTCGCGTGACTCTTCTGGTGCGCGTGACCGACGTGGCATCGGGTGAGGACGTCAATGGCGCCGCTGTCACCGGACAGAGCAACCCGCGAGTGGGCTACGTTGGAGATGACGACCAGCTCATCCGGGAAGCGATAAGCAACGCCGCACTGCAGGCGGCGACCACGATTGCCTCCTACACCATCCCTGAAGCCACTGTGTTGAATACCGTCGGCACTGATGAGGTGCTGCTCAACCGAGGAACCCGCAGCGGTATTCAGACCGGTATGGAGATGATAGTGCTGCGCGGGAGAGATGTGGTCGGGCGCATTCGCGTTACCCGCCCCAGCACCAGCGATGCGATAGCCAAAGTCATCACCAGCACACTGGGTATCCAGCCCGAAGACAAGGCTCGCGCCGTGTTCAAACTGCCCACGGTCAAATTCGACAAGGGCAAGGTGAAAATCACGGAGCCTCGCGCCAAACCCAAGTCCGCAGGGTTGAGCAATCTGGGCAAGATACTGGTGGTGGCCGGTATCATCTTCGGTGCTCTGCAAATCGGCAAGGGCGGTAACTCCGGCGTGGAGGGACCGAAGGCAGAAGCCGTTATAGACCCCACTGCCGGTCCGGCGGTGAAAATCTCGTGGAAGCCGAGCGTGTTCGCCCAGGCGAACCAGGACCGCATCCTGTATCACATCTACCGCGAGCCGGCGGACCCCACCCGCCCGCGAGTGCCTGTGTTGACCGCAAGGTCTAACGAGAGCTCGGTGATAGACACCCAGACCGCTCGTACAGTGAGCTATGTGGACATCCCGCCCGGGCAGGAGGTAGATACCCCCGACCTGACCGACGAGGAGGATATACCGGGGGTCACTGCAGGGCAGTCGTACCGCTATGCAGTCACGCTGGTGTACCGCTTTGTGTCCCCCTTCATCGGGCAAACCGGCGGCGGTGGTCAGGGTCAGCAGCAGCAACAGGTAACCTACCGTGAGAGCGACAAGGCGTGGACGGGACTGGCTACCCCGCTTACTCAGCCGGTGCTGCTGCGCCCGGCAAACGGGAGCCAGGACGTGAACCTCGGCTCGGTGGACTTCGAGTTCCAGGCGGTGCCGGGAGCGCAGGCTTACCGGGTAGAGGTCTCGGCGGACCCCACCTTCCAGAACAAGTCGCTCTCGTTCTATACCGACGAGGTGATGTTGCCTGCCGGGGCGACGGTAACCATTCGCAATGTCAACCTGCGTACAAAGTTCGCCGGTGCCCAACGCCTCTACTGGCGGGCAGGCGCACGCAACATCAGTGACCAGCCCGGTCCCGCTCCCTGGCCCGGCGACAATCGCGGGCAGTTCCGATACATCTGGAGCGAGGGCTTCTCGTTCACACCGGCGGTGGAGCCTCCCCCTGCTCCCTGACGGTGCATAGATTCGCGATGAATGCGCCCCCTCTAAAAACATGGTGGGGAGGGGGCGCAAAGTAAAGAATATCATGGTGAAAAGACGACTCATGCGTCGGAGGTGTCAGGTGAAAATGCGCGCGCGGATGTTTCGCATTCTGGTGACGTTTGCTCTGCTGATAGTATTTAGTGTGGGCGCTGTACCGGAACCGGCAATGCGCCAGTTCGTGGCGGGAGAGCTGATTGTCTCGCTCAACCCGAACGCCAGCGTGGAACAGCTTCAGAGCCTGGCGCAGCAGATGGACCTCACGGTGGACTATCTGGGCGTGCCGGGCGTGTACCGCCTCATCATGAAGGGCGCAAGCGAGGGCACGGTAACCGATGCCCAAACGCTGGAAATGGCGCAGAAGCTGAAGGATAGCGGCTTGTTTGCCTACGCAGGCCCGAATAAGCTCTATTACCCTCTGCAGCGAGAAGTGCGCCCGAACGACCCCCGCTACGGCGAGCAGTGGGGGTTGGAGATGATTAACATGCCGCGCGCGTGGGTGTTTCAGAAAGGAAAGGCGGGTGTGGTGGTTGCAGTGGTCGACACCGGCGTGGATATGAACCACCCCGACCTGAAAGATCGTTTGTTGCCCGGCACAGATACTGGCGACCAGGACAACGACCCTAACCCACCGGGTACCGATCCTGTCGCCGGGCACGGTACGCACGTTGCGGGAATTATCGGAGCGACAACAAATAACGGTATCGGGATTGCTGGTGTTACGTGGGAAGGTGTGAAAATCCTTCCGATAAAAGCCTCACCGAACAGCAGCATCGGTTTGTTTCCGCAGGATGCGCTGATTCGCGCTGTGCAGTACTGCATTGACCAGAAGGTGAACGTGGTCAACATGAGTTTGGGTGGACAGGACGTCAGTGACCAGCCCGACATGACCAATCCGCTTAATCAGCTGATTATTTCTGCGACCCAGCGGGGCATCGTGTTTGTGATGGCAGCAGGAAACTGGTTTGTGGAAGGCAACTTCCCGGTTCACCCTGCGAACCTCGCCTCGGTCAGTGACCTTGTATTTGCGGTGGCGTCGGTTGGTCCTCGCCGCGAACACGCGGCATACTCACAGGCTCGTCCCTACACCACTGTTGCTGCACCCGGTGGAAACAGCATGGTTACCGGCATCGAAACGGACGACATCCTCAGCACGTTGCCGGGTGCAAACTACGGCTACGCAATGGGAACCTCTATGGCGGCGCCGCATGCTGCCGGTGCGGTAGCCATCCTGCTCTCGCAAGGGGTGAAGCCTGAGGATGTGAAGAAGCTCGTTCAGGATACCGCCGCGGCGGACGGGCGCGCTGTGCCCAACCCCGAATTTGGCTATGGAATTATCGACGTGTACAATGCGATTCGCCGCGTTGCTACGTCGGCGTCGGTCGTCAGCCCTGCTCGCGCCGAGGTGGTGGAGACGCTCAAGCCCACGCTTGTCTTCAGCGTGACCAATACCTCCGCAGCTCTGGTGAGCATCACCATCGATGGACAGGGTGTACCCTCCACCGAGATAGCCGATAACTACGTCCCATCTCCGGACGGTGTGGTAGCCACCATCAAACTGACCCGCAGGCTGGCTCCGGGCACGCACACGGTGCGGGTGACCGCGCGTAATGTCAACGACCCCACCATCACCAGCACCGACGAGACCACGTTCCAGGTATCTCCTCGCGTGCTGAGGGCAGGACGATCGCTGATTTCCATCCCGTACTTCCAGCCGCAGGCTGGCCAGCCTGCCCGCTCGGTCAGCGCAGAAACGGTGCTGGGAACCGGTTTCCAGATGTTCCGCTGGCTGCCTCAAGGACGGTATGCGAAGTACAGCTCGTGGGGCGCACCGAAAGACCCCGCCGCCTCCTTTGACCAGACCTCTGAGCAGGTAGGTCCCGAGGGCGGCAGCACGATGGCTCCACTGGGACTGGCATACTTCATCGACCTGCCCAGCGATACGCCGGTGCTCACCGAGGGCACTCCTGCGCCGGATGTGCCGTACCGCATCCCCTTGAAGACAGGCTGGAACATGATTGGCAACCCGTTTGCCTTCAATGTGCCGTGGGTAGCCTGTGAGGTGGAGACGACTGGCGGTGTGCGTATGACTTTGCAGGAAGCGGCGGATAAAAATATCATTCTGCCCCAGCTGTTCCGCTATGAGAACGGCGTGTACACCTGGCAAACCGCGCCCGCCGGTGTGCTCTACAAGTGGGAAGGCTTCTGGGTGCGCGCTTTCCAGGACTGCACGCTGGTTGTGATGCCGTTGCCGACGGGTGGACGCTCTGTGCCTGCAGATGCTACCCTTTCCGGCGGCAGTGGCTGGCTCCTGCGCTTTGCGGCGACGGCGGGAGTGGCGCGTGACGGCAACACGGTTATCGGCGTGAATAGCCGTGCGGCAGATGGCTACGGGCGCGAAGATGTGCTGAAACCGCCGTCGCTCAGCCCGTACGTCAGCGTCAAGGTGCTGAACACCGATTGGGGAGCACGCGCGGGAGCGTATGCGCAGGATGTGCGCCGCAGCGACAACCGCCGCCAGGTATGGCAACTGCAGGTGGAAACCGACCAGGTAAACGAACCGGTGACCCTGCGGTGGGAAGGCGTCAGGGATGTGCCTGCGCGGGTGCGCCTTACGCTGGTGGATGAGGTAACAGGCAGGCGGGTAGCGATGCGCACAACGGGCAGCTACACCTACCAGCCCGGCGGAGTTGGCACGCGCAGTTTCACCGTCATCGCCGAGCCGGACGTGCATTCCGCACTGCGCGTATCGTCGGTGCGTGTGCGAACGACGCGAGGCGGTGGTTTCAGCATCGACTACACGCTCTCCGCCGAAGCGCAGGTGCGCATCACTATCACCGACGCTACCGGCAAACCGGTTACCGGTCTGGTGCAGAGCACCCGCTCCGCTGGCGTCAACAGTGCGACATGGAATGGACGCGACAGCAAGGGCGTGGCGGTACCGGCGGGTAGCTATCTGGTGCACATCGAAGCGGCTACTCCTGATGGCGAGCGCACTCGCACGGTGACGCCGATTGTGATTACTCGATAGACGGGTAAGCAATATGACACACGGGGAAGATACACAGGGAGGACAGATGATGAAACCCTTCGAAATCGTCGGTTGGAGCACGCGACGATGGGCGGTGTGCGTGCTGGTGGCAGGATTGCTGGCGGGTATCCTGTCAGCCACCGCGCTTGCGCAGCCGAGCAACGACTTCCGCGCCGTATACCTGAATAACGGCATTCTATCCACCGGTATCGGTCTGGACGGACAGGTCGGTATCGGGGGCACAAACTATGATGCCATTGGGCGCATCACGCTCGGCACGGTGCAGGGCGCACGCTTCACTACCGATGACGATAACAAACCGCTGATTTTCACCTACCCCTATCCCTGTGGCAATTTTGGTGTGGTGACGGTGCGCATCGTAACCGCCGATCAAACGAATGACCTTGTATGGGGTAGCGGCGACGGGGAGTGGGTGGATGGCATCGAGCCGTTTGCCGACCGTAGCGGGCGCTACATGATTGTCGGTCGCTGGCGCCACCCCGACACCAACATCCGCGTGGACCAGGTGGTGGAGCTGGTGGGCGCTTATGCGCGTATTACGTGGACCATCACCAACGAAGATGTGGAAACCCATCAGGTGGGCATCCGTTTCCTGATCGATGAAGAGGTGGGCAGCGGTTTCAACGTAACCACTCCCGACTACGTGCTGGTACCCGGGTACTTCCCCGTTCAGAACGATTTGGACCTGCAGGGTGGACTGGTGCCCCCGTACGTGGATGCGGCGCCTCGCCGAACGATGAACGCGCCGATTCTGCGCTGGCTGTTCAAACAGAGCGGTTTGACTATCCCCGACAGGGTGGTTATCAGCCAGTTCTCCCGGCTGGCGGCGAGCTTGTGGGACTTCACTTCTATCCCGGAGATGGAGATTACCGACCATGCTATTGCCAGCTACTGGAACCCGCAGTCGCTGGCGCCGGGCAAGTCCCGCACTATCGTCACAATGATCGGGCTTGGCACCAGCACGAACGACCCCTCCGGACGCTACGCGCTGGATACCGAGTCGCCGGGAGTGGTGGGACTGGATGCCAGCAAGGCCAACCAGTTGTCACCGGAGGAGTTTACTATCAGTGCGTCGGTGACGAACTACCTGTCGTTGAACTCCCTGCAGAATGTGGCGTTTGAGGACGTGAGCCTCGCCATCTCGCTGCCTCGTGGGCTGGCGCTGGCAGACGGAGAAAGTATCACCAAGACGATTTCCACCATTCTGCCCGGCGAGGTGGCGACGGTCAGCTGGCGCGTGAAGCCAACCGGCGAGAAAGTGGGTGAGTTGACATACCGGGTGTACTCCACGGTGTCCCCGGGCAGTCTGTCGAAGAGCGTTTCCCGCACGCTGATTGTGCCGATGACGGCGAAAATAGACCTGAAGACCGGCTTCCAGATGGTCAGCTTGCCCTTCGCCTTCGATAACGCTGACCCTGCGGCGGTTCTGGGGCTGGAGCAGGGCGATTTCGCCTTGCTGCGATGGGACTCCGCTCAACGACGTTACACGCTGGTCAATAACGTCCGTCCGGGTGAAGGCTACTGGCTGCGGGTCAACACCGACCAGACCCTGACCCTGAACGGAGCGAAAATAGCGGGAGATGCTTTTGGAGGCACTCTGCGTCTGCCTCTACCACAGGGATGGGTGCAAATTGGTAACCCGTATCCCTATCCGGTTCCCATCGGACTGATTCGCTTCATCGACACCACGCAGGGCATTGCCATCAGCTTCGCGGACGCGGTGCAGCGCGGACTCGTGCGCAGCGTGTTGTTCTACTACGATACCACACCGCCTGCGGGCTATAAGCTCATCTCCCTGCATAGCGACCCATCCGCACTGATGATGCCCGGCAGGGGGTACTGGATATTCGTGGATAATCGCAACCTGGAGATGATATTCCCGAATGTAGTAGCCACCGGCGCAACCATCAGCTTCCCGACGCGTCTGAGCATGGCTCCGGTGCGCTGGCAGGTGCAGTTCAGTGCGCAGAGCGAAGACAAGCAGGACGCCACCGCCGTCATCGGCGCAGCCTCTCGTGCGGTGGACGGCATCGACCTGTACGACATGCCCAAGCCGCCTGCTCCGGTGGAGGAGAGCGTGCGCACCGTGCTGATTGCGCCGGATGGGCAGAGCGCGCTGGCTCAGGACATTCGCGCCGACGGCACCCGCCGACAGGTGTGGGAGATGGTGGTTTCCGCACCGAAGCCTGAAAGCACGGTGGTGTTGCGCTGGAACGGAATGCAGAGCGTACCCTCGTCCCTGCGGCTGAAGCTGGTAGACACCGAAGCGAAGGTCACGCGCGACCTGCGTGCCACCTCCTCCTACACCTTCACGGTAGGGGCTTCGGGTAGCCGACGCTTCCAGATAGTGGCGGAGCCTCGTGGCGCGGCAGGATTGCGCATTACTTCGTTGCGGGTCACGCGCACACGCGGTGGCGCGGTGGCTATCAGCTACGCCCTGAGCGATAGCGCCAGCGCGAAGGTACGCATTCTGAACGCAACCGGAAAGGTGATACAGACCCTGCAAGCAGGAGAAGCCGCATCGCGCGGCGTAACAAATCTGACGTGGAACGGACGTGACGGCGCAGGCATCGCAGTACCTGCGGGAAGCTATCTGATAGAGGTAACCGCTACCTCCGAGGATGGGCAGACCGCACGCGCCGTGCAACCGGTAGTCATAACGCGGTAAGCGAGGGAGGATTGGCGAAGAAAAATGGTTAAGGGAGAGAAACCAACCATGCGAAACGGGTGGAAGTGGCTTGCATTATGTTTCGCCAGCCTGTGGGTGCTGACATGGGCTGTCAGTAGCCAGGCAGCGCCAAGTATTGGCGGTATCTCTATCCGCCCGCACAGGAATCTCCAGCAGGGTGCCACGGCGGATGGTTCCGTAAACACCTGGTTTGTGGTAGGTGCGGATGTCACGCCTGGCTCCGCCGAAGAGGTTGTCAACACGGTAACGCTTGCTGTGGATGGGATACCGATTACGTTATCGCCCATCGGTGGTGTGCGTTACCAGGCTGCCTTTCGCGGAAGCGACGTGGGGGTAGGCACGCATAGCCTTACTGTGGTGGTCGGCTGGAGCAACAATCAGGGACCCCAGAACCCCGTCACCGCTGATGCGGGTACCCTCATCGTTATTCCGCAGATTACGAACGTGCTGTCGCGCGTCCAGCTGTGGCGCGTGAAGACGCTCTTTGACGATGAGGCTCTGGCAGCTTCTGACCCCTTGCAGAGAGACCCGCTTCGCCCCGATCCTCTGGACCTGCTGGCGCCGGACGACGGTTCCAGCTCCACCCGCTATCGCTACCGCGTGGTCTACCGGCATCCGTACGGTATTCCGCCTCAGCCGATTTACTCGGCATTCAATATGAACCCTGCGAACGGCTCTTTCACCTATGAGTTCGTGTCGGATACTTTCATGCCGCCACCTCCGTTTACCGCGGTGCCCCATGCGACACCGATATGGGGTACCGGCAGGAAGGATACCAACGACTTTGGCGGCGTGTACATATACATCGATGGCGAACCGCACTGGATGGTGCCGGTGTACAAGTTCGACTCCGGCGGTAATCCTGTCCCGCTGGGCACGTTGAC
>ERZ511473.849-NODE-849-length-37261-cov-10.350177_pt1 | contig 37261 bp, 37 predicted proteins | sample MGYA00374947_ERZ511473 | MGnify/ENA primary metagenome ERZ511473 (study PRJEB26303, sample SAMN06343854) | sediment metagenome | isolation source: hot spring sediment | place: Canada: British Columbia | collected 2012-09-26 ... | reverse complement strand
GACGTTGACCCGAATACCGTAAGGCCCCACCTCCCAGGCCAGGGTCCGGGTGAGGCCCACCAGGGCCAGCTTGCTGGCGGCGTAAGGGGTGCGGTTTACCAGCGGCCGCTTACCCGTCATCGAACCGATGTTGATGATAACCCCCGACCGGCGGGCGACCATGGCAGGCAGAAACGCCCGGCAGCAGAGGTAAACGCCCCGGACGTTGACGGCGAAGGTTTCGTCCCAATCCCGGGGGTCGATTTCCCAGAGGGGGGCCGAGGGGCCCCCGACGCCGCTGTTGTTGACCAGAATGTCCACCCGGCCGAAGTGCTCCAGGGTCCGCGCCCGCAGGCTGGCTACGTCCGCTTCCGACGTGACGTCCGTGGGAACCACCAGGGCCCGGCGACCCCACTTTTCCACCAGGGTGGCGGTCTCGTTAAGTTTATCCACCGACCGGGCGGCCAGTACCAGGTCGGCCCCCTCCTGGGCAAAGGCTAAGGCGATGGCCCGGCCGATTCCCCGGCCGCCCCCGGTCACCACGGCAACTTTATCTTTTAACAACATCTTTGCCCCCAGATTCCAGCTTTCGGGCCACCTGAAGCCGCCCCAGGAGGCCCACCAGGCCGTCGGGGAAAAAGACCACCAGGATCAGGCAGAGGCCGTAGACGATTCTGGCGACCTCCTCCCCAATATTAAGGGTGAGAAATTCCCCGATAACCGACAGGATTACGGCCCCGAGCACCGGCCCCTGCCACCGGCGGCAGCCGCCGAAGAGGGCCATCAGAAAGAGGGTCACGGCGATATTAAAATCAAAGACGATTTCGGGGCTTACGTATGAGCGAAGGTAGCCGTACACCCCGCCCACGGCCCCGACCAAGCCGGCGCTCAGGACCAGGGCCGTAAGCTTAAGCCGGGTGGTGTCCACTCCGGCGGCCTCGGCTACCTCCTCGTTCTGCCGAATGGCCATAAGCCCCAGGCCAAGCTTGCTCCGCTCGACCCAGGCGGCCGTTGCCGTGGCCACCGCCGCCAAGAAAAGCATGTACCAGTAAAAGATGGTCCGGTTAACCTCAATGGGCATGTCGGGAAGGGGAAGCCACAAGCCGGTGGTTCCCCCAAGGGCCGGGGTGTTTTTGACCACCAGGGCGGTGAGGAGGGCAATGAGCAGGGTGACGATGGAGAAGTAGGGGCCCTGCAACCGGACGATGGGGTGGCCCACCAGGGCGGCGAATCCGGCCGCCGCCAGGGCCCCCACCGGGAAGGTAAATAAAGGACTTAACCCCAGGTGGAGGAGCAAGAGGGCGGTGGTGTAGGCCCCGACTCCGAAGAAGGCCACGTGGCCGAAGCTTACGTAGCCGGCATAACCGCCCAGGATGGTCCAGCTTTCGGCTAGGGCGACATACATGAAGACCACCGTAAGAAAGGAGAGGGTGTAAAGGGGTGGGGCCGCATACGGAAATGCGGCCAGCAACCCGAGGGTCACCAAGATTGCCAGAGTCGACCGCGCCATAGTTACTTAAAAAGGCCGTAAGGTCTGAGGAGCAAAATTACCAGCAGCAGACCGAATAGAATTAGGCTGTTCCAGGCCTGCGGCAGTAAAGCGCCCCCCAGGCCGAGGACGAGGCCGACGGCCAGGGCCGAGGCAAGGGTCCCCAGGATCGCCCCGGCCCCACCTACCACCACGATCAGAAGGACCGTCAGCAGCCAATCAAAATAGGAAGCGGGGCCGAAGGAGTAAATCATCGCCAGGCTCACGCCCCCGATGGCCGCCGTCCCAACGCTTAGGGCGAAAACGAGCATGCTTACAAGTTCGGCCCGAATCCCCACCAACCGGGCCCCGTCGGGCTCTTGGGCCACGGCCTGGATGGCCAGCCCCAGGAAAGTCTTGTTGAGAAACCAGTAAAGGGCCAGCAACAGAGTTAAACCCAGGGCGGCGGCAACGACCAGACTTCCCTGGGCCGTTAGGCCGAGAAGGTTGAGGGCCTGATTTGAGTAGGGGGTAGTTATAATCCTGGGGTTCGGCGTCCAGATTTTGCTCAAAAGATTTTCCAGGGCGATGGCTAGGCCCAGGGTCAGGATGCTGGTGCTCAGGGCCGGGTCGGCCACCCCCCGGACGGTGGGCCGGAAGAGGGTCGGCCAGAGGGCCAGCCCGGCCAGGAACATGAGGGGTGCCAGGAGGCCGGCCGTCACCAGCGGGTCGATGCCGACGGCGGTGAGCAGAAAATAGGCCAGGTAGCCGCAGGTTAAGCCAAGGGCGGTGTGGGCCAGGTTAAAAACCCGGGCCATCCCCATGGCCAGACTCAACCCAACGGCCGCCCCGGCATAGGCGCAGCCGAGCAGAAGGCCCGAGACCAGGGATGTCCAGACCATACTCATCGGCCCTGTCCCCCCTTCTCAAAGGCCCACATAAACCTGCCTCACCTTCGGGTCCGAGACCAGCTTCGCGGCCGGTGCCCCGGCGGTTATCCGCCCGGTCTCCATAATGAAGGCAAAGTCGGCAAGCCTTAAAAGGTGCATTACCTCCTGGCTCACCACCAGCAAAGTGAGCCGGCGTTCCGTGTTGAGCCTTTTCACCAGTTCCAGGAGCTCGTAGGCCAGACGGGGTGAAAGGCCCAGGGTCGGCTCGTCCAGGATAAGCAGCTTGGGCCGGGCCATGAGCCCCCGTCCGATGGCCAGCATCTGCTGCTCCCCCCCGCTTAACGTTCCGGCCAGCTGCCCCCGGCGCTCGTAGAGGCGGGGAAAGAGTTCGAAAACCTCCTGGAGGGTCCGGCCCAATTCGGCCCGGGCCCGGGGCAGGTAGGCCCCAAGCCGCAGGTTGTCCAGAACCGTAAGCCTGGGAAAGAGCTTTCGCCCCTCCGGGACGTGCACCACCCCCAGCTCGCAGACCCGCTCGGCCGGCCACCCGGTAATGTCGGTGCCGTCGAAGCGGACTCGACCGGCCGCCGGCTTGAGCAAGCCTGAAACCGCCTTTAGCAAAGTAGTCTTGCCGGCCCCATTAGGCCCGATGAGGCCTACCAACTGCCCTGCCTCCACCTTTAAGGAGGCTTCCCGAACGGCCGGCAGGGGGCCGTAGTAAACCGTAAGGCCGTTAACCTCCAGCATGGGTCCCTTCGGCGCTTCCAGGTCCGAGGTAAACCTCCACCACCCGGGGATCCCGGGCCACCTCGACGGGGGTTCCGTCCGCGATGATCCGCCCCTGGTCTAGGACCACCACCCGGTGGCAGGTTCCCATAATGGCGGCGGGTATGTGCTCCGTCATCAGCACCGTAAAGCCATGGCGGGCCTTTAGCCGTTTAATAAGTTCGGTGGCCTCCCGGACCTCGGCCGGGGTGAGGCCGGCGAAGACTTCGTCCAAAAGCAAAAGCTTCGGCCGGAGGGAGATGGCCCGGGCCAGCTCCAGCCGCCGCAAATTCACCATCGTCAACTCGGCGGTACGGGCCGCCCACCAGTCGGCCAGGCCCACTTCGGCTAGGACCTCCCGGGCCGCTTTCCTGGCGGCCTGGAGACTCCTTTCACCATGGGCGTAAAGGATACCCAGCGCCACCATATCCAGGCAGGTAAACTCAGGCAGGGGCTGGACGATCTGAAAGGTTCGGCCCACCCCTAGTCGGGCTACTCGGTGGGGTTTAAGCCCGGTTATCTCCTTGCCCAAAAGGAGGACCCGGCCTGCCTCGGGCTTAAGGAAGCCGGAGATTACCCCGAACAGGGTGGACTTGCCCGAACCGTTGGGGCCCACCAGGCCCACAATTTCACCTGCCTCCACCCGAAGGGTGATATCGGCGAGGGCCACCAAACCCCCGAACCGCTTGGTTACGGAGCGGAGCTCAAGCACGGGTTGCAGTTTGGGCTGAACATTTCACCTCATCGGCGGAAAACCGGCGATTTCGTTTCCGCCCCCCGTGGCCAGACGGCAACGACCTGGCCGCCCTGAATCTGATAGGCAACACTTATCGGTTGGGGCAGGCCCCGCTGGTCAAAGCGCAGCTTGCCCAGGGGCGTATCCACCTCGTTGGCCTTGAGCCAGTCCCTGATTTTGGTATTGTCCAGGGATTTGGCCCCGTTAACCCCGGCTTCGAGGACGTAGCCGTAATTGTAACCGGCGAGGATATAAAGGTCGATGGGCTGACCGTATTTGGTCCGGTACATCTGGTCCACGGCCTTAGCCTTTGGGGTGGAAGCATCGCCGGTAAAGCCGGTAAACACAAGCTCCCCCAGCTCGCCGACTTCTTTGACCCAGGGAAGGCTATGAGGCCCGATGTAAACAAAAACGGCCTTGGGCTGGTAGCCCTGAACCCGCAGGGTCCTGAGCATAAGGGCATTTTCGGCCGGGTTGCCTCCCAGCATCACCACGTCGGCCTGAGCCTGCTTGGCCCTGGCGATGAGGGGGTCAGCGTTGGCCAGCGGAGAGTCATAAAGCTCGTCCACCACAACCTTAAAATCCGGCATGTTCTTGGCAATAAAATCAAGGGTCCCTTTCCGGGCATCCTGGCCGATGATGTTGTTCATGAAGAGCAGGGCGACGGTGTTAAGCGGAGGGCCTTCCACTGTGCCCTGGCGAACCGCCTTTATCAGGTCCATGAAGGCCAGCGGATACCAGGAGCCAAGGAGGGGTGGCCCACCAAAGAAGTACTGATAGCCCTGCTCGAAAGAGGGGCTGTGAGCACCCATGCCGATGTAAACGTATTTATACTTTTCAGCGACCGGTGCCTGGGCCGCAACGGTCGTGCCCGGATAGCCTCCCAAAATGAGGTCGACCCGGTCGACGGTAATCAACCTCTCCAGCAGCTGGGCGGCCTTATCGGGCTTGCCCTCGTCGTCGTAGATCTTGAGCTCCACCTTGCGCCCCAAAAGCCCACCCCGGGAGTTTACGTCCTCAGCCCAGAGCTCGTAACCGGCTCGAACCTCTTTGGCCGTATCAGCAAACCCTCCGCTCAAGGCCAGGCTGGCCCCGACTACGACCGGGCGCTCGGTGGGTTGCGCCGGGGCCGGCGCGCCGGTCGAATACGGGAGGCAGGCGGTGAGGGTAAGCAAAAACACCACCGGGGCCGGGAACTTGTTCAGGCGCATCCCCAATGTCCTCCTTCGCCGATGGATTGGACCAAGCCGGTCCGGCGTTTTGGGCAAGCTATTATAGCACAGGGTTTGACTAGTCTAGTCCGGGCATCGCAAGTTTAGGGCCTTTGCAAGGCCCTGGCTAATGCGGAGCCGCGCCCGACCCTGGGTTGGGACGCTGCCCATTACGGGCCGTGCTCAGCGGGTTGCAGTCTACCGGCCCGTCACCCCGATGACTTCTCCATGACTATGCAAAGGCCCCCGGAGACCTCGGGGAACGGCTGGCAGACCCCGACGCACCCGCTTAACTTAAAATATTTACGCCGGAACGTAAGGTAGTGCCTTCCCCGTCCGGTGCCGAAAACTTTGGGAGGTGCGGGCATGTTCAAGGTGAGCCGGCGGCAGTTTTTAGGCGGGACGCTGGCGGCGGTAGGGCTTGCCCTTTCGCGCTGCACCCCGGCCCGGACGCCCAGGTCTGGGGGCACTCTGAAGGTGGCCATCATCAATGAGCCCCCGACCCTGGACGCGGCCTACACCACCGCCCTGGTCACCAACTGGACCATGGCCCACGTCTTCGAAGGGCTTTTTGCCTACAACTCGAAGTTTGAGCCCGTTCCGCACCTCGTGGAACGCTATGAGGTGAACAAAGAGGCTACAAAATTCACGTTTTACCTGCGCAAGGGGGTCCTCTTTCACAACGGCCAGGAGTTTACGGCCGCGGATGCGGCCGCTTCCCTGCGCCGCTGGGGTCAGGTGGGGGCCCAGGGCCGCGAGGTCTTCCGGCGGGTGGAGCAGGTCTCGGAGGCCGACCGCTACACCCTGACCGTTATCTTCCGGCAGCCCACCGGCCTCTTCCCCGAGTTTCTGGCCCAGACCGGGACCATAATGGTTCCGGCGGCGGTGGCCGAGCGGGTGGGGCGGGACCGGCTTCCCGACGACCTTTGCATCGGGACGGGGCCTTTTAAGCTTCTAGAGCACATTCCCGACCGCCACATCCGCCTGGGGCGCTGGGAAAAGTACGCCCCCCGGGAGGAAACCCCCGACGGGCCGGCGGGTCGGCGGACACCGTATCTGGATGAAGTCCTCTTCATCCCGGTCCCCGAGGATACCGTCCGGGCCGACGGAGTGGTCACCGGCGAGTATCATTTCGCCGAGGGGCTTCAGCTGGACCACTACGGCCGGCTCAAAGGGACCCCCGGGGTTGAGCCTCTGCTGGTGATGCCCTTCGGGTACCTGGGGCCTTTCTTCAACAAGAAGCAGGGGCTCTTTACCGACGTCCGGCTGCGGCAGGCGGTGCTCTTTGCGGTAGATTTAGAGCATGCAATGCTTACCGCCTTCGGTTCCAAGGAGTTCATCCGGCTCGGGCCGGAGCTGGCGCCGCCGGAGACCCCCTGGTACAGCGACGCCGGCAAGGAGGTTTACAACCGGCCGGACCCGGAAAGGGCCAGGCGGCTGATGGCCCAGGCCGGGTACGCCGGCCAGCCCGTCCGGTGGATGACCACCAAGGCCTATCCTTTTCACTATAATCTTTCCCTCTCCTTCCGGGAGCAGCTGGAGCGGGCGGGCTTTAAGGTAGACCTGCAGGTGCTGGACTGGGCGGCCCTGGTCAACCGCCGCAGCAACCCGGAGCTTTGGGCCGTCTTCGTCACCCACGGGGTCGTCTTTGAGCACCCGGCCATCCGCTCGCCTTTAAGCGCGGCCTGGCCCGGCTGGTGGGAGTCGGAGCGGAAGGATCGGGTCCTAGCGGCCCTCTGGGCCGAGCCGGACCGGGAAAAGCAGCGGCAGCTGGTAAGGGAGCTTCAGCAGCTCATCTGGGAGGAGGTTCCCTGGGTCCAGGCGGGGCAGTTTGCGGAGCTGCGGGCCATCCGGAAGGAGGTCCTGGGTTACCAGAACTTGCCCCAGTGGTTCTTCTGGAACTGCGGTTTCGGCTAACCCTGGCTTCTCAGCCGCGGGTGCGGGACGTCCCTAAGGAAGCCGCCTAAAAAGTTAAAGGCGAAGACGGTGCCGGCGATGGCCAGGCCCGGAAAGAGGGCCAGGTGGGGGTGGCCTACCATGAAGCGCTGGGCCTCGTCGAGTATCCGCCCCCAGAATGGGTAAGGCGGCGGGACCCCAAACCCCAGGGAGGAAAGGGAAGATTCGAGCAGTATAACCGAACCCACCTGGGAAGACGCCGACACTAGGATCACCGGTACCACGTTGGGCCGCACGTGACGGAGGACGTTGCGGAGACCGCCGGCTCCCAGGGCCCGGGCGGCCTCGATGAAGGGGTTCTCCTTCACCGTCAGCACCGCGGCCCGGACCACCCGGGACATGCTGAAGGAGGAAAAAGAACCCGACGGTAAGGATGCTGGTGACCGGGTTGTTCCCACAAAAGGGAGATAACGAAGAAGCCAAAGGTCAATCCCGGGAAGGCCAGGCAGATAAAGACCATCCGCTGGATGAAAATGTCAACGTAACCGCCGATATATCCCGAGGCGACTCCGACGGCGGTGGCCAGGCTCACCGGTATGGCCAGGGCGCTGAAGCCGAGGACCACGGTGGTGCGGGCCCCGTAAAAAGCACCCGGCTAAACACGTCCCGGCCCTGCTCGTCGGTTCTGTCCGAAGATAGTGAGACGGTCCCCGGAGCCGGCGGCCGAGGTCAAAGTCGTCGTAGCCGTAGGGGCCACCAGCTCCGCCGAGAAGGCGAGAATTATCAGCCCAGGATCCAGGCCAGGCTAACCAGACCCGGCGGCTTGCGGCGGAGCAGGTCGAAAACCGTGAAGGCCGCCCATGCCGGGGCCCGGGCGGCGGTTCCCCCAGGACCTCCGAGCGGGCCCGCATCACCGCTCGGAGTACCTTATCCGGGGGCAAGTACCCCGTAAAGGAGGTCCACGGCAAAGTTGCTTGCTACTACCGTGACAGCCGAAAGCAGGGTTACGGCCTGAACCACCGGGAAATCCCGTTGCTGGACGGCGCTGAGCAGGTAACTGCCCATTCCTGGAAGGGCGAAGATCCGCTTCATAATTACTGTTCCCCCAACCACTAATACCAATTCCTAGGGCATAGTTTGGAGAAGGTGTGTTGAGGAGGCTACGGCCATGGCCGGACGAAAGCCAGAGACCGCTGATGAGCAGCCGAGCGCAATGTCCGCAAGCCCGAGCCAGCAACCATTGTGGTCTGGCGTCAACGTGGGGGCCTGGGACTGCCGGTTCGGCAGCGGCTGGCAAGACTTGCCGGGCATGCCGCCCAGGTCGGTTAAGGCGGCAGCTTGGGGTAAGGCTTTCGGAGGGTCAGAGCGGCCAATGGCGGAACAGGCCGACGCTGGTGTTCCGGGGGCTTAGTCAGGCGCTGGCCGGCTGGTCAAGGTTATTGTCTGGGCCCTCAGACGGCGCCGGTTGCCCCAAGACGTGTGGCCGGCCGACTGGAGTCGGTTCAAAGCCCAAGGTGTTGAGGCCGCCCCAGGTCAGACGGCCGGACTGTTCCGACGTATTCGCCCGAGCTCAATCCGGTGGAGCTAAGGCGGCAGATTGGCCGTTGAGGCTGTATCGCTTGGGCCGACCCGGGTCGGGTCAAACGCCTCACCGTCTGGCCGGCCTTTTGCTGCCCGCTTGATTGCCGAATTATGCCATGCGAATTGGTATAAGACTTAAGCAAGCCGCAAATCCCGTCGTGCGCCTCCTCACCGAAAACTTCGCGACCGGAAAGGGGGTTGCCCGCTGGTGCCCGGTTCCACCCGCGAGGAATTCCGGTCGCGACTCCAATCGCAGCTTGCGTCTCCTTCGGTCAGAAGTTGCGCCGCCGTCTCGGGTCGGCCGCGGCCCGGATGGCGTCACCGACCAGGTTGAGGCCCAGGACCGTCACCACCAGGGCAACTCCGGGAAACAGGTTAAGCCACCAGGCGCTGTCCAGATAAACCAGGCCGTCGGCCAGCATGCCCCCCCAGGCCGGGGTTGGGGGCTGGACGCCCAGGCCCAGGAAGTCCAGGGCCGCCGCAAACACCATCATCTGTCCAACCGAGTAAGTGCCGATGACCGAGAGTGGGCCAACGGTTCCCGGGAAAATGTGTCTGCCCAGAATTTCAAAACTCCTGGCGCCCAGGCAACGGGCCGCCTCCACGAATTCCCGGCCCTTAAGGGCCAGCACCTGCGCCCGAACCACCCGGGCGTAGGTCGCCCAGCCGCCCACCGACAGGGCCAAAATGACGCTCGGCAGACCCGGTCCCAGAACGGCAATAAGGGTTATAACCAGCAAGATGAAGGGGAAGCTGAACTGGATGTCGGCCAGCCGCATTATGACCCGGTCGGCGAGCCCCCCGAAGTACCCGGCGGCGAGTCCGAGCAGGGTTCCGGCCGTGCCCGAGATAACCACGGCGCCTAAACCCACCGTCAGGGAGGTCCGGGCGCCGTAAAGGAGCCGGGCCAGCACATCCCGGCCGAGCTGGTCGGTCCCCAGCGGATGGGCAGGGTCGCCGCCGGCGACCCAGGCCGGGGGCTGAAGCCGGCGTCCCAGGTCCTGGCGAAGAGGGTCATGGGGGCTGAGGACCGGCCCCACCGCGGCCGCCAGCACGATAAACCCGATTAAGGCCAGCCCTGCGGCTGTCCGAATCCGCAGGCCGGTCAGCCTCGACTTCGCCGCCGGCCGTCTGACGCCCATCTGGACAGTCAACGTCGCCGCCTTCACCGGGCGCGAACCCTCGGGTCTACCCAGCTGCAAATCAGGTCAGCAAGCAGGTTGCAAAGAACCACAAACGCCGCGACGAAAAACACGGCGGCCTGAACCACGGGGTAGTCCCGGCCGATAACCCCTTGCACGACGAGCCTTCCCATCCCCGGCCAGGCGAAAATCGTCTCGGTTATCACGGCCCCGCCGGCCAGAATTCCGAATTCCATGCCCAGGACCGTAATGACCGGAATGAGGGCATTGGGCAGGGCGTGGCGGGCCAGCACCACAAGCTCGTGCAGGCCCTTCGCCCGGGCCGTCCGGATGTAGTCCTCGTAAAGCACCTCGGCCGTTCCGGCCCGGACCAGCTGGGTGAGCCGGGCGGCCGAATAGGTCGCCAGGGTGGCAGCCGGCAGCACCAGGTGCGCGACTCCACCGCTCCCACCCGACGGCAGGACCCGAAGCCAGACGGCAAAAACCAGAATGAAGATGATGCCGAGCCAGTAGAACGGAATCGCCTGCCCGACCACCGTGAATAATCCGATCAGCCCGTCGAGCCAGGAATCCCGGCGGACGGCGGCCAGCACGCCCAGAGGCAGCGAAACCGCGGCCGAAAGGCCGAGGGCCAGGGCCGTGAGCTGGAGGGTCGCCGGCAGGGTCTCTAAAACCACCGTTGCCGCCGGCTTGAAATAGCGCAGGGACTGGCCGAAGTCGCCGGTCACGGCCTGGCCCAGGAACCGGATGTATTGTTTCCAGAGGGGCTCGTCAAAGCCAAGGAGGTGGCGGATCTCGGCAATCTGCTCCGGCGTGGTTGTTTCGGTAACCATCAGGGCAACCGGGTCTCCCGAGAGGCGCAGGACAACAAAAAGGATGGTCGATATCCCCCAGAGAGTTACCACCAGGTCCACAAGCCGCCGCCCCAGGTACGCAACCATTGCTGGTCCCCTCAGCCCTGCCGAACGGTCACCTTGGTCAGGTCGAATAGATAAGTCGGCTGCCAGCTGAAGCCGTCAACCGTGGGTTTCACGGCGTAAACGCCCGGCGTCTGGACCAGAAAGATGCAGGGCGGGTCGTCCCGCAGGTAGGCGTTGGCCTCCTGCAGGATGCGCCGGCGGGCCTCGGTATCGAAGGCCCGGCGCTCCCGGTCGATAAGTTCGTCGAACCGGGGCTGGGCCATCAGTTTGGCGACGCTGTCCGACCGGAAGAAGTTGAGGGGCAGGTCGGCGTCCATTGCCGGCAGGTACTGCCAGGCCCAGATGAACATGGGCCCGATGGTGGCCCCCAGGAAGCTCTGGATGAAGACGCCGGCCTCCAGAATCTGCAGGTTCGCCTTCACCCCGACCTCGGCCAGCTGGCCGATGACGGCTTCCTCGATCTCCTTGTCTTTGGTGTACCGGCCAACGGTGCCGTGGAAGGTGACTTCAAAGCCGCCCCCGTAACCGGCCTCGGCCAGGAGCGCCCGGGCCCGGGCCGGGTCGTACGGGTACGGCTTGAGGTCAGGATTGTACCCGAAACAGTCGGGGCCGACCACCTGGCCGTCCAGCACCCGCCCGTAACCCAGCAAAAGTTTTTCCAGGATCATGTTTTTATCCACGGCGTAGTTGAGGGCCTGCCGGACCTGGCGGCTGGCCAGGGGTGTGCCCGGCGTCTGGCGCAGGTTGACCACCAACCCCTGGCCGAGATTGACCGACCTGATCTGGAATCCCCGGCTGCGGAGCCGGTCGACCTGGTCGGGCGGGATGAGCAGGGCCACATCCACATCCCCCGCCTCGAGGGCGACGATGCGGCTGGCATCGGCCGGAATCGCCCGGAAGACGACCTCATCCAGGGCCGGCCGACCCCGCCAGTAGCTCCCGTTGGCCGTCACCACCAGCCGCTCCTGCCGGACCCACTCCTTGAAGACGAAGGGTCCGGTGCCGACCGGGGCCGTCGCGAAGCCCTGGGGGCCCACATCCTGGAAGTACCGGGCCGGGATGATGTCCACGACCGACAGACCCTGAAGCAGGGGCGAAAACGGCCCGGAAGTTTCGACCCGGACCGTTAAACTGTCCACCGCCTCCACCCGGCTGATCCGGTCGACCCGGCCCCGCCAGGGCGAGGTCGTCTTCGGGTCAAGGACCCGCTCGATGGAGAACTTCACGTCCTCGGCCGTGAGCTCCTGCCCATTGTGGAATTTCACCCCCGACCGCAGCTTGAACTCCCAGACGGTTTCCGATACGGACCTCCAGGATTCCGCCAGCACCGGCACAATATTGCCCTTCTCATCGGCGGCGACAAGCTTTTCAAAAAGCTGAGCGTAGCAGGGGAGGGAGTTCGCGGTGCTGTCGACATGCGGGTCCATGCTGGGGGGAATCGAACCGATCCCGATGGTCAGCCGGCCGCCCCTTGCCGGCTGGCCCGATGGGGCCGCCGGCTGCTGGCCGGCGCAACCGACCGCCACGGCGGCGAGCCCAAGTCCCGAAAGTCGCAGAAAGTCACGCCGGGTTAACACCGACCTGCTACCTCCTTTCGCCGAAAATTTCCGCCAGCCTCCCAGGGTCCGGACCGATAACCGGAACCGGCCCCAGCTCCCCGGCCAGAGGCTCGGGCTGCTTAAGACCGGTCGCGGTAAGGATACAAACGACCGTTTCACCAGGCCGGATGATGCCCCGGGCCCGGAGCCGCCCGGCCGCCGCCACGGCCACCGCCGCCGACGGCTCGGCGTAGAGGCCTTCGGCCCCGGCGAGCTCCCGCTGAGCCTGAAGAATCTCCCGGTCATCCCCGACGGCCTCCGCCGACCCGCCGGCCGCCCGCAGGGCTGCCAGCGCCTGGTAGGTGGAAACGGGGGTACCGATGGAGATGGCCACGGTCGGGCGGCCCGGGACGGCGGCCGGCTCTTCCCGGCCCGCGTCCAGGGCCGTCTTAAGGGAGCCGAAGACCTCGGCGGCATGAACCCGCGGCATCCGGTCAATGAGCCCGAACCGGACCAGCTCGCCAAAACCCCGAACTATGCCCCAGAGGCCGTCACCGTAGCAGGTGGGGACGACGACGTGGTCCGGTGCCCGCCAGCCGAGATCCTGCGCGATTTCATAGGCGATGGTCTTGTAGCCCTCTATCCCGTACGGGTTGCTTCCGACAGGTGGACTCATGTAGTTGCTCGCCGGGTACCAGCCCCACCTCTCGACCGCGTAGGCCATCAGCTGCCAGCGGTCAGCCGGCCGCTCCGTTGCCACCAGCCGGGCGCCATAGCTCTGCATCTGGGCCAGCATGGCCGGTGGCGCCCCGGCCAGGGTGAAGACCACGCACCGCAGGCCGGCCCGGGCCGCATAAGCGGCCAGTGCCGCCCCGCCGTTGCCCGACGAAGCAATGGTTACCGTACCGGCGCCCCGGTCTCTAGCCCGGGCAACGACCACCGCCGCCATCCGGTCCTTAAAAGACCCGGTGGGGTTCCGGCCTTCGTCTTTAAGATAGAGGCCGTCAATCCCCAGGCGGGCCCCGAGCCGGGGAGCGTGGAGGAGGGGAGTGGCACCTTCCCCCAGGCTCACCGGCTCCTCGACCGGAAGCAGCGCCGCAAACCTGCCCAGCCCGGGACCTGCCCGGTCAAACCCCCGGCTGAGCCCAGCTGGGCTCACCGGCTCGTATTCTGGGGCCAGGTTTGCGGCCAGGCCCTGAGCCCGGCACACCTCGCAACCCGTGAACCGGTCCTCCGGCGGGTAGTCCCGGCCGCACCGGATACAGCGCAACGCCACCACCTTTCCCATCGGGGTTAAACTCCGGCGATAATGAGGTCAGCCTGCGGCCTGGTAAAGAGCACCGGACCGTCCGGGCAGACCAGCACGGTGTCTTCGACCTGCAGGCCGCCGAAGCCCAGCTCGTAGTACGGGGTTTCGACCTCAAGCACCATTCCGGCCTCGAGCGGCATAGCCTGCCCGGGAGCCAGCAGCGGCAGGTCGTAATACTCCAGCCCGACGCCGTGGCCGACGTGGTGGCGGCGGTAGCCGGGAATGCCTGCCTGGCGGGTGGCCGCAACCGCAGTCTCAAAGACCTCGGCGGCCGCCACGCCGGGCCGACAGCGCTCCAGGGCGGCCTGCTCGCCGGCGACAATTGCCCGGAACCGCTCCCTTACCCGCAAGTCCGGTTCCCCGAAGACGGCCGTTCGGGAGATATCGGAGCAGTAGCCCTGGTAAATGCAGCCGACGTCGAACCGGATGATATCTCCCCGCCGGAGCCGGACTTCTGGGGCGGGCACGGCATTGGGGTAGGCGGTCCGGGGACCGAAGGCGATGACCGAAAACCCCGGCCAGCCGCCCCGCCGCAGAACGGCCGAGTTGAATTCGGCGGCCAGCTCCCACTCGCTCATTCCTTCCCGGACGGCTGCCAGGGCATCGGCCACCGCAGCCTCGGCGATTTCGGCCGCCCGCTGGAGCCGGCGGACCTCTTCCGGGGTTTTCACCGCCCGGACCCGGCGGATCAGGTCGCCGGCCGGCAGAAGCCGCCCAGGACCCAGGTCTGCCCGCAGAGACTCGACCAGACCCGCCGGCAGGCCGGCCTCATCCAGGCCTATGCGCTCTCCCGGCCGCACCAGGTCCTGCAGGACGCCCCGGACGACATCGATGAACGCCGCCGGCTCGGCCGGCTCAACAAGCAGCCGGTCTGCCCATTGCTCCCCGCTTCCGGCCGGGACCTCAACGAAAAAGACCCCGTAGGGCCGAACTTCTGCGCCGGCCGTACCGAACTGGACGACCATGTCCAGGTCCGAGCGGGGGACAACCACCGCCGGCCGCTCGGGCTCCCGGGCCAGCCAGAGGGCCAGGGCATGCACCCCGCGCAGGATCCGTCCGGAGAAGCCGCAAAAGCCGCTCAGGTAAAAGACGTTTTCCGGGGTCGTTGCGATGAGACCATCAAGACCTGCCCGCTCCAGGAGGGCCAGGGCCCGGTCCCGGTTAAAGACGGGCCCGGCCTCCCCCCGGTGGGGTCCGAAGATGCCCGTCACTGGCTTCCTCCGGCCCGGTCTCGGGCAAAGGCCGCGACAACCTCCCGCCCAAAAAGCCGCATCTGTTCCCGAAATTCGGCGAGGGTATCCGCCGCGAAGAGCAAACCCGAAAGGTGGGTCACCCCGGCCGCCCGGTAGGCCTCCACCTGGCGGCAAATCTGGTCGGGTGTCCCCACCAGGCACCGCTCCTCGACCCGGGCCAGGTCCTGCCCCCGGAGGGTCGAGCGCTGAAGGGAGACCAGGTGCTCAAAGAGCTGTGAGCCCCTCAGCCTCTTCCGGGCCTGCTCGGGTGTGGAACCAATGGCCACAACCAGCTGGGGCGCAACGTCAAATCCGGTCAGGTCCCGTCCGGCCTGCCGGGCCCCTTCCCGGACGATTTCCAGCCGCTGCCGGACCTCGTCCGGCGAGAGCACCGCCGGGATCCAGCCTTCGCAGTAGCGGCCCGCCCGGCGGGCGGCTTCCGGGGCGTTGCCGGCGGCATAAAGGGGGAGCGGGTCCTGAACCGGCTTGGGAAAAAGCTCGACGTCCTCGAACCGGACGTAACGACCGGTAAATGACGCCGCCCGCTGGGTAAACAGTGCCCGGAGGGCCGGGATCATTTCGTCGGCCAGCTCGCCGCGCCGGAGCCGGCGCCGGTCCGGAAAGACCGCCTCCAGCTCCTCCCGGTAGGCGCCGACGCCGACCCCGAGGATAACCCGCCCCTTGCTGGCCAGGTCCAGCGTGGCCACCTGTTTGGCCAGCAGGACCGGCTCCCGCATCGGCAGGACCAGAACACCGGTCATCAGCTTTATCCGCTCGGTCCTGGCCGCCAGGTAGGCGTAGGTTATGAGGGGCTCGTAAAACCGGGGCGGCCGGTCGAAGGACCGGCGCACGTACCGGGGCGTCGTGAAGTGGTCATTGCCCATCACCGCGTAGTAGCCCAGGGCCTCGGCCTCCTGCGCCAGCTCCACCACCTCAGGAAAATCGGCAAAGGGAACGGGGTACATGAGGCCTTCGGTGCAGGTCGGCAGGCCGATGCCGAATCGCATCAGGCTTCTCCCCTCAATGAATCGAGAATTTCGCAGGCAAAGTACCGGATGGTGTCTTCCAGGCTGAAGTCCCCGGTCGGCACCGGGTGGATAATGATCTGGTCAACTCCCTGCCGGGCAATGGCCCGAAAGCGCTCCCCGACCTCTTCCGGCGTCCCGGCTACGGCCAGCTCCGACACAAAAGTTTCGGACAGATGGCTGGCTATTTGCGGGAGCAGGCTGTAGTCCCGGCGGGCGATAAGCTCCCGGGCGGCCCCGGGGACGGCCAGGTCGCCCAGCGGCTTAAGGTAGGACCAGTTCGGGTAACTTACCCAGAGGGGCAGGGCGACCCAGTACCGGGCGGCCTCAAGGGCTTCCGACCGGTTGCGGGCAATGGCCAGGTCGACCCGAAGGGCAACCTGGAGCTCCGACCGACTGCGCCCGGCGGCCCTCAAAGCCTTTTCGATAAGGCCCCGGGCATAGGCTACCCCCTGGGGCGAGGCGTAGGGGGCGATGATAACGCCGTCCCCAACCCGTGCCGCCGCCTCAATCATCCGGGGGCCGCGCGCCGCGACAAAGATGGGGACCGGTTCGGGCGGCAGCACCTGCAGCCGACCGTTCCGGAACCGGATGACCCGGCCCTGGTAATCGACCCGCTCGCCGGCCAGCAACCGCCGGATAAGCTCCACCGCCTCGGGGATAGCCGTGGCCGGGCTCACCCGCTCCACACCCAGTTCGGGGAAACCGGGTCCGCCGGCGCCGATGCCCAGAACGGTCCGGCCGGGGGCGACGCAGGCAAGGCTTGCGGCGGCCATAGCCGTCAGGGCCGGGTGACGGGCATAGGGCTCGGTGACCCCCGGACCTACCCGGATCCGGCGGGTGTTGGCGGCCACCAGGGTGAGGCCGACCCAGGGGTCCCAGTAAAACTTTTCGTCAGCAAACCAGAAATAGTCGTAGCCGAGCTCCTCAGCCAGCCGGGCAATAGTTACCAGCCGGTCCGGAAGATACTGACCCAGAACCAGAAGACCGGCCTTCATCTGGGGGTGCTCCCGGCCCCAAGCCGGACGGAAATGGCCGCCGCCGCGTCCTTCACGGCCCGGCCCATCGCCTCAATACCTGCCTCGTCAACGAGGTGACTCAGGAACGCCAGGCTTATCGCCGCGACGGCCTCGCCACTGCGGTCCCGCAGGGCGGCACCCACCGCCCCAATACCGGGAATGTTCTCATCCAGGGCAAGGGAATAGCCCCGGCGGCGAACCTCGGCCAGGTCGGCCCGAAGACGTTCCGGGTCGGTTATCGTCCTGGGCGTCAGGGCCGGCAGCGAATGGGTGGAGAGCCAGGCGTCCAGCGTTTCGGGCGGGAGGCTGGCCAGGAGCGCCTTGCCCAGAGCCGTAGTGTGGGCATACGTCCGGGACCCCACCTGAACGTGTATCCGCAGGGGGCCTGGATTTTCGACAATGGCCAGGTAGACGACCTCACCCCGGTCAAGGATGCCCAGGTAGCCGTTGCAGCCGTAAGTGGTCACCAGGGTTTGCAGAACCGGCAGGGCCTCGCGCTCCAGTAGATTGCCCCGCAGGTAGAGACTGCCCACCTCGAAGGCCTTCAGACCGATACGGTACCTGCCGGTGAAGGGATTGCGGTCGAGAAAGCCGGCCTGGTAAAGGGTCGAGGCCAGGAGGTGAACGACGCTTTTGGGCAGGCCGGTTCGGTTGGCCAGTTCGGTCACCCCGAGTTCGGGCCGCTCCGGGTCGAAGGCCGAGAGGATAGCCAGGGCCCGGGCGACCGACCGGACCGTGCCCGCCGGACGGGGGTTTCGCGTGGTCGTCTTGTTCAATACTATTGAACGCCGTTCTGTAACGCTGGTCAATGCAATTATAGGGACCGGGCCTCTGGTTTGTCAACAGTTTGTATCAGCAGGAGATTACCCATAACTTTGGCGTCAAGCAGGTGGCTGGCGGGACTCCAGCAGTTCCCGGGCGACCTCGTAGTTCAGCAGCCTTAGAAAACCCCGCATCGGGCGCAACAGCGCCCTGCTTGTCCCGTTCGCTCGATATCCCGAGCTTGCCCCCAAGCCAGAGCAAAAGGTCGTTGAAGGGGCTCCCTTCCCGCCTTATACCAGTTCCTGGAGCATACTTCGGAGAAGGTGTATACCTGGCCGCAATCCCGGGTGAGGAGGTTACGGCCATGGGCGGACGAAAGCCGGCTATTCACTGGCATGAGACCGTTGAGGAGTAGCTGAGCGCAATGTCCGCAAGCCCTGGCAGACGGATTCCTGAGGCAGCAGGCATTGTCGGAGTCTCCATTGGGTTGCCTGGTACCGCAAGGGTGGTCTGGCGCCAGCGTGGGGGCCTGCGGCTGCCGGCTCGGCAGCGGCCGGCCAGACTTGCCGGGCATGCCGCCCAGGTCGGCTGAGGCGGTTGAGCTTGGGGTGGGACTGAGCAGACTGTTCTGCGGCCGATGCCGGTGTTCGGCGCCGTCCGGGCTGATGGGATGCCGCCGGCTCAGACGGCCCCGTTCGGCACGTCTGGCTGACCGGCTGCGGTGGCGGTCGAGGCCGCCCCAGGTCATACGACTGCACTGTTCCGACGGTGAACCTTCGGGCTCAATCGGGTGGAGCTAAGGCGGCAGATTGGCCGTCGAGGCTACTGAGCAGTTGCGCAAAGCACTTGCGGCCGACCCGGGTCGGGTCAAACTTTCGCTGCCCGCTTGATTGCCGAATCATACCATGCGAACTGGTATAAGATACCGGGTCAGTCCGGGCGGCCAGAAGCTGGCTTATGTCGATGGGGCCCGGGTGCTCCGCGAGCTCAATCTGGCCTTCGGTCGGGACCGGGACTTCGAGGTTAAGGACGGGCAGGTGATTTCCGGCCCGGACAGGCGGCCCCAGGTGGTGGTCCTGGCTCAGCTTACCTGCCGGCTTCCGGACGGGCGGGTTGTTGTCAAAGAGGACTTCGGGTCGGCGGGCCTCAGGGCCGCGGGCGGGATTCAGGTCGGGGACGTCATCGCCTTCGGCGAGCGGCCACGGACGCCCTGAAATGGTGCGCCGGGGCCCCGGGAATCGCCCTGGACCCCTGCGAGCGGATGCAACCGGGGAGAAGTTGCCCGCAGGTCGGAGGGGCTGAGGCCATCCCGGAGCCGGTCGGAGCGGAGAAACTGACACGGGAGGTCAATCGGATGCCGAAGCGCCGCGGAAAAGGCGAAGGGACCGTCTACCGGGCCGGGGACCGGGACAAATACCGGGCCGAGTTCCGCCTGGGATCCTGGAAGCTGGTCCGCTACTTCGAGACGAAGCGGGAGGCCCAGGAGTGGCTGGCCCAGCTCCGGGCCGACGCCGGGCGGGGCCTGCTGCCCCTGCCCGAGGGGGTCACGTTGCCGGGTTCATGCGCCGCTGGCTCGAGGTCTCGGCCAGGCCGTCGGTGAGGCCGCCCACTTACCGGCAGTACGAGCAGTATGTGCGGAATCACATCATCCCGGGGCTCGGGAACATCCGGCTGCAGGCCCTGAAGGCCCCGGATATCCAGGCGTTCTACAAGGAGCGGCTCGACCGGGGGCTTGCGCCCAGGTCGGTCAGGATAATCCACGCCGTCCTGCACCGCGCCCTGGAGCAGGCCGTCAAGTGGGGCCTGATCGTCTTCAACCCGGCCGACCGGGTCGACCCGCCGAAAATAGCCGGGTCGGGGGCCCGGCCTTTAAGCCCGGAGGAGGTTCGCCGCTTCCTCGAGGCCGCCCGGGCTTCGGCCTATTACCCGCTCTTCGTGGTAGCGGTCTGCACCGGCCTGCGGATGGCCGAGATTACCGGCCTTCGCTGGGACGACGTCGACCTGGAGGCCGGGGCCGTCTACGTCCGGCCGATCTTCTACCGGATGCGGGGACAGTGGGTTGAAAGCGAGCCCAGATCTGCGGCCGGGAAGCGCAAGGTTGTGCTCCCGGCGCCGGTCCTCGTGATGCTGCGGGAATACCGGAAGGCCCAGCTCGAGCAGCGGCTTAAGGCCGGTCCCGACTGGCACCAGGAGTTCGGCGACCTGGTCTTTTCGACGGCGAGCGGGCGGCCGATCCACCCGGCCAACATCCATCGGGAGCTCAAGGCCGTCTTGAGTCGGGCGGGCCTGCCGCCTATCCGGTTCCACGACCTCAGGCACACCCATGCCTCCCTTCTGCTCAAGGACGGGGTAAACCCCCGGGTTGTCCAGGAGCGGCTGGGCCACAGTCACATAAGCCTTACGCTACAGACCCTACAGCCACGTGCTGCCGGACCTGCAACGGCGGGCGGCGGAAAGGCTCTCGGAGGCCCTCTTGATAAGCCACCAATAAACCACCAAAACAACAGCCGGACAAGCCCGAATGGCTTGTCCGGCTACTATATCTTGTAGGTTTCTGGGCCTCAAGGCCCGATATTTTGTGCCGGGGGGCGGAGTCGAACCGCCGACACGCGGATTTTCAGTCTGAAGCGGAACCGTTTACCCACTAGATATTGTGTCTGTAGCGGACGTAGCCCCAAGATATTGGCTTACCTGACGGCTGTAGCGGATGGTGTTGACGTAGTTTTCCCCCACGATTCCCCCATGATTGCCCCATAGCGGCCCGAGCATTATCTTCCCCTGCGCCCCCAGCCCGCGCCTCGGGCAATGTGAATGAATACTGGGCACATTACCGCCCAGGGATGTTAAAGCCGTTAATGAAAACAGCGATGTTGGAGGTGTCGAGGATGTTTGAGAAAGCGCTTACGGCGAAAGAGGTGGCCCAACTCCTCGGCGTGGACGTCGGCGTCGTTTACAAATTGGCCAAGCGCGGAGAAATCGGGCACCTGCGCGTCGGTGATACTGTCCGTTTCCCGCAGCCGGACGTTGAAGCTTTCATCCGGCGAGTCTACCGCCCGGGTCGGGAGACGATCCAGGACGCCCAGTAAAAGATTCCGCCGGCGGGCGGGCCGGCGGGGAGCCGAAAAAAGCGAGGTCGAGGAGGTTTTCCGTGAGCTTCGGCCACCAGCATTTTACAACTACCACGCAAGCAGCTGCCGCATACTTGGCCAGAGGCTGGAGGGTGGTCCGGGTGCCGGCGGGTTCGAAGGGGCCCCGCGACCCCGACTGGCCGGACCGGGTCTACTGGCCTGAGGATTTCGAGCCGGGCGACAACATCGGTATCGTCCTGGGCAGCCGGTCCGGCGGCCTGGTTGATGTGGACCTTGACTGCCCCGAGGCTATTCGGGCCGCCGACTATCTGCTTCCGCCGACCGGGCTTGTGAGCGGCCGGCCGTCGACGCCCCGGAGCCATCGTTTTTACGTAGCCCCTGGTGCCCGCGCCGTGCGGTTCATCGACCCCGACGGTGGTAGTTGTCTGGTCGAACTGCGGGCCGATGGGGCGGAGCGGGGTGATGGGAGTTTTGGGGCCCTCCAAACTGTTGTGCCGCCGTCCAAACATCCGTCGGGCGAACATTACGTATGGTACGAGTTCGGTGAGCCCGCACGGGTCGAGGCCGCTGACCTGCTCCGGGCGGTTCAGCGTGTGGCGGCTGCCGCCCTCCTGGCCCGCAGGTGGTGGGAGCGGCGCAGGCACAACGCAGCTCTGGCCCTGGCCGGGGCGCTTTACAGGGCGGGGTGGTCTGAAGAGGAGGTTTCCAGCTTTGTCCGGGCCGTCTGTGCTGCCACTGGAGACCCCGAACTAGCAAACAGACTCGAAGCGGTCCAGGACACATATGAGCGGGCCGTGGACCGGGCGATTACCGGGTTCCCGAAACTCAAGGAAATTTTGGGTTTGAGCGATGCGGCTGCTCGGGCCCTCTGGAACTGGCTTGGGCTGTCGACCGGGCCGGTTGAGGCAGATAGGGCTGGTGAGGACCAGTCGGGGCGGCGGAGCGCTGCAACCGTTCTGGTCGAGCTGGCCGAGGCGGCCGCAGTCGAACTTTTCCACGACCCGGCTGGGGACGCCTGGGCGGCTGTTCCGGTCGGGAACCACCGTGAGGTTTTCCCGCTGCGCAGCCGGGCTTTCAGGTCCTGGCTGGCCGAGCAGTTTTACCGCCAGGCCGGTCGTCCGCCCGGCAGCCAGGCGGTTCAGGACGCCCTTGAGGTGCTCGAGGCCCGGGCGGTTTTTGGCGGGCCCTGCCGCCCGGTTTATGTGCGGGTCGCCGGTATCGGCGGCCACATCTACCTGGATCTGGGAGACGCGCGCTGGCGGGTCGTGGAAGTAACTCCGGGCGGCTGGCGGTTGCTGAGTGAGTCGCCCGTTTACTTCTGGAGGCCTCCAGGCCTTCTACCCCTGCCCGAACCGGTTCGGGACGGCAGCCTTGCTGAACTTCGGCCCTTCGTCAACGCTGGCGAGGCCGAATTCCGATTGGTGGTCGCCTGGCTCCTGGGGGCTCTTCACCCGGAGGGGCCATATCCCGTCCTGCTGCTTACGGGGGAGCAGGGTACCGGCAAATCAACCCTGGCCCGGCTGCTGCGGGCTGTGGTGGACCCGTGTGAGGCCGGTCTGCGCCGTCCACCCCGAGCCGAGCATGAGCTTTTTATCGCCGCCGCCAACAGCTGGGTCGTAGCTTTTGACAACGTGTCGACCCTGACCGGTTGGCTGAGTGACGGCCTGTGCGTCCTGGCCACGGGCGGAGCTTTTGCTGCCCGCCGACTCTACACGGACCGGGACGAGGTCCTTCTCCGAGTCCGGCGGCCGGCCGTTATCACCACCATTGCTGACAGTCTCGGTGAACCCGATTTCCGGGACCGGGCGCTGCGGGTCGAGCTTTGGCGATTGGAAAGTCCCGTGGACGAGGCCACGCTGGGTCGGCGGTTCGAAGCAGTCCGCCCCCGCATCCTCGGCGCACTGCTAGAGGCAGTCTCGGCCACCCTGCGGTACTGGGACCGGGCTCCCCTCGACGGCCTGCCGCGGATGGCGGATTTTGCGAGGTGGGTGGTGGCGGCTGAGGAGGCAGGGGCGCTGCCCTGGCCCCGTGGGGCATTTCTGTCGGCCTACGGGGAGCAGCGAGATGAGCTGGCCGCCGCCGTCTTCGATGACCCGCTGGCTACCGCCGTCGTAGACCTGGCTGCCCAGGGCGGGTGGAGGGGCACGGCAGCGGAGCTGTTGGCCAGGCTCGAATCCAGCGCCGACCGCTCGTGGCCGAGAACACCGGCAGCGCTGGCCGTGCGTCTGCGGCGGCTGGCGCCAGAACTGCGGCGGGCTGCCGGGGTCCATATCGAGTTCACCCGAGCCGGCAGACAGCGCCAGCGGCTAATCCTCATCCAACAAGAACAAAAACGTGAAAGGCCGTCCGCACCGTCCGCACCGTCCGCACCGTCCGCGGGTAAGCGCCCGGGTGCGGACAGCGCGGACGTCCGCGGACAGGGGTTTGCGGCTTTGTTCTGGCCAGAACTCGAGTCGGAGGACATCCTGGAGCTGGAGGGGTGAGCCGGATGAAGAGCGTAGCTGACCTGCTGGCTGAGGCCCGACGCCTGGGCATCGGGGTTTGGGCTGAGGGCGGCAAACTGAAGGTCCGCTGCCCCAGGCAGTACGAGGCCCTGGCCCGGACTCTGCTGGAGCGCAAGGCTGAGGTGATGGCCCTCCTCAACCCCACACCGCCCCCAGCTGAGGCTGGCTGTATCCTTGCCCTGGCAGCAAAGCTTGACTACCCCGAAATCACCGGGCTCCTGGGACCCATCGGTCGGATACCGGCCGGGGAGGCGGCCTGGGAGGTAGCGGTGAAGACCATGACCCCGGCGGAGCGGCAGCACCTGCTTGAGCGGCTCACCGACGAAATCCCGGCTCTCCTGAAGCTGCCTCAACCCGAACTGGCCATCCTCGAAGGCCACCGGTCTCCGGAGCCGGATGACGATGCCGAGCGGGAGGCGGCTGAGCTGGCCTGGTGCTACGCCCTGCACCGCCCCGTCCCCCAGCACTACTGGCCGTTTATCGAGGCGATGGGCTTCAGCATCCGGCAACTTCCGCCCCGAAAAGATTTTCACGAGATAATGCGGCGGGCACATATGCTCATAAAACGCAACCCGAACCTGCGGCCGATAGCCAGGTCACTTTTGCGGTGGATTTTAAGCTCCGAAAGCGACGGTTATCTGGAGCGGGCTTTCGGCCGAGGTATGGAGTTCAAAAAGTGTGTAAGTTGCGGGGCGGATTTTGTAACGGATAGCGGTGAGAGGATGTGTTTGTTGTGTAAAGCGGCACGCAAAACCCAGGCGTTGACGCTCTTATAGGTTGACGGCCGGGGGCCGGGGCTGGTTGGCGCACAATACTGGCGGGCCTCACTCATTCACAAGCTGCCCCGGCCCGTGAGCGTGGACGGGGGCCGGGGTGAAACTTGAGGCAGGAGGCTTGACCCCGTCAGGCGGCGGGTCAGGCCTGTGAGTCCCCGGCCCCCGATGCGGCTTTCTTTTGCCGGTACCGTTCCCGCTGCCGGGCCCGGCGCTCCTCGGCATGCCGGGCGAAATAGCGGCGCCACTGGGCCCGGAACTTACAGCGGGGCGAGCAGTATTTCCGCCGGCCAACCCCCTCAAACTCAACCCCACAAACGGGGCAGACAAGCCTGCGGGGGCGGCGGCTCTTTGCCAGAGCCCTTGCGGCTTCCGAGAGACTGACCATCCCGTACCCATCATAACAACCCCCCACCCTGTTCGTCAAGCCCTAACGCTAAAAAGTTGTGGAAAACTCGGCCGGACCCCTTGACAACGGCTGTGCTATAACGCTATAATAAAGCGAAACTTGAGGCAGGAGGTTGAACAATGGCACGGTTGGTTAACAAGGTTAGCGGCAATCGGCTGGCGGTCCTTCAGGAGGAGCGGCTTTCCCGGGGCATCGACCTCTACCTGCGGGGCCGGATTCGGTTCCCCTACCGGCAGCGGGGCGACGGCCTCCGGGTCGGCCGGACCCTCTTCGGGGTCATCGGCGACTCGGGCGCCATGTACATCGTCGAGCACGACGGCCGCCGCTGGACCTGCGAATGCCCCGACTTCGCCAAGCGGGGCGACCGCCTGGCCTGCAAGCATATCTGTGCGGTGCTCTACTGGCTCGGCGAGGTCCGCTGCCCGTTCTGCGGCGGCCGGATTGAAGGCCTCTACACGGCCTGCCAGGCCTGCCGGGATGCGGCGGATGCGGCCCAGGCCGAGACCGACGCCCGCTACTGGCGGGAGGCGGACCTGGCGGCGGCCCTGTTCGGATGACGGGAACCGGGGGGCCGGGTTGATGAGCCCGGCTCCCCGTTTCGGGAGGTTGCGAGATGTTTGAGATAGCAGCCGCAAAAGCCGGGTATCTGATAACGATTGACGGTAAGGTTTTCGGCCGGTTTCCCGATTTAGAAAATTGCCTCAAAGCTTTAGGCCGGCTCGAACGCTGGTTTTATCACCACCAGGACTTGCCGCCCGCCTTTCGAATCGAAGCGGCAGTCAAAGAGTCCATCTTTCACGACAAAGTTACGGGCGAGTTTGGGTATGAGTTTGAAGGCTGGTGGATTGGGTTGAAAGTAGACGAGGGTAAGGTTCGGCTTGTGGTGAGGGATGAATATGAGCTCGAGGGCCAGTGGGTTGAGTGGAGGTGAAAGCTGATGGCTAAAAAGCGCGGTCACGGCGAAGGCACGGTTTACCAGGTCGGCGGCAGGTGGCGGGCCGAGGTGATGGTTGACGGGGTCCGGCACCGAGCCTACTTCGAGACCCGGAAGGAGGCCCTGACCTGGCTGGCTGAAGTCCGGGTCCAGGCCGCCCGGGGGCTTCTGCCCGAGCCGTCAAAGCTGACCGTGGCCGAATACCTGGCCTTCTGGCTTGAAAACGGCGCCCGGCCCTCGGTCCGACCCCCGACCTACCGGCAGTACGAGCAGTACGTCCGCAACCACATCGTCCCCATCCTCGGTTCCATCAGGCTGCAGGCCCTTAAGCCCGCCGACATCCAGGCCCTCTACACCCGCAAGCTGGACGAGGGCCTTTCCCGCCGGACCGTCCAGCTCATCCACGCCATCCTGCATAAGGCCCTTGCCCAGGCCGTGGACTGGGGCCTGCTGGTGGCAAGCCCGGCCGACCGGGTGAAGGCCCCCAGGCCCGACCGGCGCCCGGAGGCGGTTCACTTCCTCTCGCCCGAGGAGGCCCGCCGGTTCCTGGAGGCGGCACGGGACTACGACTACTACCCGCTGTTTGTGCTGGCGCTCTCCACGGGGATGCGGCTCGGGGAGCTGCTGGGGCTGAAGTGGGAGGACGTGGACTTTGAGGCCGGGGCCGTCCACGTCCGCCGGGGCCTCTACCGGGTCCGGGGCCGGTGGGTCGAGGGGGAGCCCAAGTCTGCGGCGGGCCGGCGCAAGGTCATCCTGCCGCCCCTGGCCCTTTCGGTCCTCAAGGAACACCGGGTCGCCCAGCTCGAGGCCCGGCTTAAGGCCGGCCCGGACTGGGAAGATAACGGGCTGGTGTTTGCCACGGCCGCGGGCCGGCCCATACACCCCGGCGACATCCGCCGGGCCCTCAAGGCCATCGTCCAGCGGGCGGGCCTGCCGGCCATCCGGTTCCACGACCTCAGGCACACCCATGCCTCCCTTCTGCTCAAGGACGGGGTAAACCCCCGGGTTGTCCAGGAGCGGCTGGGCCACAGTCACATAAGCCTTACGCTACAGACCCTACAGCCACGTGCTGCCGGACCTGCAACGGCGGGCGGCGGAAAGGCTCTCGGAGGCCCTCTTGATAAGCCACCAATAAACCACCAAAACAACAGCCGGACAAGCCCGAATGGCTTGTCCGGCTACTATATCTTGTAGGTTTCTGGGCCTCAAGGCCCGATACTTTGTGCCGGGGGGCGGAGTCGAACCGCCGACACGCGGATTTTCAGTCCGCTGCTCTACCACCTGAGCTACCCCGGCCGGCATTGCCTGGGGCTCCGGCGCCAACATTAAGTATACCGGCTAAGTCATCCCCCCTGCAAACGTCGGTAACCGGCCAGGCGGGCCGGGCAGTCGTCAACCCGGCAGCAGGAGCAACCGGCCTCCGCCGGGTAAGCTAGGGCTTCCCCGAGACACGTGTGCCTTCAAACACTGTTTCCTTCGGTGCCTCCGCCCGGGTTTCGGGTTGCCCTGGTCCAGCCCCAAAGCAACCGCGGAGTCCGCCGGCATGCGTCTGCCCGCACACCCGACACCTGGGCTCCGGTGGGGCGAAGGATGGCGCACCCTCGAGCTCCATCCTCCGCCAGGCTCCCGACACCACCAGGGAACTTAACCACGAGGCGACCAAGTACCAGCCAGCATAGGTGACCAGTCCACCCAGGCCCGCACTAACGGCCAGGGCAAAAACAGGCCCGTTAAGCAGGCCTATTACCCACCCGCACGGGTCGCCGGCAAGCATGCTACCAAGACCAACCCAGATGGCATTCCCCACCCAGACAGTTGCGAGCGAACCCGCGACCCACGGACGACCAGTTCGGCCTGATCGCAACCTGGGCTTTTTCTCCGGCCGCGGCACGGTAGTCGTACTCCCGGCCCCCTTTGTGGGTCCCGGAAATATTGTCCGGGGCGCCGGTTGCGGTTCGGTTGAAATTCAGTATAAAGAACGGATAAAAAACCAGATCACCCGCACGAACCGCCGGTCGTTCGAACAGTTCAGCAAATGGGGCTGGGGCTAGCAATGCCGGTGTTGGACCGGCCCGCCCGGCGCCTGGGGGATATCTTCTGGCCGGCGTCAACCCGCTTCGGACCAGACCCTGGCCGCCAGCAGGGCGACGATTTTTGTCACGGCGATGAGGTCGTCCACCCGGCACCGCTCGTCGACCCCGTGATTGCGGGTCTCGCCGTGGCGGGCGACTCCGTGGATGGTGACCTTAAGGGAGGTGACCCGCCCGACATAGGCTACGTCCGTTGACCCATTAACCCCTGCCGGCCCCACCGGCACGCCCCGAACGGCGCTGACCAGCCTGCACACTTCCCTGACCCACGGGTCGTCCGCCGGGCGCATGAACGCCGGGTAGAAGGGCCGCACCCGGAGTTCACATTGAAGGTCCGGGTCCCGTTGCCGCGCCCGGGCGATGGCCTCCTCCAGCTCCCGAACGCAGGCGGCCTCGTCCTCTTCGGGAATAAACCGCCGGTCACCCTCGAGGACAAACGCCGGCGGGATGATGTTGTGTTTGACCCCGCCCCGGGCCATGGTCACGTTAAGGAGAGGTCCGAGATACTGCCGCCCCCCGGTCCGCACGACGTCGGGCCCAGCCGGCAGGGCGCTTCGCCTGGCCTCGACCTCGCGTTTGGTCTTTAAAAGCTCTTCGAGCAGGGCAACGCTGTGCTCGATGGGATTTAGGCCCAGAAATGAACTCCCGGAATGCACGCTCCGACCCAGGATTCGAATGGTCCAGGTGAAGGCCCCGAGACTGCCGATGCCGACCGAATCGGCCATCCCGTCACAGCTGTGGAACCATTCGCACCCGTCGAAGACGCCCGAATCGGCCGTGTACATGAGGCCGGTGTAGGGGCCGACCTCCTCATCGGTGGTCAGGGCCACAACCGGGCTTATCCCCGGCTCAATTCCCAGCCGATAGAGCACCCGAAAGGCCTGCAAAATGGCGGCCGCGCCCGCCTTGCTGTCGGCCGCACCCCGACCCCAGACATACCCGTCGCGGAGAGCCGGCTCAAACGGGTGGAAACTCCAGTGGTCCAGGTCGCCGGCCGGAACCGTATCCAGGTGACAGTAGAAAGCCATGCCCTGCCTGCCGGGAAAGTTAAGGGTCGCCAGCAGGTTCGCCCGCACTCCGACCAGTTCCGGGTAATACCGCCGGCAGCGGGCCTCGAAGATGTCCGGCGGCAGGTCGTACCGGCGGGCGTTGAAGCCAAGCCGGCGGAACTCGGGCAAGAGAAACCCGACAATCCGGTCGTAGTTTTCGCCGGGAGGCGTCTGGGTCGGAATCCGCACAAGGCTCACAAGGGTTTCGATAAGCTCGTCCTTGCAGGCCTCAACTTCCCGGCAGATCGCGTCGAAGACCGCGTTCACCATTTCCTCCCTGCGCCTGGTACAGGCTCTGTCGGGCGCCCCCTGCCTGTTCCTGCCCGGCCGGGCCAGCCCTACCCCTGCCCCCAGCCTTCAAACAGGTCAGCGTAGTGGAGGGGCGGCTGGCCCTTCTTGAGACGTTCGGTAAGCCGGCCCCGGACAAAGGCCAGGCAGTCCAGGTCGGTCAGGTCGGCGTGAAGCAGAATCGCCCCCTCAACGTAGCGGGGAACAACCGGCGACGTCGGCGAGTGGGCCGCCACCAGGTGGCAGATGTCGTCGGGGACGCCGACCTGCCGGCCGACCTCTACCACCAGGTACGAATGGGGCAGGTTTTTGCCCAGCTCCGACCGGCCGCAAGTTCCATCAGGCTTGCGCTCGTACTCGACGCACTTGGAGGCATCGTGGAGGAGGGCGGCAGCCAGCAGCCGGTCGTAGTTTATTCGCAGCCCGTGGACCTCCTCCAGGACCCTGGCTATGGCCAGGGCGTTCCGGGTCACCGCGCGGGTGTGGTCGATAAGCGACACATCCGGAATGTCCGGCATAAAAAAGGCGTCAGTCAGGTCCTCGTAGCCGCTCAGGCTCCAGAGCCGAAGCCAGGTGGCCGCAACCTTCTCCCGCAGACGGGGGTCGCTGATCTCCCCAATTTCCGGCAGCAGCCTGGTAATTCTCGTCAGATCCTGGTCGCTCAACAAGACGCCCTCGCCCATCGACACGGCTCCTTTCACGGATCCTCAGCGCTGGCCCCACTTCGGCATGGGCCAGATAACCTCCCGGGTTGCCAGGTCGAAGGGCCAGACTGTGTAATACTGGCCGCCAACAATCTGGAGAACCACACCCTGGGCATAGACATTCTGGTTGGTTTTCTGGTCAAACTTAACGCCCTTCCAGGGCATGATCACCTGGTCACCGGGAATATCCGTCTGGAGGAGCGCCTGCCGGATCGCCTCGGGCTCCACCGACCCGGCCCGGTTAATGGCATCGGCCAGGACCATGGTACCTGTAAAGGCGGCGGCAACCAGGTCATTCATGGCCCGGCCGGTCTTGCTCCGGTAAAGCTCCGCTACGGCCTTGGCAATCGGTTTCTTCTCGGAGCTGTCGGCAGACCAGCCAGCCCTCGTTATGACGTAATCCCCGTCTTTACCGAGAGTCTTTGGATATTCGGGGTCGACGAAGCCCGCGTTCTGGGCAAGAATCGCCTGGGGCGCATAGTCCAGCTGTTTGTACGTGCGCATGAACAGAATCGCATCCGACGTGTACGATGCCTGTATCAGGATATCGGGGTTGGCGGCCTTGAGCCGCTGGACCTCACTGGTCACGTCGGAAGTGTTTGCCTGGTAAGTAACCTCGACCACGACTTCGTAACCGTATTCCTGCGCAAACTGTTTCGTCAGCTTGTTGACGTCTGTCCCCCAGAGGGTGTTCTCGTTAACGATGCCGATGGTCTTCACCTTAATGCCCTTGGTGCGTTCAAGGTCCCGGAGGACGTCAAAGAGGTGCCTGCCAAAGATTCCGTCGTGGGGCCAGGTCCGGAAAAACCATTTAAAGCCCCGCTCGGTCAGACTGGGAGACGACGAATAGGGGGCGACGTACGGCACACTCAGGCGTTCGGCGACCTGCGAAGAAGTTGCGGTCGCCGAACTCTGGTAAGCCCCAACCAGAGCCACCACCTTTTCCTGGGTGATGAGCCGTTCGGCCTCGGCCTGCGCCTTTTCGGGAACGCCCCCGTGGTCGGCCCAGGCCACGGTGACCTTCGCGCCCCCCAGGTTCGGCAGGCCCTCCTCCCGGGCCAGGGGCATTCCAAGGTCGTACTTGCCGTTAATAACGTCCACGGCAAGCTCGACGCCCGCCCGCAGCTCCAGGCCGATGCTGGCCGTCGGACCGGTCAGCGGCCAGATGGCCCCGATCTTCACCTCTTTCGGCGGCGCCGGGGACTGCTGACCAACGGGCGCGGCCGGCGTGCCCGTCTGGACGCAGCCGGCTGCCACAGCTCCCATCAGGCCCAGAAGGCCGGTATTAAATTCTCGCCTGGTAATTGGCCGAGCCATGTGCTTTAGCCTCCTTCCCCACTGGATTTTAGTGCGCACCCGGGCGCATGGAAGGCCCTGATTTAACGGCCGCGGGCGCGCCCCCCGGCGCCGTCACGCCAGACAGCCGGGTACCGCTCCCGAATCGAACAGAACCTGGCGTGGCCGATAACGACGTGGTCGAGCACGTCGATGTCCAGGAGCCGGCCGGCTTCTAGGGCCGCCCGGGTCACCTGAACGTCCTCGGGCGACGGCGTCGGGTCGCCCGACGGGTGATTATGCACCATGATAATGGCCGGGCAGTTCTCCCGGACGGCTTCACGAAACAGCTCCCCGATCCTGACCTGGGCCGCGTTGACGCTTCCCTGGTAGACGAGCCGATTCGCCATCACCTGGTTCTTGGAGTTCAAGAGCAGGACCCGAAGCTGTTCCTGCGCAAGCCACGCCATCTCCGCCATGACCAGGCCGGCCACCTCCTCCGGGCTCTTGACCACCGGCCGCTCGGAAGGCCGGAGGGTAGCGAGCCGCCGGCCCAGCTCCAGGGCGGCCTTAAGTTCGACGGCTTTGACGGTCCCGACGCCCTTCTCGGCGGCCAGCTCCCCGATGCTAGCCCGGGCCAGCCCCTCAAGCCCGCCAAACCGGACAAGCACCCGCCGGGCCAGATCGAGGACGCTCTCCGAACGGGTCCCGGTCCGCCAGATGATCGCGACCAGCTCGTGGTCGCTGAGTCCGCCCGGACCGTGCCGCAGAAGCCGCTCCCGCGGCCGCTCCCCGCTAGGCAGCTCCCGGATGAGGACCGAGTAATTGAGCCGGCCGGCCGGAGTTTCAGTCGACAACGGCGATCGCCTCGACCTCGATAAGCCAGTCTGGCTGGGCCAGGCTCTCAACGAAAACGAGGGTGCTTGCCGGGAACGGCTCCTTAAAATACCTGGCCCGAACCTCCCGGAACTTGTCCCGGTGGGCAAAGTGGGTCAGGAAAACGGTCGTCTTTACGACGTGCTCAAGGCCCGCCCCCGCCGCCTCAAGAACGGCCTTTAAATTCTCAAAGACCTGAACCGCCTGGGCCTCGAAGTCCCCGGGCCCAACAAGCCGCCCTTCCCGGTCGACCGCGACCTGCCCGGCGACGTAAATCGTGTTGCCGACCTTCCAGGCGTGGGAGTAGCCGGTCGCCGGGTGCACATTTGGCGGTCGGATCACTTCTCTGGTCACGGGGTCACCTCCGTCGTCGAACTTATCAGCGGCCGGGCCGGGCAAGCCGCGCCCAGGCCCGCCGCAGGTCAGCCGCGTGCCGGCCTGTCCCCGCCCAGGGGTCGCCCCGCCGGGCAAGTCTGGCCGGAATGTCCCGGATATTATAGCGCCGGGACGTCAGCCCGGGCTCGTCGAGCTCGGACCAGTCGATGGGTACCGCGACGGGGGCGCCGGGTTTGGCCCGCACCGAGTAGGGAGCTACCGCCGTCTGGCCGTAGGCGTTACGGCGCGTATCAATGTAGAGCCGGCCGCCCCGGGCTTCAACCCGGGCTTCAGTTGTCACCAGGTCAGGGTAAGCCTCGACCAGGCGGGCCGCGACCTGGTCGGCGAACCGCCGGACCTCGTCAAAGTCGGGCCCCCGCCGGATCGGAACCGTCACGTGGGCGCCCCGGGACCCCGTGAGCATAATGAGGGGCCGAAGGCCGAGGTCATCCAGAAGCTTTCGCAGGGCCAGCGCAGTCTCCCGGACCGGACCGAACTCATCGTCCGGCGGGTCCAGGTCGAAAATGAGCCGGTCAGGCTGCCGGGGCCGGTCGAACCGGCTCAGCCAGGCGTGGACGGCAACGGTGTTGAGGTTGACCAGGTAGACCAGGGACGCGGTGTTGTCAACCGTCGCATGGGTGATTGACCCGCCGCCCACCTTCGGGACGGTCACACGCCGGACCCAGGGTGGAACGTGGTCAGGAGCTTCCTGCTGGATAAAGCCGGGCCGGTCGATGCCGTCCGGAAACCGCTGAACCAGGATCGGCCGGCCCTTCAGGTACCGGACCATCAACGGTCCGACGCCAAGGTAATACCTGGCCAGCTCCAGCTTGGTGACCCCGACATCGGGGAAAAGGACCTTGTCAGGGCTGGTGATCCGAACGGTGTAGCGCCCGGCCCGGAGGTTAGCCTCAGCCTTCACATTCCGCCCCTTCCGGCCGTCCAGCCAGGCCCTTAAAAGCGCAGGTTGAGAGTCGTGACCTCACCCGTCGTCAGGTCGGCAGCCCGAATGCAGTGGTTGTTCGTATCGGCAATAAAAACCCGGCCGGCGGCGACGCTCAGGCCGCCCGGCTCGGCGAACTGCGCCGCCCGTCCCACTCCGTCCACCCAGCCCGGCTCGCCCGAGCCGAGCCAGGTGTAGCAGGCCCTGGTCTTCGGGTAAAGCCGCTTTATCTTGTGGTTATACGTATCGGCAACGTAAAGGATCCCCTCATGCCAGGCAACCCCGAGGGGGTGCTGGAGCCGCACCTGGGCCCCCACCCCGTCCACATCCCCGAAAATGAACAGGTCCTGCCCGACCAGGGTCATCACCGGGGACCGGGGTTCAAAACCGACCATGCGGATACTGCTCGTCTCGCTGTCGGCGAAGTAGAGGCGCTCGCCGTCGGTCGCCAGGCCCGATGTCTGCGCAAGCCAGGCCAGCTCCCTCGGCCCGTCCTTGAGGCCCTCATAGCCGGTGCCGGCAAAGACCTCGACCGTCCGCCGGTCCAGGTCGAGGACCCAGATCTGATGACACCCCGCCATGGCGATATACACCCTACCGTCGACGCTGACCAGGTCCCACGGCGAGTTAAGGGCGGTCTCGGCGGCCGGCCGGGCACCGGTGAACGGACGCCCCTGCACGCCGGTGCCTGCGACCGTCCGGACGTTGCCAGTAACCAGGTCCACCTGGCGGACGGCGTGGTTCTCGGTGTCGGCCACGAACAGGGTCGAGCCCATCAGGGCCAGCCCCTGCGGTCCGGCGAACCGGGCCTCCTCGGCCGGACCATCCGTCAGCCCGGGTTCACCGGTGCCGATGACATCGATCACCTGTCCGTTGAAGTCGGCGACCAGAACCCGATTGTGGTTGGTATCTGCGATAAAGAGCCTCGACGATGCCTCGTCGGCCAGCACCTTGCCCGGGAACGCCAGGGCCGAAGGCCGGAGCTTCTCCCGCTCCAGGGGAAACCGGAGAGGCCGGCGGTCCAGCAGCCCCAGGGCGTCGAATTCCCGGACCATGTCCTCGATCAGGGCTTCCAGGGCCGGGTAGGGAAGTTCTCCCTCGTGCCGGCCGATGACCTTGCCGTTCGGGTCGATGAAATAGAGGGTTGGCCAGGCCCGGCCGGCGTAAGCCTGCCAGACGACAAAATCCCGGTCGTTAATTACCGGGTGCTCAATTCCGAGCCGGACCACAGCCTGCCGCAGGTTTTCCGTTTCCCGCTCGGTCGGGAACTTCGGCGAGTGGACGCCGATGACGACCAGCTCGTCCCGGAACCTCCGTTCGAGCTTCCGCAACTGCGGAAGCATGTGCAGGCAGTTAATTCAGCAATAAGTCCAGAAGTCGAGCAGGACAATCTTGCCCCGGAATTCCCGGATGGAGAGGGGATGGTCGGTGTTGAGCCAGTCGTGGCCGGACGGGAAGTCCGGGGCGTTGACGGTGCCGGCGAAGCGGCGGTCCAACCTGTATCCTCCCAAACGCGGGTCCTGGTCCGACTTTAGACCACGCCTGGGCCCGGCGTCAAACGCCCAGGCACTCCCGGAGCTCGGTAAGCGTGCTGAAGACGTAATCGGGCCGGTCCTGGACGGCCGCCAGGTCCGCCCCGGAAGTAACGCCCGAAAGCACCAGGGCGAAGGCCGTCCCGGCCGCCCGGGCCGCCGGCAGGTCGGACGCCAGCGAGTCGCCGACGAGCAGGGCGTCGGCCGGCCTTACCCCGAGAACCCGGCAGGCCTCGAGCAGAAGGCCTGGCGCCGGTTTGCCGACCACCACGTCGGGCGGCCGTCCAACCACCGCCTGGATGGCGCCGACCACCAGGGCCGCCCCCGGCATCCGGCCCGTTTCCGTCGGGACAAACCGGTCGACGTTAACGGCGATAAAGGCGGCTCCGCTCAGAATCGCCTCGACGGCCCGGGCCAGCTTCGGGTAAGAGAGGTCCGGGTCAACCCCGGCCACAACGTACTCGGCCGGCGGGCCCTCCACCAGCCGCAGGCCGTGCTCGGCAAGCTCGGCCCGGAGTCCGGCCGACCCGACGACCAGCACCCGCGCATCCGGCCGTTGGCCGGCGATAAGCCGGGCCGTGGCCGTCACGGCGGTCAGTATTTCCCCCTCATCGAGGGGAACACCGCTCCGGCGCAGGGCCGCCGCCAGTTGCCGCCGGGAAAGGCGGGAATTATTAGTAACAACGGCCACCTTCTTGCCAAGGCCCTTAACGGCCCGCACCGCTTCGGGGGCGCCGGGTACGGCCCCGTCCGGGTAGGTGAGGGTTCCGTCCAGGTCGAACAGAAAAGCCGCAAAGTCAGTGAGCCTTCGGCCGCCCGACTCCGTCATCCCTTCCGGGGGCTGGCCAGGTCGTCGGGTGGTATAATCTGGGCGGGAACGGGGTGTGGCGCAGCCTGGTCAGCGCGCCTGGTTTGGGACCAGGAGGTCCCCGGTTCAAATCCGGGCACCCCGACCCGTCCCCGGTTTTTAATCGGCGGTGGGGACCGGGGCCTCGATGGGCAGCCAGCGGTCCTTTAGCTTTTGCATAAGCTTGGGCAGGGTGGTGTACTCCATCTCCTCCATGGGAAGCCGGTGGGGCTCGAAGGGCCCGTGCCGCCTTAAGTAATCGGCAACAAAAAGGGCCGTCTCCCGGGCCTTGTCAAAGGCCGGGTCCCCGAAAAGGTCGACGGGCCCGATGAGCTTGCCTTCGGCCAGCTGAAATCCGGCCGCCACCAGCCTGGGCGGCCCATCAAAGCGGGTGCAGCGGGCATCGGCAAAACCGACCGGCATCAAAGGCCCGTAATGGGAGCCCCGCATCCAGCCCTCCACCAGGTGCGGGTGGCTAAAAGCCTCTAAAATCTCACCTACGGCCGGAAACTCCCCCTGGGCCCGCACAATCAGCACCGGGTCGTCCTTGCCCACATACCGGCCGGCAATCAGACTTAACCTTTCCGTTGAGCTTACGGCCGCAACCTCCCCGGTTGCCCGGCTATAAACCGCCTTTACGGCGTACCTTAGGGGGCTTCCGATGAAGGCCAAAAGGGCGTAAAGCTCTTCGGGGCAGTTAAAGACGACCTTTTTGTGCTCGATAACGTCATGGACTTCGAAGGCAAAGCCCGAATTTAACGCCTCGGAGATGACCAGGCCGGCCGTATTAAAGGGGTCGGCGAAGACCCGGTAAAGGGGCAGGTTAAAGGCCGAGCCCGCCGAGGTCTTATCGGCCATAAACACGATTAAAGGCTCGGAACGGCGCTCTTCAAAGCTAAGTTCGGCGCAGCCCGGGCCTAAGCCCCGGACGTTGCCCGAAAACGCATCCGAAAGCAGGTCCTGGCCGGCCCCGTAAAGCTTTAAGCCTTTGGCCACCTCGGTGGCGGCCTCAAAGGCCTTCCAGGCCAGGGCGTGAATCTCGGGGCTGTCGGTCCCCCGGCCGTGGGTCATGATTAGCTCCAAATCGTCGCCCACGTTTAAGACCCGAAAGTCATAAATCAAACCCTGCGCCCTGGCCCCCTCCAGGACCTCCTCGGCCCGCCTGATCAAGCCCCCATGCATCGACGAATGCCCTACGTAACCCCCTACATCGGCCTTTACCACGCTCAAAGTGACCCGCATGGTCGCCCTCCTGAACCCAAAGTCTTGTGCCCTAATTCACAAAGTAGCAGAGATAGATTCGGCTGTCAATCCGCCTGCCTTTGCCGTCAAAGGACGTAGGGCGGCTGCCATTCGCCGAAAACCCGGCGCAATACGCCGCAAATCTCCCCCAGGGTTGCGTAGGCCCGGACCGCCTCAATGATATACGGCATCAGGTTTTCCCGGCCCCGGGCCGCCAACTCCAGGGCCTTAAGCCTGACGGAGACGGCCTCGTTGTCCCGCTCCCGGCGGACCCGGTTCAGCCGCTCCAGGTGCCGGGCTTCCCCGGCCCGGTCCACCCGCAGGATGGGGATCTCCAGCCGGTCCTCCGCCACCTGAAAGGCGTTCACCCCCACCACAATCCGCCGACCCTCATCCACTTCCCGCTGGTAGCGCTCGGCCGCATCCAGAATCTCCCGGTGGAAGAATCCGGCCTCGATGGCCGGAATCACCCCGCCGTACTCCCGAATCCGGGCAAAATAGTCATAAGCCTGCCGCTCCAGCTCGTTGGTCAGCCACTCGACATAATAGCTGCCCCCAAGGGGGTCGACGGTGTTGGCCACCCCCGTCTCGTAGGCGACCACCTGCTGGGTACGCAGGGCGATTCGGGCGGCCTTCTCCGAGGGCAGGGCCCAGGCCTCATCCATCGAGTTGGTGTGTAACGACTGGCAGCCCCCCAGCACCGCCGCCAGGGCCTGGATGGCCACCCGGGCGATGTTCACTTCCGGCTGCTGGGCCGTGAGGGTGCAGCCGGCCGTCTGGGCGTGGAACCTGAGCCACCACGACCGGGGATTCTGGGCCCCGTAGCGCTCCCGCATCTCCCGGGCCCAGATCCGGCGGGCG
>ERZ511473.839-NODE-839-length-37686-cov-37.182164_pt1 | contig 37686 bp, 53 predicted proteins | sample MGYA00374947_ERZ511473 | MGnify/ENA primary metagenome ERZ511473 (study PRJEB26303, sample SAMN06343854) | sediment metagenome | isolation source: hot spring sediment | place: Canada: British Columbia | collected 2012-09-26 ... | reverse complement strand
CTCATGGACGAGCCCCTTTCCAACCTGGACGCCAAGCTCCGGGTGGAGATGCGGGCGGAGATCGCCAAGCTGCAAAGGCGTCTTGGGGTCACCACCATCTACGTGACCCACGACCAGGTGGAAGCCATGACCCTGGGCCACCGCATCGTGGTCATGAAGGACGGGGAAATCCAGCAGGTGGACACTCCCCTAAACCTCTACGACTTCCCCGCCAACCGCTTCGTGGCGGGTTTTATCGGTAGCCCCTCCATGAACTTCATCCGGGCTGGGGTGGAGGTGCAAGGGGAAAGGGTATACCTGGTGGCCCCGGGCTTCCGGGTCCGGGCCAACCCCGTCCTGGCCCAAGCCCTGAGGCCTTACGGGGGCAAAGAGGTCTGGATGGGTATCCGCCCCGAGCACCTGGGCCTTAAGGGCTACACGGTGATTCCCGAGGAGGAAAACGTCATCCGGGGCGAGGTGGAAGTGGCCGAGCCCCTAGGGGCGGAAACCGAGATCCACGTGAGCGTGGACGGCACGGTCTTGGTGGCCAAGGTGGACGGCCACGCTCCGGTGAAACCCGGGGATAGGGTGGAGCTTCTGGCCGACACCTCCCGCCTCCATGCCTTTGACGTGGAAAGCGACCAGACCATCGGCCACGCCCAGGAACGGGAAGCGGTGGCCCGCTAGGAATAGGCCTTTGGGCGGGGGATGTCCTCCCCCGCCCTTATCATGAAAGGGTGAGCCGGCGGGATAAGCCCTTCATCATAGGTATCGCTGGGGGAAGCGCCAGCGGCAAAACCACCCTGGCCCGCTCCCTGGCCAAGGCCTTGGGGGAGCGGGTGGCCCTGCTCCCCATGGACCACTACTACCGGGATCTTTCCCACGTGGCCTTCCCGGAGCGCCTCCAAGCCAACTACGACCACCCGGAGGCCTTTGACCTTCCCCTCTATCTTGAGCACGTGCACGCCCTTCTTTCCGGGCAGGCGGTGGAGATGCCCCTTTACGACTTCCGGGCTTATACCCGAAGCCCGAAGACGGAAAGGGTCCTGCCCGCTCCCGTGGTGATCCTCGAGGGCATCCTGGTCCTCTACCCCGAGCCCCTCAGGGCCCTTATGGACCTCAAGGTCTTCGTGGATGCGGACGCCGACGAGCGTTTCATCCGGCGGTTGGAGCGGGACGTCCAGGAACGAGGGCGTAGCCTGGAAAGCGTGGTGCGCCAGTACTTGGAAAAGGTAAAACCCATGCACCTGGCCTTCGTGGAACCCACCAAGCGGCATGCGGACGTGATTCTGCCCGGTGGCGGGCAGAACCCGGTGGCCTTGGAGATGCTCAAGGCCAAGGCCTTGGCCCGCCTGGCGGAGATGGGGGTGGCATGAAAAGGTTCCTCCACCTTCTCCTCCTCCTGGCCCTGGTGCCCTCCCTCCTGGCCCTTCAGCCCCGCCTGCGGGCGGAGCGGCCAGGTCCTGTGGTGCTCCTCCTGGATGCGGAAGCCCTGCGGGAGGAGGCCCAAAGCCAAGGGAAAAGCCTCCTAGAGGTGCTGGAGTCCTACCGCCCCCTGGGGGTCAGAGGGGTGGCCTTCCCGGAACGATTTGTGAAGGACTGGGTGGGGCAAGGGGAACTTCTTTACCGGAGCGGGAGGGAGCTTTTGGAAGCGGGGCTACCCGCCAAACCCAGCTGGTACTACCTCCGGGGTAACCGGGAGCTTCTGGAGCTCTTACAGGCGGCCTATGACCTTCCCCACGAATGGGTGGGTCCCTGGCTGGGCTTCCCCCTGGATGTCCAGGCCTTCCCTGCCTTTTATCCCCTGGAGGAGGTCCGGGCTGCCAAGGAAGCTGGCTTTTTCGTGGCGGTCCGCCCCATCAACCAGCGTTACCGCCGCCTGGATGCTTCCCTGCCCATCGTTCCCAAGGAGGCGGACGCCGTGGTCTTCGCTGGCCTCGAGGCCCTGGGTTACCCCTACCGCCTGGAGGAAGCCCGAGAACGAGTCCCGGTACCCGTGGCCCTCATCGAGGGCACGCCTCAGCCCGGGCTTGCCGCCTACCGGGAAAAGGGCATCCTGAGGCTTTTTAGCCTGCGGTACGAGTGGCAGCTCACCCTGACCCCCGAGGAGGCCGCGGACAAGTATGTGCTGGCCGCCCGGGAACGGGGCCACCAGCTCCTCTACCTCCGGCCCTACCCCTACCGCCAGGACACGGAGCGCCTCCTCAAGCGGATCCAGGAGGGCCTAGAGGCCAGCCACATTCCCCTGGGCCACCCCGTGGCCCGGGAGTTCACGCCAAGCCCCCTCCGCCTGGCCGCCTGGGTGGGGGTGGCATCGGGGCTAGGGCTTTTGGCCCTGGGGCTACCCGTGTACGGGCCGGGGGTGGCCTTCCTCCTCCTTCTCCTAGCCCTGGGGTATGCGGGAAGCCAGGCGGGGGCCCTTCTAGCTGCTTTGGTCTTTCCCGTGCTGGGCTTCCTGGGTCCCAGGAATGGCCTCTGGATGTGGCTTCGCACCCTGGGCTACGCTCTGGCCGGAACGGTTTTCCTCTCGGCCCTGGGCTCCACCCCGGAGACCATCCTGGGGCTGCAAGCCTTCAAGGGCGTTTCCCTCACCCTCCTGGTGCCTCCCCTCCTGGTGGCCTTCAGCTTCCTAGACAGGAACTACAAGGAAACCCTGACCCGGCTTTTCCTGCATCCCCTGCGCCTGGGGGAGGTGGTCCTGGCAGGGGTGGCCCTCGCCCTCCTCCTCCTGGCCCTCCTGCGCCGGGGCAACGAGGCCCCCTTGGTCCCGGACCTGGAGCTGAAGCTTAGGAGCCTCCTCCAGGACCTCATGGTGCGCCCCCGCTTCAAGGAGGTCTTCGGCCACGCCCTCTTCCCCCTGGCCCTCCTCCTTCCCTGGCCGAAGTGGGTGCAAAACGGCCTCCTCTTCCTTGCCGCTCTCGGGGTGGCCTCCATCCTAAACACCTTCAGCCACTTCCACACCCCCCTTCCCATCTCCTTCTTCCGGGTGGCGAACGGCGCGCTTTTGGGCCTCTCCCTCGGGCTTCTCGGGGTTATGCTGGTAAGGAGGCTTCGGGCATGGTGGTTGGGGTAGCGGGGTACTATGGGTTTAAAAACGCCGGGGACGAGGCCATCCTCGAGGCCATCGCCCGGGAGCTGAAGGCCCGGGGGCACCAGGTTCTCGCCCTTTCCGGCGACCCCAAGCAGACCGCCAAGGAGCACGGAATCCGGGCCGCCCATCGCCTAAACCCCTTGGCCCTTCTCCAGGCGGACCTCTGGCTTTTGGGGGGCGGGGGGCTTTTGCAGGACGCCACCAGCTCCCTAAGCCTTCTTTACTACCTGTCCGTACTCCGGGCTGCCCGCTTCTTCCGCAAGAGGGTGGTGGTATTCAACCAGTCCCTCGGCCCCCTCACCCCCTGGGGGGAAAAACTGGTGAAACGGGCCTTGCGGGGCGTGCCCATAATCCTTCGCGACCAAGATTCCTGGGAATACGCCAAGAACCTGGGCCTATCCCCCGCCTTGGGTGCCGACCCTGCCCTTCTCCTCACCCCGCCCCCTGTAAAGCGGGAAGAGGACTTGGTTCTCGTCATTCCCCGGGCTGGGGTGGACCAGGAAGCCCTCACCAACCTCTACATCACCGCCAACCACCTGGTGCACGAGGGAAGAAGGGTGCTGGTCCTCCTCCTCCAACCCGGATACGACGACGAGGTCATCGAGATCTTCCGCCTGCACCGGGTGGAGAAGACCGCAGATCCCAGGCGGGTCCTCTACCTGGCCGCCCAGGCGGGGTACGTGATCTCCATGCGCCTGCACGGCCTCATCCTGGCCGCGGCCGCCGGCACCCCCTTCGCCGCCCTTTCCTACGACCCCAAGGTGGCCGCCTTCGCCAAGGAAACCGGGGCCTACTACCAGGAACTCCCTGGGGATCCCATCAAGCTTTCCAAGGCCGCCATGTACGGCCGCTACCCCGACTGGGAAAAGGTGGCGGCCCTGAAGGAAAGGGCCCGGCAGAGCTTTGACCTGGCCCTGGGGGAGGCCAGCCTGGTCAAAAAGACCCACGGACGCGGCTCAAGCGGCTCCTAAGTCCCTGGGCGAAGGCCTCGAGGTCGGAAAGCGCTTCCTCCACCCCCTGCCTCAAGAGGAACTCCCCTGGGGAAAGGCGCTTGAGCACAAGGAAGGGAGGCTGGGAAAGCACCTCCACCCCCTGGCGCACCACCTCGGGGATGAGGCCTTCCTCCAAGGCCTCCGCCTCCAGATCCGCCAGCAGAAACACCTCCCCCATGGACTTGCGGGAAAGCAAGAGGAGGAAGGCGGCGAAGGCCCCGCGCTCGGAAAGCTCGGCCACCAGCCGGTCCTCCAGGGACTCCACCGCCTCGAGGTCCACAAAACCTTCCCGAAGAAGGTCCTCCAGGTCCAAAGGCGAAAGGGGAAAGCGGGCCTTAAGGCGCACCAGGCGGCTCACCGCCTCCGGGGAAAGGTATCCCACTCCCTCCGGCACCCCTTCCTTCTGGGATTCCGGCGCCAGGATGGCCACGTACGCCCCTTGCTGGCGGTAGGACTTGAGCAGGCTGGGCTCCCCTTCCCCCGGACGCAGCAGCACCAGAAGCACTTGGCGGCGCCCCAAGGGGGCCTTGTACACCCAAGGGGGGCCCCCTTCCAGGAGGAAGCCAAGCCGCCTCAAGTCCTCGGTAACCCCGGGGGGCTCCAAGGCCCTTTGCGGCTCGTTGGGGAAAAGCACCTCCTTGGGATAGGGTGTCACCCGTACCCGCCGCTTCTCCGGCTTGGGATCCCCTATCTCCTTGGAGTCCTTCCCGGAAGCAGCCGGCCTCGCCTCCCGCCTCTCGGGCTGGGCAGGCTCCCTGGACTCCGCCTGCCCAAGCCGGGGGAGGCCCCTAGGGGTGGCCTTGAGCTCCACCTCCTCCCCGCGGAAGTGGAGGAGGATGGTCTCGTTCACGGCAAGGCGGCGCTTTTGATAGTAGGGCAGAAGCCCCCGCACCACCCCCTGTTTCCAGTCCACCTCCACCTCGTACACCTCCCCATCCTCGTCCACGAAGCGCACCCGCTCCTTGCCGAGGAGATGCTGGCGGAGGGAGACGGTTAGGGCCATGGTTCCCGTTTGAATACAGGTGCTGGTCAGCACATAGCGTGCGGTCATATCACCTCCCGAGGTCCACCAAGGGACGGGGAATCCCTGAAGTGAGCATATAATACACCTCGTAGGCCACGGCAAGGGTACGCTCCACATCCCCAAGGGCCCGGTGGGCTCCCCTGGGAGGAAGCTCCAGGACCTGGGAAAGAGCGTCCAGCCCGTAGCGCCTGAGGCCAGGCATGGCCCTTTTGGCCAGGCGGAGGGTGTCCACCACCGGGTTCTCCAGGGAATAGCCCATGCCCTCCAGGGCGGGCCGCAGGAACCCCAGGTCAAAGCTGGCGTTTTGGATGACCAAGGTGGCCCCCCGCAAGAGGGGGTAGGCCTTCTCCAGAACCTCCTCGAGGGAAGGAGCCTCCTCCAGCTCCCAAGCGCGAATCCCCGTAAGCCTCTCGATAAAGGGGCTGGGAGGGCGGCTCGGGCGCACCAGGCTCTGAAAGCTCCTGCGCTCTCCCTGCTCCAGCCGCACCAAGCCCACTTCGATCACCTCGTTGAGGCCGGGGGAAAGCCCGGTGGTCTCCAGGTCCAAGACCACCACCGCCTCCCCGGGATAGGGGAAAGGGTAGTGCCACTCCCAAAGCCCCACCTCCTCCCCCAAGCGGAAGCGCCCGTCTAAGAGGGGCCGCACCACAGGCTCCACCGGACCCCTTAGCCCCAGGGCTTCCCCCAGGGCGGGAAGGGGCAAGGGCCTGCCCTCGGCCCTAAGCCTTCGGGCCAGGCGGGTGGCCAGGCGGTGGCGAAAGAAAGCCTCCACTACAAAGCCTCGCCCAAGGGGGTACGAAGGAAAGCCCGGTCGGTAGCCTCCTCAAAAGCCAAGGCCGCCTGCAGGAGGAGTTCATCCCTCGCCCAGGGAGCGAAAAGCTGAAGGCCCACGGGAAGGCCATCCTCAAAGCCGGCGGGGAAGGATAGGGCGGGAAGGCCCGCCAGGTTAGCCCCCACGGTGTAGAGGTCCTCCCGGTACATGGCCAGGGGATCGGGCCTACCTCCCAGGGGAAAGGCGGGATGGGGGGTGGTGGGGAGGAGGAGGAGGTCCACCTCCTGGAAAAGGGCCTGGGCCTCCGCCTTAAGCCGCCTGCGGAAGGCCTGGGCGCGGCCGTAGTAGGCCTCGTAGTACCCGCTGGAAAGCACAAAGGTGCCCACCAGGATGCGGCGCTTCACCTCGAGGCCAAACCGGGCCCGCGTCTCCTCCACCACCCGCCACAGCTCCTCCCCTTCGGCCCGATAGCCGAAAAGAGTCCCGTCGTAACGGGCCAGGTTGGAACTGGCCTCGGCGGGGGCCAGGATGTAGTAGGCGTTTAGGGCCAGGGGCAGGGAAGGCCAGGACACCTCCTTCACCTGAAGGCCAAGCCCCCGGAAAACCTCCAAGGCCTGCCGCAAAGCCCCCTCCACCCCGGGGCTATTCCCGGAAAGGGCCTCCCGCACCACCCCAAGCCGCAAGGAGGGCAGGGGCTCCGCCAGGGCCTCCTGAAACCGGGGCTTCAGGTCCAGGCTGGTGGCGTCCAGGGGATCGGGACCGGAGATGGCGTCCATGAGCAGGGCGAGATCCCGCACCGAGCGGGCCATGGGGCCGATCTGGTCCAGGCTCGAGGCGTAGGCGATAAGGCCGTAGCGGCTTACCCGGCCATAGGTGGGCTTAAGGCCATAAATGCCACAGAAAGCTGCAGGCTGGCGCACGCTTCCCCCGGTATCCGACCCCAAGGCCAAAGGCGCCAGATCCGCCGCCACCGCCACCGCGCTTCCCCCGCTGGACCCCCCGGGCACCCGGGTGGGGTCAAAGGGATTTCGGCTGGGGAAAAAGGCGGAGTGCTCGGTGGAGGAACCCATCCCAAACTCGTCCAGGTTGGTCTTGCCTATGACTAGGGCGCCAAGGGCCTTTAGCCGGGCCACCGCCGTGGCCTCGTAAGGGGGCAGGAAACCCTGCAGAAGCCGGCTTCCCGCCGTGGTAGGAATTCCCTTGGTGACGATGTTGTCCTTAACGGCCACGACAAGCCCCGCAAGGGGAAGGGAAGGGTCCAGGGAACGGGCCTCCTCCAGCACCCCCTCGTTTACCGTGAGGAAGGCTCCAAGGCTTGGGTCCAAGGAGCGGATCCGCTCCAGGTAAACCTGGGCCACCTCCAGGGGAGATACCTCCCCTTGCGCCACCTTGGCGCGGATCTCGTGGGCCAACATGCCCCTACTATAGCCCGAAGTGGAGATCTAGCCAGTCCCGAAAGCCCCGGTAAGCCTCCTCCCCTCCCCTCGGCAAATAGGTGATGTCCCCGGGTTCGTGGCGGAACCAGGTGTACTGCCTTTTGGCGTAGGCCTTCACCGCCCGGATATCCCGGGCCAGCGCTTCCTCCAGGCTGTACGCACCCTGGAGGTACCCCACCACCTCCTTGTAGCCGATGGCCTGAAGGGCGGTCGGCATGGCGGGGTACCGCTCCAACAGGCGCTTCACCTCCTCCACCAGACCCCGGGCGAACTGGCGCCTGGCTCTTTCCTCCAGCTTGGGAAAAAGCCAGGTGCGCTCAGGCCAGAGAACCAGTTTCCTGTAGGCGAACCGGGGTGGGCGAAGGGGAAAGCGGGCAGGGGGCGTTCCCGTGCGCCTTACCACCTCCAAGGCCCGCACCAGCCGCCTGGGGTTCCTATCCACCCGCAGGGCATCCTCCAGGCTAACCCGGGAAAGCTCGGCCACCAAGGTCTCAAGACCCCTTTCCTCGAGCTCCCGCCAAAGGGCCTCTTGGACCTCTGGATCAGGCGGGGGCAGGGTGGGAAGCCCCTGGGAAAGGGCCCGGATGTAGTACCCCGTCCCCCCGACCACCAAAGGCACCTTTCCCCGGGCCAGGATATCGGCGATGGCCGCCTCCGCCAGCTCCACCCAGCGCACCACGCTCAGGGCTTCGGAGGGCTCCAGGATGTCCACCAGGTGATGGGGAACCCTTTGCCTTTCCTCCGGACTGGGCTTGTCCGTGCCGATGTCCAGGCCCCGATAGACCATGGTGGCGTCGGCGGAAACCACTTCGAGGGGAAGCTCCTCCCCAAGCCTCAAGGCCAGGAGGGTCTTCCCGCTCCCCGTGGGGCCCGCCAGGACCGGGATCGCCTCCACATCCCTTATGCTAAGGGCATGCTGGAGCGCTTAGACCGCCTGGAGACCTTGCGCAAGCTGAAAGAGCTACAGGAGCGCATCGCCGAGCTGGCCTACCAGCTCACAGGGGAGGAACCCGCCGCCTGGACCCCCAAGGTGGACCTCCTCGAGGACGAGGACCACTACGTCCTCCTCGTGGACCTCCCCGGGGTGCGCCCCGAGGATTTGGAGCTTCTGGAGGAGGGAAGCCGCATCACCCTGGCCGGGATCCGCCATCCCTTGCCCGGGGTCTACCTCCTGGAGGAACGGCCCATGGGCACCTTCCGCCGCACCCTGGACCTGCCCGGCCCCATCGAGGAGGGCACCGCCCAGGCCAGCCTGCGCCAGGGGGTACTGGAGGTACGGTTCAAGAAGCGCAAAGGGGCTCCCCTGCCCCTCTCTCAGTAGCGCACCTGGTGGCAGGCCCGGCAACGGGGCTCGTAGTGCTCCTTGGCTCCCACCAGGATCACGGGGTCCGTGTAGCGGGCGGGCTTTCCGTTCACCAGGCGCTGCGTGCGGGTGGCAGGAGCCCCGCACTGGGCGCAGATGGCCGTAAGCTTCTCCACGAACTCCGCCCGGGCCAAAAGCTCCGGCATGAGGCCGAAGGGCTCACCCCGGAAGTCCAAATCCAACCCCGCCAGGATCACCCGTACGCCCTGGCGGGCCAGATCCTCCGCCAAGGGGAGCAGGCCGGCATCCAGAAACTGGACCTCGTCCACCGCTACCACCTGGGGCAAGGGGGATAGGTACGCCTCAATTTCCCTGGCCTCGCCCACGGGGATGGCCTCTACCCGCTGGCCGTCGTGGCTCACCACCTGGCTTTCGTGGTAGCGGGTGTCCAGCCGGGGCTTGAACACCAAAACCCGCTGCCGGGCGATGAGGGCCCGCTTGACCCTGCGGATGAGTTCCTCGCTCTTGCCCGAGAACATGGGCCCGGTGATAACCTCAATCCAACCCTGGCGGTGCAGTACCGGGGGCATCCTGGCCCAGATTCTACCCGGGCATAGGGTATACTTTCTCCAAAATGGGTGCCTTGGACCGGGTTCGGAGGACGCTGGAGGAAGGCTCCGATGAGGAGGCCCTGGCCTTTCTTCGCCACCCCCCCTCCCCTGAACCCCCACGAAGAGGCCCTGGCCCACGCGTATGACGGGGAGCTAGCGGAGGGAGCGATCTTGGGGAAGTGGGGACGATCAAAGCACACCTGCCCCCCTCCCCATAGAAGTGCTGGGAATAAGCCGAAGGCTACCGCCACGGGCAACCTTGTTCCTGACCCTAACCACAGAAGCGGCGAGGCCTTAAAGGGCCTCGCCGCAGACCAAAAACCTGCCCTTACCGTCCCTTGCGGTAGGAATCCCCGTAGCGGCGCTGGAAGCGCTCCACGCGGCCTTCCGTGTCCACAAAGCGTTGCTGCCCCGTGTAGAAGGGGTGGCAGCTGCTACAGACCTCCACGTGGATCTCCGGGCGGGTGGAGTAGGTGTGGATGACGTTGCCGCAACCGCAGATGATGCGGGCGGGAACCAGCTTGGGGTGGATGCCTTCTTTCACGTTTCGCCTCCTTTCGCACGGTCTTGGCCGTGCGCAAAACCATCTCCTACTCTACCAGGACCCCGGGCCATCCCGCAACCTCAAGGCGGGGGCAGGCGGCGCCACCTGGGTCCGAAGAGGCGGCGGCGTAGCCGCTCCCAGGCCACCCAAAACACCCCTACCCCCAGGCCCAAAACCGCCAGGAGCCAGAGAATCCCCAAAACCCCAAGCCCCACCAGGGCGAAAAAGAGGAGGAGAAGGGGCAGGTACCAGGGAAGCCTCACGCCTTCACTTTACTCCCTAACTGGACTAGAATAAAGGATGCCCCAGGACAGGGGGGCGGTCGCGCCCGGGAGCTGAACCTCCCGGGTGAGGAAAGTCCGGGCACCATAGGGCAGGGTGCCAGCTAACGGCTGGGCGGGGTAACCCGACGGAAAGTGCCACAGAGAAAAGACCGCCAGCGGCCAGGCCAAGGCCTGGTGCGGGCAAGGGTGAAACGGTGGGGTAAGAGCCCACCGCGCCTCCTGGAAACAGGGGCGGCACGGCAAACCCCACCCGGTGCAAGGCCCAGTAGAGGGGAAGGGCTTGCCCGGCCCGCCACAACCCCTGGGATGGGCCGCTTGAGGCCGGCGGCGACGCCGGTTGTCATGCGTCATGCTTTAGGTCAGTAAGCGCTCACGCTCTAGGTCAGTTTTGACCAAGTCCAGTCATGCTCCGGTTAGTAAGGTGAGTGCTTATGCATAGCCTGATTGAGTGTGGACGTTATAGCTTTGGAGGCTCCGGCCACAGGATATCCCCGGCCAGAACCTGCTCGTCCGTGAGGTGTGCCGGGAGGTCCCGGAGGGCTTGCCGGTAGGCCGCCCAGGCCTCTGGCACGGGCTCGCCCCGCTCGTAGGCCCTGGCCACCACCCAGTCCGTCTCCGCCAGGCGGCGGTCCCGCTCGGTCCGAAAGGCCGCCCAGGCCTCCCGGATGCGGTCCTGGTGGGTTTTGATTTTTAGTCTAGCCATCCAGCACCTCCTCGCCCAACTCAGGGGGCTCAACCCCCTCATACCAGCGGAGGAGGACCACCTCCAGCGTCCTGTCCTCGGCGCACCGGGCAGAGATGAGAGGGGAGAACTGGAGCGTCTCAGGCTCCACCCCTGCCACCTCGTCCCCAGGCTGGAGGGCAGAGAGGTCGTAGACCTCCTGGCCCACCTCCTCCTCACCCCGGTATAGGGTGGTGGTGAGGACCCTCCCGGTCCAGCTATAGCGCAGGGTATGGCCGGGCAGCCCTACCTGTGGGATGTACCGAACCCGAATCATTTCCACCTCCCGATGGCGATGTAGTTGAACCAGTACGCAGTACTGGTGTACACAGTCCCGTCTGCGTAGTATTTCCGGAACCTCTGTTGGGTAGTGCCATACCCCCATTGGGAATCCACGGAGATATGCCCAGGTGGCCAGTCAGATAGGGTTACCACCACCGCCGGGGGCGACACAAACGCCGCAGGGTAGATGATGGTCTGAGGGTCTGGACCAGCGCCAACGTTTACCCCCCAGCAGATTTGGGCCCCATCCGCAAACCGAATGTAGGAGCCGTTAGAGTTGGACCCATACATCACACCGGCCGTGGCCCAGGAAGACCAGGTGCCCCCGGCGTACTGCCGCCAATAGATGCCAGGGTCGGCGCTTTTAGGGACGTACACCTGGGTGGTGGCCCCCGATGTTTTGAGAACCAGCAGGTGCCCCTGCTGGGTCACGGCGGGCGGCGTGTTGGCGCTGCCGGTGCCGAAGGCCCCGCTCGCTATCTCATATGTACCCGCATTGGTGAGGGTGTTCCAGTCTACGGCGCTGGTCACAGACCCCCTGCTCAGGTACGCGTCGGCGCTCGCGAGGGCACCGCTGGCATTGAGGAGGGGCACGCCGTTGGCTTGGCCGATGGGCAACTTGCCTACCCCGGTACCGCTAGCCAGCCCCCCGAGGAGCCAGTCTCCGGGGGAAGGCGTGATGGTAGGGGCGTTGCGGACCGCATCTAGCTTCGCCGCCGTGACACTGCCGTCTGGGTGGTCTAATACTGGGGCGGTGCGGTGGGCAGAGAGGGTTGTGCCACCCTGATTGGTTTCCAAGGTGCCTACACGCCCCGCGAGCCCGGCCAGCGTGTCTGGCGGCGTGGCGTCCCAGGGCAGGCCCAGGATGTCCGCAACGCGGTTTTTCAGGCGCTCAGTGCGGTTCAGAAGGCGCTGGAAGAGCACCTCCAGCGGCCCGATGCGCCGCCCCTCACCTGGGACAGGCACTTCAAAGTCAGTCTCCCAGCGGTCTTCAGGTGTTAGTCTTTTCGGCATCCTTACCTCCTATGGGTATATCTGTATGGGCTCAGGACCCCAGACATCGCCGTCTTCATCCCACACCGCTCCGTCATCCCAAACATCTCGGGGCCCCGGGATGTAGTAGATGGATCGCACGCGGGCATGAGCGGGCTTCACTTCCCGCACCAGGGCGGGGATGCGTTCCAGCTCCACCCCGTTTAGGGTGTAGTCCCAGGAGGTGTCGTCGTCCCACGCTCCCACCCCGTCGTCCCAACGGTCCGTGGTGAACTCTGGGCGGTAGGGCCAGAGGTAAAGGGAGAACTCGGCCCAGATGGAGGGGTCGTCTCGGAAGTGCTCGTGGATGTGGGCCTCGTAGCCCGCCGCCTCCAGCCACAGACGCATCCCGGGCAGGGTGCCCCCGAGGAGCCAGAAGTGCGTGGCATACACCACCCGATTCCGGAAGGCGGCTTCCAACTCCTCCCGGAACGGGGACAGCCCCCTCCCCCGCCCCACCTCCTCCAGGAACTTCCCCTCGGCGTACTGGGGCAGGGCCTGGCGGAAGAGGGCCAGGGTCTCCTCCACGGCGGAGGCCTCCAGGGCCCCCAGCATCCGCACCGTCCCGTCCGCGGCCCCGCCCTCCCGAGGGTAGCGCCCCGGGGGGAGGAGGGACAGCAGATGGCGGTAGAAGGCCTCGGCGAGCTCACTCAACTACGCTCACCTCCCCGGGGACGAGGAGCTCGTCCTGGGCCGGGACCACGGAGGCGGCCGGGGTGAGGACCTCCACCGCCTCGAGGCCCCCATAGTCGTGCAAGCGGTCCATGAGCCGGGAGGGCCAGAAGGGCTCCCCGATGTCCAGGCCGTGGAGGAAGTCCAGGGCACAGGAGCGCCAGGCCTCCAGGGGTGGGCTCCCCGGCAGGCGGTGCAGGCGGAGGGAGAGGTTGAGGGTCCTAGGGGTGGGGCCCCGGACCAGGGCGTCCGCGGTCACAGGGCGGCGCTCGTCCACCAGGGCCTGGACCCGGGCGATGAGCTCGGGGGAGGGGAGGCCTCGGGCCGGGGCGATGACCACGTCCACGGTGCCCTGGCCCCGGGGGTGCTGGTCCAGAACCTTCACCTTCCGCACCTCGGGCACCTCCAGGGCCCAGCTCATGTAAGCGTGGTAGGTGCTCCCCCGGCTCAGAGCGGGCCAGGAGAGGAGGAGGCGAGCCCGGAGCTCCTCGTCCGTCTCCTCGTCCTGCCCCGCCTCCAGGACCTCCACCACCTCCAGGCGCTCCAGGCCGGGCACCACGGTCACGGGGTAGAGGACCGCCCCCACGGGCAGGGTGTAGCGGCTTCCCACCCCCTCGCTCACCCCTTCCACCAGGGCCTCGGGGGCGTAGGGGCCCTGCACCCGGTAGCGGAGCTCCCCCAGGCCTACCAGGGCCCCAGGGGGGAAGGTACCGGAGGCCGAGGCCACGCAGCGGAGGCGGAGGCGGGCGGGACGGGCGGGCTTCCGCTCCAGGCCCATCCCCTTCGCGTGCTCGTCCAGCCAGGCCCCCGTGGCCCGGGTGACCAGGAGCTGGGGAGCCAGGGCCCGGGCGAAGGCGCGGGCCTCCAGGGAGGCCTGGGCGGCGAGGCGCAGGTAGGTGCCGAACACACTATAAGCGTCCGGGTCCCGCACGGGGAAGCCCTCGGGCAGCAGGGCCACGAGCCGCGCCACCTCCTCCTCCAGGTCGGGTAGGGGCGGGATCAGGTCAGCCACGCGTCACCTCCAGGGGCCAGGGCAGGAGGAGGCTCAGGGCCTCCTCCGTGAGGCGGGCGGTGAGGCGGAGGCCCCCCTCCGTCCACTCTCCCCAAGCCTCCAGGACCCGGGGGTCTTCCAGAAGGGTCCTCTCGGCCTCCTGCAGGACCTCGGTGCGGGTGAGGTCGTCCAGGGGGGCCCCCACGTAGTCCAGGAGGTCCGAGCCCTCGAGGGGGAAGGCCCAGTGGCTCCCCCGGGGGGAGACCAGGCGGGCGAGGAGGTCCTGCCTGAGGACCTCCATCCCCTCCGCCAGGGCCGCGTCCCCCCTGGGGGAGAGGAGGATGTCCCCGTCCTGCCACTTCCAGTCCCGGTACATGGCTCACCCCGAGTAGACCTTGGCGCTGCCCCCGATGATCTGGCCCACGGCGCTCCCCACCTGCACCGGGTCCCCCACCCGGGCCACGGGGGGGCCGCCCCCGGCGAGCTCCACCCGGGGGGCGTCCACCCGCACCACCGCCGTGCCGTAGAGCTCCACGGCGCCGTCGGGCTTCAGGCGCAGGTGCACCCCGGGGGCCGCCTGGACGTGGATCTCCCCGTCGGGGCGGAGGCGGACCCAGGTGTCGGCGTCCCGCTGCACCAGGTACTCCCCGGGCTCCACCTGGGGCACGCTTCTCCCTTCGGAGAGCACCCCGTCCACGTAGGGGTAGGCGGGGTTCCCGTCGTAGTAGGCCACCCGCACGATGGCCCCCACCTCGGGCAGGGCGTAGACCCCCCGCCCGTGCCCCACCCAGGGCACGTCCAGGGGGACGTCCCGGAGGAAGGGCCGGGTGGGGTCGGGTCGGCCGTCCGGGGTGAGGGGCTCCAGGTCCACGCTGTAGCGGCACGCCCCCGGCGGGCCCGCCACCCCCGCCTCGGAGCGCACCGCCACCACCCTCGCCTTGTGCGCGAGATGGGTTCGGGCGGCGAGCTCGGGCCAGAGGGCCTCCACGAGCCGCCTCAGGGCCAGGTGGAGCCTGGAGGTCATACCGCCCTCCCGTAAACCTCGTGCACGGCTTCCCGCCCGGAGAGGTGGAGCCGGTGCTCCACCACCCTCAAGACCCCTCGGAAGCCGGGGTGGTCCACCTCCACGAGGTGGTACAGGCGGAGGCGGGGCATGGGGGGGAGAAGCAGGTAGTAGCGCCCCTCGGCGAGGCGCCGGAGGACGGCCACCTCCTCCGCTACCCGGTGCCGCACGGAGGCGTGGGGGCTCCCGTCCAGGGGGCCAATGTAGAGGGTCCCGCCGTCCAGCTCGTGGAGGACGTCCTCCTTCCCCCAGGCCCTCAGGGCGTGGAGGGCGGCCTCCCAGGCGGGAAGGCGGGGCAGGGCGTAGTGGCGCTTGGCCTCCCCCTGGCTTTGGATCTGCGCCTTCCCCCCACAGGCCCCCTGGACCCAGCCCAGAACCTCCTCCAGGCGGACGTCCTGAAAGCCCTGGGGCCCCACGGGCCGCCGCCACTCGGAGAGCCCCCAGAGGGCCCACTCCTGGGCGGGCAGGCGGGCCACCGCCTGCCCCATCAGGAGAGGCTCGTCGTCCACCACGAGGCGGGAGGGCGGGCGCTCCAAGCCCCGGAGGAGCCCCCACCGCCAGGGGACGTGGGGGCTTTCCGCCACCTCCACCAGGGAGGGGACGCCCTCCGGGGTCCTGGGCCTAGGCAGGTGGAAGAGCCTCACCGGCCACCTCCCGCCGCGGCGGCGCCCGCCCGATCCCCGGCGATGAAGCCCTGCAGGAAGGCCGGGGGCTCCGCGGGCTTCCGCGCCTCGCTGTTCCTCCGGGCCTGGGCGCTCCCGGGGGGCGGGCCCGCCACCGGGCCTTGGGCCGCGGCCTGGCCCAGGGCCTTCCCCTCCTCCGCGTTGGCCTGGGCGATGGCCTCCCGGGGCTCCACCTGGGTGAGCTCCAGGACGGCCTCCATCCCCTCCTCTCCCCCGAGCTCCCGGGTGATGAGCCGGGCGAAGAGGGCCTTCTCCACCCCCCGGGCCGCCAGGTGGGGGTGGACCACCCGGAGGGGCTCGGTCTTGCTCTTGGCGAACTTGGCCTGCAGCTTGCGGGCCTCGGCCAGGGGGTCCTGACCCGCCAGGCGCAGGGCGATCCGCACCCGGAAGTCCCGATACCCCCGCATCACGTGCACGTCCCCGGCCCGGTTCTCCCGGGGGATGGACTCTATGGAGTTCTCCCCTTCCACCTCCACGGCCACCACCACCCCGGGCATCTCCTCGCCGTCCAGGCGGAGCCGGTCTCCCGTGGCGAAGCGCAGATAGGGCATCTAGGCCTCCAGGTAGGGCAGGAAGAGCCGCTTGAGCTCCTCCAGGAACTCCTGGGCGTCCCGCACCCCGGGGAGCTCCAGCCGCTCTATGCGGATCACCTGCTGGACCTGCCTGGCCTCCCGGGAAGGGGCGGCCCCTGGGGGTTCTGCGAGGGTCCGGGAAGGAGGCGGAGGCACCTCGGGGACCTCCACCCCCACGGGAAGCGCCGCCTCGGGAAGCCGGGGCAGGGGCACCTCGGGAATGAGCGTCTTCAGCCGGGGGGTGGCCGCCTGGGCCAGGGCCTCCGCCTGCTGGGCCACCCGGGGGGCCATGTTCTGGAGCCCCACGGCCAGGCCCAGGGCGGCCATCATCCCCAGGTGGGCCATGACGCGGGAGGGGGAGCGGATTCCAAGCCGGCTCCTAATGGCTTCCCAGACGGAGGAGGCCAGGTTCTCCACCGCCTTCACCGGGGCGAACGCCCAACTCTTGATGCCCTCCACCAGGCCCTGGACGAGCTGCCCTCCCACTTGCTTCATGCGGTCCACGAGCCCCCGTAGCCAGGCCAGGGCTTGCTCCAGCCCGCTCCGGATGGCGTCCCAGGCCACCCCGCCGAGCCTCAGGGGGACGGAGAGGACCGCCCTCAGCCCTTCCCAGACCCTGAGGGCCCCCTGCCGCGCCCGGTCCAGGTCCAGGGTGAGGAGGCCCACCACCACGTCCACGAAGCCCCGGATCACCCTCACCACCCCGGCCAAGCCCTCCCCGAAGATGGGGGCGAGGCGCTGGAGGAGGCCCCGGAGGAAGCCGAAGAGGAAGCCCAGGCCGAACCCCAGGGCGTACATGACCCGGTCCCAGGCGGGGAGCACCCCGGCCAGGGAGGCCTGGAGGCTCTCCCCCACGGGGCGGAAGAGGCCCGCCAGGGCCTCACCCAGGCCCCGGAGCTCGGCCAGGACCGGGGCGAAGGCCCCCCGTAGGGCGTTCAGGGTGTCCATGACGCCCTGCCGGAAGGTCGCGCTGGCCTGCCAGGCCTGGCGGAATAGGGCCACCGTCCCCGCGAGGGCGGTGAGGAGGAGGCCCAGGGGGTTCAGGAGGACGGCCCGCCCCAAGAGGAGCAGCGCCCGCCGGGCGAGGGTGGCCCCCTGGGCGAGGGCGCCGAAGGCCCCCCGGAGGAGGCCCGCCGCGCCCAGGCGGGCCATCTCCCCCCGCAGAAGGGCGAGGCTCAGGGAGAGGCCGCGGAGCTGGCGCGTGAGGCTTCCCGCCGCCCCCTGCAGGGCCAGGAGGCCGAGCCTCGCCTGGGCGGAGGCGAAGCCGATGGCGGCCAGGCTCCCCACCACCAACCCCCCGAGGACGAGGAGGCCCCCCAGGACCCCGAGCACCCCCACCACCGCGCCCCGCAGGAGAGGGAAGCGCTCCAGGAGGTCGGAGACGCGGTTGATGAGGCCGGTGAGGCGCTCCACCACGGGGGTCACGACGGGCAGTAGCGCGTTCCCCAGGACGATCCACACCCGCTCCAGGGCGTTCCTGAGGAGCTGGAGCTGGTTTTTGAGGGTCTGGCTCCGGTTTTGGAACTCCTGGAGGACGCTCCCCGTGTACCGGGCGGGGTCGGCCACCAGGCCGAGGGCCGTGCGCAAGGTCCCCAGGGACCCCACCAGCTTGGCGATGTCGTCGGCGTACTCCATGCCGAAGAGGTCGGTGAGGAGGGTGAGCTGGTCGGGAGCGGCCCGGAGGCGGTTCAGGAAGTCCAGGATGGCCCCGGCGGCGTCCCGCCTAAGGGCCTCCTGGAGCCCCCGCGCGGTGAGGCCCAGGCGGGCCAGGGCCTCCTGGAAGGCTTTGGGCTGGGCGGGGGCGGTGGCCAAGCGCTGGAAGAGGGCGTTGAGGCCCGTGGCCGCCACCTCGGGGGCGGTGCCCAGGGCGAGGAGGCTCGCCCCGAAGGCCGCCACCTGCTGACCCGTGAGCCCCAGGAGCTTCCCTGTGCCGCCCACCCGGCGGAGGACGTCCAAAATCTCGGGGGCGGTGGCGGCCATGTTGTTGGAGAGGTAGTTGATGGCGTCCGCCACCCGCATCACCTGGGGCTGGGTGAGCTCCAGGACGTTCCGTAACTTGGCGAGGGCGTCCCCCGCCTCTTGGGCGGTGATGCCGAAGGCCACCCCCACCCGGGCCGCGTCCTGGGTGAAGCGCACGAGCTCCCCGAAGGGGATGCCCGCCTGGCCCGCGGCCGCGGCGATCTGGGTGAGCTCGGCGGCGCTCATGGGGATGGTCCGGGTGAGGGCCAGGAGCTCCCGCTGCAGGGCCTGCAGGGCCGGGAGAGGGGCGTCCACCACCTTTCTGACGTCGGCGAAGGCGTCCTCAAAGCGCATGGCCGCCCCGGTGGCGAGGACCAGGGGGGCGGCCAGGGCGGCCCCGGCGGCGGTGAGGGAGGTGGCGGTCTGCAGGCGCTCCAGGGCGGCCCCGGCCCGCAGGGTGGCGCTCTCTATGGCCTGGATGCGGGCGGCCACCGCTCCCGCCGGACCCGAGACGCGGTCGGCGAGCTCCATCAGGACCTGGAGGCGGAAGAGGGCGCCGGTGAGCATCTAGGGCCTTCTCAGGGCCATCTGGACCAGGGCGGGGTCTTCCAGGTTCACCACCACCCCGGAGAGCTCCCGCCGCTCGGGGATCCAGAGCACGCCCCGCGCGCGGAAGTACCTGCGCCGGGGCTCGTAGTGGGCCCCGAGGAACGCCTGGGGGTCCAGGTACTTCTCCCGGATGAGGTTCACGTCCCCGCCAGGCCAGAAGTCGGCCTCCAGGGGGGCTTGCCGTATCTCAAAGTGCAGGTGGGCCAGGTAGGGGCGGGCCGGATCCCCCTTGCCCACGCTCCCCACGGGCTCCCCGGCGAAGAGGTAGTCCCCCTCTCGGGCCGCCCGGTGGGCCAGGTGGGCGTACTGGGTCCAGAAGCGCCCGAGACCCGGCAGGTCGTGCTCCATGAGCACCACGCTCCCCCACACCCGGTGGAAGGCGGAGTGGACCACCCTTCCCTCGGCCACGGCCACCACCGGGTAGCCCAGGTCGGCGTCCCCGGAGGAGCCTTGGAGGTTGATGTCCACCCCGGGGTGTTGGTCGGGCCGCAGGCCCTGGGCCCGGCGCCACTCGGGGTAGCGGGGGTCAAGGAAGCCCGCGTCCACGCGGTTCAGGTCCGGCGAGGGGGGGAGGGGCCAAAGCACGCGCATAAAAACCTTAACCCCCTGGGCTTTCCCAGGGGGCACTTCTGGCACTCTAACCTTATTTTAGCCCTGAGCTTGGTCCTTGGCAAGTACCTGTTCAGGACACTCACAACCCCAGGGGGTGGGGTGTCTAGGGGTCTCCTCCCCCCTTCTGTTCTTGGTCTTTCAGGCCACCCTCGCTCCCGTTGAGGGGCTCCATGAGTTCTTTAAGGAGCTCCCTCTTTTCCTCCTTCTCCCGGAGGTTGGCCTTCTTGCCCGTAAAGAAAGCTATGAGAACGCCAGAAACGGAAGCGGCAACGGTCCCCAGGGCGTAGAGGGATTGCCCCTGGCTCACCATGTGGTAGCCAAGGGAAGACACGGCCACTATAAGTAGCGCCGCCACCAGAATGCTCCCCATCTCCCTGCGGGCGATATTGGAGACCATCTTCCGCTCAATCTCCCGACGATGCTCGCTTTGGCGCTCAAACTGGGCCAGAATGCGTTCAGCTGCCCCAGGAACGATTTCGTCGTACCCCCTCAACATCTCCGGAGGCGGGAGAGGTCCCCTGTAAAAGACGCTGATCAGATCCCCCTTGAGTTTCCTACTCAACCCCTGACCGTCCTTGGGAGCAAGACGAGCAAGAGGTTCTAAAAGCTCGGCGATATGGGGGTCTTCTTCAGCCAGCCTCTGGAGGGCTCTGAGAGCCTCCTCGGTTCTTGGGTTCAGCGGAGCCCGCTCAGGGACGGCTTCCTCAGGGGACCCGTTGTTGGGCTCACTCATCGCCCTTGCCTTCTGCCAAGCCAAGGATGATGGCCAGAAGCACGGAGGCGGCCAGCTCCCTCTCGCTGGCCCGGTTAACCTCCCCGGCGAAAGCGGCCTTGAAGTCCTCGCCAATGGCCGCCCAGTCGGCCGCGATAGCTAGGAGGTCGTTGATCTCTCCAGCCTCGCCGGGCTCGCCCAAGAGGTTGAGTTCCGAGGTAACCCCGGCCAGGTCAAAGGGGCGGGACAGAGACTCCGCCAGGGTAGGGAGCGCAAAGAGGTACGTGCTGTACTTAGTAGCCCGGTCCAGCCCAGTCATACCCATCCCTCCCGCTGGCTCCACTCTAGCCCCCCTCGTTCTCACTTGCAAGCCGGGGGATCACAAACTCGGGGAGAAAAGGCCCTCAGGCGTATCCCGGCGGTACAGGTCAGCTCCCCATACTTCCTGATGGGGTTCGGATAGGTCTTGACAACCATGAGAACGCGCTCCAGCGGCATGTTTAGAACAACGGCTCCATCCCCCCCTTCGGCTTCGCCGTCCGGACTTCCTTGGGCTCGTAGCTCACGTTGAGGCTCCCGAGGGGAAGCTTGGGCGTGGCCCCGCTCAGAAGTTCCTCCACGGTGAGGATCTGGAGCCTCGGGTAGGCCTGACTCCCCCAGGAGTACGAGCCCGCCTTAGCCGCCTCAAGCAACATCCCCTTAGTGGGCTCCTTTAAGGTGATGAGCAAGCCAAAAGGGGGTCCCCCTTGCCGATGGAGCCCACGGGCTCCCCGGCCATCACCCAGTCTCCCTCCCGCACCACGGCGAAGAGGAGGTGGGCGTACTGCGTCCAGAACTTGCCGAGGCCCGGCAGGTCGTGCTCCAGGAGGATGATCTGGCCCCAGACCCGGTGGGCGCGGGCGTGGACCACCCGCCCCTCGGCCACGGCCACCACGGGGTAGCCCAGGTCTCCATCCCCTGAGGTGCCCCGCAGGTTCAGGTCGGCCCCAGGATGCTCGTCCGGGGGGAGCCCCATGCGGCGGCGCCACTCGGGGTAGGCGGGGTCCAGGAAGCCCGCGTCCACGCGGACCCGATCGGGCTCGGGGAAGGGCCAGATGAGGCGCATGGGCTGAAACAAGCTTTGCCCCCCGGTTTCCCGGGGGACACTTCTGCACCTTAGCTCAAGTTTAAGGCGAATCCTGGGCCTTGTCTAGGGGGCTCGTCTAGGGGGCTCGGAGCCTGCGGGCCAGCTCGGCCAGAAGGGCCGCCTGCTGGGCCAGGACCTCGGCCAGAAGGCGGTCCTGGCTCCGCCGAGGAGGTGCCGCCCGCAGGTGGCCAACGCCCAGGCGTTTGGCCATATTGTGCAAGGTGGTTTTGGGCACCCCGGTCTTGCGGGAAATCGCCTTGTAGCTCAACAGCTCCCCCCGGGGCCCCCTGATTTCCCCTTTGAGCATCCGCTCCGCCAGCGCCCGGTCCCCCCGGCCCACGGGGGAGAAGGTCTGGGCAGGCGGGGGGAAGAGGGAAGGCTGAGGGGAGGGAGAGGCAAAGAGGGCGGGCTGGGGGGCCATAGAGGAGAAGAGGAGCCGGTCCAGGGTCTCAAAGGCCCAGCGCTGGAAGGCGATGACCCGCTCCCGCTTGGCGGGGTCCTGGATGCGGCTCGTGTCCATCTTGGCCAGAACCCCCAGGACCCCGGGACGCTGGAGGAAGGCCGTCTTGTGGGGCACTCCGTCCCGCGTGGTCATCAAGACCACACGGTAGTTGGAGAGCACAGGGTCCCTATCCACTAGACCGTACAGATTCTTCCGCTCGTAGCCCAACACCTCCCCCAGCCTAGCCATCGGCACTGCCACCTCCGTCCGCCCCCCAAGCTCCAACCAGGCCACAGGCAGACGGGTGCCCAGGGGAGTCTCCAGCTCCTCCACCTTCTGAAGCCGGACCATTTGGGCTGTCATTCCTCCTCCTTCAGAGCTTCCCACGCTCCGGCCAAGAGCACCCCCAGGGGCAGGGCGCCGTCTGAGGCCCCCTCCAGGTACACGTCCCGGAGCACGTCCACGAAGCTCTCCCAGTCGCCGCTACGAGCCGCGTCCCAGGCCTGGTAGAGGAAGGGGCCGAGGCGGTTCCACACCAGGGCCTCGGCCGGAGGAAGGTGGAGCTCGGGCCTCTCCCGCGCGGCGCGTATTATGGCCTGAAACCGGACGCTTGTGGTATCTTGCATACGTCCTCCTTTCGGAGACCCAAGAGGGGTGGCTTTGGCGGGCTCCCTCTTGGGTCACCACTATTATTGCCAAGCCATTATGGTTTGTCAACATATTGCCTTCCAGTAATAGCCGGGGGTATCATCCGGGCGATGAAGTACCGGGTGCGCATCAAAGAGCTGGCCGAACAAAACGGCCTGACCCTGTATAGACTTAGCAAGCAGAGCGGCCTCCTGCCGTCTACCGTCTACGCCGTCGGCAAAGGGCAAACCTCACCGGGTCTAGACACCTTAGCAAAGCTCCACGCCGCCCTCGAGGCCCTCCTGGGGCGGGAAGTGGGGGTGGACGAGATTATTGAGGTGGTGCGGGAGTAGCTGATTGACGAGCCGCCCCTGACTGGCGCATGTCAAGCGGGGTATGATGCAACCGATGCCGTTTGTAGCGTGGCGCCTACGAGTTGCTGACCTCTTGAAGAGGGAAGGGCTATCGCGATATAGGGTGGCGAAACACATGGAGCGCCACTTCGGGGTCTCAAGCGCACACGTTTACGTGGTCCTAAACGGCAAGGCAGCCCCCAGCTGGGCGCTCCTCCAAAAGCTCCACGCCGCCCTCGAGGCCCTCCTGGGGCGGGAAGTGGGGGTGGAAGAGCTAATAGAGGTGGTGCGGGAATAATCGGCTTGGTTAAAACGGGGGCTGCTACGTTACCTCCCATGTAAAATAGAAGCCTGGAGGTGAAACATGGGTGGTCTGCTTATACTTACGGGGCTGGCGCTTATCATCTTCGGCCTTACGCGCAAGCGCGGCCAAAAATGGAAGGGGGTCCTAGGAGGAATCGTAGCTTTGCTTATAGGCACGGCCCTAACCCCAAGCACAGAACAGAATACTCAACCCGCACCAACTGCCCCCGTTGAGGGGAACTCTGTCCAGACCCCCGCGTCCGAGCCTTCAAAAGCCCCACTCGTAGCAGAACCTGGCACTACCCTCAGAGTAGGCATTTGGGCTATAACGGCTGGGCATGCAGAAACCAAGCGCCTAAAGGTCTTGGGGAACGAGTACTTTAATACCCGTGCAGATGACGGTTTCGTTTACGCCCTCGTACCTGTGAGCGTGACTAACGTAAGCAACAAGACAGATAGCCTTATATTTGTCACCTGGGCGCTCCGAGACGCTCAAGGGCGGGAATACGAAGTCGAAACGATGTCGGATATGTACCTTCCAGAAGGAACACAGCTGGACCTAGTAGACGTGCCTCCCGGAGCCACACGTAGTGGCTACTTGGTTTATCAAGTAGCGGAAGACGCCACAGGATTAACGCTTACCGTTCGAGCGGGGCTTTCCGGCGAAAAGAGCTGGAAACTAAAGTAGCGCGCCTCGCTCACGACCCCGCCCACATGATGGGGGGCGGGGTTTTTGTTAGCCGCATAGGGGGGAGTATCCCAAGAAAACAAAGACCACCTCAAAGAAGCAGGTCAAGAATAACCCCTTCCGGGGGCCCCGGGACGGGGCGTAAGCCGGGTTCTGTTTTCCGCGGTCATCTCTCTGGGACCGGTGTCGCCACCGGCCTCAAGCGGCCCATCCCGCAGGTTCTGGCGGGCCGGGCAAGCCCTTCCTGCCTACCGGGCCTTGCACCGGGTGGGGTTTGCCGTGCCGCCCCTGTTTCCAGGAGGCGCGGTGGGCTCTTACCCCACCGTTTCACCCTTGCCCGCACCGGGGGAAGCCCCGGCCGCTGGCGGTCTCTTCTCTGTGGCACTTTCCGTCGGGTTACCCCGCCCAGGCGTTACCTGGCACCCCGCCCTATGGTGCCCGGACTTTCCTCACCCAGGGGGGTTGGCCCCTGAGCGCGACCGCGCCCCCGTCCCGGGGCACCCCTATTCTACCACAGGCAAAAGCATTGAGGAAATCGCTCACGCTCCAGGACAGAAACCCGCCTGAGCGCCCTCCCGGAGAGGGAAAGACGCTGTGCACAGGAGGGAGGAAACCCGGCCTGAAAGGCCCAAAAAGGCGGGGGGAGGCCGGGGCTAAGGGGAAGGCCAGGCCACCCCCTTCCCGGGCCTTCCAGGGGGGTTACAGGGCCGTGTAAGCGCTTTCAAATCGGGGGGTGGGATGGCGGGGCGGAAGAAGGGGGGCCGGGGAGAACCCCCGGCCCCCCTGGGCCTGCCGCCCTCAGGGCTCCAGTCCCACCCGGGCGAGGAAGGCCTCCCAGGTCTCGGGAAGGGGGAAGCCGTGGGCCCGAAGCCTGGGCCCTTCAGCGAAGACCTCCCGGGCCAGGGCGAGGGCGGCCTCCCGGTCCTCCCGCGCGGCGTCCCTCAGGTACCCCCGGAAGGGGGTCCACTCCTCCACAGCGTCCAGGAGCTCGTCCGGGTCGGCCTCCTCCCCCCGGTCCAGGAGCTCCCTCACCCAGGCCACGTAGGCCCGGGCTAGGGCGAGGGGGGCGTAAGCCAGGGAGGTCTTTTGAGCCATACCACCTTGTCCCAAGGGACGTCCAGCTCGCTCAGGTCCCGCACGCTGTAGCCGGTGGCCAGCGTCCCGCTGTGGAAGGAGTATACCACGAACCAGAGGGCCTTGAGCCTGGGCCCCCGGGCCTCCTCGGGGATGAAGGAGGCGGGGGCCAGGGCGGCCAGCACCGGGCCCTGGTCCCGGGCGTAGGCGAAGAGGGCGGCCTCGGGGTGGGCCGGGGCCTCGCGGCACAGGCCCTCGTAGACCTCGGGAGGGGTGCCCGGGGCCAGGTGCCCGTCCATGACCCGCTGGGCCACGTGGAGCTCCAGGCTGGTGGCCCGCTCCCGGCCGAGAAGGGGCCTCAGCTCCTCGGGAACGGAGCGCCCCCGGCGGTTGAAGGGGGCCCGCACCATCTCCCCGGCGGCGAAGAGCCAGTCCCGAGGGGCGGGCCTCCCCTGGCCCCGGCTCTCCGCCAGGCCCCTGAGGTGGGCCCGGGCCTCGGGGAGGGCGGCGAGGGCCCGCAGGAAGGCCCGCCAGAGCTCAGGGTGGTAGTCCCGGGGGTCGGGGCTCCACTCCTCCGCCGTGGGGGGGCGGCCGAAGCCCGCCTGGGGCTCGTGGGGAGGGGGCTCCTTCCAGGCCCGCCTCTCCCCTTCCTCCCGGGTGTAGGTGACCAGGGCGGTGCGGCAGTTGTGGTGGAGGGGCGGGACGTGGGTGCGCCAGAACGGGTGGTCGGCGGGGAGGACGATCCCCGCGAGGGGCCGGCAGATCTTTGAGGTGCGCCCGTCCAGGACCACGGAGAGGCCCCAGTAGGGCCTGAGCTCCCGGGCGGAGACCGCCTCCTTCCACCGCCCCGCCCCGTAGGCCAGCTGGAGGTTGGTGCGGAAGACGGTCTCCAGGCGGTGGCGGCTCCCCTCGCCCCAGGCGTTCTTGACCCGGTCGGAAAGCTCCCTTTGGAAGTCCTCAAAGGGCCTCCCCTCTTCCAGGGCCCGGGCGAGGGCGTCCATCGTCTCCTGCACCATGTCCAGCGCGGCGAGGCCCGCCACGAAGAAGGCCCGGCGCCTCGCCTCCTCCCCCAGGGCGCGGAACTCGGGATCGGGGAGGGGAAGGCGGGCCCGGAACCAGCGGAGGGCCTCCTCGGGCCGCAGGGGGTCAGGCTCAACCGTCCAGGCCACTGTCCTGCCGCTGGGCCCATCTCCCCGCGAGCTCGGAGAGGGTGAGGGCGGCCTCCAGGAGCTGGGCGAGCTCGGCGAAGGAGATCCCGGGGAAGAGAGCGAGGAGGCGCCGCCTCAGGTCCTCGTACCCCTCGGCCTCCCCGATGGCCTGGAGGAGGGTGGAAAGCCCGGGCATGGGGGCCTTTTCCAGGAGCCTGTCCCCCAGGCCGTCCACGAAGGCCTGACCCGCCACCAGGCCCCGCTCTTTTCTCTCCTGGGGGGCGAGGAGGGGGGTGAGGACGGGGCCCTGGGGGTCGGGGGCGGGGACGCCGAACTCCTCCCGGAGCCAGGCCTCGGGGATGGAGAGGCCCATGCCCAGGAGGGTCTGGAGCACCCGGGCCCGGCTCTCCAGGTCCTTCTCCTCCTCCACCTCGGGCACCACGAAGGGGGCGAGGTCCAGGAACTCGGGGCCGAAGTTGAAGGCCACGAAGGGCTTGAAGAGGCCCTCCCGGAGGGTCTTGGCCAGGGCGCGGGCGTCGGCCCGGAGGAGGTCTATCCGCACCCGCTCGTGCACCTTGGCCAGGGCGTAGCTCCCCCCGTCCCCCTCGCTGGAGGTGAGGGTCTGCCCCAGGACCGCCTGGGCCATCTCCCGGTTCACGAGGCGGATCAGGCTCTCGTACACCTGGGGGCCCTGGCCCTTGGCCGCCTCCAGGATCTGGATCTCCGTGTCCTTGGAGATGACCCCGGCGGCGTCCGCCCCCAAGGAGCGCACCGCCTCCTCCAGCCGCCGCCGCTCCTCCTCCCCGGCGGCGGGGTCGTACCGACCGATGCGGTAAGGCTGGCCGTAGGTCTCGGCGAAGACCACCCAGTCCTTGAGGGCGTAGTGCTTGAAGAGGTAGAACCAGGCCAGGCTCCGCATGAGCCCGGCCCGGGTGGGGAGGCCCGAGCGGGCCTTGTAGCGGTGCTCTATGGCCGCTCCGAACGCGAAGGGTTCCGCCTCCCCCCGCTCCCCTACCAGGAGGAAGCGGTCGTGGGCCTCCTCGTAGGCCAGGGCCCCGGGGTGGACCCAGCGGAACTGGGCGGGCCGCCAGAGGAGGCCGTCCCACTCCCAGGCCACGGCCACCACGCTCACCCCCTGGGGGATGGCGGAGAGGAGGTCCAGCATCAGGTCCTCCAAGGGGAGGTTCCACCACACCTCCTCCAGGGCCCCGAGGACCCGCCTCCCCTGGCGGGAGGCCTCGGCGGGCTCCAGCCGCCAGTCCAGGCCGATGACGGCGAGCTTCCGGGTCTGGAGGAGGGAGAAGAGGAGGGCGTCCTTCTCCTCCATCTCCAGAAAGAGCTCCGCCTGCTCGGCCAGGTAGCCCTCGGCCCCCTCCCGGAGGATCCGGGCCAGCCGCTCGGGGGTGAGGCCGCGGGAAGGGTAGGTGGCGAAGGGTCGCCACACCGGCAGGCTTCCCCGGGCCGCCTTGGGGGGCTCCGTGGGGATTGGGCGTCCGTACTGGTCCAGGATGGGCATCAGAAGGCTCCTTTCCAGCCCGCGAAGGCCCGGCGGAGGACGCTCTTGTACTCCACGGGGCCCCTCGGGTTCTCGGCGGCGTGGAGGGCCAGGGCCAGGGCCCAGAAGCGGTCGGCGTGGCCCTTCTCCGAGCGCTCGGCGTCGTAGCGCACGTTCCCGGAAGGGGTGACGATCCGGCGCACGCTGTGGAGGTCCTCCCGGAGGGCCCGGTCCTCGGGGATGCGCACCTTGCGGTCCTCAAAGAAGAGGCGGAGGCGCTGGGCCAGGTCGGCCTTGACCTCAGGGGTGAACTTCACCGGCTCCACCTTGTAGCCGAAGGCCCGGCGGGCGTTCTCCGCCAGCATCTCCCCGAGGCCCGTGGCGTCCAAGCAGGCCCGGCGCACCTGGGGCAGGAGGGCGTGGAGGCGGGCCTCCTGCTGGGCGAAGGGAGCCCGGTGTAGCGCCTCCAGGAGGCGCACCCAGTAGACGTCTCCCACCCGCTCCAGGACCACGAAGACGGTGAGGTCCCGGTGGCGGCCCACGTCCACCCCCAGGTAGGCCTGGTCGGGGTTCCAGGGGCCCCGGGGGTCCTCCCGGGCCTCGGCCTCCAGGATGAGGCTCCAGGGCAGGAAGGCCTCCTCGGCGCTCAGGAACTCGCAGAGGTACTCCTGCTGCCAGATGAAGTCGTCCGCCAGGCCCGCGCGGAGCTCCTCGGGGTCCACGGGCAGGCCCTGGGCCACGGCGTCGTAGATGGTGACCTTGTGGCGGCTCCAGGCGGGCCCGCCCTTCTCCCAGAGCTCCCAGAACTTCCCCCGGGGGCCGTTGGGGGTGCTCATCACCCGGATCTTGAGGTCGGGCCTCCGGGTGATGATGGGGTACATGGCCGCCCAGATGGCCTCGGAGTCCTGGTGGAAGGCGAACTCGTCCAGGACCACGTTCCCCGTGTAGCCGCGGGCGGTGCGGGGGTTGGCGGGGAGGAAGATCAAGCGGGAGAGGTTGGGCAGGCGGATCTCCAGCTGGGTCACGCTCTCGCCCCCCTCGAAGAAGCGGCTCTCCATGAGGGTGGCCATCTGCCGCATGGCGTCCAGGTGGGCCTTGGCCTTCTCGGCCAACTCCCGGCTCTGCCTCTCCCCCGCCGAGAGGAGGACCCAGGTGCTCCCCCGGTGCTCCACGGCGTGGAGGGCGGCCTCGAGGGTGAGGGCGAAGGATTTGCCCGTCTGGCGGGACCAGAGGCCGATCTTGAAGCGGCTCTCGTCCCGGATCCACGCCCGCTGGTAAGGGAGGAGGTCAAAGCCCATAGAGGTCCCGCTTGATGGCCTCAATCACCTCAGGCTCAATCTCCCGCACCCGGAGGGCCTTTTCCACCTTCTCCGCCGCCTCCTGCCTGAGGGAGCGGTCTATCCGCTCCAGGGAGAGGGCCACCCGGGCCGCCTCCAACCCGAGGCGCACCACCTTCTCCGGGTCCACCTCCGCCTCCCCCAGCTCCAGCCCGTCCAGGTAGCGGAGGGCCTTGTGCACCACGATGTTGGCCAGGGCGGCGGCGTAGGAGAGGCGCTTGCCCGTGGCCTCCTCCACCGCCTCCACCAGGCGCTCCATCTGCAGCACCTGGTCCAGGGCCGGGGCTAGGTGCCGGGCGTGGCGGTGTAGGCCCGAGGGGGAGGCTTTATACCCTTGGGCCTGGAGCCAGCGGGCGATGCCCTCCAGGGTGTAGGGGCGCCCGTCCTCCTCGGTCTCCTCGCCCAGGAGCATGGCGTCTACCCGCTCCCGTACCTCGTCCGGGAGCGCGCAGACCTTGCAGAGGCGGTGCCTGCGGTAGTGGAGCTTCACGGCCGCACCCACCCCACCAGGGCCAGGACCAGGATGACCGCGAGGAGCCAGCGCTCGGTCCTGCGGTGCCTCCGCTCCTCCTCCAGTTCCTGGCGGAGCTTCCGGATCTCGGCCAGGGTCTCCTCCTGGTACCGGCGGATGGCCACGGAGATGGCGTGGAGTTCTTCCCGGACGTCCATCGTCCTTCACCGCGGCAGGAGGACCCCGGCATCCCGGATGGACCCCTCCACCAGGTCTATGCCCTTCTCGGTGAGCCGGACCACGCGGAACTCCCCGTCCTCGTCCCACTCGGCCCGGACGTAGCCCTTCTCCTGGAGGTAGCGCACGGCGGCGTTGAGCTCAGGACGGGCAGGGAGGATGTGGGAGTACTCTAGGGTCCTCACCAGGACCCCCCTGGGCATGGCGTAGGGGTCCGCCACGTTGAGGGGCGACTCAGTTCCCATCGCGTGCAGGTAGAGCACCTGCAGCACGGCTCCCCGGATCAGCTTCGGACGGTTTGGATCGCGAAACATCGCACCTCCTCAGGGGAAGAGCTTGTGGACGGGCAGGCCCATCATGGCGCCGACAATGGCCAGGAGCAGGGCCAGGACCAGCCAGAGACGCGGGTTGGCCCAGAGGGAGCTGGGGCGGTCCCGCTCCGCCCGCATCCGGGTGTAGATCCGGAGGGCCAGGAGCTCCTCCCGGTAGACGCGGAGCCTCTCCTCGGGCACGCCCTGGTGGGCCAGCTCGTCCACGAGACCTTCCACCACGCGCATAAGCCCGTCCACGCGCTCGTCCACACGCCCCCCTCCCAAAAGGCCTACCCCCTGGGGCTTCCCCAGGGGGCACTTTTGGCACTCTAGCCTTATTTTAGCCCTGAGCTTGGTCCTTGTCTAGCGGGATAACGGCGCAAAGCCGCGTCAGGCGCAGGAAGACCTCCAGGGTGTCCTCCCCTACCCCATCCGCGCGGCGGAAACGGCCTGTGATGGCGTGCCAGTAGAGGAGCCTCCGGGCTCGGCCCAGGCCGAGGTAGGCCTCGAGGGCCTGCCTCTCCCCCAGGCTCAGACCCCGGAGGAAGGCCTGGTAGGTCTCCCGGTAAAGCCTGAGCTCGTGCGGCGGATCCCCGGCGGGGGAACGGGGCACGTAGACCGGGAGAAAGGCGGGGTGGGAAGGCCCCCCGGCGTAGACCCGGGGACGGCCCGCCCCCCGGGGGGCCGGGTCCTGAGGAGCGAGCTCCACCCAGCGGGCCTCCCCGTGGGCCACCCGCCAGAGGGCCAGGGCCAGGAAGTTGGCCCGCCAGAGTTCCAGGTCGCGTTCAGCCACGTTCCGCCCTCCTCAGGGTCCACCCCTCCTCCGAACGGACCACCACCCCGGAGTCGGCCAGGGCGTTCAGCCGAACGTGGAGGGTGGACTTGGACATCCCCGTTCGGCGGGCCAGCTCGGAGAGGGAAAGTGGGGCGTTCGCCGAACGGAGGACCTGGAGAATGGCGAGCCCCCGTTCGTCCAGCGAAACCTCCAGGGAGCGTTCGGTCTCCACCTTGCGCTCCTTCAAGTGCAGGCGGGCCTCCCGTTCGGCGGCCCCGTTCGGCTCCCAGACGGGGGCGTGGAAAGGGGGTTCGGCGTTCGGCCTACCCCGTTCGGCCCCGGGTTCCAGCCGTTCGGCGTTCGGCCCAGGGCGTTCGGCCCCTTCCTCCAGGCGTTCGGCGTTCAGCCTACCCCGTTCGGCCCCGGGCTCCAGCCGTTCGGCCGCCCTCCGAACGGACCCCTCCCCCTCCCGAACGGCGGCTCGGGGGCGTTCGGCGGGGGTCAGGGGGTGCCGAACGAGCTCCCCCACCACCTTCCCCACAACCCAGGTCCCCACGGGAACGAAGAGGCTCATGGCCAAGGTCTCCCAGATGGGAAGCTCGGGGGCCGCCCGGCGCATGGAGAGGGCGTTTCCCATCCACACCAGGAGCAGAGCGGCCAGGGCCCCGCCCGAGGCCCAGGAGGAGCCCCGGAGGAGGGAGTTGGAGAGGAGGGAGAGAAGGAAGGCCGTGAACTCCAGGCTCCCCGCCAGGCCCCAGGCCAGCCAAGGGGGAAGCTCCCCCAGGGAAAGGGCGTACCACTGGGCCAGGTGGCCCGCGCTCATGGCCAGGGTGCTCAGATAGGCCAGAATCAGCAGTCCGATCAACGCGTTCCTCATAGCTTCAGCTCCCGTTCCAGCTCCAGGACCAGCTTGAGGACCCGGTAGCGGCCCTCCTCCACCGCCCGAAGGCGCCGGGCCAGGGCCGCCTCCCGGGCCCGAAGGGCTTCCAGCTCCCGCTCAACCTCCGTCAGCCTGCGCAAAGCCCCCCGAAGGACCTCGCCCGCCCGCTCCACCTCCAAGAAGGCGCCGCGGGAGGCGGCCTCGTAGGCGTGCATGAGGATGGCGTCCAGGGCCTCCTCGGGGGTCATGCCACCTCCAACGGCTGCCACATCCAGTAGAGGCGCTCGCCCGAGCGGCCGTACCAGACCAGCCCCCCGGGCACCTGGATGTAGGCCTTCAGGAGCCCGACCGGGGGGCAGTAGGGGGTCCCCGCCCCCGCCACGCCGAAGAAGGCGGGGACCCCCTTCTCGGTCCTGGCCAGGCGGCGCTCCACTTCCTCCACAAAGCGCGTCCAGTCCGTCATACCCACCTCCACACCAGGGCCAGGAAGACCCCCAGGAGGCCCACCAGGCTGGCGAAGAGGGCCAGGCCCACGGAGGCCCCCTCGGGGAGGTCCTCCCGGCGGGTCAGGGCCAGGTAGCCCAGGAGGGCCAGGAGGCCCACCTGGGCGGCCAGGACGTAGATCAGGACCAGCTTGAAGAGCATCACGGGCTTCCTCCCTGGGGGTCACGCCTCCGCCGCCTCGTCCGCCGCCTCCTCGCTGGGGTACACCGTGCCCACGTACCGGCCGTTGAGCCTGACCTTCACGGGCACCCCGTAGTCGTTGGCGAGGTCCTGGGCGTGGGCGGCCACCCACAGCAGGTCCTCGTTCTCGGGGAAGCTGTCCAGCACGTTGCCGGAGGCCACGAGCACGTAGCCCCGCCACGCGGCCCGGTCCTCCAGCGCCCGCGCCCTCAGGACCTGCCAAAGTAAGAACCGAAGCGCCTGCATAGGGCCTCCTCTACCTCCTCCGGGTCCCAGCCCCAGTCCAGGGCCACCAGGACCTCGCCCCGGAAGAGGGCCAGCGTCCAGCGTCCCCGCTCGTCGCGGTACGCGTAGACCTCCAGCTCCCCCACCCGGCGCGGGTAGCGCGAAGGGAAGCCCGCCAGGAAGGCCAGGACCTCATCCTCTCCCTCCATCGCCCACCTCAAAGAGGCTGGGCTGGCGCCAACGGGGCGCCCGGTGCTTCTGCCAGTGGGCCCAGGCCTCGTCCAGCCCCCGCACCGCCGCGTAGAGCTCCTCAATGCGGGAGACCAGGCTCTGGCGGAAGGCCCGGAACTCCTCTTCCTTGTCCGCCACCTTGTAGACCTCGTCCCCCGCGGGGTTTTCCGCCACCACCACGGGGAGGATGCCCCGCTTGCGGAGCTCGGCCATGATGGCCCGGCCCCGGCGGTCCCCCCCGAACTGACGCTCAAAGTCCGCCCGGGCCACGCCCCACTCCCCCCGCTTCAAGAGCAGTTCCGCCGCGGCCCGCAGGTCGCCTTCAGAGATCTCCACCTTCACGCTCCACCTCCCCCGCGAGCCGGTCCGCCAGGGCCAGGACGGCCTCCTCAGGGGTGAGGCCCCGGCCCTCCTCTCCCAGGGCCCGGGCGGTGTAGCCCTCGGGGTGGGTGGCCAGCTCCACCCGGGCCCCCAGGCGCTCCAGGAGCCTCAGGGTCAGCCAAACCGCCCGCCGCCTGGGCACCGCCCCCTCCAGGAGCTCCTCCAGGCTGGCCAGGGTGATGTAGCTTTTGCGCCCCATGCGCACCACCCGGAGGAGGCCCCGCCGCATGAGGTCTTCCACCGCCGGGCGGCCCACCTCCAGGAGGGCGGCCACCTGGTTTGGGGTGAGGAGGGCCTTCCCGTCCAAGCCCAGCTCCTTCAGGCGCTCGCGCAGGCTCACGCCACCTCCTCCACGGCCACGGGCCGGGCCTCCAGCACCCGCCAGCCCGCCATGACTTCCAGGGCCCTGGGCTCGGCGTAGGGGCCCTCCCACTGGCGGAGGGGGCGGAGGTAGAACATGACCCCGCCCCCGTCCCACTTCAGGAACACCGTCCCCTCCCCCGTAAGCCCCCGGATGCGCAGGCGGTAGGGGGTGCCGGGGTCGGCCCGGAGCTTGCGGATGAGGAACCTATGGTCCACGGCGCACCTCCACCCAGGCCCGGGAAAGGTGAGGGTCGCACCGCCAGCAGAAGATGTCGTCGGCGATGCGCCCCGTGCCCCCGCAGAGAGGGCAGGGCCGGAGGCGAAGGGCCGCCTCCTGGGCCTCCGCCTCGTCCCGGTAGAGCTGGGCCAGGAAGGCCTGGCCGTGCCGCTCCGCCAGCCTGGCCCGCTCCCGAAGCTCCCCCGGGGTGAGGCCGTAGCTGCGGATGGTGTCCAGGGCGCTCTTGAAGGGCCGCTTCACGGGCACTCCACCCCCTTCATCCGGTGCGGGTGGGCCAGCACCTCCCGCGCCTTCTGGTCCGACTCCGCCTCGGCGGCCAGGCGCACCGCCAGGGCCCGGCGGGCCAGCCGGGAGAGCTCCCCCAGGTCCACGGCCTCGGTGTCCCGCGCCTCGTTGGCCGCCCGCACCATGTCCCGGGCCAGGTCGTAGAGGGCGTAGGCCACCCGCAGGTGCCGGGGAAGCCCCTCCTCCGCCAGCTCGTCCACCAACTCCTCCAGCTTGCTCCTAGGCTTCTTGTTCATCCCTAACCTCCCTCCGGCGGAGCCACTCCAGCTCCGCCTCCGCCAAAATGGCCTGGATCCCCCTTCCCGCCTCCTCCAGGGGGCGGGGGCGAACCCCCCGGAGGGCTTCCACAAGGGCGGCCCGGACCTCCGGGTCCTCCCTGAGGAGCCGAATGAGCTCTTCCCGCGTCATCAGTTCCCTCCCCGGGGCGCCGGGGGCTTCGCCCCGAAGAGCCCCGCCGCGAGGGCCGCCTCCAGGGCCTCCGCGTGCCGGGCCACCAGCGCCCCGTAGACCGCCTTTCGCTCGTGCTCCAGGACCTCAAGCTCCACCTGGAGCTTGTCCAGCTGGGTTAAAATCTGCTGCAGCCTCTTTTCCGCCTTCTGCCACTCCAGGTCCTGGGCGAGGAGCACCCTGGTGCGGGCCTGGCGCTCCCGCTCCGTCTTGCCGGGGGCCTCGAGGTAGGCCTGGGCCTCCCGGGCCTCCATCCACCGCTCCAGCTCCCGCCTCTCCGCCCGGAGCGCGGTCATCTGCCGCTTCACCTCCCCGATGAGCCCGGGGAGCTCCAGAATGCGCATGACCAGGCGGGCGGCCTCGAGGGGGTAATCAACCCTGTTCACGAAGGGCCTCCTCAGCCAGCTCGTTGGTCCTCTCCATCGAGGGGACTTCAACCACCAAAACGCGCCGAATGACTTGGCTATACCTCCCCGTGCTGATGTGTATCTCCGGGCGCACTTCTATCACCCTCACGTGAGTAACTTCTCCCATTTGAGAAGAAGGGCGCAGGTCGCGGATTTGAAGGAAGGTGTCCTCCTCAATCCAGCTCAGGTCCTTGGGGATGATGGCGATGGGGTTACGAGGCCAGGTGCCGTCTTCCGTCAGGTAGATGTAGGTGGCCTCGTACCGGACGGGCGGTATGCCCTCCTGGAGCTTCCGAAAGGGCTTCTTCACCGCCCACCCCCCGCGAGGTTCAGACGGCTCGCCACCCGGCGCACGTGGGCCGGGGTGAAGGCGGCCTTAGTGAGGCCCCGCTCGCTGCTCCACTGGACCACCCGGTCCATCTGCCGCATGAGCCGCACGATGTCCCGCAGGATCCCCCCAGTGAGGGTGTGGACCTCGGCCAGGGTCTCCTGGGAGTAGCCGGAGTTTTCGTAGATGGCCTGGGTCTCCTGGAGGGAAATGGGGCCTATGCGGGCCACGGTGCCGATGCGGCTCTCAATGTCCCGGTGGCGCCGGATCTGTCCCTCAAACTCCTCCGAGGTGATGAGGACGAAGGAGCTCCCGGTCTCGTCCGCCAGGTACTTCACCGTCTCCAGGGTTGGGCGGTCCAGGAGCTGGGCCTCGTCCACGAAGATCACCCTGGGGCTCATGAGGAGGGCGTCCCGCACCATGCTCAGCAGGACGCGGAACGTCTTGGTGCGGGTGATGCGGAGCTCCACCGCCAGATCCTCCAGGAGGGCCGCCGGAGAGTAGCTGGGCTGGGCCCGCACCCAGGGGGCCTCGTGCTCCCGGGCCCAGTAGCGGCAGGTGAGGGTCTTCCCCACCCCCGCCGGGCCCACCACCAGGGCCAGGGGGAAGCCCTCCTGGGCCACCAGGTGGAGGTGCCCCAAGAGGGCCTTCGCCCCCTCCGTGGGGATGAACCCGTCCCGGGGGTCCTTCCAGAGCTCCGCCTCCCCCATGACGATGCCCAGGGCCTCGTCAATGAGGGCCAAGGTCTGGTCGCCGTTCGCCTTCCTTCCCATGCGCTACCTCCTATTCCTCCTCGCCCCGGGGCAGCAGGCCGCGCTCCTTTAGCCACTGCTCCCCCAGGGCGATGGGGTCCAGAACCAGGTCGTCCTCCAGCTCGGCGGCGAGCTCCTCCGCCCCGCGGGCGATCTCCTCCGGGGAAGGGGCAGGGAGCTCCTGGGCCCGGAGGGTGATGCGCTCCCGCCGGGGCAGGGGGGCGAGGCCGGAGAGGCGCTCCAGCATGTCTTCCAGCCGCATGGCGGGGGAAAGCTCCTCCACCAGGCGGCGCGCCTCCTCCTGCAGGGCCCGGATGGCCGCCCGGTCGGCCGCCCGCTTGGCGCGGGCCTCGAGGCTGTCCGCCCGCAGGGGCTCGGGAAGGAGCTCCCCGAGGACCTTGAGGGTGCCGTCCGGGTTTCGGAGGGCCACCCGCAGGGGCTGGCCCGGGAGGACCTGCACGTCCAGGACCACCACCTTCTGCCCCTGCCAGGGCAGGAGGCTCCCGTGGCGGGGGTCCAAGTACCAGGTGCGGCCCCGGTACTGCACGGTGCCGTTCCCCCGCACCACCCGCTCCACCTGGTAGGCCGCGGCCAGGTAGAGGTCTTCCAGGCGGTACTCCGCGAGGCGGTGCCGGGGGACGAAGGCCCGGAAGAGGTCCAGGCGGCTGAGCCCGTCCTCAAGGGGCTCCCGGTGCCAGGTGCCGAGGAGCCACTGCAGGGCGCGGGCCTTGTACTCCTCCTCCAGGAGGAGGCGGTCGGGGTAGGGGTCCCGCTCGGGAGGCATCCCCTCCGCCACCCAGCGCCGGGTGTTCTGGAGGAGGCGGCGGAGCTCGGAGGAGTCCCGCTCCGTGGCGTCCGAGCCCGCGTAGCCGGGGAGCAGGGCCTCAAAAGTCTGGTGGAAGGCCCCGAAGAAGCGCTCCACCTTCCCCCGGGTGTGGGAGACGTGGGGCCGGGAGTAGACGAGCTCAATCCCCAGGGTGCGGGCCCAGTGCTCCGACTTCTCTGAGCGGTAGACCTTGCCGTTGTCCCAGTAGATGCGCTCGGGCACGCCCCGGACGTCCCAGTCAGGGACGAGGGGCGTCTTGTCCTGGGTCATGAGGATGAGGAGCTGGTCCGTGGGGACCTGGCTCTCCTCCCGGCTGAAGACGAGGGAGGGCACCGCCCCCGAGTAGACGTCCAGGGCCACGTGGATGCGGAGGCGGACCATCCGGTCCTCCTCGGGGAGGTAGACGAAAACGTCGCACCTGGTCATGTCCACCATGACCATCTGCATGGGGTACTCGGCCAGGACGTGCCCCGCCCAGGTGCGGGCGAACTCCCGCCTCCCCTCCTCGGAGAGGAGGGCGTAGCGGAAGGCGGGGTTCTCCTCGGCCTTCCGCAGGATGCGCCGCACCGTGGCCTCGGAGAGCCGGAACAGGGTTTCGGTGGAGTAGGGCCGGTAGAGGAGGAGGCCCGGGTCGTTGGCCTCCACGATGCGCAGGATCCTCCGGGCGCTCGCCCGGGGGTGGGCGAGCTTGAGACCCACCACGAGCTTCCTCAGCTCCGCGGGCACCCGGTGAGTTCCCCGGTCCCGCCGAGGGCGCCGTGCATACAGGAGTTGCCCCGCTTCATAGCGGCGGAGGAGCCGGGCCAGGTAGTTGGGCGTGACGCCGAGCCGCTGCGCCTCCTCCTTGATGAGGTCCCACTTGAGCCCCCGGGGGAGGTCCCGGGCCTCCGCGGCGATCCGGGGGAGGTGGGCCTCGAGGGCGGGCTGGGAGGCGGAGGAGGCCTCCACGGGCCGGGGTTCAGGGGGGGCCTCCCGCCCCAGGGCCAGAGCCAGGAGGTCGGCGTCCACCAGGGTGCGCCAGGTGCGGCCGTGCTTCTCCTTGCGGGTGGGAATGCCGTGGCGCTGAATGAGCCTCCACGCCGAAGCGCGCGAAACTCCCAATCTTTCCGCGGCCTCATCTACGGGAAGCCAGGACATCGCTTTCCTCCTCCATCAGATCCTCTACACCAACCCCCAGGGCCCTTGCGATTTTTAGCAACGTGGCCGCAGATGGCCTAGTTCTAGCCCCGGAAAGCAACATCGCTATATGGCCAGGGCTTTACCCAAAACTCCTTCCTCGCCCTCCCTTAGCCTGCTTCAAGAGTTCTTGGGTGACTTCATAGTTGAGC
>ERZ511473.832-NODE-832-length-38039-cov-4.734208_pt1 | contig 38039 bp, 38 predicted proteins | sample MGYA00374947_ERZ511473 | MGnify/ENA primary metagenome ERZ511473 (study PRJEB26303, sample SAMN06343854) | sediment metagenome | isolation source: hot spring sediment | place: Canada: British Columbia | collected 2012-09-26 ... | reverse complement strand
GGCAATCGAGCAGTACCAGTTCAGCGAGTCGCACCCGCTGAAACCGCAGCGGCTGATGCTGCTGCGCGCCCTGATGGAGGCGTATGGGCTGACCGCGCACTTGGACTGGCAGACGCCGCCCGCCATCGACGAGTCGGAACTGCGCCGCGTCCACACGCCCGAATACATCGAGGTGGTGCGCCAACTCAGCGCGGGCGCGCCGATTATGGACGCGCACCGCTGGGGCTTCTCGCCGTATGGGGACAACCCGCCGTTTGTGGGCATGTGGGACGCCGCGCTGGCGTACACCCGCGCGACGGTCGCCGCCGCCTACGCCGTGCGCGACGGCGCGCCGCTGGCGATCAACATCACAGGCGGGCTGCACCACGCGCTGCCCAACCGCGCCAGCGGCTTCTGCGTCTTCAACGACCCCGCAATTGCCGTCCACATCCTGCGCGAACGGTTCGAGCGCGTGGCGTACCTCGACATCGACCTGCATCACGGCGATGGCGTACAATGGATTTTCTACCGCGACCCCAGCGTGCTGACCGTCTCGATTCACGAAGGGGGCAGGTGGCTTTTCCCAGGCACGGGCGAGGCGAACGAGTTGGGCGAGGGCGCAGCGGAGGGCGCCTCGGTCAACATCCCGCTTGCGCCCTACACCGACGACGCGCTCTGGCAGCGGGCGTTCGAGGCGGTCGTGCCCCGCGCGTTTGACAGGTTCCAGCCCGACGCGCTCGTGTTGCAGATGGGTTGCGACCCGCACTACTTGGATCCGCTGGGGCATCTGTGCCTGACGGCGCAGGGCTGGCTGCGCGGCGTGCAGTGGGCGAAGTCGCTGGGCATTCCGATTGTCGCGCTGGGCGGCGGGGGCTACAACCTGACCACCGTGCCGCGCATGTGGACGCTCGCTATAGCGACGCTGGTTGGGGTAGACCTGCCCGACGCAACGCCCGAATCGTTCGTCTGGCGCGACCGCATCCCCACACTCAGCGACCACACACCCCCCGACATCGAACCCGCCGACTTGGACTACGCCCGCCGCTACGCCGAAACGCAAATCGCCTTCTGGGAGAGGTATTGGGGCTAACGCTGGGCAGAGTTTATGATGCCCCCCCTGCAGGTTCCCCCCGCTTCGCGAGGGGAACCGCGCACGGGTTAGGTTCCCCCTGCTCGCAGGGGGAACCTAAAGGAGGGGGTCATCAATTACGCTCGTTTTTTTTACGAACTTTGGTCGGCGATTGGGATTAGTAGCCGCCGCCTTGCTGGTTGGGCGGCGCGCCCCCGCCTGGCACAGGCGGCGCGGCTTGCACCTCGCCAGGGCGACCCTCGCCCTGCGTGCCGCCTGTCCAAGTGCGGTACAGAAAGAAGCCCGCAACCAGCACAATCGCGACAATAATCGCGACCACAACGCCTGTCGGCAGTTCCTGCTTCATCGGTTGCCTCCGATTAGTCGGGCGAGTTCTCGCACGCCGCCTGCGTCGGGAACCGTCCGTCGCTCATCAGCACGGGGTAGTAGCCCTTCTCGTAGTCGGGGCGGTTGCCAGGCGTGTCCGTCGCGCGCGCCCACTTGGCGTGCCCATCGGCGTAGGTGAAGTTCATCCCGCCCTGATGGCGCGGGCGACCCTGATAAAACTCCCAGCCGTTGCGCCCCTCGGGCCAATACTTGCGGAAGTTCTGGCTGTCGGCAGGACCAATCATACACACGCGCCAGCTGTAGATAAAGTTGTTGTCAGCGATGATGCCGATGCTGGCAGCCTCCTGCAGTTTCGCCAGCGGCGTGGGGATGGGCACGCCGTTCGCGCCCGCGTTGCCGAAGATCACCTCGTTCAAGCCGTACTCCACAAACGGCACGATGCGCGGGCTGTTCGCGCCCCGACCGCACTCCCACAGTGCATACGCCGCGACATAGGTCACGCCCGAATAACTCGGACAGTCGAAGATGCCTCCGTTGCGAATGTACGGGTAGACCATCGTCGCCCAGTGCTGGCGCGGCTGGTTGGCGTTGTTCGTGAAGTAGCCTGTCTCGGCGCACCCGCCCGGCCACGGCTGCGGGAAAAACACCTCGTCGTAGTCCTGCACATACATCATCACCGCCGTGCCAATCTGACGGGTGTTACTCAAACACTGGGTCTTGCGCGCACTCTCACGCGCCTGCGCAAACACAGGGAACAATATCGCCGCTAAAATGGCGATAATCGCAATCACGACCAGCAGCTCAATAAGCGTGAACCCACGCTGACGACTTGTGTATCTCATCATAGTACCTCCATCGGCGTCCATAAGCACAATAGCCTATGGTAATCTCTATTATAGCATGCTTTTGCGCAAATGTCAAGGGGTACAGCGGGTACAATACCGCCTGATGGCAGCGTTGAACACGAATTTGGGCGTCAATTTCCCGCGCGGGTTTCGAAGCGCGGGGGTGTATTGTGGGATAAAAAAGCCTGGGTTGCTGGACTTAGCGTTGATTGTGTCGGAAACGGAGTCGAGCGTGGCGGGCATGTTCACAACCAACCGCGCCTGCGCCGCGCCTGTGGTATGGTCGAAGCAGGCGGTTGCGGGCGGCAGGGCGCGCGCGATTGTCGCCAACAGCGGCAACGCGAACTGCCTCACGGGCGAGCAGGGCATACGCGACGCGCAACGCATGGCGCAACTGGTCGCCAAGCGGCTGGAATGCCCCCCGACGCAGGTGGTGGTCGCCTCCACAGGCGTGATTGGCGTGCCGTTGCCGATGCCCGCCGTCGAGTCGGGGATTGCGCAGGCGTTCGAGCGGCTCACCGACGGCGACGACCGCACCACAGCAGACGCGATTCTGACCACCGACAACGCCTCCAAGCGCGCCTCGCTGGAGCTCGAGACGCCCGCAGGCGCGGTGCGAATCGGAGCAATCGCGAAAGGCGCAGGAATGATCGCCCCCCACATGGCGACGATGCTGGCGTTCATCACGACCGACGCGGCGATTGACCCTGCCGACCTGCAGGCATGCCTCGCGCGGGTGGTGAACGCGACCTTCAACTGCATCACCGTAGACGGCGACACCAGCACAAACGATATGGTGGTTGCGCTGGCGAACGGCGCGTCGGGCGTGCAGTTGGCAGGCGACGCGCTACAGCCGTTCGAGCAGGGGCTGTATCAAGTGTGCGAGTACCTCGCCAAGCGCATCGTCAAAGACGGCGAGGGCGCAAGCCGCATCTTCGAAGTGCGCGTGTCGGGCGCGGCGGACGCCGACGCCGCACGCCGAATCGCCCGCACCATCGCCGAGTCGCAACTGGTCAAAACCGCTATTCACGGGGGCGACCCGAACTGGGGACGCATCATTGCCGCTGCGGGGCGCGCGGGCGCGCCCATCGATGTCAGCCGCGCACGCCTGCACCTGCAGAATACACTGGTGTTCGAAAACGGTCGCCCAACAGAGTACGACGAGCGCGCCCTTGTGGAGGCGATGCAGACCGATGAGGTCACAATCGCGCTGACCCTGAGCGACGGCGACGGAGAAGCGCACTTCTGGAGCAGCGACCTGACCGCCGAGTATGTCAAAATCAACGCGCACTACCGCACCTGAGACGATGCGGGCGTACCGCCTCGTCGCGCCGAACACGCTGCGCTGGGAGCAGGTTCCCGTGCCTGCGCCCCAGCCGCACGAGGCGTTGCTGCGCATCGTCGCCTGTGGGCTGTGTGGCACGGATCTGCACCTCAAAACGCGCGGGCACTACTACTGGAACGAACGCCCGATGACGCTGGGGCACGAAATCGTCGCCGAGATTGTGAGCCTGCCGCTGGACTATGCAGGCGAGTTGCAGGTGGGCGATGATGTGGTGGTTGACCCGCAGATTGTGTGCGGCGCGTGCCACTTCTGTCGGCGCGGGCGGCTGAACCTGTGCGAGCGGCTGGAGCATCTCGGCTTGAGCATCGACGGCGGCTTCGCGGAGTACCTTGCTGCGCCTGTGCGCAACCTGTATCGTGTGCCTTCCGACGCGCCGCGCGAGTCGCTATGGCGGTACGCGCTGGCAGAGCCTGTAGCGACCTGCGTCGCGGGCATGCGCTTGGCGAACCCGCAGCCCGACGAGACGGTCGCCGTCGTCGGGCTGGGCTTTTTCGGGCAAGTGTACGCGCAACTGGCGCGGCTGTGGGGCGTGGAGCGGGTAATCGCGCTGGAGCCGAACCCCGCGCGGCGCGCCGTCGCGCACGCCATCGGCGCAGCCATGCCCCTCGCCCCCGACGAGTGGCAGGCGCAGCCCATCGAGGCGCATGTGGTCATCGACGCGGCGGGCTCCCCAGACGCCGCCGACTGGTGCCTGCGCGTCGCACGCAAGGCGGGGCGCGTCGTCGTCTTCGGCTACCGACCCGAACCCGTGCAAGTGGACTGGTACCAGATCCTCGTCAAGGAACTAACCATCATCGGCTCGCGCTCCAGCAACCACGCTTGGGAATACAGCCTGCAGTTGGTGCATACCAACCGCCTTGCGCTGGACGCGCTTATCGACGCGCGCCCGTTTGACGCCATCGAGCAGGCGTTCGCCGACGCGGAAGCGCAACGCGCCTTCAAGCCTATCCTGCGCTGGTGAGGAACGCGCGGCGCGGTGCCCCTCGCGAAGCGGGGGTAATCATAAACTCCGCCCGTGCGGTTGGTAGAGCTACCCCTCCGCAAACAGCTCATTCAGCGGGAGCTGGAAGTCGGGGAGCAGAGGCGTAGTGAGGGTGTCGCCTTCGCCCAGCACCTGCACTTGCAGCGACGGCGTGTAGCGATGCACCTCCTTGCGCTCTGGGAAAATCAGCCACACCTCCTGCGCCCCCGATTCGAAATATTCGCCCAGCTTCGTGTAAATCTCAGCGGAGCGTTCGGACGGCGAGATAATCTCGACCGCCAAATCGGGCGCGCCGTCAATAAAGTCGGCGGGAATCTTGCCTTCGGGCAGGCGTGCGCGTGCCATCATCGCCAAGTCAGGCGAGCGAATGTTGCCCCCTGCCATACGGAAGCCCGTGCTGGAGCCGAAAATCGGCTTCTCGTCCAAAAAGCGCGGCGTCAGCAAGCGCATTAGCTTCGCTTCCAGCCAGCCGTGTCGTCCACCGATTGGCGCTTGGCGTAGCCTCCCGTTCACCAGCTCGTACTTATACCAATCGCCAAGCCAAAGTTCATAAAACCACGAATGAACGAGAACCCCCTCCTTTAGGTTCCCCCTGCCCGCAGGGGGAACCGAGTGGGCGCGTGGCTCGGTTCCCCTCGCGAAGCGGGGGGAACCTGAAGGAGGGGGGCGATTCATGAACTCTGAACGCGCGATTGATATTAGAACCGATAGCCGACCTGCGTGGCGAACACGCCCGCGCGGTTGCCTGTGGGGCTGGGACCGCCGCTTAGTAGCGCGACGCCCTTGCCGTCCGCGTTGATATACTGATACAGCAGGCTCAGCTCGGTGTCATCGGCGAGTTGATACACCGCGCGCAGGGTGAGGTAGTTCCATTCGGGCTTGCCGCGCTGATTGTTGAGCGCAAGGCTGTTGATTTCCCAGCCGACATTCTCGTAGGTGAGGTGGAACCGCAGGCGCGGGGCGTAGCGGTAGTGGGCGTCCAGCTGGATGCGCCGCACGCGGTCGCGCCCCTGATAGCCCTGATTGAAGGGCAGTTTCGCCGTGCCCGTGTAGGCGTCTACCGCCAGCGCGACGCTCAGGTTCTCGGCGACTTGGTAGTCGGTACGGAAGTAAGTGCCCTTCAGGTCGGACGGGTTATACAGGTAGCCGATTCGTCCCCAGTTGCCTGGCGCGACGAAGTAGGGTCCGATTTCGCGATAGCCCAGCGCGCCGCGCCAGCGGTCGTTGAAGGGGTAGCTGGCGCGAATGTCGAATGCCGTGTTGTTTCTGCCCACGACGCGATTGTCGCCGCGCAACAGGATGCTCTGCGCGTAGTCGAACGCGACGCTCAGCCCGCTGAACTCCGCCGAGAGGTCGAGCGCAAACACATCGGCGCGGTTCACATCCGTACGCACGGTGTTGGTGATATGGTCGAAGGCGCGGTTGCGCCCGACGCCCGCCGCCATGTAGGTCGCGCCCAGATTAATCGGCGTCTCACCGAAGCGCAGCGGGTATTGTAAGCGCAGCCCCGCCATCTGGTCGACAGGCGCGCTGACGGAGGCGTTGTGGTTGGCGAAGCGAATGGGGAAAAAGCGCGTGGTGTTGGACTGAATGCCGTAGCTGCTCACTAGGAACAGCTGCGCGTTCACCCCGCCGAAGGTCGCGCTGAGCCGTGCGCCGTCCGCGCGGAACGCGCCGTCGTCGTAGCGCGCCGCGTCGAGGTAGTAGTCGGGGTCAATCCGCTGCAGGGTATACGGGGTCAGCTTCAGCGGGATGCGCCCGATTTGCGCCTGAAACTCCCTGCCGAACAGCTCCAGCGGCAGCGTGATGTAGGCTTCCCAGATGGCGACATCGGTCGCGCCGACGGTGTACGCGCCTGTGTTGACGCCAAGGCTATCGGCGTTGCGGGCGGCGTCGCGCGTGTAGGGCAGGTAGTTGCCGACGATGAAGGTCGCCTGCGCATCGATGCGCTCGTTGATGGGCACATCGACCTGCAGCCCCAGCTCGTGCAGCACGCCCACACTCTGCAGGAACTTGCCCGACGGGCTAATCGCGTTGCCGTTGTAGGTGAGCGCGCTGCGCCCGTCGTAGCTGTGCGTGCCGAACACGGCAAGTAGCACATCGCCCGTGAGGCGGTTGCGCCGTCGCTCTTCGGACTTTAGGCGTTCGCTCAGCGCGTCGAGGTCGCGCCGCAGGTCGCGCACGCCTGCATCGAGCTGGTTCAGCTCGGTCTGGAATTCCTGCGCCAGTCGCTGGAGGGTCTCCACCGCGCTGCGCAGCTGTTGCAGCTCTTGGACGGCTTGCTGCAGCTCGCGCAGGCGCGCTTCGGGCGTCGTGGGCTGCGGCACGGTGGGCGTGTCGGGCGCGATTCGGTCAATCCGCTGCTCCAGCTGGCGGATGCGCTCGTCAATCACGCGGTAGGCGCGGGCAATCGCTTGCGCGAACTCGGCGCGCGTGACCTGTCGGTTCGGCTGGAAGGTGCGGTCGGGGAAGCCCTGCAAGATGCGCAAACGCACCAGCTCGCGAATCGCTTGGTACGCCCAGTGGTTCGGCGGTACATCGTTCAGCTGCGCATATGCACTCAGCGTCAGAAGACCTGATACCAATAGCAATACTCCTGCTCGCATCGTCTCCTCCTTGAGTAAGAGTGGTGGGTGTAGGATACCCGATAGGCGCGAGGTATACTACGGGCATGCTGCAACGCCTACGCCTGCGCAACTTCCGCAGTTTTCGGGACGCAACGGTCGCGTTTGGGTCGCTGAATATCGTGTTGGGGGCGAATGCATCGGGCAAGACAAACCTGATGCAAGCGTTCCGCTTTCTGCGCGACCTGACGCGCCACGACCTTGAGTATGCGGCGGCGCAGCAAGGCGGCGTGGAGTACCTGTGTCATCTGGGCAGCGCGGACTCCACTTTCACGCTGGAAGCGACGCACAAACTGCGCAGCGGCGGACGCAAGACTTCGTGGCGCGTAGCGCAGGTGGAACACGCGCTGACGGTGCGCGTCGTGCGCACACGCTACGCAGTGGAGATTCTGCAGGAGTCGCTTGTGGCGACGCTTGGGCGGGACGCTGCTGCAACGGTTCATCTCACAAGGCGTGGGGACACGGCGACTGTGCGTATCGAGCCGCACAGCGTCGCCGACGCGCTGGGCATGCCTGCAGAGGGGCGGTTCGAGCTGCCCAAAGCGGCGTCGGTTTTACAGTACGCGCCGTTCCCGCTGCACATCCCGCGCCTCTACACCGACTTGCTCGCGATTTACGATTTCACGCCCAAAGCAGCGAAAGGCAGCGCGTCGTTGGCGGCGCACAGCGAACTCAACGAAGACGCCAGCAACTTGGCGCAGGCGCTGGCGCGAATCATGCAGCACGAAGCACAGCATGCACGCTTGCAGAACCTTTTGCGCTACCTGCTCCCGCATCTGGAGTCGCTTGAGGTCGCGCCCATTCTCGGAAAAGAGGTTCAATTGCAGGCGAAGGAGTCCTATTTCGTGCAACCCATTCCCGCCGTGCTGCTGTCGGAGGGCACGGTTGAGGTGATTGCGCTGGTGGTCGCGCTCTTTTTCTCCAAGCCCCAAGCGGAGACAGTGTTAATTGAAGAGCCTGATCGCAGCTTGTACCCCCAAGTGCTGGCGCGTCTGATGTCGCTGCTGCGCGAGGTTGCCGCCCGCAAGCAACTCATCTTCACCACGCATAGCCCCGAAATCCTGCGCCACGCACGGGTAGAAGAGTTGCTCTTGGTGGAGCGGGACGCGCAGGGAGGCTCGGTCGTCAAACGCCCTGCGGAGCTGGAGATGGTGCGCCACTTCCTTGAAAACCAACTGGGGCTGGAACATCTGTTTGTGGAGAACCTGCTGAGCAGATAGCCATGAACGGCTGGTGCGGCGTATATCTATTTGTAGAGGGACAAGATGATGTGCTGTTTGTGGAGCGCATTTTGAAGCCGCGCTTGGAGACGCACTTTGAGTTCGTCGCTACAATCGCCTACGCCAGCATTCGGCAAGCAACTTTGGCGCAACAAGCACGCGCGATACAGAAAAGCAGAGCGCAACTGTGGGTAATCGCGGACTACGACAATGCCCCGTGTTTCACCGCAAGGCGCACAGAGGTCGTACAGCGGTTTGACGACGCGATTGAGACTACGCAGGTTCTCCTCGCGCGTCCTGAAATAGAGGCGTGGTACTGTGCAGGCATATCAGAACCAGCCCAGTTTCGGGTACAACTGCCCAGCGACATCGAGAGCGTCACGAAGGAGCGTTTCAATCGCTTGTTCGCACGCTCGCTAAGCAGACAAATTCGCACGGAACTGTTGCTGTCGCTACTGAACAGTTATGATTGGGAGGTTGCCTTGCTGCGCAGCGCGTCCCTAAGCTACTGTGCGAGGAAACTCGGTATAGCAGCGGGAGAACTACTATGAGAATCATCATTGCAGGCGGTACAGGGTTCATCGGCAAGGCGATGCTGGCGGCGTATCGGGCGGAGCATACGCTGGAGGTGCTGACGCGCGACCTCAGCGCGGCGCAGGCGCGTCTGCCTGAAGGCGTGCGCGCCATCGGCTGGGACGGCGCGACGCTCGGCGAGTGGGTCAGTCGGCTCGACGGCGCGGACGCGGTGATTAACCTTGTGGGCGAGAGCATCGCGCAGCGGTGGACGCCCGCCGTCAAGCCGCGCCTGTGGGACAGCCGCGTGAAGACGACCGAACTGCTGGTGCAGGCGGCGCAGCAGGTGCAGACGCCCCCGCGCATCTGGCTGCAGGCGTCGGCAATCGGCGTCTACGACCAAAGCCCCGACACGACCGCCGACGAGTCCAGCCCGCCCGCCAGTGGCTTTCTGGCGGATTTGGGCAAGGCGTGGGAGGCGGCGGCGCAGCCTGTGGCGTCGCTGGGCGCGCGCTTGTGCTACATGCGCATCGGCGTCGTGCTGGAGAGCGGCGCGCTGCCGCAGATGCTCACCCCGTTCAAGCTCGGCGTCGGCGGACCCATCGGGTCGGGCAAGCAGTGGCTCTCGTGGATCCACCTCAGCGATGTGGTCGGCGCGGCGGCGTTTTTGCTGGCGCTGGACGACCTGTCGGGCGCGTTCAACTTCACCGCGCCGCAGCCCGCCACGATGGACGTGTTCGCCAAGACACTGGGGCGCGTGCTGCTGCGCCCTGCGATCTTTCGTGCGCCCGCGTTCGCTGTGCGCCTGATGCTGGGCGAGATGGCGGAGTTCGTGCTGCAAGGCTCGCGCGTGCTACCCAAGCGATTGCTGGAGGCAGGCTACGAGTTCCGCTTCCCGACTTTGGAGTCCGCGCTGCGCGACTTGCTGAGCAAGTAGCGGTCGCGCACTGGCTGTCGACGGCGCGTAGCAAGGCGTCGCGTCGCCGCCCGCTCCCATCGGGGGGCTTACGGCACACGGGGAAACGACTTACCGTTGCTTCCTTCCGGACCTGGCGGGGTTCACCATCCCTCCGTTGCGTAAGTCCCGATGATCCACACGGGCGCGTGCGCGGCGGGTCTTGCGGCTGTCCCGCCTCGAGCCAGAGTTCAGCCCTGCTATGGCGGATTGCAGGTTCAGGGAACCGCCAGCTCCCCGCTTAGCGCGACCGTAACCCAAAGTATACCCGACGGCTCACTCCTCCAGCTGCGCGATGGGCACAGGCACGCCGCCCTGCGCCGCCGACCGCCACGCCGCCTCCGTGAACGCCGTGATGCGCAGCGCGTTTTCGGGCTTGGATTGCACCTCTTCGCGCCCCAAAATCGCGTTCACGAAGTTGACAATTGGCTGCGACCCCTGCGGCAGGTTCTCCTGCTTGTAGCGGTTGCCATGCGCGTCGCAAATCTCCAGCTGGTCATGGCGAATGAGATAAGTGCCCTCACTGCCGACGACGGTAATCTCCTCGTGCCAGCCGACCGTCGTGCTGCCGATAATCGACAGGTTGCCGATGGTTCCGTTCGCGTACTCGAACGCCAGTGCGGAGTTGATGTCCACCTTGCGGTCGAAGTATTGCATGTACGCGCTGACTTTGGTCGCGGGCGCGTCGATAATCCACATCAGGAAGTCCACCAGGTGCGAGCCGGTGTCGTTGATTTGCCCGCCGCCCGACAGCTCGGGGTCTTGACGCCAAGTGTTGGCGGTGGCGCGCATCCAGTTCTGCAGGTTGATGGCTTGCACGAAATGCACCTCGCCGATTTCGCCGCGTCGGATGCCCTCGTACACATAGCGGTACACGGGGATGTAGTGCCGCTGGTAGGCAATCAGACCGACCTTGCCCGTCTCGCGGATTTTGCGCACGAGCGCGCGCGCGTGTTCCACCGTGCAGACCATCGGCTTCTCGATCATCACATGCAGCCCTTTATCCAGCGAGTCCATCGCCTGCTGGTAGTGCAGGGTGTGCGGCGAGACGATAATCACGCCGTCCATCTCCACTTTGTCGAGCATCTCGCGGTAGTCGTCGAAGAAGGGCGCGCCCTGCAGGTTCGGGAAGCGCTCAGTGGTCGCCTTACGCTGGTCGGGGCTGGGTTCCGTAATGGCGACCAGTTCCGCGTCGCTAATCCCTTGCAGGATGTTGATATGGTGGCGCGCCATGCCGCCGCTGCCAATCAGTCCTAAGCGTACTTTACTCATTCGATGCCTCCATGTTCGGTTCAAGGTAAGGGGCGTTGCGCCCCGCGCCTGTTTCGAGGCGAGGTGGCAAGTTCCTGCTACGGCGCATCGGCGTTGAATAACGGAGCGACGCGCGTCCACAGCTCAGGGTCGCCGACTGCCTCGCCAAATTGCTCCACCCAATAGCGCACGCGGTTGAGATCTATCGCGTCGGCGTGCAATCGGTAGATTTCGCGAATGTCCACCCAGTCGACGGGGCGCTGCGCCAACGCTTTCATAATCACGAGGTCTTCGGGACGCGCCACGGGCGCCGATACCGTCGGCAGCGCGACCAAAACTGCGTTCGCAAGCGCTTCCTGCTCGAACGGCGTGAAGGCAAGCGAAAGGTCTACGGGGACGCCCGTTGCCAAATGCTTGAGGGGCAACACATAGGTGCGTCGGGCGAACTCAAGGGCGTCCGCAACACGCGGCTCAAACCCAGACGCGCGCGCCTGTTCAAAAAAGTTCGCCAAATCGATGTCCGTGCCGTCAACGATCATATCGATGTCTGCGGTCGCGCGCGAGTATCCGTGCAAGCCTACGGCGACGCCCCCGATCACCACACCTGCTCGCTGGGCGCGCTGAAGGAGCTGGATCAGGTCGCGCAGGGCAGCTAAAAATTCACTTTCGAGGGCATGTGCTTCTCGATCCATCGGCGTTTGGCTTCAATCCAGCGGTCGCACATCGGGCGCGTGTCGGGATCGGGGAACTTGCCCAGCAGTTTCCAGAAGGCGTAGAGCTGCTGGATGGCGCGGAACCGCTCGGCGTAAGTGCTTTGGAGACGCTCGGTGTGGGTGAGCGCCTCCAGTTCACGCAGTCCGTCGCGCCAGCGCCGAATCGCTTCGGCGGGCAGCGTTGGCGGGCGGTTCGCGTCCATCGGTAGCCTCCCTCACGACGCCTGCTGGATGTCGTCGGCGGTGAGGATTTCGGGGTCTTTGCGCTGCGTGACGGTCTCTTCAGTGATAATCACGCGCTTGATGTTCGGGTTGGACGGCGCTTCGTACATCACATTCAGCATGACCTCTTCGAGGATGGCGCGCAGGGCGCGTGCGCCTGTGCCGCGCCGAATCGCCTCTTGGGCAATCGCACGCAGCGCGCCCTCCTGCACGACCAGCTCGACGCCGTCCAGCTCGAAAAACTTCTGGTACTGCCGCACGAGCGCGTTCTTGGGTTCGACCAAGATTCGCGCCAGCGTCGCTTCGTCCAGCGCGTCCAGCGTCGCCACTACGGGTAGCCGCCCGATGAACTCGGGAATCAGCCCGAACTTGAGCAGGTCTTCGGGCATCACATGCTGGAACAGCTCGCCCACAACGCGCTTTTTGCGTGTTTCGGGACTGGAGCGGAAGCCCATCGACTGGTCGGTCATACGGCGCTCGATGATTTTCTCCAGCCCGTCGAACGCCCCGCCGCAGATGAACAAGATATTGGAGGTGTCGATCTGGATGAACTCCTGGTGCGGGTGCTTGCGTCCGCCTTGGGGAGGCACATTCGCGACCGTGCCTTCCAAGATTTTGAGCAGCGCTTGTTGCACCCCCTCGCCCGACACATCGCGGGTGATGGACGGGTTGTCGGCTTTGCGGGCGATTTTGTCGATTTCGTCGATGTAGATGATGCCGCGCTCGGCTGCCTTGATGTCCATATCGGCGGCTTGGATGATGCGCAGCAGGATGTTCTCCACATCCTCGCCGACATAGCCCGCTTCGGTGAGCGCGGTGGCGTCGGCGATGGCGAATGGCACATTCAGGATACGCGCCAGCGTCTGCGCCAGCAGCGTCTTGCCGCTGCCTGTGGGACCAATCAGCAGGATGTTGCTCTTTTGCAGTTCGACCTCGTTGCCCGCGCCAGCCTTGACCCGCTTGTAGTGGTTGTAGACGGCGACGGACAGCACACGCTTGGCGCGGTCTTGCCCCACCACATATTGGTTCAGCACGCGATAGATGTCTTTCGGCTTCGGGATGGTGTCCACCGAGCCGATGGGCTGTGGGGTGGGCGACGCGCCCGATTCGCTGCGCAGGATGTCGCTTGCTAACTTCACGCAGTCGGCGCATACGCCCCCGTACATCCCTAAAATCAGCTTGCGCACCTGCTCGCGCGACTTGCCGCACAGCACACACCGATCGGTCATGCGTGTCTCATTCGTTCGTGCCACGAGTGCCTCCTGTTAGCGACCGCTGCGGTCTAACACATGGTCGATTATTCCATACTCTTTGGCTTCCTGCGCGGACATGAAGTAGTCGCGTGCGGTGTCTTGTTCCACGCGCTCGATGGGCTGACCCGTGTGCTTGTGCAGGATGTTGTTCAGGATGTCTTTGTAGCGCAGCACCTCGCGCGCTTGGATTTCGATATCGAGGGCGGTTCCCTGAAAGCCTGCGTGCACTTGGTGGATCATGATGCGTGCGTGGGGCAGGGCATAGCGTTTGCCCGCCGCGCCGCCTGCCAGCAGCACTGCGCCCATGCTGGCGGCTTGCCCAATGCAAATCGTGGCGACATCGGGGCGAATCATCTGCATCGTGTCGTAAATCGCCAGCCCCGCGCTCACCACCCCGCCGGGCGAGTTGATATACATATCGATGTCCTTGTCGGGGTCTTCTTTCTCCAGAAACAGCAGCGACGCCACGACGAGGTTCGCGATGTCGTCGTTGATGGGCGTGCCGACGAACACGATACGGTCTTTGAGCAGACGCGAGTAGATGTCGTAGGCGCGCTCGCCACGCGCCGTCTGCTCCACCACCATCGGTATCAGCTGGTTTTTCGGGTAAATCATCGTCTCAGTCTCCTTGCTCTGTATTTTGGACGATATCGAGCAGTTTTTGCAGGGCGCGATCGAGGCGAATCTCCTGGGCGACGCGCTGGCGCAGCTCAGGGTCTTCCTTGAGGCGCATGCGCGTTTGGGGACCCGCGTCGGTCAGGGCGATCTCGGTGATCGAGTCGAGTTCAGCGTCGGTAACCTCAATCCCCTCTTGGTCAGCGATTGCCATCAGCAGGAAGGTGTTCTGCAAGCGCACAATTCCGCGCTGACGCAGCTGCTCGATGACCTGCTCGCGCGTGAGCCCCGCCCCCTGCGCGAACATTTCGAGGGTTAGCCCGTTCTGGCTGAGTTCGCGCGCGAACTCTTCAGCTTCCTCGCGCAGCTGCTCGTCGATAAGCGCGTCGGGCAGGTGGACGATGCTGCGCTCGCGCAACGCTGCCAATGCCTGACTACGCGCCTGATCTTGGAGGTACTCCAGCTTTTGGCGCGTAATCCGTTGGCGCACATCCTCACGCAGGGCATCGAGGGTCTCGAAGCCGAACTGTTTCGCGAATTCGTCGTTGAGTTCGGGGTAGATAGGCGCAAGGACACGCTCAACAGTGACGGCGACGGTGAGCGTTTTGCCTGCCAGCTCAGGGTCATCAAAGCTTTCGGGGAAGGTGAGCGTTGCCTCTTTGGTCTCGCCCACCTGCATGCCCGCGAGTAGGTTATCCAGCGCGCCGAAGGTTTGCCCGAGCGTGATCATATAGCGGTTGCGCCGTGCGTTCGCCTCCTCCAGCGATTGGATGCTGACGACGAGGCGGTCGTCCGTTTGCGCGGGTCGGTCGGGCGCGGCTTCAAGCTTCATCTGTTGCTTGCGGAGCGATTCGATCGCTTGCTCCACCTCGTCGTCGCTGGTCTCTTGCGGCGGGATGGGGAAGCGCAGGTCGCGATACTCGCCGAGTTTTTCTACGACGGGGCGTAGCGGTACGGTGAGCTTGAACCGAAACGGCTCGCCTTCCTGAAGACGCTCGATATCGACTCGCGGCGCGCGGTAGGGTTCGATCTGCTCATGTTGCAGCACTTTGGGGATGAATTCGTCCATCATCAGCTCGCCTGCCGCGCGGCGCAGGTTCTCGTCCGAGACCATTCGGCGCAGCATAGGCAGCGGCGCCTGCCCTGGACGGAAGCCGGGCACACGCAGGTACCGTCCGATTCCCCGAAGCGCGCGCTCGAACATGCGCTGCGTGGTGGGCGCGTCAATCTCGACTGTCAAGTGAATCGTGACAGGCGATGGCTCCTCGCGGCTCAGGATTTGAAAAGGTTGCGTGGATTGCGCTTGCATAGCACTGCCTCTAAATTAGAGTGGAGCGGGAGACGGGATTCGAACCCGCGACCCTCTCGTTGGCAACGAGATGCTCTACCACTGAGCTACTCCCGCACATCGTGTTCTCTATTATACCCGATTTGGTGGGCGAGGGGAGACTCGAACTCCCACGGGCAAAGCCCACCAGATCCTAAGTCTGGCGTGTCTACCGATTCCACCACTCGCCCTGTGGTGGTGCCGAGGGGCGGATTCGAACCGCCGACACCCGGATTTTCAGTCCAGTGCTCTACCTCTGAGCTACCTCGGCGCATGGCGGGGCTGACGGGACTTGAACCCGCGACCTCTAGCGTGACAGGCTAGCGCTCTGACCTGGCTGAGCTACAGCCCCCTATTGCTCGCTGGTGGGCGAAGCAGGGCTCGAACCTGCGACCTCTTCCTTGTAAGGGAAGCGCTCTCCCAGCTGAGCTATTCGCCCGATTGCTCAGGCAAGCGATATTATACCATACCTCCCTGCGCGTTGTCAAGGGGTTCGGGCGCATGCGCCAACACATCGTTGACAGCCGTCAAAACGCCCAAAAGCGCGGGATGAGCAGCGTCGCCAGTATCCAAAACAGCAGGTTCAGCGGCAGCCCCACGCGCACGAAGTCGCTGAACTGGTACTGCCCGACGCCGAACACCATGGTGTTGGTCTGGTAGCCAATCGGCGTCATGAAGCTGGCGGAGGCGGCGTAGGCGACCGCAAAGAGAAACGGGCGCGCGTCCACCCCCAGCGCGGCGGCGACCTCTATCGCCAACGCCGCCATCAGCACCGCCGTCGCGTTGTTCGACATCACCTCCGTCAGCAGCGAGGTCAGCAAGTAAAACCCCGCCAGCACGACGATGGGACCCATCGCGCCGAGCGCGCCGACCAGGTTGACCGTCAGCCAGCGCGCCGCGCCTGTCGCCTCCATCGCGATGCCCAGCCCCAGCATCGCGCCGAGCATCACCAGCAGCCGCCAATCGATAGCTTGCACCGCCTCGTCGGGCTTGAGGCAGCCTGTCAGCACCATCGCCAGCGCGCCCACCAGCGCGGCGACCGCCGTCGGATACCAGCCCATCGAGGCGACCAGCACCACGCCCGCCATAATCAGCCCTGCCAGCAGCGCCTTCACAGGGCGCGGGCGCGCCGACTCCACCTGCGACACGAGGATAAAGTCGGGTAGGCGCAGCAACTCCTGCAGCCGCTCGCGCTCAATCTGCACCACAATCGCGTCGCCTGCCTGCAGCGGGATGTCGGCGAACTGCTCCAGCGCCATCTCTTGGCGGTGGCGCAGCGCGAGTACCGTCGCGCCGAATCGGTTGCGGAAGCGGCCCTCGCGCAGCGTCTGCCCCACCAGCGACGAGCTGGGCGTCAGCACCAACTCCACCAGCAGGGGCGGCTCGTCCGCTGCGTGCGCAGGCGCGCCTGCGACCAGTTTCAGTCCATACGCGCCCTCCAACTGCTGCAGCCGCTGCAGGTTGCACCGCACGCGCAGCAAGTCGCCCGCCTGCAGGATGCGGTCGGGCAACGGCAGCAGGCGCAGCCCGTCGCGCCAGATGTCCAGCACCTCCAGCCCCAACTCGCGCACGAAGTCGGCGTCCATCAGCCGCTTGCCGACCGCTTTGGACTGCGGGGTCAGCGCGACCTCCGTGATGTACGCGCTCAGGCGATAAGCGTCCGCAAGGTCGGCGGCAGGGCGACGGTCGGGAATCATGCGCATGCCTATCGCCAGCAGGTAGACCAGCCCGATGCCCGTGAAAATCAGTCCCAGCGGCGCGAACTCGAACATGCCCAGCGGTTCAATCCCGCGCTGCACGGCGACGCCGTTCACAATCAGGTTCGTGGAGGTGCCAATCAGCGTGCAGACCCCGCCCAGCATCGAGGCATACGAGAGGGGCAGCAGCAACCGCGAGGGGCTTTGACGCGCCGTCTCAGACAACGCGAGCGTGAGCGGGATAAACAGCGCGACCACCGCCGTGTTGTTCACGAACGCCGACAGGAACGCCGTCACGAGCAGGAGCGCGACCACCGCGAGCCACGCCGCCCGCCGCGCCAGCCAGCCCAGCCCCCGCGCCAGCCAGCCAATCACCCCCGTGCGCTGCAGACCCTCGCTTAGCACAAACATCGCCGCAATCGTAATCACGGCGTCGTTGCTAAACCCGCGCAGCCCCTTCTCCACAGGAACCAGCCCACTCAGCAGCAGCGCCGCCAGCAGAATCAGCGCGACCACTTCGGGGGGAAAGCGGTTGCTGATAAACAGCGCAATCGCTGCAACAAGCAAACCCAAAGTGAGGGCAATTTCAAGGGTCATCGTACCCCTTACAGGTTCTCGAACACCTCCGCAGGCGTAAGGGTCAGCCCTTCCAGCACCTGCGTCGGCACGGGCTGCCCACCCGAAAACCAGCCCAGCGAACGGTAGCCGCCCTCCTCACGCACCAACACCTCAATCTCGCCCGCCGCCACATCCACCGCCCACACTTCGCGCACGCCGAGATGATGATAGTCTTGCAGTTTCTCCTTCCAGCGCTGGTAGGTGTCTGACGGCGAGAGCAGTTCGATGACCAAGTCGGGCGCAATCTCCAGGCGCGGTTCGTTCAATCGGTCGCGCCACTCGGCTTCGCGTGCGCTGGACAGGAAAAACAGGTCGGGCTGGCGCGTGCGCAACGGTTCCCGACGCACCACAAAATCAAACGGCGCAGCGAGCAATACGCCTAAGCGATTCTGAGTGAGGTAGCCGCGTATACAATCCATCAGTTGCGCCTGCACCAACTGGCGCCTCAAGGTAGGCGTCGGCAACGGATGAACCTCCCCGTCGATGATTTCGTAGTGCGTGAGGTCGTCCTCCCAGCGGAGGTACGCTTCCCAATTGAGGCGTTTCGTGCCCTGTTCGTACGGCGCAGTGATTGGCATGGTTGAATTATACCGAAGCGTCTTCTATTCGGGTATACTTCACGGGCAAAACGGAGGCAACCGATGGCAGAGATACTGGCGGCGCAACTGGTGCGCGATATACCGAACTTCCCAGAGCCGGGGATTATCTTCAAGGACATCACCCCCGTGCTGAAGCATCCGCAGGCGCTAAAGGAAGTGATTGACCTCATGACCGAGCATGCGCGCGCCCTCAAGCCCGATGTGATTGCAGGCATCGAATCGCGCGGGTTCGTGTTCGGTTTGCCGATTGCGATTAATCTCGGGCTGGGCTTTGTGCCTGTGCGCAAGTTGGGCAAACTGCCGGGCGAGAAAATCAGCGAGGAGTACGCGCTGGAGTACGGCACGAACACCGTCGAGATGCACACCGACGCGGTTGAGCCTGGACAGCGCGTGGTGGTGGTGGACGACCTGCTGGCGACGGGCGGCACCGCCAGCGCAGCCGCACGATTGATTGAACGACTGGGCGGCACGGTCGCGGGCTTCACCTTCCTGATTGAACTCACCTTCCTGGATGGGCGCAAGCACCTGCGCGGCTACGATGTCTACTCGCTGATCGAATACTGAACGGCAATGACGGTACGCGAACGGCTGGAACAACTGGAGTACCAAATCCTCGCGCCCTATGCGACGAAGAGCGCGGAGTCGCGCGGGCGACCGACGCCTGAGCCGCCCGACCCCGTGCGCACGGCGTTCCAGCGCGACCGCGACCGCATCATCCACAGCAAGGCGTTCCGCCGACTCAAGCACAAGACGCAGGTGTTTTTAGACCCCAACGAAGACCACTACCGCACGCGCCTGACCCACACGCTGGAGGTGGCGCAAATCGCCCGCACAATCAGCCGCGCTCTGCGCCTCAACGAAGACCTCACCGAAGCCGTCGCCCTCGCGCACGACCTCGGACACCCCCCCTTCGGACACACAGGTGAAGAGGCGCTGGACGAAATCCTGCGCAAGTATGTCCCCAACGCCCGCTTCCGCCACTATGAGCAGAGCCTGCGCGTGGTGGACTGCATCGAGAAGGATGGGCGCGGGCTGAACCTCACGCACGAGGTGCGCGAGGGCATCGTCGGGCACTCCAAAGGGCGCGCCGACCTTACCGCCCACGAGACCCAGAAGACCGTCCACCTCGAAGCGGCAGTGGTGCGCATCGCCGACCGCATCGCCTACCTGAACCACGACCTCGACGACGGCATCCGCGCAGGGCTGCTGACCCTCGACGACCTGCCGCGCGACCTTGTGGAGTTCCTCGGCGAGACGCACAGCGGACGCATCGCCCGCATGGTGATGGATGTCGTCGAGCAGAGCGACGGCAAGCCCACGGTGCAGATGAGCGAGCCGATGCTGCAGGCGATGAACCATCTCAAAGAGTTCATGTTCGAAAACATGTACCACCATCCGAAGGTACAGAAAGAGCGCGAGAAGATGACGCACATCCTGCACCAGATGTTCGTCTACTACTTAGAGAACCCGTCGGAGTTGTCGGAGAAGTTCCGCCCTGCGGACGACTCGGTGGAGGCGCGGGCGCAGGCGGTGTGCGACTACCTGGCAGGGATGACTGACCGCTACGCGCTGTATAAGTACGAGCGCATCTTTTTGCCGCGCACTTGGGGAGGGAGCGGACTGTGAAGTTGCGTTGCCGACGCTGCCAAGCGACGATTGGGCTGGACGACTTGACCTACATCGCCTACCACGCGCACACGATGGGCGCGAACCGCGTGGAGGTGCATTTCGAGTGCCCCCGCTGCGGGTATCGCGGCGAGCGGATGCTGAGCCAGCAGGCGTGGGACGAACTGATGCTGGGCTACCTCGAGAACGACGAGCGCACCGCCAACGAGTGGCTGACCACGCAGCAGATGGGTCCCATCACCGCCGAAGAGGTGCGCGCGATGCGCCGTATGCTGCGTTCGGGCAACCTGCTGCAGAGCCTGCACGAGTGGGAGCGCAGCCAGCGCGGGGAGACGACCGAGTAGCCGTTATTGCCCGAACGCGCCGACCAGCGTCGCGTCGGGGTAGTACGCCCCCAGAATCTGCCGATAGGTCTGCCCTGCGAGGGCGCGTCCCTGCGCGCCCCACTGACACATGCCCGCGCCGTGTCCTGACCCACGCCCTGCGATGCGCCAGCCGTCCTGCTGGGGCTGCACCTCGAACATCAGGCTGCGGATGCGCCCAACGCCGATTGCCGTGCGGAACTCCGCGCCCGTGAGCGTCAGCGTCGCGCGGTCGCCGCGCAAGCGCACCTGCTGCACATGCCCGCCCGCTGTACGCTGCGCGACGGCGACCTCCCGAATGCGCCCTGCGTGCGGGAAGCGTCGTTCGAGGTCGTCGCGCGTGAGGGTCAGTTCCCACGCGAAGTTCGGCGCGAGACTGCAGAACGGCTTGCCGTCGGCGTCGGTGTCGGGCACGCCGCGCATGGGCGCAAGCGGCTGCGTGCCCGTCATGGCGACCTCAATCGGCGCAGTGTGCCCCCCGCAGTTGCCCGTGTAGACCGCCTCCAGAATGCGCCCGCCGTGGATCAGCACCTCCCCCTCCGTCGCCTCTACCGCAAGATTCGTGTTCGGGTGTTCAGCGTTCACCCCGCCGTACACTTGGCACGGCGCGTGGTCGCACAGGTCGTAGCCCCACTGGCGGTAGCGGTTCAGCCGACGCATGGTGAACGAGCGGGCGGCGACCGCCTGCGCTTTGAGCGCGTCGATATGGAAGTTCGGCGGCATCTCGCGCGGCAGCGTCGCTTTCAGGTAGTCGTCCAGCCGCACCCAGTTGATCGTAAGCAGTTTGCCCTCGCGCTCGACCCACTCCAGATGCCCGCGGTAGGGGCGCAAGGCGTTTGGCGACGCGCCGACCTGTACGAAGCCCGCGCCTGCAGGCTCGGCGACAAGCCGTTGGGCAGCGACAGTCATTTGCCCGTAGCGGGCAACGAAGCGTCCGTTCTTGCGGCGCAGTTCCCATACCTGACCTGCTGCGCCAACGCCGAGCGTTTGCCCCGTGCGCGGGTCTACCCAGCGCAGGCTGTCTGCGCTGACGCCGACATACAACACTGGCGCGAACGCGCCTTGCTCCAGCCCGACCCGTATCAGCCAGTCGCTATCCCGACGGGTAGGGGCGTCCGACGCGCCCAGCCCCATCCAATACACCCCAACCCACAGGGCAACCGCAAGCACTCGCATACCGCCTGTAGGTTCGATACACAAAAGCCCCCTCCTGCTGTCAGGAGAGGGCTTCGGGATTAGAGACAGAGTTTCGACTTAGTTGCCGTACAGCCCCCACAGCGGCCAGTCGCCCGTCCAAGTGGGCTGCTGGTTGATCGTCCATGCCATACCGCCTGGGAACGCGCTCAGCGGGCTGGGTTGATACTGCTGAGCGGTGGGGCTTTTGGCGAGGAACTCGCGCACATTCATCCACTTGGCGTGCCCGTCCACATAGACGATAATCAAGCCGTCCATGTGCGGCGCGTTGTTCTTGTTGACAGGGCGGCTGGTACCGTTCGGGTAGAACCAAGTTTCCCACAGATGGCGATGCGCCATCGGGTAGATGGTCTGAATCGGCTGGGGACCGAACACATAGTGGCGCACGGCAGGGAAGCGGTCTTCCATGAGGATCATGGTCTCTGCAGGTCGCTGCACGCCTGCCATCGTGCCGCCAAGGAACGAGTTGCGGATCTGCTGCGCGCTTCCCGTGCGGTTCCAAGTGTTCAACGCGCCCGTGATGTGCAGCGCCAGCGAGTAGCCGCCGTCAAAGATTTCGGCATGCTGCTCCCAAGCGGTGCGGTCGAAAGAGCGGCTGGGGCAGAAAAAGATCTGAATATTTTTCACATACGGATAGATCCAGTATTGCCACTTGTAGTGATTGACGCGCTGTCCGTAAGGACCGCTGCAGCCGACGGCGTTCGGTTGATAGGGAATGCGTGCGGGATCAATACAGTCGTCGTTGCGCGGGAAGGTTTCGTCCCAGTCATTCAAATACATCGTAATCCCAAGTCCAATCTGCTTGCAGTTGCTCAAACACGAGGTCTGTCGCGCTTTCTCGCGCGCCTGGGCGAATACAGGAAACAGAATGGCTGCCAGGATCGCGATAATCGCAATCACGACCAAAAGCTCGATGAGCGTAAAGCCGTGTCGTCGCATAGTCGCATAAACCTCCTACACAAAGTATACCCTAAGCGATTGTTAAGGCTCTGTTAAGGCGGGGTGGGATTTTTGCGTGTTTGAGGCTCAGAGTTTAACCGCCTCCACCATCCGCTGGGCAATCAGCGCGATTTCGGGGCTAAGCACGCCTTCGGGGCGCGCGCCCGTGCGCAGGCACTTGAGAAAGTATTCGGGCGCGTTGCGCTCGCCTTCGGGCAGGGTCGGCGGCGTCTCCAACGCAGGCTCCGCGCCACGACGATGAATCCGCAACTTGCCGTCTACGACGCCAGCCGTCGCCTCCGTGCCGTACACAATCGGGTTCGGCGCGCCGTCCGTGCCGATTTGCGACCATGTGGCTTCAATCACGGCAATCGCCTTGGGGTAGCGGGCAATCAGCACGGCGTTGTCGTCGCTGATGGGGTAGTCCTTGGTCAGGTTGCCGCGTGTGCCCAGCACCTGCTGTGGCTCGCCCAGCAGGTACGCGCTCATCACCGCGCCGTAGCAGGCGAAGTCCGCCAGTGCGCCCGCGCCGTTGCGATGCTCGTCGTACAGCCACGCCACGAAGTACGGGTCGCAGCCGATTTCGCGCGGTCCCGCGTGCCCCGCGCGGTAGCGGAACTCGAACACCGCGCCGAACTCGCCGCTACGGGCACGCTCCAGCAGCGCATGAATCGCGGGGTTCCAGCGTGTCGGCCAGTTGATCATCAGCAGGCGGTCGGTCGCGCGGGCGGTTTCGAGCATCTGCTCGGCGTCCGCCAAGTCCGCTGCCATCGGCTTCTCGACCATCACATGCGCGCCGCGTTGCATCGCGGTAATCGCAATTGCTGCGCTGGTTCGGTTGTCCGCGCACGCCAGCACCACATCGGGCGATTCGGCGTCCAGCATTCGCTGCCAGTCCACATAGGCGCGTTGGAATCGGTCGCGGGCGTTGTCCAGCAGCGGGGTCGGGTCGGCGACGGCGATGAGTTCCACTTCGGGCTGGGCTGCCCACTGCTCCAGCAAGCCCCACACATGCCCGTGCGTTAGTCCCGCCACGGCAAGGCGTATCGGCATCTCAGGGTTCCTCCGTAGCCAGCGCGACGGGCTGTTTGTGCAGGTTCTGTGGCGACAGCCCGAACGCGGCGCACAGCCGCTCGACGACCAGCGGGGCGCGCTCGGCTTCAATCAGGCAGGTGATGCGGTTGTGCGCGTCGCTGAGCTGCTCAATCGCGACCCCCGCCTCGTACAGCACCTCCGCGATACGGGCAATCACGCCGTGCAGCTCGCGCATGTTTTGGGCGAAGATGGAGACCATCACGCGGCGCGGCTTGACCGTCACGCGAAACCCGTGCGCCTCCAGCGTCTCGCACGCACACCCCGCCAGTTCCGAATCGACCCCGAAACTCAAGCCGTTGCGCTGCAGTTTAATCAGGAAGATGGGGACCTCCGCCTCGCGCAGCAGGTTAAGGATGCGCTGACGCTGCGCGGGGAGCAGGCTCGTGTCGGGCGCGCGCACAAACAGGTAGGTCGCCTCCCGCGAGACTTGGATTGCGCTCACGCCGCGCTCGCGCTCGAAACTGACGCGCTCGCTCGGAACCACTGCCCAGCCGTCGTGCATGGCAGGCGTAGTATACCCCGACGGGTATCCTACACTCGATGCCTACGCAACGGCTACGGGTGAAGGGTATGACCTGCGCGGCGTGCGTGCGGCGCGTGGAGAAGGTGCTGACGCGCGCCTCTGGGGTGCAATCGGCGACGGTGAACCTCGCGACGGAGACCGCCGAGGTGCAGACGACGCAGCCTGTGGACATCACCGCGCTGATTGACGCCATCCGCGCGGCAGGCTACGACGCGGAACCGATCGAGCCAGTCGCTCCCACCGCCGAAGACGACCCCGCGCGTCCGCTCCAGCGGCGACTGTGGGTTAGCCTCGCGCTGACGATTCCCATCGTCGCGCTCAGTATGTTCCTGCCGCATCCGCTGCCTGGGCAGGGCTGGATACTGCTTGCGTTGACGCTGCCCGTGCAATTCGGGGTCGCGCTGCCGTTGTATCGCGCGGCGTGGGGCGCGCTCCGACACGGCACGGCAAACATGGAAGTGCTGGTGCTGCTGGGCACGCTCGCGGCGTTTTTCTACAGCCTCGCGCTCACGCTGCAGGGGCAAGCGCACCACCTGTATTACGAGACCGCGGCGGTGATTATCACGCTGGTACTGCTGGGGCGCACGCTGGAGGCGCGGGCGCGCGGGCAGGCGAAACGCGCGTTGGAATCGCTCTGGAACCTGCTGCCCCGCGAGGTGCTGCGCTGGGACGGCGCGGCGTACCGCGCGGTTCCGCTCAGCGAGGTGCAGGTCGGCGACCGCCTGCTTGTGCGCACGGGCGATAGGGTTCCTGTGGACGGCGTCGTGCTGGAGGGGCGCGGCTGGGTGGACGAGTCGGCGATTACGGGCGAGTCGCTGCCCCAAGAACGCACAGCGGGCGATCGGGCGTTGGGCGGCGCGCTGCTTGTGGACGGCGCGCTGCACCTTGAGGCGCAGGCGGTCGGCGAGGGGACGCTGCTGGCGCACATCGCGCAGGCGGTCGCGCAGGCGCAGGCGCGCAAGGCAAGCATCCAGCGCGTCGCCGACCAAATCGCGGCGGTGTTCGTGCCGATTGTGGTCGCGATTGCGCTGCTGACGCTACTGGGCTGGTGGCTTGCCACGCGCAGCCTCGCCGACGCGCTGGTTCCCGCGGTGAGCGTGCTGGTGATTGCCTGCCCGTGCGCTGTGGGGCTTGCCGTGCCGATTGCGATGCTCACAGGCGCGACCCGCGCGGCGCGTGCAGGCGTGCTGATCCGCGGGTTTGAAGCGTTGGAGCGCGTGCAGCGCATCGACACGCTCGTGCTGGACAAGACGGGCACGCTGACGCTGGGCGCGCCGCGCCTCGTGGCGATTCACACGGACGGGATTTCGGAGACCGACGCGCTGAGTCTGGCGGCGGGCTTGGAGCAGAGCGTGCGCCACCCGCTGGCGGAGGCAATTCTGCAGGCAGCGCAGGAACGCGGGATTGCGCCCGCGCCCGTAGAGCAGGTGCAGGTTGTGGCAGGGGGCGGGGTGAGGGCGGTGGGCGTGAGTCAAGATAGGGAGCGGCAGGGCGCACCGCCGTGCGCCCCTACACCCCTCTCCCACGCAGTGGGAAAGGGGCAGGGGGTGAGGGCACATGAAACCCTCCTTCTCGGCAGCCCACGCTTCCTGCAGGAGCAGGGTGTCGAACTGGACGGCTTTTCCGAACCCCCTCCTTTAGGTTCCCCCTGCAAGCAAGGACGGGCGGAAGGCGACACTTTTTCTGAACCCCCTCCTTTAGGTTCCCCCTGCAAGCAGGGGGAACCAAGTAAGCTCGGTTCCCCTTGCGAAGCGGATGAACCCGCGCCCGCGCTCGGTTCCCCTCGCGAAGCGGGGGGAACCTTAAGGAGGGGGGCAGAAAATTTCCCCGTCCTCCTCGCCGTTGACGGACGCATCGTCGCGGGCTTCGAGTTCGCCGATGAGCCGCTGCCCGAAGTCGCGGAGACGCTCCGCGCTCTGCGTCAGGCGGGACTGCGTCTCGTGCTGTGTTCGGGCGACCGCGCGGAAGCGGTGGCGGCGTTCGCCGAGCGCGTCGGCATCGACGAGTGGCATGCAGCGCAACTGCCCCACCAGAAGGCGGAGGTGGTGCGCCGCTTGCAAGCGGAAGGCAGGCGCGTGGCGTTCGTCGGCGACGGCATCAACGACGCGCCCGCCCTCGCCGAAGCCGACCTGGGCGTCGTCGTCGCCACGGGAACCCAACTCGCCGCCGAGAACGCCGACCTGATGCTGCTCAACCGCGACCTGCGCACCTTACTGACCGCGCTGCGCCTCTCGCAAGCGATGTATCGCGTCATCCGCCAAAACCTCTTCTTCGCGTTCGTCTACAATACGCTCGGCATCCCGCTGGCGGCGATGGGCTACCTGAACCCGATGGTCGCCGCGCTCGCGATGAGCCTCAGCTCCGTCTCCGTCGTGGGGAACGCACTGAGATTGTTGCGTTGGGTATAATAGGCGCGCTGTGGACCCTTCTGGCTTCGCCGAGCGAAGCCCCGAAACTTGTAGGTCCAGAGGAGGGTAAATGATGGAGCATCCACGCTACTACGAAACAATGGCGATTGTGCCGACCGCGCTGGACGAAGCGCAGGTCGAGGCGATTATCGAACGCGCACGGAATGTGCTGGAGAGCCTTGGCGCAAAGGTGCATAGCGCGCGCGTGTGGGATAAGCGCAAACTGGCATACGAGATCAAGAAACACAAAGAGGGCGTCTACCTCTTGTTCCGCTACGAAGGGCAACCGAAGGCAGCCGAAGAGCTGAACCGCATCCTCAAAATCAACGAGGATGTGATTCGATACCGCACCTTCCGCTTGGAGCCGGAGGAGTTCGCCAAATCCTCGTAAGGGGAGGGGGCTATGTACTACAACCGAATCATCTTGGTAGGGCGTCTGACGCGCGACCCCGAACTGCGAGCAACCCCAGATGGCACTTCGGTGGTGCGCTTCACGCTTGCGGTCGATCGTGCGGTGCGCGCGGGCGAGGAGCGTCAGACGGACTTTTTCGACATCGTCGCCTTCCGCCAGTTGGCGGACACGGTGGCGAACTATGTAACCAAGGGCAGGCTGGTGCTGGTGGAGGGCAAACTCCAGACGCGCAGCTACACCGACCGCGAGGGCAACCGTCGCAAAGCGTATGAGGTGATTGCCGACAATGTGCGGTTTCTGGAGCGCATCCGCGAGGGCGAGCCTGAAGCGGGCGCGGATATGCCCGCAGCGGCTGGTACCGCCCCCGCGCCGCCCCCGCCATCCCGCACGGTACAGCGACCTGCAGCAGCGGCGCCCTCACCCGCGCCTGAACCTGCCCCGATGGACGAGCCAGTAGGCGACTTCGACGACATCGACTTCGATGAAGGCGACTTAGACGACCCATTCCGCTAAGGAGGTAAACGATGCCAACAGAACGCTTGGATCTTGCGAAGAAGACCGACGATGAGTTTGAGGGCAAGCGTCGGGTGGTACGCCGCCGACGCAAAAACATCTGCCCCGAAGATTCCTACTTCGATTATAAGGATGTGGCAACTCTGCGCCGCTACACGACGCCTGAGCGGGGCAAAATCCTGCCGCGCCGTCAGACGCACCTGTGCGCCAAGTGCCAGCGACGGCTCGCGATGGCGATCAAGCGCGCGCGCGAGCTGGCGCTGCTGCCCTATGTCGCCTCGTGAGGACGCGCTATGCATCCCTTAGACGAGAGCGGGCTGCTGACGCGCTTAGACCCGCACGGGATGATGGCGCTCACGCTGGACTTTCCTGCCCAGTGTGAGCGTGCGATGCAGCGTGCCAGCGACGCGCCTGCCCCCGCACTGCCGCGCGCCCCGCGCCAAGTGGTGGTGTGCGGCATGGGCGGCTCGGCAATCGGCGGCGACTACCTGCGCGCCCTGTTCGAAGAGTACGGCGACCTGCCCGTGCAGGTGATTCGCGACTACCACCTACCGCACAGCGTCGATGCGCATACGCTGGTGTTCGCCGTGAGCTATTCGGGCAACACGGAGGAGACGCTGGCGTGCTACGGGCAGGCGCGGGCGCGTGAGGCAATGATTCTCGCCGTCTCCAGCGGGGGCGAACTGCAACGGCGCGCCCACGCCGACGGCGTCTACCACCTGCAAGTGCCTGGCGGTCAGCCCCCGCGCACCGCGCTGGGCTACCTGTTCATCCCGCTGATGCGCCTCGCCGAACGGCTGGGGCTGCTGCCCGACCTGAGCCAGCCCTACAGCCAGATGCTGCAACGCCTGGTGCAGACGCGCGACGCGCTGCAGATGAGCGTCCCCTACGAGCAGAACCCCGCCAAGCAACTCGCGCAGGCGTTGCATCGGCGTATCCCGCTGATTTACGGTTCGGGCGGCGCGCGGGCGACCGTCGCCATGCGCTGGAAAGGGCAAATCAACGAGAACGCCAAGCAGCACGCCTTCGCCTACACCTTCCCCGAACTGAACCACAACGAGATTCTCGGCTGGGTCAAAGCGTCGGAGCAGGCGGGCAACTGGAGCGTGGTCGTGCTGCGCGACCCCGACGAGAGCGCGAAAATCCGCACGCGCATCGAGGTCACGCGCCGCCTGGTGGGCGAGCGCGCCGAGTGGCACGAACTCACTGCCCAAGGCGCGTCGCAACTGGAACGGCTGATGCACCTGACCTACTTCGGCGACTTCGTGAGCCTGTATCTCGCGCTGCTGAACGCCGTCGATCCTGAGAATATTGACTACATCAACATCCTAAAGGCGGAGCTGGCGAAAGTAGGCGAATAAGTATCTTTGCGGTGGTTTTTCAACATGCCCCCCCTCCCAACCTCCCCCGTGGACGGGGGAGGAGCGGCGGCTCCCTCCCCGCCCGCGGGGAGGGTTGGGGCGGGGGCGATGTTTAAATCTCTACGCAGAGGCACTTACCAACAGCCGAGCCAGAGTTCATAAATGCACGAATGAACGGAAACCCCCTCCTTAAGGTTCCCCCTGCCCGCAGGGGGAACCGAGTGGGCGCGCTTCTCGCGGTTCCCCTCGCGAAGCGGGGGGAACCTAACGGAGGGGGGCATGTGTAAACTCTGCCCGTGCGATTGGTATCAGCACTCCAAACAGATCAGCTTGCGGGCGAGGGGGGCTTATGGAGTGCGGAAGCGCAGCTTCCGCCTGATGCTGAAGCTGACGCTTCAGCACTCCAAACAGGTTCGCGCGCGGCTCCCCTCGCCCACGCTGTGGGAGAGAGGCTGGGGGTGAGGGCAACTACGGATCACTTCCTGCGCCGACGCAGCCCCAACAAGCCCGCCAAGCCCGCGCCCAGCGCAACCATACTCGCAGGCTCAGGCACCAACACCGTGAAGCACTGGTTGTAGACCTGCTGGTCATACAAGGTGACCGTGCCCGCGTAGCTGGCGAAGTTGTCGCGATAACCGTCGTGGAACACCTGCACCTGCAGAGAGATGCAGTACTGCGTGCCGTCAGGGTCGTCAGCGATGTTCAGCGTGTAGGTGTCGCCCGCGCCTGCAGCGGTCTTGCTGAAAGTCCCGTCACCCGCACCCCAGTCGACGAACGAGTCGTCGATGTCCGTGTAGAACGGGCTGCCGTTTTTGAGAATCGACAGAATCGTGCGCACGCGCAGGCGATCCGAGTGCGGCGAGGCGAAGTTGCCGAACAAGCTGAAGTTAATTAGCCCGCGTGTGCCCGACACCGCGCCCGAATTCCAGCCGAAGGTGACATTCGGGAACGCCGTCGGGTCGATGTTGCCTGTGCCCCACAAGTAGGGCGTAAGGTTCGGCGTGGTGGGGCTGGGACCGCCCGTCAGGCTCACCATCGGCGCGTTGCGCAGTTCCACATCGGCGCGCGCCTCTGCCGAAGCGGTAAACGAGTTGTCGTTCGCTGCCGCGCGCAAGCCAAACTGATGCCCCGAACCGACCCAAGTGCCAAACAGCACTGTGCCCGACTGGTTGGCAGGTCCTAAGCCATTAGAGCGATCGCCAGGAAGCTGATACTGCGAGTTGCCCGTGCGTCGCGAACCGTTGCCTGCAGCCAGCGCAAGCCGCCCGAACGAGTCGCCGCCCGTGAAGTTCTGCAGGCGCACGCGAATGACCGCTGTTGTGCCGAAAACGTCGTTAGTGGAGATAATACGCCCTGTCGGGTCTGGCATGAAGTTGCCGCTTCCCAAATTCCCGCCGTTCCACGGAGAGCGGAAGTCGGTCGTAGCGAAAGGGAAGTTATCCTCTTGCTCGTAAATCACCTGTGCCGACTGCCCATACAATACCGCGCTGCCAATCAGCGACGCAGCGATAAGCCCGAAAATGCGACTGGTGTGTCTCATTGTATTCACCTCTCCTCCTGTAGGTTATGGGAAGTAGGGGGCGCGCCGCCCCCCTCCGCGTTGGTCTTACTTCTTGCGCCGACGCAGCCCCAACAAGCCGACCAGACCCGTGCCGAGCGCCAACACGCTCGCAGGCTCCGGAATGGGACCGCTGTAAGCGATATAGTCCAAGTCGCGCACCGTGCCGTTGATGCGCGTGAAGGCGCTTTCAATGCAGAGCGCATATGCTTCAATGCCAAGGAAGTTGGACTGGTTGCCGCCTGTGGGAGTCATCTGCACATAAAAGGTGTCGTTGCAGACGCTGGAGTTGTGGGGCGGGTTAAGCAGCGTCAGGTTCACCAACAGACTCGCGCCTGTGATGCGTTTAATGAGAACATCTGCAGGTAACCCTGTATCCTGAGAGCGTAAACAGAGGTTGAGGTCTACAGGTCCCGTCGTCCACTGAATCTGGCTACCCCCGGACAGGGCAGTACCTGTCAGGGTAATCGTGGGTAGTCCAGGAAATCCTGTAAGTGCGCTAAGGTTAAGGTTGATGTTCAGGGTGTTGGTCGCCTTCGTGATACAGATGGGCGCGGGGTTTCCAAGTGGGATGGTTGTATTCAGCGCGCCTGTCGCGACCAAGTTGCCCGCATTTAGATCGAACTCGATTTTATCGTCCTGCCAGACCAGTCCTGCCAGTCCAGGCGGTTGGGCGTACACGCCCGCAATCGTCATGGCGCACAGCGCGCCCAGTGCGAAACGCAGAATGCCTTTCATAATTAGACCTCCGAGCGTATCAGTGTTTTTGTGCATGCAGGAAGACAACTTCCCGCGATGGTTCTGCTTCGTTGCATCGGCGGCGAGAGTACCACTGTCGCCTACCGCTTAAAGAGACTCCGAATCGCGCCAAAAGCGGACAGGGTTCGACGGACGAGTCAGTGAATTTCCCCCTGTCGCGCCTATTCTACATCGAATTCGCGCGCGGTGGGGCTGTGCGAAATTCGGGTTTTTGGGGCGCGGGCAGGAAAACGGGCGCAAGTCGCGTATTTTCACGGGAACCCCCGCGCGAGCATCTGCGTATTAGCCTTCGAGCTGGGGTTGCATGTAGAGGAGGCGTGCAATGACGCATTTTGAACCTGACCGTATCTATCTGACCGAAGCGGGCTTCCGACAGCTGGAATCGGAGCTGCGCCGCTTGCAGACCGTGGAGCGCATGCGTATCGCCGAAGCGTTCCGCGCCCACAAAGAGCATGGCGAGTTCAGCGCGGAAGACGCCGAGCTGGAGATTCTCAAGAGCGACCAGGCGTATGTCGAAACGCGCATTCAGGAGATCCGCGCGATTTTGCAGAGCGCGACGATTGTGCGCGAGCCAGACATCCCGACCGACTATGTGGGGATTGGCTCGCTGGTGACGATTGAGGAGTTGCCGTCGGGCGAGCGGCGCGAGTTTCGGATTGTGGGCGCGATGGAGGCGGATCCCGAGCATCACAAGTTGTCGTATCAGGCGCCGTTGGCGCGCGCGCTGATTGGCTACAAGGTGGGCGACGAGGTGGAGGCGCACCTGCCCAAAGGCGCGCTGCGCGTGCGCATCGTGGACATCCGCAAGTAGCGATGCGCTTTGCGACCCTGCACGACGCGCCCGATAGCCCCCCATGCCTTGCACTCTGGCATGCGGGCGCGTGGCGGCGCATCGAGGGCTGCCGCGACTTTCTGGACTGGCTGCGCCTGCCCGACTCGGAGCGTGAGGCGCGGCTACTGCAGCTGGGCGCGCCGATTGCGCCTATCGCCTACGCCCCGCCGATACGGGTTCCGCCCAGCGTGCGCGATTTCTATGCGTTCGAGGCGCATGTGCGCAACGCGCGGCGCGCGCGCGGCTACGACGCCCCGCCGCCCGAATGGTACGCCGCGCCCGCGTTCTACTTCTCCAACCCCGCGTGCTTGGTGGGGCACGAGCAGCCCGTCCGCAAGCCGCCCGACACCGACGCGCTGGATTTCGAGCTGGAGCTGGCGGTGATTATCGGGCGCGCGGGGGGCGATTGGAGCCTGCAGGAAGCGGAGTCGGCGATTGCGGGCTTTGTGCTGCTGAACGACTGGAGCGCGCGCGACATCCAACGGCGCGAGATGCGCGTCGGGCTGGGTCCCGCCAAAGCGAAGGACTTCGCCACTTCGCTGGGACCGTGGGTCGTCACGCCCGACGAGTTGGAGGCGTACCGCACGCCCGACCCCGCGCGGGGCAGCCGCTGGGCAATCCGCCTGAGCGCCCGCGTCAACGGGCAGACGATAACGCAGGGGCTGGCAAGCGAGATGCACTGGACCTTCGCCGAGCTGATTGCCTATGCGTCGCGAAACACGCGCCTGCAGGTGGGCGATGTGATTGGCTCAGGCACGGTCGGCGGCGGCTGCCTGCTGGAGTACCCCGACGGAACCTACCCGTGGCTGCACGCGGGCGATGTGGTCGAGCTGGAGGCGGAGGGGATTGGCGTGCTGCGCAACGGGGTCGTGTGAGCAGGAGGGTTGCCCCGCGCCTCGAATACGCCCGCTATGCTTTCGCGCAGTGCGGTCTATGCACGGAACGGGGTCGTCGCCAGTTCGCAGCCGCTGGCGGTCAGCGCAGGGCTACACATCCTGCGGGCGGGCGGCAGCTTCGTGGACGCGGCGATAGCGACCTCCGCCGTGTTGTGTGTGGTGGAGCCGTGGGCGAGTCATCTCGGCGGGGATGCGTTCGTGGTGTGGTACGACGCGGCGCGTCGGCGCACCCGCGCGCTCAACGGCTCAGGCGCCGCGCCCCAAACCGCAACGCCCGAACGCTTCCCGAACGGTATCCCGCTGCGCGGCGTCACGGCGGCGACCGTGCCGGGCTTGGTGGATGCTTGGTTCCGCCTGCACGCGCTGCATGGCAGGCTGTCTATCCCACGCCTGCTGGAGCCTGCGATTGAGTACGCCGAGCAGGGCTACCCGGTTAGCGCGCGGAAGGCGAATATTTGGCGCAACGCGAGCCGCTCCAGCGAACTGCGCCCTGTACTGCAGGGGCTGCTGGGGCAGGATCGCCCCCCGCGCACGGGCGAGATCGTGCGCTGCCCCGACACGGCGCGCGCCCTGAAAGCCATCGCCTCAGGCGGGCGCGACGCCTTCTACAAGGGCGAACTCGCGCGACGGCTCGTCGCCTACAGCCAGCAGCACGGCGGCTGGTTCGACGCGGACGACCTCGCCCGCCACGAGAGCGAACTCACCGAGCCGCTGCGCGTGCGCTACCGCGCCTACACCGTGCATGGGCAGCCGCCCGTGTCGCAGGGCGTCATCCTGATGGAAGCGCTCGCGCTGCTGGACGGGTTCGACCTGCGCGGGATGGACGCTGTGCAGCGTCTGCACCTGATGGTGGAAGCGGTCAAGTGCGCGTTCGCTGACCGCTGGGCGTATCTTGGCGACCCGCGCGTGGTGGGCGACCGCGCCGAGCAACTGCTCGCGCCCGACTACATCCGCGAGCGGCGCGCCGCGCTGTCGATGGAACGGGCGCAAGCGGTCTACGCGCCGGGCAAACTGCGCGACACGAACACGACCTACTTCTGTGTCGCCGACCGCGACGGCAACGCGATTTCGTTCATCCAGAGCGTCTATCACCCGTTCGGCAGCGGCGTGGTGGTGGACGGTATTCTGCTGAACAACCGCATGCGCGGCTTCTCGCTGCGCCCCGACAGCCCGAACCGCCTCGCGCCAGGCAAGCGTCCGATGCACACGCTGAACGCCTACCTGATCACGCGGGGCGACGCGCTGGCGTATGTCGGCGGCACGCCTGGAGGCGACATCCAAGTGCAGACGAACCTGCAGGTGATTGCGCGCCTGATTGACGACGGCATGGAGCCGCAGCAGGCGATTGAGCAGCCGCGCTGGGCGTGGCAACCCGCCCAAAGCACCGAACCGTCCGCAGGCGCGCTCAGCCTCGAAGCGGCGGATGACGCGCTGCTGGAGGCGTTGCGCCAGCGCGGGCACAGCGTGCGCACGACCCCGCTCGGCACGCACCCCAGCGCGGTGCAGGTCATCCAGCGCGTGGGCGAATGTTACTGCGCTGGCTCCGACCCGCGCGCCGAAGGGCACGCAGGAGGCGACTGATGGGCAAACGCACGCTGGCGCACTTGGCGATACTCGCGTTGCTCGCGCTCTACATGCTGCCGATTGCGTGGATGCTCTCCACCGCGCTCAAGCCCGACGAGGAGCTGTTCACGGAGCAAATCCGCTGGGTTCCGAACCGCATCGCGTGGGAGAACTACCAGCAGGCGTTAGCGACCTTCCCGTTTGGGTTGTATTTGCGCAACACGGTGCTGATTGCGGGGCTGACGGTGGTGGGCGCGCTGCTCAGTTGCCTGCCGCCCGCCTATGCGTTCGCGCGGCTGCGCTGGCGCGGGCGCGGATTCTGGTTCTGGGTGATGCTCAGCACGCTGATGCTGCCCCCGCAGGTCACGCTGCTGCCCGTGTTTCTGCTGTTTCGCAAACTCGGCTGGGTGGACACCTTCCTGCCGCTGATTGTGCCCGCGTTTTTGGGGAATGCGTTCCTGATTTTTATGCTGCGCCAGTTTTTCCTGACGCTGCCGCAGGAGTTGATCGACGCTGCGCGGCTGGACGGCTGCAACGAGTGGACGATTCTGTGGCGGCTGGTCACGCCGATGTCGAAGCCTGCGGTGGCGACGGTCGCGCTCTTCTCGTTTGTGTGGGCGTGGACGGACTTTATGAACCCGCTGATATACCTCAACGACTCCAGCAAGTTCACGCTGGCGGTCGGGCTGCAATACTTTCTGGGTCGGCATGGGGAGCAGTGGAACCTGCTGATGGCGGCGGCGACGGTGGTGACCGCGCCGTTGGTGCTGCTGTTTGTGCTGACGCAGCGCGCCTATGTGCGCGGGATTACGCTCACGGGGCTGAAAGGGTAGACTCTTGCCGTTGTGATTGCGCCGCAGTGGTGGTTCGACCTCAAGCAGTACGCTGAACGGTTGCAGCGCTACTCGGACGAGGAGCTGCTGGACATCTATTTTCACATCCACCCGATTCGCTATCGGGCGCACTATTTGTGTGTGTTGCGCGAGTTGCGTCGTCGGGGGGTCAAGCCGCAGGTGGCGCATCGCCCGTTTGCGGGTGTGGCGTGGGACTTGCCGCAGTGGGTGGGCGCGTTGGGCGGGCTGGGTCGCTCGCGGGCGGCGTCGCGCGTGGTGTTTGGGCTGCTGACGCTGGCGTTGTCGGCGTCGCTCACGGGGCTGGGGCTGGCGCCAATCGGGCTGGCGACGCTGCTGATGCGCTACATCGACCCGTTCAGTGCGCTGGCGCTCATTATGGGCGCGGTGTGGGCGTGGGGGCTGGGCGCGTGGCTGACCTACAAGGCGGGCGCGCGCGGCGGCTGGACGCTGCTGGCGGCGCTCGGCAGCAGCGCGGCGTTCTGGGCGTTCCTGTGGACACGCGCGTTCGCCCGTATCGTCGACGCGCTGCACCAACCGCTCGGCGGCGGGGGTGGGTGGGGGTTTTAATTATTCTCGTCCAGTTTTACATACAGCACCTCACCCTGCTGCAAATCTTCCAGTTTCGCTTCTATGTGCGGAACAGCCAACGCCAAAGTAGCAAGACGATTGTTGTGCGCCCGAATCACTACAACCGACAGCGAGTGTTGGGAAACATCATGCTGCTCAGGCAACCGCTTGTCGACCGTTATCAGCACATCAAACGAGTGTGCTGCAAGTTGTAATAGTTCCCCGTTCCGCACGCCCTGCCAACCCATCTCGTGGACAGCGCGTACAGAATATTTAGGGCTGAAGAAACGCTTGAGCCGCCAGTCGACGCACTCATCCAACAACAGACGCTTCATCGAGTGCTTCCCTTAGACGCTGAGCTGCCCACTCCAGCACGCCCACCGCTTGATCGCGACGCACACTGGGAAAGCCGTTCAGGAACTCGTCGAGCGATTCCCCTGCCTCCAGGTACTCAAACAGAAGCGCAACGGGCACGCGCGTCCCGCGAAAGCACGGCTCCCCACTCAATCGGTCGGGACTGACCCATACCCACTCGTGAAGCGACTGAACCGAAGCGACTTTTGTCATCCTGTCTGATTCTACCCTACCTTGCGCCGCTTGAGCGGTATTGCTCCTTGTGGAATCGGGTACACTTGAAACGCCAACGATAGGGGGCGCACGAGATATGTTCAAAGCACTGGCACGATTCTGGAGATACCTGGTCGCATGGGTGACGGGCAAGGTGGAGCAGCTGGAAGACCCTGAGGTGCTGCTCGATCAGGCGCGTCGCGAGATGCAGCAGACCCTCGCGCGCAACCGCGAACGCGCGATTCAAGCCATCACCCAGAAGAATATGCTCCAAGCGGAAGTGGAGAAGCTGGAGCGCACGGTGCGCGACTTGGAGCGCAAGGCGGAACTCGCGCTGCAGCAGGGCAAGCGCGACCTCGCGCTGCAAATCGTGCGCGAGAAGAAAGCGCAAGAGGGCGCGTTAGAGACCATGCGCGCCTCGCTGCAGCAAGCGAACGAGACCGTCGAGTCGATCAAGCTCGCCATCCGCCGCCAAGAGGAGGAGGTGCGCGTCAAGACCGCCCAAGCGCTGGCGATGAAGGCGCGCTGGAAGCAGGCGCAAATCCAGACCGCCATCAACAAGGCGCTGGAGGGCATCTCGGTCGAGAACATCGAATCGAGCTGGGCGTCCGCCGAGCAGCGCATCCAGCGCGCGGAAGCGGAAGCGTCGGCGCGTCAGGAGATGGCGGCACAGAGCCTGCAGGGACGAATCGCCGCCCTGCAAGACGCCCAAATCGACTACGAGGCGGAAGCGGAACTCGCCAAAATCGAGCAGCGGCTCGGCATGCGCCCTGCGACCGACTCCGTCGCCGCGCCCGCCGCCGCAACGACGGTGGACGACTCCGACGCGCTGCGCGAACTGGAAGAGTTGGAGCGCAAACTGCAAGCCGCGCAGGGCGAGAGCAACGCCCAAAGCAGCGGGTAGGCTTGCTCCGCTCAGCGCACGGTCAGCGTCGCCGAACGCGACCCGCCGTCCGTGGCGACCGTGATCGGCACGCTGGCGACGCCGCGCCCTGCATAGGTATAGACCGTGAACCGCACCGTGCGCGCGCCCGCAGGCACATAGACCGACCCTGGCGTCCACACGCGGTTCGGATTGCCGTTGCTCACGCGCAGCCACAAGCCCTCTGGCGGCGCGCTGGCGTTCAGGAACACAGTCGCCGTCGCGCTCCGTCCGCCGGGCACCGCCGAAGGCGACAGCGTCAGCGACACGGGCGCAGGCGGGTTGACCGTCAGCGTCGCGCTGGTTTGGGAGCCGTTGAGCGCGGCGGTCAGCGTCGCACGCACGCGCTGGGCGACGGGGCTGGTGCTGACCCTGACGCTCGCGCTGGTTTGACCCGCGGGCACAAACACTGTGGCGGGCAGCGACACCTGCGGCGCATCGCTGCTCAGCGCCACCTGCACGCCGCCTGCGGGCGCAGGCGCGGTCAAGCGCACGGTCAGCGTCGCCGTCTGACCGCCAGCGACCACCATCGGCGCAACTGCGACCGCCTGCACGCGGAACGGCGAGACGACCTGCAGCGTCGCCGTGCGCGCGACGCCCCCCGACGAGGCGGTAATCGTCGCGCTGCCCGCGCCGTTGGCAGCCGTGTTGATGGTGAATGTGCCCGTCGTTTGCCCCTGCGGGATGGTGATTTGCGTGGGACACCATGCCAGATTCGGGTGGCTGCTGCTGAGTTGCACGACTGCGCCGCCCGCGCCTGCAGGGCGCGACAGCACGACAGTGCCGCGCGCCGCGCCGCCCGCCGTCACAGATGTCGGGCTTAGGGTCAGTTGGCTAACGGTGGGCGTATTCTCCATCTGCAGCGCAGCTTGCAGCGCGCGGTGCAGGTTCAGCCGCCCCTTGCCGTCGCCGA
>ERZ511473.821-NODE-821-length-38615-cov-5.898594_pt1 | contig 38615 bp, 32 predicted proteins | sample MGYA00374947_ERZ511473 | MGnify/ENA primary metagenome ERZ511473 (study PRJEB26303, sample SAMN06343854) | sediment metagenome | isolation source: hot spring sediment | place: Canada: British Columbia | collected 2012-09-26 ... | reverse complement strand
AGGGCAGGCGTATCTGCGCGTACTTTCCCTCTTTGGCAACCAGCTGCGCTGCCGTGCCCGCACTGCGCACCAGCTGTCCACCCTTGCCCGGCACGAGCTCGATATTATGTATCATCGTGCCCAGCGGTATCGCCCGCAACGGCAGGGCGTTGCCGGGCTTGATATCGGCGTTCTCGCCGCTAAGCACCTGATCGCCCACTTTTAACCCGTCCGGGCAGAGGATGTATCGCTTCTCGCCATCTACATATTGTATCAGAGCGATGCGTGCCGACCGGTTGGGGTCGTACTCGATGCTGACCACCTTACCCGGCACGCCGATTTTATCGCGCTTGAAATCGATAATCCGATAGCGTCGCTTATTCCCACCGCCGCGGAAGCGGGCGGTCGTACGCCCCTGATTGTTGCGTCCACCGCTCTTCTTCAGCGGCGCGAGCAACGACTTCTCGGGCTCCTCACGTGTAATCTCCTCGAAAGTGGACACCGCCATAAAGCGACGCCCCGGAGAGGTCGGTTTTAACTGTCGTATCGGCATGGCTTACTCCTTTGCGCCTCCTGTTGCCACTACGTGACCTCGAACGCCTCGATGCGCTGACCCGGCTGCACCGTCACAATCGCCTTTTTCCAGCCGGCGGTTTCTCCAACCGGCATCCGCCCGATTCGGCGACGTTTGCCGCGCACGTTCATCACGTTCACTTTCAGCACGTTCACGCGATAGATGGCTTCTACTGCCCGCTTGATGTCTATCTTATTCGCGTCCGGCGCGACGGCGAAAGTGTATCGCCCCATGCGGGCGTTGTCGGTGCTCCGCTCGGTAATCACCGGATGCAGGATAATTTCGTATGGTGATCTCATCTGGCGCACACCTCCTCCAGCTTCTGCAGAGCCTCCGGGGTGGTGATTATCCGGCGTGCTACCAGCACGTCCCGCACCGACACTGCCGGTGAAACGCGCACCTCCACACCGGGCAGGTTGCGGAAGCTTTTCCACACCGTCTCATCGTGCTCGGGCAGCAGTAGCAACACACGGTTCGGGTCATCGATGTTCAGTGCCTTCAGAAACTGCACTGCATGGCGCGTTTTTATCTCGTCAAAGCGGATACTCTCCACCGTGATAAGCGCGTCCTCTGCCAGCTTGGCGGTGAGTGCGCTGCGCATCGCCGCACGGCGCATTTTCTTGGGCAACCGCTGGCTGTAATCGCGCGGGTGTGGACCGAACACCACGCCACCATGTCGCCAGTGCGGAGCACGAATAGACCCCTGCCGGGCGCGCCCCGTGCCTTTCTGGCGCCAGGGTTTGCGTCCGCCCCCTCGCACCTCACCGCGCGTCCTGGTGTCCGCCGTGCCCTGCCGGGCGTTCGCCTGCTCGGCAACTACCGCCGCATGCATCAGGTCGGTTCGCACCTCGGCGGCGAACACCTTGTCCGACAACTCTATCTCTCGCACGGGCTGTCCCGTTTTATCGTACACGCTCAGTTTTGGCATCGCCCTACCCCCTCTCATCCCTGGCGATAGTCAGCAGTCCACCGTTGGCGCCGGGAACAGCCCCGCGCACCAGCAACAGGTTGCGTTCTGCATCCACGCGCACTACGGTCAATCCCTTCTGCGTGACGCGCTCCGCTCCCATGTGCCCCGGCTTCTTCACGCCCTTGAAAGTGCGGGCGGCATCGGTAGCACCGCTGGACTGCGGTTTGCGGTGGACCATCGAGCCGTGCGACTGCGGTCCACCGTGAAAATGGTGGCGCTTTACCACGCCCTGAAAGCCGCGCCCTTTGGAAATGCCCGTCACCTTCACCTTATCGCCGGGTTTGAATACATCGGCGACGCGAATCTCCGTGCCCACCGACAGTCCGCTCAAGTCATCTACAGGTACCTCGCGCAGATAACGCATCGGGGGCACGTTCGCCTTCTTGAAATGCCCTTTCATGGGCTTGTTGACTCGCTTCGGGGAAATCTCCCCAAAGCCCACCTGTACGGCGATATACCCATCCTTCTCTGGGGTCTTGACCTGCGTCACCACGCAGGGACCCGCCTCTATTACCGAGACCGGGATGGCTTGTCCAGTCTCATCGAAGATCTGGGTCATGCCGATTTTTTTGCCTAAAATCGCCTGTACCGCCATCTGTTGGTTACTCCTACTTGATTTCGATGTCTACGCCGCTAGGCAGGTCCAGCCGCATGAGCGCGTCGATGGTTTTGGGTCCGGCGTCCAGGATATCGATGAGCCGTTTGTGCGTGCACAGCTCGAAGTGCTCCATCGACTCCTTATCGATATGCGGTCCGCGGATGACGCAAAACCGGTTGCGCTCTGTCGGCAACAGCACGGGGCCTGAGATACGCGCCCCTGTGCGACGCGCCGTGTCCACTATTTTCTGAACCGATTGGTCCAGTACTCGATGGTCATACGCGCGCAAGCGGATTCGCACCTTGTTTTGAAAGTCTCGACGCGCCATACTGAATGCCTCCTGCTCTTACTCTATAATCTTGGTGACCACGCCTGCGCCCACCGTGTGACCACCTTCGCGCACCGCAAAGCGCAAGCCCTCCTCCATCGCTATCGGCGCAATCAACTCCACCTCTATCCGCACGTTGTCACCAGGCATCACCATCTCTACTCCCTCCGGCAACTTCATCGTGCCCGTCACGTCCGTCGTGCGGAAGTAAAACTGAGGACGATAACCGCTGAAGAACGGCGTGTGACGACCGCCCTCCTCCTTCGTCAAGACGTATATCTCCGCCGCAAACTTCGTGTGGGGCGTGATGCTACCAGGCTTCGCCAGCACCATCCCACGCTCCACCTCCTTGCGGTCTATCCCACGCAACAATACCCCAGCGTTGTCCCCCGCCTGTATCTGATCCAAAGTCTTGCGGAACATCTCCAACGAGGTCGCTACTGTCGTGCGCGTCTCGGGATGCAAACCCACTATCTCCACCTGCTCCCCAACGCGCAATACCCCACGCTCCACACGACCCGTCACCACCGTGCCACGACCGGTTATCGTGAACACGTCTTCTATCGGCATCAGGAACGGCTTGTCAATGTCGCGCTGAGGCGTCGGGATATACGTGTCTATCGCCTCTATCAACTGCCAGATCTTCTGAACCCAGGGGTCGTTCCTGTCCACATCCGGCGCCTCTATCACCTTCAACGCACTGCCGCTAATCACAGGAACCTCGTCCCCCGGAAAACCATACTTGCTCAGCAACTCCCGAACCTCTAACTCCACCAACTCCAGAAGCTCGGGGTCGTCTACCATGTCCTCCTTGTTCAGAAAAACCACAATATACGGCACCCCTACCTGACGAGCCAGCAGAATGTGCTCCCGCGTCTGGGGCATCGGTCCGTCCGCCGCCGACACCACCAAGATCGCCCCGTCCATCTGCGCCGCGCCCGTAATCATGTTCTTGATGTAGTCCGCGTGACCCGGACAGTCCACGTGCGCATAGTGGCGATTGGGCGTCTGATACTCCGCATGGTAGATGTTGATGGTGACCCCACGCTCCCGCTCCTCAGGAGCGGAGTCGATGCGGTCATACGGCTGGTATTCCGCCAAGCCCTCTTTTGCCAGAACGCGCGTCATCGCCGCGGTCAAGGTGGTCTTGCCGTGGTCCACGTGACCGATCGTGCCGATGTTCACATGCGGCTTCGTGCGCTCAAATCGCTGTTTGCCCATTTAGTGCTGACCTCCCTGATACTCCTTGTCGTTGTGTCGTTATGTTCGGGGATTGCTCCCTCGATTACAGATTGACCAGTTGCTTGCCTTGCGCCCGCGCAATCAGCTCCTGCGCGATATTTGCAGGCACTTCTTCATAGTGCGACGGTTGCATCACGTATGTTGCCCGTCCCTGCGTCAAGGAACGCAGAGTGGTTGCATAGCCGAACATCTCCGCCAGCGGCACATGCGCCCGTATGGTCTGCGTGCCGCCGGGGCCCGGCTCGATGCCCTCTATGCGCCCTCGCCGCGAGTTCAGGTCGCCGATCACGTCGCCCAGGAACTGCTCCGGCGTGACAATCTCCACCGCCATAATGGGCTCCTTGATGGTGGGGCTTGCCTTCTGCATCGCCGCCTTGAACGCCATGGAGCCGGCAATCTTGAACGCCATTTCTGACGAGTCCACCTCGTGGTACGAGCCGTCCACCACGGCGACGCGCACATCCACCACTGGGTATCCGGCAATAACGCCGGTGTCCATCGCCTCGCGCACGCCGCCCTCGATGGCGGGGATGAACTCCTTGGGTATCACGCCGCCCACAATCTTATTCACGAACTCGAAGCCCTGCCCCGGCGGCAGAGGCTCTATCTCCAGAATGCAGTGTCCGTACTGACCGCGCCCACCGGTCTGGCGTACGTAGCGCCCCTCGCCGCGCGCCGGCTGACGGATGGCTTCGCGATACGCCACCTGCGGGCGACCGCAGTTTGCCTCTACCTTAAACTCGCGTACCAGCCGGTCCACGATAATCTCGAGGTGCAGTTCTCCCATGCCCGAGATAATTGTCTGCCCCGTCTCCGGGTCGGTGCTGATACGGAAGGTGGGGTCTTCCACAGCCAGTCGGCTCAAAGCGATGCCCAGTTTATCCTGGTCGGCTTTGGTTTTGGGTTCGATAGCCACCGAAATCACGGGGTCGGGGAACTGCATCGCTTCCAGAATAATGGGCGCCTTCTCGTCGCAAAGGGTATCTCCTGTCGTCGTTTCGTTCAAGCCCACCGCTGCGGCAATCTCTCCGGCGTACACTACCTCTACGTCTTCACGATGGTTCGCGTGCATACGGACGATGCGTCCGATTCGCTCTTTCTTACCTTTAGAAGCGTTATACACGTAGGAACCTTTGCTGAGAGTGCCGGAGTAGACACGGAAGTAGGTGAGCTTGCCAACAAACGGGTCGGACATAATCTTAAAGGCGAGGGCGGTAAAGGGTTCGTCATCGGAAGGATAGCGAGCTTCGGGTGCGCCGGTACGGGGATTAGTGCCCTTGACTGCGCCGATGTCTATCGGCGAGGGCAGGTAGTCCACTATCGCATCCAGCAGAGGCTGTACGCCCTTGTTCTTAAAGGAGGAGCCACAGGTGACAGGCACGATTTTGCTCTGCAGTGTGCCCTGACGCAACGCGCGCTTGATCTCCTCCGGAGTAATCGGCTCACCCTCGAGATATTTCTCCATCAGCGTATCATCCACATCGGCGACCGCCTCTATCAGCACCTCGCGCCAGTGCGACGCCATCTCATGCATTTCGGCAGGGACATCTATCTCCTCGTACTCCTTGCCGAGGTCATCTTTGTAGACAATCGCCTTCATGTGCACGAGGTCGACAATACCGCGAAAATCGCTCTCTGCGCCGATAGGAAGCTGAATGGGCACCGCATTGGCGCCAAGACGCTCCTTCATACGCTGAACCACGCGGTAAAAATCCGCCCCCAGGCGGTCCATCTTGTTCACGTAGGCGATACGGGGCACGTGGTAGCGGTTTGCCTGCCGCCACACCGTTTCCGACTGGGGCTGAACGCCACCGACCGCGCAGAAGATGGCCACCACACCATCCAGAACGCGCAGCGACCGTTCTACCTCTACCGTAAAGTCCACGTGACCGGGGGTATCGATAATATTAATACGATGCCCCCGCCAGAAGCAGGTAGTAGCAGCGGAAGTGATGGTGATACCGCGCTCCTGCTCCTGCTCCATCCAGTCCATGGTCGCAGCGCCATCATCCACCTCACCGATGCGATGAATGCGTCCTGTATAGTACAGGATGCGTTCGGTGGTGGTAGTCTTCCCCGCGTCGATGTGCGCGGCGATGCCGATATTTCGTATTTGTTCTAGTGTGTACTCACGTGCCATACTTCGATTACTTTCCTCCTAGACCTGCACCTGCAAACCCGTCATCACCCCAGCAAACATTTTACGCTGTTACCAGCGATAGTGTGCGAACGCCTTGTTGGCTTCCGCCATACGGTGTGTATCTTCGCGTTTCTTTACCGCTGCGCCCTGGTTGTTGGCGGCGTCCATGATTTCTGCCGCCAGTTTTTCTATCATCGTGCGTCCGCCGCGTCTGCGTGCGGAGGTCACCAGCCAGCGGATACCCAGAGAGACACGTCGCTCAGGACGTACTTCCATCGGCACCTGGTAGGTTGCCCCTCCCACGCGCCGCGGGCGCACCTCCAGAATGGGCATCACGTTCTTCAGCGCCTGATGGAAAACTTCCAGCGGGTTGCGTTTGGTACGCTCCCCCACTATCTCCATCGCTTTGTAGAAAATCTTTTCGGCAACGCTCTTCTTTCCGCAGACCATCAGGCGATTGATAAACCGCTGAACCAATACATCATTATACACCGGGTCTGGCGGTATCACACGGCGCGGAGCCGGTCCTTTTCTGGGCATTTGTCTTCCCCCTCCAGCCTACTTCGGTCGCTTCGTGCCGTATTTGGAACGGCTGCTCTTACGGTTTTGCGTACCTGCCGCATCCAGGGTGCCGCGCACCACGTGGTAGCGCACGCCTGGCAGGTCCTTGACGCGCCCGCCACGCACCAGCACCACCGAGTGCTCTTGCAGGTTGTGCCCGATGCCCGGAATGTAGGCGGTCACCTCCACTCCGTTGCTCAGACGCACACGTGCCACCTTCCGCAAAGCGGAGTTAGGCTTTTTCGGCGACACCGTGCGTACCACAAGGCACACCCCGCGCTTCTGCGGACAGCTCCTCAGGGCAGGGCTTTTGCTTTTCTTGCGTATCGGCTGACGCCCTTTGCGTACCAGCTGATTGAATGTCGGCATATCGTACGTTTTCCTCCGTCACCGTCTCTGGGCGAAACACAACCCCTTCGCCACACACGAAGGCGAAGGGGCTGGTCGTTTGACATCCCGCTATGTCATATTCCCCTTGCTGAGGGGAAAGAAACCGAGCGTTCTTGGCGCCCTCTCGCCTCCTTTTGCTCCGTGTTTGGTCTATATGGTTATCGCCCGCATCTCGCGGAAGCGTTTCTCTCTTTCGGTGGGCTTACCCAACCGAAGTATTATACTGGAAAGTGTCCGGAATGTCAACCTTTTTTGCGCTCTGAACGCGCCTTTTTTCCGATATCTGCTACTCCTCGTTGAAGCCCAGCGGCCCGATATCGTCCTCCTCGTGCGGAGGAGCGAGAGGAGGCTCACCCAGGATATCAAAACCGAGGTCCTCTGATACCTCCTCCTCCGAGCCTACTTCGTCTTCTTCGTAGATTCCTTCGTCGCCCGGCAGGAGCACCTCACCGGCTTCCACAACCGGCACATCGCTGTGCTCGATAATCTCCGGTAGCGGCGGCTCGATCTCACGGTAGAGTACCGGGTCGTACGCCTCTGCCGGTATCTCCGCACCTTCCGCCAGAGGCTGAGGCTCCAGCTCGCGATACGCCGCGTAGCCCGTACCGGCGGGGATAAGCCGTCCGATAATCACGTTCTCCTTCAGCCCCACCAGGTCGTCCTTCTTGCCGCGTACCGCCGCCTCCGTCAACACGTGCGTGGTGCGCTCGAACGACGCCGCCGACAGGAAGCTTTCGGTGGTCAACGCCGCTTCGGTGATGCTCTGCAGCACCCACTCGGCGGTGGCTTCACGCCCACCCTGCCGACGCACGCGCTCGTTCTCCGCTTCGAAGATGAATTTATCCACGACGCTGCCCGGCAAGAAGCGTGTATCGCCCGGGTCCACCACGCGACGCTTCTTGAGCATCTGGCGCACGATAATCTCGATGTGCTTGTCGTGGATGTCCACACCCTGCTGTTTGTACACCTTCTGTATCTCCTGCACCAGATACTCCTGCACTGCGCGCACGCCCTTCAGCTTCAGCAGCTCGCGCGGCTGCAGTAAGCCTTCGGTGAGGGCGTCGCCCGGCTCTACCGTATCGCCTACTTTCACCTTCAACTCGCCGCGCCCGGGTACCGGATATACCTTGACCACCTGCACCTCTTCGATGCCCGCCTCCAGCAGCCGTTCCAGGTGCTCGGGGGTAATCTTCTCGCCTTCGCGCAGGATAACCGCGTCCGGGTTGCCTTCGGGCAGTGACGGGTCTATCACGTCCTTTGCTACCACCTCGTCCAGCAACCCCTCACCCGTTTCGGTCACCGCGACAGGCACGTGCAATATCACCTGACGCATCAGCTGACTGCTCTCGATAGCGGCGACCGTACCTGCGTGCTCCGACATGATGGCGCGCCCCTTCAGCGCCTCCGTCGCCATGAAGAGGTCAATGACGCGCGGCAGGCTACCGGCGGGAGTGATATAGGTGTCCATCAGTTCGCGGAACTGCTTCGCACTGATGGGCAAGCCCTCTTCGGTGCTCTCGCCTTCCTGTTCCGCCTGCACCCTCTTGCGCTCTTCATAGCGTCCTACGTCACGTCGCAGCTCCTCCAGCAACTGCAGGCGGGTGTTGAACGACTGCTTGCCGCCGGTGATGTATGTCGCCGCCACGCCACCGGTGTGGAAGGTGCGCATGGTCAGCTGTGTACCCGGCTCACCGATGGATTGGGCGGCGATGATGCCCACTGCTGTGCCAATCTCCACCAGCTTGCCGGTTGCCATATCGCGCCCGTAGCATTTGGCGCACACACCACGATGGTGTTCACAGGTGAGCGGTGAGCGCACCAGCACGCCGCGTTCGCGCATCAGGCGGAAGTGCTCCAGCGCTTGCTGGTCGGTCGCCTGGTCGGCGATGTTGTCCAGATCGCTCAGGATGGCATCGATACGCTGTGCCGCCTCGTCGGTGATGAGCTCGCCCGCCTGTGCCAGCAGTTCGCCAGTTACCGGGTCACGGATGTCCTCCAGCGCGGTGCGAGCGCGGATACGCTCCGCCACCGTCTCCACCAGACTGGAGAGGTCCTCCACCGGCTTGATAGTGATGCCGTTGGTGGTGCCGCAGTCGTATGCGCGCACGATCACGTCCTGCGCGGCGTCCACCAGTCGGCGCGTAAGGTATCCGGCGTCTGCGGTTCGCAGCGCGGTGTCGGACATTCCCTTCCGTGCGCCGTGCGTGGACACGAAGTACTCCAGCACCGACAGGCCTTCGTGGAAGTTGGACTTAATCGGCAGTTCCTCCATCAGGTTGCCGCGCGAGTCGGCGAACAGACCGCGCATTCCCGCCAGCTGCGAGAGCTGCTTGGTAGAACCGCGTGCGCCCGATGCAGTGATGATGTACAGCGGGTTGAAACGGTCGATGGATTGAACAATTGCCTCGCCGATGTCCTCGCTGGCTTTCTGCCACGCCTGAATCACGCGCTGTTTGCGCTCGCCCAGCGTGAGCTGACCACGACGATACTGCTGGTTGAGCCTATCTACCGCGCGCATCGTGTCCGCCAGTATCCTGTCGCGGTCCTCGGGGCTTTCCATGTCGGTGATAGCAATCGTGGTACCCGAGGTGGTGGCGTAGCGAAAACCCAAATCCTTCAGGTCGTCCAGCAGTTTCACCGTGCGCTCCTGCCCGTGCATACGGAAGCAGGTGAGGATCAGGCTTGCCAGCGCCTTCTTGTCCATCACCATGTTCAGGTACTCATCGGTGTAGGCGATACCTTCAGGCAGGATTTCATGGAAGATAAGCCGACCGACGGTGGTGGTTACCACCTCGCGCTTACCGTTGCGCTCCAACCGTACCAGTATCGGGTCATGCAGGCTGATAATCTTATGCTCCAGCGCAAGGCGTGCCTCTTCGATATCGCGGAAGGGCAGCCAGCGCGTTTCACCGTTCACCCGCAGCTGCTCAATTCCACGAGGTTCCTGCTCTTTGGCGATGGTCAGATAGTACGCCCCCAGAACGATGTCCTGCGTGGGCGCAACGATGGCGCGCCCGTCCGCCGGCGAGAACAGGTTCTGGGTAGAGAGCATCAGCACGCGCGCCTCCGCCTGCGCCAGCGGGCTTAACGGCACGTGCACCGCCATCTGGTCGCCGTCGAAGTCCGCGTTGTAGGCAGGGCACACCAGTGGGTGAATCTGTATCGCCTTGCCGTCCACCAGCACCGGCTCGAACGCCTGAATGCCCAGACGGTGCAGGGTCGGAGCGCGGTTCAACAACACCGGATGCTCGCGGATGACCGCATCCAGCGCGTCCCACACTTCGTCCCTCATGCGCTCGATGAGACGCTTGGCGGTCTTGATGTTCTGGGCGGCTTCGCTGTCCACCAGCTGCTTCATCACGAAGGGCTTGAACAGCTCCAGTGCCATCTCCTTCGGCAAACCGCACTGGTGCAGCTTCAGGTTCGGTCCCACCACGATAACCGAGCGCCCGGAATAGTCCACGCGCTTGCCCAGCAGGTTTTTGCGGAAGCGACCCTCTTTGCCCTTGAGCATATCGGAGAGCGATTTGAGAGCGCGTCCGTTCGTGCCCATCACCGGGCGTGCGCGTCTTCCGTTATCGATCAGCGCGTCCACCGCCTCCTGAAGCAACCGCTTCTCGTGGTTGATGATGCTTTCCGGCGCACGGATTTCGATAATCTTCTTCAGGCGGTTGTTGCGGTTGATGATACGCCGGTACAGGTCGTTCAGGTCGGAGGTGGCGAAACGCCCGCCGTCCAGCTGCACCATCGGGCGCAGTTCGGGCGGTAGCACAGGGATACACTCCAGAATCATCCACTCAGGGCGGTTCTTGGAGTTGATGAACGCCTCCACGATTTCCAGCCGTTTGATGGCGCGGATGCGTGCCTGCCCCTGCGTGTTCTGAATCTCCTGGCGCAGTTCACGTGCCAGCGCTTCGAGGTCAATCTCCTTCAACAGGTCGCGGATGGCTGCGCCACCCATTCCCGCTTTCACCAGTCCGGTGTAGTCCTTGCCGGTGTGGCGAGAGACCTGATACAGCAGTCGCTCGATAGCGCGCCACTCCTCGTCGTTAATCAACATCCGCTTCTCAATGCGCTCCAGACAGGCGTTGCTGTTGGGACGGGATAGCGCTTCGTTCAGCTCGGTGATGCGCGCTTCCGCCTCCTCATACTCCTGCTGGATGCGCCGTTCCAGATAGGCGCGCTTCTCGGCTATAGTTGCTTCATCCCAGGGGTTCGAACTGTCCGGGCCGTGCTCGCGCAGTTGCTTGTTGAACTCGCGGCGCATCCGTGCTACTTCCTCTTCCGCCTCCTTGCGGATGCGCTCCTCTATTTCACGCAGGGCGTCGCGGATGGTATCCAGTTCCTGATTGATAGTCGCCCGGTCTACGTGCGTCACGATATACGAGGCGAAGTAGATGACCTTCTCCAGCAGGCGCGAGGACATGTCCAGAATCAGCGCCAGCGGAGAGGGCATCGCCTTCAGGTACCAGATATGGCACACAGGCGACGCCAGCTCGATGTGCCCCATGCGGCTACGGCGCACCCGCGCACGAGTTACCTCTACGCCACAGCGGTCGCAGATAGTGCCTTTGTACTTCATCTTGCGATAGCGACCGCAGTGACACTCCCAGTCCTTCACCGGGCCGAAGATTCGCTCGCAAAACAGACCGTCCCGCTCCGGCTTGAAGGTGCGGTAGTTAATAGTCTCCGGCTTTTTCACCTCGCCATGCGACCATGCGCGGATGTCGTCCGGCGAAGCGATGCTGATACGGATTTTGCTAAATGTGCTGGAATCGATCATCGCGAGTTGCCACCTCCTGCGGATGCTTCAGGATGATGCGAACGACGCTGGCGTGAACCGTCCTCCTCCTCATCATCCTTCAGGCTTAGTTCCTCGTTTTTGTCGTTGTATACCGTCACCTTCAGCCCAAGGCTTTGCAGCTCCTTCACCAGTATCTTGAACGACTCGGGCACGCCGGGCTCCATCATCGGCTCATTCTTGACGATGGCTTCGTATATCCTCACGCGCCCGATGACGTCGTCCGACTTGATGGTAAGCATTTCCTGCAGGGTGTAAGCGGCGCCATAAGCCTCCAGCGCCCATACCTCCATCTCGCCGAACCGCTGCCCACCGAATTGCGCCTTGCCACCCAGTGGCTGCTGGGTAACCAGCGAGTAGGGTCCGGTGGAACGGGCATGAATCTTGTCGTCCACCAGGTGAGCCAGCTTCATCATATAGATGTAACCTACCGTCAGCGGATTATCGAACGGCTCACCCGTCAACCCGTCGCGCACCCAGCATTTGCCCGTGCGCTCGTCGATACCGCACCGCTGCCACGTGTTGGCACGGATGCGCTCGATAACGTGTTCCACCATCTCCGGCGGAGCGGGTTGCAGCAAGGGAGCGGGCAGTTTGGACTCGTCCTCCACTTCGCCCTTGTTCCTCTGCAGTTCCAGCACTTCGCTCTCGTTCATGAGCAGAGGCGAGATGACAGGCGGCGCGTTCACCTTGCTGGCGATTGCCTCCAGTTTGTACATGGGCATCTGGCGCAGCTTCGCCCGAATCTCGTCCAGCATCTCCTCGGCGGTCTGCTCATCACGGAACTGCATATTCAGTCCCAGGTCCACGTTGACATAGTTCTGGAGTACCACCCGGCGCACATGCTTCGCCATGCGCTCCAGCTCTCTCAGGATATCTTCCTCCCGCGTGCCCGAGAAGGCTGGCTCCTCGTAAGCTGTGCCGAAGTAGTGCCCTGCCCAGCCGAGATGCGTCTCCTTAATCTGCCCGATGTTCATACGCGACGGCACGCCCAGCGGGTTCAACACGATGTCTACCGGTGTGCCATCGGGCAGGAAAGGCATATCCTCGTCGGGCAATATCTTGGAGATGACGCCCTTGTTTCCGTGGCGCCCTGCCATCTTGTCGCCTTCCATCACCTTGCGCTTCTGCGCCACATACACGCGAACCAGCATATTCACGCCCGGCGGAAGGTCATCGGCAGGAATGCGCTCCAGGTCGCCACGGCAGCGTTCACACTCCGGTTTGTCCTCCGGTCGCTTGCTGAAGTAGTGGATGTGTCCACACTCCTTGCACTTGTAGCGGAAGCGCGAGAAGACCTTGACATCGATAACCTTGCCCTTCTCGCCATGCGGCAAGCGCAGGGATACATCGCGCGTCTCTTCCGCTTTCTTGCCGAAAATGGCGATAATCAATCGCTCCTCTGCGCTCAGCTCGCTCTGCCCTTTCGGTTGCACCTTCCCCACGAGGATGTCTTCAGGCTGTACCTGCGCGCCGATGCGGATGATACCGTGCTCGTCCAGGTCCTTCAGTGCATCCTCACCCACGTTGGGGATGTCGCGCGTGATCTCTTCGGGTCCCAGTTTCGTGTCACGCGCTTCTACCTCGTATCGCTCGATATGGATGGAGCTGTATACATCGTCGCGCACGAGCCGCTGCGACACGAGGATAGCGTCCTCATAGTTGTAACCGCCCCACGGCACAAAGCATACCAGCACGTTCTTGCCCAGCGCCAGCTCGCCGTGGTCGGAGCACGGACCGTCCGCGATGACCTGTCCTGCACGCACCCGGTCGCCCCGGTTCACGATGGGCTTCTGGGTAATGCAGGTGGACTGGTTGGATTGCATGGTATTGACCAGCGGGTAGATGTCCAGGTCGCCGTCCTCGGTGCGCACCACAATCTCTTCCGCGGTCACTTTGGTCACCACGCCGTTGCGCCGCGCCATTACCAGCGCGCCGGAGTCCATCGCAGCCCGTCGCTCCAGTCCGGTCTTCACGATAGGCGCGGACGAGCGCAGTAGAGGCACCGCCTGCTTCTGCATGTTCGCCCCCATCAAGGCGCGCGCGGCATCGTCGCTTTCCAGGAACGGGATCAGCGCGGTGGCGATGGAAACCAGCTGCACCGGCGACACGTCCATCAGGTCTACTTCCTCGCGGCGCACAATCGGGTAGCGGTTTGCCTCGTTTGCCTGGTGACGCACCTGCACGAACTGATCGGCGATAGTGCCGTCCTCCAGCAGGCGCGTGTCGCCCGGGGCAATGCGATACTGCTCCTCTTCCTCTGCCGACAGGTAGACGATTTCATCGGTGGCTTTGCCGTTGACCACCTTCCGATAGGGCGTTTCGATGAAACCGAACTCGTTGACGCGGGCGTAAATCGCCAGCTGGCTGATCAAGCCGATGTTCGGACCTTCCGGCGTCTCGATGGGGCAGATGCGCCCATAATGGCTGTCGTGCACGTCGCGCACTTCCAGCGTAGCGGACTGCCGCGTCAAGCCACCGGGACCCAGCGCGCTCAGACGTCGCTTGTGTGTGAGCTCGCTGAGCGGGTTGGTCTGGTCCATGAATTGCGACAGCTGGCTGGAACCGAAGAAGGATTTGATTGCCGCGGCGACAGGTTTAATCGCCAGTATCACCTGCGGCATAATCTGGTCCGCATCCATGCTGGTCATGCGCTCTTTGGCGACTTTCTCCATGCGCAGGAAGCCGTTGCGCAGCTGGCTCTGCAACAGTTCACCGACCGCACGCACGCGCTTGTTCTTCAGGTGGTCGATTTCGTCCACTTCACCCTCGCCGCGCTCCAGCTTCAGCAGGTACTCTATAATCGCCACGAAGTCTTCCTTCGTCACGGTGCGTACATCCAGCGGAAGATTCAGCCCCAGCTTCTTGTTCAGCTTATACCGACCCACGCGCGCCAGGTCGTAGCGACGGTTGTCGTAAAGCTGGGAAGCGATTAGCGCACGCGCGCCTTCCTCCGTTGCCGGGTCACCCGGGCGCATCTTGCGGTAGATGTCCATCAGCGCCTCGCGCTTGTCGTGGGTGGGGTCATGCTCCAGCGTCGCCACAATCACCGAGGGCACGTCCAGCACTTCTATCTCCGGCAGCCCCATGTTTTCGATACGACGCGCCACCTCGTGGTCTATTCGATGGAACGCCTTAATCAGCGTTTTGCGCCCGCTCATGATGTCGGTGGTGGTCCACTTGCCCTCCAGCTGTTCGGCAGTGGGCTTTTCGAGGCGCACGCGCGTACCAAACAGGCGCAGGATGTCTTCGGTGGTATCGGTGGGCGAAGAGACCGCCACCTCCATCTCCAGCACGCTCTCCGGTAAATCCGGGTTCTGCAGGAACTCTTCGGTGATGCGGTCACCGACGTTCAGCAATACCTCTCCCGTTTCGGGGTTCACCAGAGGCTTCGGCGAAACTTTCGGTGCTTTCCGATAGTAGCCCTGAACCTGCGCCAGTTGTTCCGGCGTGTTGCGCACTTCACCCGTCTCGGTGTCCACACCTTCCTCGACGATACCCTCGTACCGACGGTGAAGGGCGTCCTTCACCTTCATGTAGCGCGGGATGCACGCTTCGGGGAAGTTCTCCAGCGCGCGCAGGAAGGTGGTTATCGGCAGGGCACGCCCCTGCCCAATGCGCATGGTGACCACATCGTTTGCGCCGGTGTCAATTTCGATCCAGGGACCCTCATTGGGGATTACTTTCGCCCCGAAGATGTTTTTGTTGCTCAGGTAGGTCTCGAGCCACAGACCGGTCGGCGTACCCTTGCGGAAAATCTTATCGAAAACGTTCTCGAAGTAGACGCCAGGCGAGCGCAGAATCTGGCTGACCACCACACGCTCGCGCCCGTTGATAATGAAGGTGCCCTTGTCGGTCATTAACGGCAGGTCGCCCAAATAGACTTCGGACTCCTGCATCTCACTGGGCACGCCGCCCTCCATGCGTCCGTATCGCACGTGCACCCGGATGGGTGCTTCGAAGGTCATATCACGGTCGCGGCACTCCTCCAGACTGTACTTTGGCTCGCCCAGTGTGAAGTCGAGCAACTCCACAAACTGCTGACCCGTAAAATCGTATATCGGCGAGAAGTTCTGAAACAGCTCAAGTAGCCCCTCTTCCAAGAACCACTTGTATGACTCCAGCTGTACCGAAACGAGGTTGGGGAGTTCGACTGGTTTAGAGGTACGCGCTGCCGAGTGTTGGATAGTCTTCATTCGGGTGCCCTCCTACGCTTACACACGAATTATTAGTATGGCACAATCCTGCGCATTTGTCAACCCTTTTGGGGCGATTCCGCAAAGATTTTTGTGTAAATCTCACATATCCGGAGCTGATACCGTCTGCAGCGGAATGATACCCCACGCTTCGAGCATGGCGCAAACACGAGAAACCGGCAACCCCACCACATTGAAATAACACCCTTCGATGCGCTTGATCAACGTGGAGCCATAACCCTGCGCCCCGTATGCACCCGCTTTATCCATCGGCTCGCCAGTAGCGATGTAGCGACGCAGGTGCTCATCGTCCACCTTGCGGAACCATACTCGCGTACACACCGCATCATCCTGTTCCCTTACAACCGTGCCGCCCACCACCTCCAGCAGTGCCACGCCGGTAAACACCTGGTGTTCGCGCCCGTTCAAGCGACGCAGCATCTCCATCGCTTCTTCGGCATCGCGGGGCTTGCCCAGCACTTCTCCACCGCATACCACGATGGTATCTGCACCAATCACCACGGCGTTTTGCTCGCTCCGTGCAACTGCCAGCGCTTTCTCGCGAGCCAAATTGACAGCAATCTCCCGAGGAGAGCGTCCATCGGGAGGCGTCTCATCGATATCTGCAGGTATAACCCGAAAAGGTATGCCCAGCAATGCCATCAGCTCCCGCCTGCGCGGCGAGGCGGAAGCCAGAACCAGCGGCCGTGTGGATGCGGATGGCTTCTCCATCAGGGTATTGGTTGCAACGTATCTCCTTCTTAAATATTGTACCCCATTTTTTTCTCGCGAGGAGAGAAGCGGAGGAGACATGCCTGCTGGAGGGCGAGGCTCCTGCCGAGCCGTACGAAATACCCCCACCTGACCTCCCCGCTCGCGGGGCGGGCCGGGGTGGGGGCTAAACCGGCTCACCAGGAGGTTCGCCCTCCTGACCGGGTGGTCACGACGGAGCGTGACCACCCGGAAGATAGATGTTCAACACACTATTATGGGTATACCACCCCGCCGATTTGCGGGTCCCACATGTCCACGCTACCGCCGCCCGGACCGACCTTCAGCACATTCACCAGAACGTCCCAGTAGGTGGGGTTATAGGTTTGCAGCCAGGCGTTCTGGCTGCGATAGTCGTTCGTCCATGTGACCTCGGGTCGGAACCACTTCACGTGCCCGTCACAGAAGATGAAGTTGCTGCCGTTGCTGTGGTAGATGGTTGGGTTATTTACCGGTATCGGCGGATGGGCACTGGTAGCGCCCAGGCTGAAATAGATGCTGCCGTTGCGTGCGACGGAACCGTTGGTACGCTGTGCCCCCTCGTATACCAGAATGGCCTGAGCGGGTTGCGCAATAGCTGCGTCCGATGCGCCATCGAAGTACCCCGCGCTGGTGGTGCTGCAGCCGGTGCGGGTGTATTGCTGTCCCGGATGCGCCGCGCGTATGTAGTCGTTCATCACGTAGTTCTGCCCCGGAGAGTAAACGTTGTTCGCACCCGGGATAGCGTGAGGGCACGACCACAGGTTAGAAGAGGGATTGTTACTGCGCATCTTCACGTACGGAAAGATGCCGCCTACGTCCTGCCCTAAGCCCGTCCCCGCGGATTGCACCCAGCCGTTAGCGGGATACTCACACCGCCCTGTCTCGGGGTTAATCAGTCGCTGTCCACCGGGGGTTGGGAACTTTCCGTCATAGTCGCTGGCATACATCAGGAAAGCCAGCCCAATCTGTTTCAAGTTGCTGGTACAGGTGGCTTGCCGAGCTTTTGCCCGCGCTTGAGAGAAAACGGGGAAGAGTATCGCTGCCAGTATCGCGATAATCGCGATGACTACGAGCAGCTCGATGAGCGTAAATGCCTTGCGTTTCAAACCTGACATTCCTCCTTGTGTATAAAGTGTATTACAACACCACGTCGCCACGCTCTTCCGTGCGTATCCTGACCGCATCTTCTACCGGAAGAACGAAAATCTTGCCGTCACCCGGCTCACCGGTACGTGCATATTGCAGCACAGTCTGCACAATCGGTTCCACATCTTCGTCACGAACAATCATTTCAATCTTGACCTTCGGGGGCAAATAGATAGTGTATCCGGCGCCGCGATAGTGCTCACGGGACTCCTCGTTGCTGCCGCGCCCGCGCACGTCGGTAACGGTCATCCCGACCACACCCAGATCGCTCAGCGCCAGCTTGACCTCATCCAGTTTGAACGGGCGAATGATACATTCGATGCGCTTCACACCATGTATATTCTACCCCACCGGATAGATTCCTTGCCTTAATACTTCTTAACAATCGAGGCGCAAAAATAAATGCGGAGGTAGTTATCACAACCACCTCCGCACGGAGAAACGAACTGCCCGTCTATATCAGCGGTTGGCATGTATCATGATGTTACCGCCGCTCAGATACCCCCAATCAGCGAAAACCAGCATTCCATCGGCATTATACACCCACAGCGCGAAGTAATCGCTGCGACCGGGTTCTCCTGAATCCAGCACCATCGCGTAGAAGCGATAGATGCCTTCACCGTTTATCGTTGCCCAACCGCTGAAGTATCCCTCGCTCAGGTTTGGTGCGTACACCCAGTCGATGGCGTAAGACTTCACGTTGAAGCCCAGACCGTGACGTTGATACTCCAGACTGCCCTTGAGGCTACCGTTTCTCTGCACCTGCGCCACAAAGCCGAAGGTGCGTTTGTTACCGTCTATCTCCAGCCAGCCGCCACCGGTGATGAAACCCTGTGACTCGGGCTGATAGGCGGAAACCAGTAACACCTGCCCGCGATCTATTTCGCCGCCGTACTCATCGTAGCTGACCGCCCACACGGTGAAGGTGTCCGCAAAGGGGGGTGACCATACCGTCGACACGCTGCCATCGATTACCGGCATCGGCGAGCTGGCGAACACCTCATTCCCGCGCGAGTCGTACACTATGAACTGAACGCTCGAAGCCCCGTTGGCGACCGACGCCACTATCGTCTGCTCGGAACCCACCGCTACAGGCTCTGAGGAGCCGGTTCCCCCTCCACCGATAACACCGACTGCAACACCGGCGGCAAGGGTGCAGGGCACGATCGCTGCGGTCATCAGTAAAACCAGCAGATAACGTATTGTTCTCATTTTGTTATCCACCTCCTCCATTGTTATTATTCCCTGTACACCGTCTCGCCATACCGTAAGAGGTGCGGGGAAATATGGGGAAGGACACCCGTTCTGTAGCGTAGTAACCTCTAAACATGATTTTACGCCGCGGTGAGGAGATGAAGATGAGGATAGTGAAGAGCTTTCTCGTGCTATGTGCGTTACTGATAGGGTGTGCTGTATCCACAGGCTTTGCCGGTGACGATAGCGCGCCGCTGAGTGACCCCACTCGTCCGGTCACCCGCATCACACGCACCAGCTTCACCCTCCAGTACTTCACCCAGCAACCGTGCGAGACGATGGTGCAGGTGCGTGAAGGCGATATTCCCATGATTGCCTGGCGTCCCGAAGGCAAAAAGACCGACTTCTGGACACAGCCCGGTGTGCGTGTGGTGCGCGTCGCGGGACGCAGGCAATGGCACACTGTTACCGTGGACGGTCTCAAGCCGGGCAAGCGGTATTTCTATCGCATCTACGACCCTAGCACAACTCCCACCCCCGAAGAAAGGCGCTGGGGGGCAGAACCGCCCTGGCGGCGTGAATACGCTGTTTCCACGCAGGCGCCGAAAGGCTACAAAACGATTATTCACGTGCCGGTGAAGGTGCTCCTCATGCCCAATGTGGTTAACGTCGCCTCCGCACACGATGCCGGCGGTGCGATCGCCCCGCGCCCGCAAAAGCTCACCCCGCAGGAGCTGGAGATTATCCGCAGGGAGTACGAAACCGCATCACGCTTCTTCTGGGTCAACAGTGGAATGCGCTTCTGGGTGGATTTCCAGATTTTTATTGACGACCGCTGGCAGCGTTGGGGACCCGAACCCGACAACGTGGACTCTTTTTATAAAGGATGGCCCGTCTGCCGCAGCTACCCGGGTGAGGACTTCCGGGGTCCGGGCGGCGGCGAGTTCACTATTCTGGATACGAAGGACATTCAGCGTACCAACACACAACCTGTTTACGAAGAGCGACCCTATCCCGGACAGATTGAGCAGGCGTTTCCCCGCCGATGGAACCCGCGCACAGGCAAGTGGGAGTTCTATGGCTCCGGCGGAGGAACCTTTGGCGTAGACGGCTTGCCCGATGGAATACCCGCTCGCTCGCAGTTCCTGGGAGGTGGCGACACCGCATGGCTTGTTACGCACGAATTCCATCATCAGATGGAATCCTTCGGTGCGTTCTCTCTGGCGAACCGCGAGGACGACCGCATCGTGTTCAATCATCCCGAGCCGCGTTACCGTCGCACCAATCCTGACGGGACCGTTTCCGAGAACACATGGAACGGTGCAGGCAGGCACGGCGAGCACTGGCAGTGTATGGCGTACTGGGACCGTACTCTCACCGACGCGCAGTGGTTGCGCATGTACGTCGGCTATACGCTCACCGTACGCGACGCCGATGAGGACGGCGTGCCAGACGATGACCCTCGCCTACCGCTGGACGAAAAGCGTTTCGGCAGCAACCCACGCAAACGCTCCACCGACGGCAGAATCACCGACCTGCGCAAGGTCATGCTGAGTACCTGGGCGTACTCGCATCTGCAGTTCAGCCTCAACAAACCGCCCGCCCAGTACATCAAGCCGAATCCCACCAGCGTGGACAGCGACGGAGATGGTCTCACGGACGATAGTGACCCCTATCCGCTGTACCCCTGGCAACCGTTCATCTATGCCTATCGCGCTACGGTGGACGGCGATGACAGCGAATGGAAAGAGGTTCCCCCTGCAGGAGAGATGAACAAAGGCGGATTACACTTTACCTTCAAGCAGGCGCATGACGAGAACACCTACTACGCCCTGTTCACCGTAAAGGGCAACTGGAAGCGCATCTACGCGGTGTTCGACGGCGAAGGCAAAGGCGTCTTCTCGCGCGAGGGTATTCAGACCATCGAGGTATTGAACGGAGATACTCTTACTGTGCGCTCTCCCTGGGCGCCTGCGCCCGGTTTGAAGTGGAAATCCTCACGCAAGGCGGACGGAACCACCGTCTTCGAGTTCAGCCTGCCCAACCGCGGTGAAGGTATCTGGTTCTGGACGCGAGGTGGACGCGAAATCGGCGCATCGATCGACGTTATCGCTGCAGACGACAAGGCGTATTCTCTGTACGAACCGTACCACCTGTTCTATGCGGTGATGCTGGAGCCGAACGGACGCTTCCCCCTGCCTGCTAACGCCCCTGCGGAGCTGAGTCGCGAATCGGCAACGCGCGTGCTTATGCCGAACGACCCCGCGCTGAAGTTCACCGGCAGCGGCTGGAAGCTGGAGGGTGGCGTACTGCGCCACTCCGGGCACGAGGAATCGGTGGTGTATATCGACGGGCTGAACGCGCTGGAGTTCGACCTGTGGGCACAGATCGAGGCGAAGCAGGACGGCATCCTGGGCTCGTTCCTGCCGGGCACACCGCACATGAACGCAGGGGTGGACTACATCGCCTTTGTAGGCGGATACGGCAACACCATCACCCGGTTCCGCCTCTTTGGGCGCGAGGAAGGCGATGGCGAGGTGATGATGACACCGGGCAAGCACAGCCTGCAGCTCTCGCGACGAGGCGGTGAAGTGTGGCTGCTGGTGGACGGCAAGCCGATTCTCTACGCCGCCGATCCCAACCCCAAACAGCCGGTCAATCGCCTTGCCGTTATCGGTGGCTACGGCGGCGACCAGGTGTTGTATGAGATACGGATACGGGTGCCGTAATCGGCCTACCCTTGCGCCCAGATGTAGCCGCAGGCTTATGAACTTTGAACAAATAAATAGAGTTATGTTGCGCTACCGGTCTGGCAAGGTTCCTTCTTGGGGAGGGCGAGGCTCCTGCCGAGCCGTTCGGTTTATGGTCGTGACGGAGCACGACCCTCCAATGCCAGCATGTGGAGGGCGAGGCTTCTGCCGAGCCGACTTCGCCAGATTGAGAAGTCTTTACGGCTGAAGCCGCTCCTTTTCAGACGAAGCCAGCCTGCGCTGGCTGTGTAACCCTGCGAAGGCAGGGTTTGGTTTGAAGGGGTGCGGCTTTAGCCGCGAACCCGTGCCCGGTATAGTCTTTACCCGCACAAGGAGAGGGGCAGGCGGTGTTCATCGGATAGGTGCAACTATTTTTTCAAAATTCATCAAGGAGAGGGGAGCCACGACTCGAACGCCCCTTCCTTCGTAGGGAAAGGAGTCGGGGGGGATAGGCTAAACAACTTTAGACAACCTCGCCCCTGACCCCCTGTCTTTGTGACAGGAGCGCTTCCCCCTGCATCCTGTATAGCAGGAAAGATGCACCATGAGGTAAAATGAAGACGATAGGGAAGTAACCTATCGCCATCTATCCGCGTCTTAACAAGTGGAAACCTCTATCGCGCGCGACAGAGGAGGTGAGGCAAATGCGCACGAAGTGGCTGTGGGTTCTGGCGTTGCTTGTGCTTGTTCTGGGCACAGTGAGCCCGGCGTACAGTCAGCAGGAAGGCGGGCAACAGCCGCCTCGCATCACCTTGACTCTGGAGTCTGCCAGCATCGCCGACGCTCTGAAGATGTTGTTCCGCTCCGTCGGCTACAACTACACGCTGGACGAGTCGGTGGTTAGTGGTTACATCACCGTCTCGCTGAAGGACGTCACCTTTGAGACGGCGCTGCGCACCATTTTGCGCGCTGCTAACCCGCCATTGACTTACCGCGTGGACGGCGGGGTGTACATCATCACGCCCAAGGTAGAGACGCCCGAAACCGGCGTTGCAGAACCTTCGGTAGAGGAGCAGCCACAGCCCCAGGTTCGCACCGAGAAAATCGTGCTACAGCACCTGGACTCCCTAGCGGTTGCCCAGCTGCTCGGCGGAACCGCTGTTGCGCTCAACCAGACCGGCTGGACGTATAGCGGTGGTTTCGGTGGTTATGGCGGTTACGGCGGTTGGGGCGGCTATGGCGGTTACGGCGGCCTCGGCGGCTACGGCGGCTATGGCGGCTGGGGCGGTAGCGGCTGGGCTGGCGGTGGCCTCGGCGGCTACGGCGGCTTCGGCGGCTGGGGCGGCGGCTTCGGCGGCTGGGGCGGTGGCCTCGGCGGCTGGGGCGGCGGCTTCGGCGGCTGGGGCGGCAGCGGCTGGGCTGGCGGCGGCTGGGGCGGCGGCGGCGGCGGCTTCGGCGGCTGGGGCGGTGGCTTCAACCGCGGCGGTTGGGGCGGCGGTTGGGGCGGTGGCTGGGGCGGCGGTCGCGGCTGGGGACGCGGCTTCTAGCCCGCTCTCGTAAGCGACGGCTACCCGACGCATTGCCCGCAGCGAACCAGCCTCGCCCGGAGATGGCCATGTCCAGAACCCAAAAGCACCGGACAATTTGTCCGGTGCTTTTTTACGTGCTATCCGCCAGCACTACTCCCCAACCCGCCACTCCAGAATGCCTGCAGAGAACCCTGCTCTGAGCTTTACCTCGATGCGAATAGCCGTCGTCACCACAGGCGTGAACTCCACGCGGTTGAAGGCGTCCTTGCGTGTCTCAACACTCTGGGCAGTCTGCACAGGATGCCATTGCTGACCGTCAAACCAGAGCACCCGCCACCACTCGGGAAGACGACATTGCCCTCCTACCGGCTCGTCGTCGAACCAGTACACCTCGCACCGCGAAAGGCGACGCGGCTTCGTGAAAACGTACTGCACCCATTCGGTAGTGCCGGTGTGGTCCCACCACGTGAAACGGGGGATGCTCATGTCGGCGGAAGAGGAGGGGATTCGCCCATCGTTGAGCGCGAGCACCGTGTCGAGATGCCAGCAATGCGAAGCTTCGGCGTACACTGTGTCGATAGCTTGCCAGACCTTCGCGTCTGGTCCCTCGCCGATTTGAGGAAACGCCGACACCCTTAACCGGGCACATCCCATCGGAATCAAAGTGATTTCCTCTATCGGCTCGTCCGAGCGCACCGGCGAATCCTGTACCTCGCCGATAAGACCATTCGCCTCCAGACACCACTGCGGGATGCGTTTGCCTTTCGCTTTGAGCAAGACGGGCGCGTTGTCGGGGGTAAACGGCTGCTCGGCGAGTGTGCCCGGCTTTTTTACCAGTTCAATGGAGCTTTGCGGGTTATTCACGTCCACCACTAATCCGTAGTTCCATGGGGTGGTGGGGAAGACCTCGTATGCTGGGAAACGCTCTGTGCCGCCGTAGCGAACCCACCGCTCACCGATCAGCAAAGAGAACGCCAGCGGTCCTCGATGCACCGAGACGGTATGGCGGTTCTTCTCCCATACCTTCACTGACAGAGGCATCGGCAGGGTCAGCTTCACACGGTCGCCGTTGCGCCATTCCCGTTGCAGAACTATCCAGCCTTTCGCAGGGGCAGGCACAGCTTGCCTGCGTCCGTTGACCTCCACCGTTGGCGACATGCACCAGCCCGGCACGCGCAATACCAGCGGGAACCGCACCGGTTTCGGAGTGCTAACCATGAAGGAAACCTCTTCCCCAAAGGGGTAGTCCGTTTGCTCAGCGATTTCCACCACAGTTCCGTCACCCACTTTTGCTTTCACGCGGCTGGGCGCGTAAAACACCGCCGCCAGCCCGTTGCCCGCCGTTGCCATCCACAGGTGCTCAGTGAAGTAAGGCCAGCCGTGCGATACATTATGTTGACAGCAACGATACTCATAGGGGTTATACGAAAGCATATCACCGCCGTTCTGCAGCATCGGCGCTTTGCTCTGGCGGTCTAACTGCACCATGTTGGGCGCAGTGAGGTAATGCAGTCCTTTCAGGTCAGGCGTCATCGAAGCGGGTAAAGAGTTAAACGCCACCTCCTCGCAACGGTCTGCCCACTTCACGTCGCCCGTGATGCGGGTAAGCAGCTCGTGGCTGTACATCATCTCCACCATCGAGCAGGTCTCTGCTGCCTGTCGGGGACCGGTGAAGCCGGGGCGAGCGTTCTCGTCCGCGCCGAACATACCGCCCGGCACCTGTCCGTAGATGCCCATCACCGTGTCGTACACCCGCTCGGTGGCTTTCAGGTAGCGGATGTCCCCTGTTTGCTGGTAGTACTGTGCGGGTTCTCGGAAGCCCTGGCAGAGGTTGACGCCATGCCATGTGGGGATGTCACCTGTCCAGTCGGCGGTGCGTTCGTGTGTGACGCGCGCGGCATCCAGCAGCCACTTTTCGCCCGTCAGGTTGTACAGCCAGTGGATGCTGTCCAGGTTATCGCCGCCGCGAATCTTCTGCCAGCTGCCCGGCAGGAACTTCTCCAGCGGTACAGTCATCTGCCAGCGAAAGTACCTGAGCATAAAGGGGATGACCCGTTTATCGCCGGTCGCCTCGTAGTGCGTGCGCAGGGCGTAAAGGGCTATCATATTGGGCCAGAGGTCCATTTCTTTCAGGTTGCTTTCGGGACCGAAGTAGCCATCCTCACGCTGGCTGGCAAGGATAGCGTCTATCCACTTCCTCGACTCGGCGATAATGCGTTCCTCTCCCAGTATATAACCCAGTGAGGTAAACCCCTTGAGCCAGTAGGGGAGCTCTTCCCAACCGCGTTCGCCCTCGCCCTTCGGGTGCGCCCATGCACTGCCTTCCCATCGGCACCACGGGCTGATTTCGGTGAGGCGACCGGTGAAGCCCTCTGCCATCAGCTCCAGCTGGTGGCGCAGCCATCCCTCCGGGCGGATGGAGCCGGTAGGTAGTTTGATAAGCGGACTGGGCAGCAACGGAGCGCGGTTGCCCGCGTAATACCGGTTTGCAGGAGCGGTTGGAGGTGTCGCAACCACTTTCATCGTTGTTTCCCTCGTGTGAGAAATGGTTTGTGCGTGTGCAACCAAAAGCCAACAGAAAGCAAAGAGAGCTAAGAGAAACGGTTTCATCACATCCTCCTCAGAGACAGTGGGGGTATGTTCATCGAGAACCGGATGGGCGTTTCTGACGCCGCTGCTGGAGAAGTTTTTGACATCCTTGCTGGGCAAGCACAAACTCCCTATCCTTACAATGTTCCAGTACAGCGTAATTCTCGCGGAGGAACTCTATTTTGCGCAAAGCGATGCTATTTTGGTCCAGTTCCTCGACCAGGCAGGTCGGCACAAAATACAGGGAGTAAGTTCCATCCTCGTTCTCATGAACGCCAATAATCACATCGGCTGTGCGTGTACTTTGCCTGTACCGTTTTACGCCTGAGCGATAGAACCTGTCCACACCCCCTCGCTCTCCTCCGGTAAAGCCGATGGACTTTTTCGCTGTCTTCACCTGAGCGCGTATAATGTCTTCCGAGCCGTCTTCCAGCTTGCGAGCGATGACGATGTCGTAGGTAGACAGGGGCAAGTCAACCAGCGAGACATTCTGGTAACGTTTCATTAACAATCCAACGGCAATGTGCTCATTGGCAAATCCTGTTACAGCTGCCTCTCTTCCCGACTGTTCGCTTCTCGGTACCATATCAGCCTCCCTACGCAACGGGGCGACGCAGAATCACTAGGTGTTCCGTGGGCATCCGCTTATCCTCTATCCCTGTGGCAGGGTTCACTCTCGAACGAAACATAACGCGTGCTGCTATTTTATCGATCAAAGTCACCTCGTGTTCCCAGCCTTTCGCCACAAAGTGCTCTGCGAAAATACGGTCTATAGGAACACTTTCCCCACGTACAGTAGCGGGACCGACGAAAAGACACATCCTTTCCGTGATACATTCGGCGAGGCGGTCCAGCGTACCCAGCACAGCGTAGAAGTAGCGCTCGTACATCTGACGAAGGTGTGTTTCCTGAATCATCTGGCGATACCGCTCGTATGTTTCTGAGAGCACAGGAATTGCCTCCACTTGTTTATATGGCAGTTCCTGCTTCGCCAGGCTTCGAATGTATTCTTCAGAATAACCCAGCCAGAAAAGGTCCATCTTGGAACAGCGGATGTACTCCTGTGCCTGCAAGTACGGGGGCGAAGTAATCAGTATGTCCCACTGACAGAGACCAGGGTCACACCGAGTAGCCATCTGCAGAGAATCCACCCCACCCAGTACATTTGCCTTGATTTCCTGCGGTTCACTTATCAATTTTTGATACTCGTAGAGCTTTTGCAAAACGGTCACCAGTTCCTCGTATAGCATCTGCGCGAAACGCTGTTTCCAATCCCCTTCGAGGAGCTTCTCAACACGTTGAACAGCCTTGGGCGATCTCGATAGTTTCTGGCGCTGATGGTCGTTGAACGAAAAGGCACGGGTGGTCTTCAGCAAGGGTACTGTAAGCAGCTTGCGCACGTAGGAGTCGTCGAGGTGGTGGTAATATCCCCACACGCGAGCCAGCAGAGGCACGATTTGCTTCGGATACCAGTATTCCAAGTTTGACCACCGAGGTAGCCAGTGCTGTTCACTATGTATTGCCTTATGAACGATATCCGAAATATCCACCTTTTGCGCTGGCATCACAGCGATCGCATGGAGAATCTCCAGCAGGGGATTCAGATCCCAAAGGTCATAATCCATTCCATACAGGCGTGCCACCAACCCGGTTGTACCACTACCCGCGAACGGGTCTATAACTCTCTTGCCCGGCGCACCGTACATTTCGATTGTATAGGCGACTACTTGCGGGATGAACTTGGCAGGGTAGCGATACAATCCAAAGGTCCCATACGTGGTTGATGGGATACGTGGAACCATTTTGCGAAACAGCACTTCTATCTCACGCCGGGCTCCGACAGACCCCAACTGCGCTTCACCCCTTCGGACCGGTTGATAGGGTATACTCATCGGTAGCTCTGCCTGAGCAAGCGTGCCGACATCAAACCTTGGCTCCGCGACACTATCGGGATGTGTAAGCTGTTCGGTACTTTCGGGATTCATGACTTCGACCGCACCTCAAGAATATTATGACACCAAACAGTGTTTATTTATATTCGCCTCTCCTCAGGCAAATCCTACACAGCGCATTGTCGCTCGTTCACCCCTCACAAAACGGGCATATACCCTGAATGGGCGATATCTCCTGTTGCATCTTCACGCCCATCGTCTGTATGTCCCGAAGAGCCTCCTGCGGGTTGTGGAGATGACCCGCAAGCCATAACCCCGCTCTTCGCCCGTGCCCACGCAGGTACTGCAGCACGCCTGCGACGGCGGCAATGGCAGTAAAGAGGTATGGGTCGGGATGGTACAGCTGTAAAGAGAGAACCTGCCTCCGTCCATCTTGCCAACCACACGCTTCCAGCTTGACCACCGCCCCATACGGCGGATTGGCGTACAGGCGTGTGCCCCAGTAGAGCAACTGCGCCATCGGCTTCACCCACAGGCGCGGAGCCACTCTGCCCGACAACCACAGCAGAGGCATCACCACCCAGTCCACAAACCAGTTAAAACCGGCGATGTAAAAACCGGTCTCTCGAAGGGCAGGGAACATCTCGGGCAGAGCCTGCATCTCCTCCAGCATCACTGGCGCGCACAGGCGCATCCCAAACCCGAAGCCGAAATCCGCCTGGCGCGTTTCGCCCGCTCCCAGCCCGGAGAAGAACCGCCACTGTCCGTCACGATACACGCCACAGCGAGAACGCATCAGCTCACGGGTGAACTCATACAGCGAAGGGGTTCGGGGAAATCCACCCTGCAGATTGAACACTGCAGATACGTTGGCTGCTTCCAGCACCTCGAGACAGCTCGCCGCGTAACGCACCAGCAAAGCAGGTAGACCGGGGTGCAAGCCCGCGTCGGTGACGAAGCAGCACCCTGCTTCTTCGATACGTTGCACCAGACGATTCAACACCGCCAGCTTGGGGGTGTGGTACTGGATGTCCAGCCAGTCACACCCCGCCTCCAGCGCGGCGGTGGCAGTCTCTTCGGTGAAACGCCCTGTAGGCGAAGCCACAATCAGCAACTGGGCGCCGTCAAAAGCGTGCATCACGCTTTCCGGGTCGGCGGCATGGGCGTAGGTGGCGCATACACGTTCCTTGCCTGTCTGCTCGTTGCACTCCTTCGCGAACTGCCTGGCGCGCAGGATTTGTCTGCCCGCAATCACAAGGTGGGCATCGGTGTATTCCAGCAGCAGACGCACGATATGTTTGCCCGTACCGCCGTATCCACCCAGTATGCCTATCGTCGGCGTATCCACTGCACGCTACCCACTACGCTCGCCAGAGATTGCGCCTGCGCGGTCAGCGTCGACCAATCGCCTTTGCCGAACTCGCCTCTTCCGATTAACAGAGCCACCCAACCGCCATTCAGCTCCACCAGTTCGTTGGGCTTCAGCTCCTTCTTCACATCCTGCCACAGGTCGGGATGTTGACCGCCCGAGGGGTCTTTCCAGAAAATGCATCTCCACTTCTCGGCATCGATGGGCATCGCGCCGTAGAATAGCCCTGCTTGCGGATGGCTCCATGCGCCCGCGTTCAGGTAGTAGTTGGGCACGCCTGCCGGCTCGTCCGCTCTGCCGTCGTCCACCAGCTGGCTCTGCGCGTAGTGATATACCGCCTCTACGCGAAGCGGACCGCCGCTCAGGTTCTGTAATCGGCGCATTCGCACCAGCAACATGGGCTTCGGCAGGTCATCGCGAATCTCCATTTCCCATTCCACGCGGTAGCTTTGCGGGCGCGTCTGCTGTGTTGCGTAAACTCCTGTCTGCTGGTTCACCTCGGTGATAGCGGAACCATCCCGATGCACCAGCCATCCGCGCAGGTACAAGCCAGACGGAGTGCTCACCTCTTGAATGCCCTCATGGCGGTTTGGCGGAACCCACTGCATCTGTGCCAGTGCCTGCTGTACCAGCACGGTGTAGCTGCCTATCCGCTGTCCCTGCCACAGGATGATGCGTATCGGCGCACGCTCGTTGCTGAACTGCAAGTCGAACACATCCCTTCCGAGACGAAAGTCCGGGGCTAAGGGAGTATCGGGGTATTTGCGCTCTGTACCGGAGGGCAGGAACATGACCAGACCGCTCCATGCCTTACCGGGGGGTAGCCCTTTCAGGTTAACCCACACCCTCTGTCGGAACAACGGCTCGATATGGAACTGCACCGGCTTGCCGTCCTCGCCGATGCAACGCCATTCGCCGGAGAGATTACGCGCCATCGGATGTTCGGGCAGGTCTACTCCTGCCCACCCGCTGAAGGGCTGTTTGCCTGTGTTGAGCAAGTTCACCTGCCACGCCAGCGCAACGCCTGCGGGAAGGCTCCACCGCTTGCGAACGAAGGAGGGTACCGACGGGGCAGGCGGCTGCGGGCTTTTCTGCCAGTATCGGGCGGATTCGGCGTGCATGGCATACACTTTCGCCTGCAGGCTGGTGGCGGTTTGCACCAGCTCCCGGTATGGCTCTCCCCGCTCGTTTACCAGCCCGTAGTTGCTATCTTCGGGGAAGGTGCTGCTGATGCCCAGCGCAGGCTCGTCCACCCACATGAAGAAGTTGGAGCCGACCATAAACGGCAGGCGGAAGAGCGCGGACTGGAAGATGCGGAAGCACTCTGCCCGCTGTTGCTGGGTGTCTACGCGCATCCCCGCGCCGTGTTTACAGGGCAGCCCGCTGTCCAGCGCAGGAAAGCTCCACTCGGTAATCATCAGCGGGCGACGCGATTGTCGGTGGTACTCGCGCAGACGCTCCTCCCAGTCCAGCACGCGCCCTGTACGAAGGTCTATACGCGGATAGGTATTGATGCTGACCACATCACAGTATTTGCCTGCAATGTCCAGAATGGGCGGAGCCTCGCCCGCGAATCGACAACCCAGAATCAGGTGGTTCGGGTCGTATTTGCGGATGGCTTCGGCGCAGATGCGGAAGTACCGCTCGGCGGCAAGGCGGGTGAAGGCGATGCCATCCTCTTCTGCCGCTTTTGTGCGGATAGAAGGAGGCTGTTCGCTCTGTGCGATGTCTTCAAAGTCTTTTATCTGCGCTTCCCATGCCCTGTTAAATCTCTGTACGTCGCCACCGTAGCGGTCATGGAGCAGTTTCGCCAGCGCGATGCGCGCTTCGTGCCCGGGCGGACGTTTGAGCGCCTCGCTCGCCAGCCCCCATTGCCTGTATTCCTTACCGAACCATTCCAGCTCGTTATCCAGAAAGTATCCGATGAGCCAGGGGTCATCGCGGAGCGGGGCGCACCGCTGATAAGCTATCCACTCACACCACTGTTGCCATCGTGGAGAGAATACGTTGGGGAAGCCCGTCCAGTTGACCTGCTTCACAAGGTCGTCGATTGCAGCGTAGCCCTGCCCCATGCCCAGTATGTTCTCGATGTAGGGAAGTCCCTGATAGCGCAGGTATCGCGAGTGGTTTGCCGCGAGGATGCTAAAGTTCCAGCTTTTCAGCCGCTGCGCCGTCTCCGCTGCCCATGCTTCCTCCGTGCCATACTGTTTCTTCATGTTTTCATGGTAGGGAGCGTAGCCAAGCTTCTCGCACCAGTGCACAAAGTAGCTGGTATGGTCGGTACCCAGCGCAAAGAAGAGCCTGCCTTCGGGGTCGATAAACCACCATACGCCGCCCACCTGCTGCACGCGGAAGAAGCCTCTCGGTTCGGCAACCTTCTTGCCTGCACGGTGCACGCGGTAAGGCGGTATTCGCTTCGGTTCGGGCTTGGGAGGTTCTGCAGGTGTGAGGTTTCGCGTCTCCACTTGCGAGAAGGTGGCGCTGAAGGAGTTACAGGTTAAGCCGAGGTAGCCTGCGCGCACTGCCTTCGGGTTGTCCAGTAGCCATTCGGTGTGCCAGCAGAGGGTTTCGCCTTCGTACACTTCCCCCCGAATGGATTGGGCGTTCCACATCAGGCGCAAGCGGTAAGGCTTACCGTATTCCCAGTTCCAGTTCGGCAGGCTGAAACTTTCCTTCACGGTCAGGCGGGTGCTCGGCTCGTTGCCAGCCAGCCACACGCCGGCGTACATCTCGTGCAGTTCCGCAGTGTGGCGGTACTGCAAGTTTTCAGGCGCCTCCACCAGATTCAGCCGCCAGTGATGGCGGTCGTCCTGCCACAGGGTGATGCCGACGGTTTTCCAGTAGGTGGGGTTGCTCACCGCTCGATGCACCACCACGGTCGCGCTCAGCTCGCCTTCTTGCGAAAAACTATTTGTTAACAGCAGCGTGCCCAGCGGCATGTCGGCGCGTACCGCACCGTCAGGTTGTATCGTCCAGCCGAAGGGTATCGGTTGTTGCCATGGAGACTGTGCCATTAACAGGTTCCTCCCACTCGCTCACCGCTTCTTTCATTTTTCCTCTTGCAGTACAGTTCCTTCGTTGAGAATGCGGAATAAATGCGGGATAAAAGCCCTGACCTCTTCGCCACCGATATGGCTGATTTCATAGCGACCAGTGAGCCCTCGTTTCATGGGAAGGCGTGACCTTATGAAAGTTTTTTAAATAAGATACCTGCTTATTAAAGAAAACCCCTGTTTCCTTTAATAAGATACCATGCCCCACAAGCTGCGCTCAAGGCGCTCGCCAGGAGTACGCATCCTCCCGGGGCGGAAAAGCCAGCTTATCGAATGCGCGTGCAGAGGGCTTGCCCAGCAACTGCCGGTCTGCGAAATCCAGCAGAGCCTCCCAGTCCGCCAGCGAGTGCTCATGTCCGCCCTGGCGGAACCAGATACCGATACGCTCCTCCGCCCTCAAGAAGCGATACACCTCTTTCGCGGCGAGGTAAGTTACCTGCGTGCCTTCAGGGTTCGCCCACAGGTCTGCCAGCGCTTCGGTGCTGAGCAGGGCGCGCGGAGCCACCAGCGCCTTCACGATGTGCTGGTCAAACGGCAGACGCTCCACTTTCCCGATGAACTGCGCGAAGCGTGGATGGAACCAGTAAGGGAAGTTACGGAGGATGTCGGCGATGGTTTCACTGCCTTGCGCCTGATAGCGGTAGCACCCTGCGCCTCCACAGCCGGAGTTGTTCGGCGCGGTGAGGGCGATGCGCTCGTCGGTTGCTCCTGCCAGCAGAGCGGTCTTGCCCCCACGGGAGTGTCCTGTCACCACGACCCGTTTGGGATGCACGTCAGGTTGCGCAAGTAGAAAATCGATAACCCGATGATAACCCCATGCCCACGCCGCCAGTCTACCTCCCTCATAATCGGGGTACGCCTCATAGACACCCTTCCGTTCTGCGCTATCAGGGGCGATTTGGGTGCGGTCGAAGAAAGCAAGCGCGTAACCCCGTTTGAGCACTGCCTCAACGACTTCCTCCTCTGGCTCGCCCCACCCGAGGTCGCCGTCCACGATGACAGGAAGCTTTCCTCGCTGGCGGGGGCGAAAGAGCAACAGGCGCGTGCTCAGGGGAACGGGAGCTTCGATATGCAGGCGGTATTCGGTGCGAGTGGCGCGAGGGGCAGATAACTCTTTCTCATCTACCTTTTCCGCCCGCACCCCGCGCGGTTTGGGAGGCAGTTCGCCGTACTCGTAGTGCAATACCAGCGTGAGCCAGTGCTCGCGCAGAGGTTTCCACTCACGCGGCGAGGTAATGCGCTTCCCATCGGGGCGCAAGAAGGGGTCGGGAAGTTCCTTCTGGACGGGCAGACACTCTGCAGAGGGGAAAGTCTTTACCGGCTCTGTTTGCATCCTATGCTTCTCCTCCTTGAAAAAGCGAGATTCGAGGAAGGCAGGGCCCCTGTCGCCTCACATCTCCTCATAGCTTCGTTCACGATCGCGCCTGCGCGCCAGCTCACTGGCGTAGCGACGCCCCAGATGCTCTGCATTTTCCCTCGCCCATTCGCTCAGCCTCGTCTTGCCTGCCGGCGATGAGGACGTTACCAGAAGATTCGCCATCAAGCCCTCTATTTCTTCCCGTGTGATGACCACATCCTTCACCAGGTAGCCAACAAGCTTTGCCACCAGCAATCCCACGAACGGCGGCACGCTGATAATGGGGCGATTGACCCCGATAGCTTCAGCAATAGTCCGCACCAGCTCGCGGTAGGTAAAGGTCTCCGGTCCAATCGCGTCGATAACCACATTCTCTTCTATCTGACCGTACTGCACCGCCAGCTCTGCCAGGTCGTCCACATATATCGGCTGCAGTCGGTAGTTGCCATCGCCGAATACCGCAAACACCGGGAACCGTCGCAGCATCCATGCGATGTTATTGATAAGGATATCCTCCTTGCCGAATAGCACGGCAGGGCGCAGGATCGCATAAGATAGTCCTGACTCCTGCAACGCCACCTCCAGCTGCGCCTTACCGCGGAAATAGGGCAAAGGTGAATCAAGGGAAGGGTTGGTAATGCTGATATGCACCACCCGGCGCACCCCGGCACGACGCGCGGCGTCAAAAAGAGTCAACGTGTTCTGCACTGCCTGCGAATGGGTGAAATCCCGATGGTCAAAGCGCACCCAGTAGGTATTGTACAGCACCGCCGCGCCGTCCAGCGAGCGGACCAGTTCGTCGGGGCAGTCAAAGTGGTACGGATGGGCTTCTACCAGACTGCCGAAGGGGTTGTGCCGCTGGATAGAGTTGGTCAGAGTGCGTACGCGCTTGCCTGCCTCCAGCAACCGTCGGGCGATATATTTGCCCGAGTAGCCGAATGCTCCGGTGACGACGTGTAGCTCGGTTGAAGACTGCATGATGCCCGGAAGCACCTCAGCTTATAGTTTGAGAGGCAGGCATACTGTCTCCCCGGTGGCTTCGTCGGTAACGCGAATCTCAGAATCTGTCAGGAAACCCAGCTGCTCGTTCGCATTGAGCAGTTCGACTCCGAAGATTCCGCCGTCAGCAGCGATGTCTACCAAAACCTCGTCGCTCAGTTGGATGGTTTCCACCTGCTCATCGGATGTTCGAAAGCGGAGGTAGGCTATGTTGTGTTTCGGATCGTATCTGATTTCCAACGGTATCGCCTCCCTCAAAAGTACTTGACGACTACCAGAGAAAGGATCCTCACCATCTTCTCACTTGGCTCGTTCTGCACCGTTGTCCACTCCTGTTATATCCTGATCCCGATACAGCTCTGGGCAGGGGTTGCCGTGTTCATCGTACCAGCCGTAGCGCTTGCGCATCTCCAGCATCAACAGGTAACGCTCCAGAGGCAACCCCTTAAATGCCACATTGGTAGTAGCGTAAACGTATCCACCGCCCGGCATTCCGTGTCGCAGAACGTACTTGCAGTTTTCGATAATCTGCTCTTCCGTACCGGTTTGCAGAAGGCTACACTGCACTCCCCCCAACAGGCAAAGCTTATCGCCTGCCAGCGCTTTAATTCTGGCGATGTCCATATCCCTCGCCTGACTGTCGATGGAGTGCAATCCGTGAGGTTCTGCCTCTACAATCTGGTCCAGGATGGGCATGATGTTGCCGTCCGTGTGTTTGATGACGTACAGGTCCATCGCGCGATACCCTGCTACCAGCTCCTTCAGATAGGGCGTGACGAACTGCCGGAACATGCGCGGCGAGAGAAAGGGACCATCGTTAAAGGCGTAGTCGGCACACAGGGCAAAACCGTCGATGCCGTACTCCTCGCGCAGGCGTTTGCCCCGCTGGAGCGCCCATTGTACGTTACGCTTCGCGATTTCATGCATCTCATCGGGACGCTCGAAGAAGGCGGTAGCCACCTCCACCATGTCGCTGCCGGACGGGATGGCAAAAGTGGCGTCGCCATGTGCGATCAACAAGTATTTATCGCCAACGATGTCGCGGATGTGGCGAATGGTTTGCCCAAGCCCGTCATCGTCGGGGGCGTGTACAATCATGATGATGCTATAGTCCAGCCGCTCGGCGACCTCGATATACAGCTCGGCGTTCTCGCGCAACATGCGGTCACGCTCGACAGCGGTCGCGTTCTGGAACTCGTGCCAGTGATGGTACTCCTTGCCCAGCAGCTCCTGCGTCAGCTGGAACTCCAGCTCAAAGGTAGGCACTTTACTGTTGGGGCGTGGGGGCTTACGTTCCAGCGCCCAGATAGCCTGTTGTTTGGGGGTGAGAGAGTCTGTTGCCATGTCAGCAGAATCCTCCTTGCTGGCTTCACCTGTCGAATACAAGGGGAGAGCAGGTTTTTCCTGTGGGCGCGGTGGAACATGTCATATCACTTGGAGGGACGCGCTCCGTCGCGTCCGAAATCTGTGGTCACGACGGAGCATAACCATCCAAGAGGGCAATCGGTCACGATGGACCCCTGGCATGTCGAGATAAGAGGCAGGCTCTTTTACGCGGCAGTTTCTGCCAGCTTCTGCGCTTCCTGCGTGTCCACGCGGATGCCGGGTCCCATTGTGGACGAGACGGTGATGCCGCGCAGGTAGCGTCCCTTGGCGGCAGCGGGTTTCGCCTTCAGCAGTGCGCTGATTGCCGCGTTGAAGTTCTCCACCAGCTGGTCCACCTCGAACGACGCCTTGCCAATAGGCATATGCACAATGCCTGCTTTCTCCACGCGGAACGCCACACGCTTGCTCTGCTTCAGGTCGCGCACCACGCGGTCGATATCGTTGGTCACCGTGCCCGACTTGGCATTAGGCATGCGAGGACCCAGCAGGCGTCCCAGACGGCTGACCTGCGGCACCATATCCGGGGTAGCGACCAGCACGTCGAAGTCGCGCCAGCCTTGCTGAATCTGCTGGATAAGGTCTTCCGCACCCACCACATCAGCACCGGCGTTCAGCGCTTCTTCCGCTTTATCGCCCTTGGCGAACACTGCCACCTTTATCTTCTTGCCGGTCCCGTGTGGCAGGGTAGTGGTGCCACGCACCATCTGGTCGCCGTGTCGAGGGTCTACCCCCAGGTTGACGGCGATATCGATGGTCTCATCGAAGCTGGCGTTCGCGAGCGACTTCGCCAGCTCCAGCGCTTCACGCACCCCGTAGAGTCGGTTGCGGTCTATCTTTTGCTTTGCTTCCAGGTAGCGTTTGCCGTGTTGTGGCATCGTTTTTTCCTCCTGTGGTGTATTTTTCGGGTTTACCCCTCCCACAATTGGTCATGCTGAACGAAGTGAAGTATTCCTGAGATTCTTCGCTTCGCTCAGAATGACATGCCTGCTCCTGTCAGGATAGCGCATCCTCTTCTGTCATACTGAGCGTTAGCGAAGCATCTCGTTAAGGGGTGGGAGAGATTCTTCGCTTGCGCTCAGAATGACAACGAGGCGTAGTGTCATGCTGACATACCGGGTTCGTTACGATGAGACGATTTCGATTCCCATCGAGCGGGCGGTTCCCGCCACGACCTTCATTGCCGCCTCTTCATCGTTGGCGTTCAGGTCGGGCATCTTGATGCGAGCGATTTCGCGCAGTTGCTCCACCGTGATTTTGCCCACCTTCTGCCGGTTCGGCGCGGGGGAGCCTTTCTCAATGCCCGCTGCTTTGCGCAGCAGCTCAGAGGCAGGCGGCGTTTTGGTTACAAACGTGAACGACCGGTCCTCGTAGATGGTGATTTCTACCGGTACGATAGACCCCACCTGCGAGGCGGTACGCTCGTTATACTGCTTGATGAACTCCATCATGTTGATGCCGTAAGGTCCCAACGAGGAACCTACGGGTGGAGCAGGAGTCGCTTTTCCTGCCGGTATTTGCAGCTTCACTACAGCCAGAATCTTTTTCGCCAACGTAAACCCTCCGTCTTCGCGCGTCCTACGCGATTTTCTCTATCTGTTCGAAGTCGAACTCCACCGGCGTATCCCGCCCGAAGAGCGAAATCAAGACGCGCACGTTTCCTTTATCCGGTAGCACCTCCTGGATGGTGCCGTGAAAGTCGGTAAACGGACCGGACACCACACGCACCTGCTCGCCCGGCTGCCACGCCACGCGCGGTTTCTTCTGGGTGCCCTCTACCGTTTCGAGGATGGCTTCTACCTCTTTTTCCTGCAGGGGCACCGGCTTGTCGCCAGAGGTGACGAACCCGGTCACGCCAGCGGTGCTCTTCACCAGATACCAGGTCTGTTCGTCCAGTATCATTTCAATCAGAATGTAACCCGGGAAGATTTTCCGGCTGACGGTGACCTTTTTGCCCTGGCGGGTGCGCATCTCCTGTTCGGTGGGCACGAGAATACGAAAGATGCGGTCGCGCAAGCCCATCGCTTCCGCGCGTCGCTCGATGGCGGTCTTGACCTTATTTTCGTGACCGGCGTAGGTATGTACCGCATACCACTGTTTTTGCATCGCCCACCCTCAGAACAGCCTTAACGCTCGTGTGACCCACGACAGCAAGGCATCCAGCGCTCCGATATATACGCTCATCACCGCGATAAAGCCCAGCACAATCATGGTGGAGCGGATAATCTGGTCGCGTGTTGGCCACTCGCAACGTTTCAGTTCTATCCACACATCATTGAGAAAGCGACGGATGCGCTCGAAACTGGGTGTTCGGCGAATCGGGGGCCTACCAGCTCCTGAGGTGGCAGGCTTTACCCGCTCCGTCTCTTTCGTTTTCGTTTTTACCATGCCCATGACGGTTGTCTCTCTTGACTTACTGGATTGACATACAAATGGCAGGGGTGGAGGGACTCGAACCCCCGACCGCCGGTTTTGGAGACCGGTGCTCTACCATGCTGAGCTACACCCCTGCACGGACAAACCGCTTACTTGACCTCGCGGTGCACCATGTGTTGACGACAGCGTGGACAGTACTTGCGCAACTCCAGCCTGTCCGGGTCGTTAATCCGGTTCTTGGTGGTGGTATAGTTGCGCGAGCGACACTCGGTGCAAGCCAGCGTAATGATTATCCGGTTTTCCTTGTTCTTGCTTGCCATCGCTGTTTCCTGCTCTTACTCGATAATCTTGGTGACCACACCTGCGCCTACCGTGTGACCACCTTCACGCACCGCAAAGCGCAAGCCCTCCTCCATCGCTATCGGCGCGATTAACTCTACCTCTATCCGCACGTTGTCCCCAGGCATCACCATCTCCACGCCCTCCGGCAACTTCATTGTGCCCGT
>ERZ511473.820-NODE-820-length-38620-cov-3.412059_pt1 | contig 38620 bp, 31 predicted proteins | sample MGYA00374947_ERZ511473 | MGnify/ENA primary metagenome ERZ511473 (study PRJEB26303, sample SAMN06343854) | sediment metagenome | isolation source: hot spring sediment | place: Canada: British Columbia | collected 2012-09-26 ... | reverse complement strand
CCGCCGGTAGGCCTCGTCGCTCGTCTCGAATGTGACAACCTCTCCCGGCTCGATCTCCAGGACCGGCGGCAGGCTGGGGTCGAACGCAAAGGCACGGTGCTCGGCAGAGACGACGCGCGACGCGGTCATCGGACGCTCCTCGCTCAACTGGCTGACAACAGCATCGATCTCGTACTCTCCAGAGGGTAGTACACTCTCATGCGTGCAAGGGTACGGGAGGCACGCGCACGGCGATGACGACGCAACCGCAGACCTACGTCATCGGCACTGCCGGCCACGTCGACCACGGCAAATCGACCTTGGTCAAGGCGCTCACCGGCATCGATCCCGACCGGCTCCGCGAGGAGAAGGAGCGGGAGATGACGATCGACCTCGGCTTCGCCTGGCTCTCGCTGCCGAGCGGGCGCCGGGTGAGCATCATCGACGTGCCGGGGCACGAGCGGTTCATCAAGAATATGCTGGCCGGCGTCGGCGGCTTCGACGCGGCGCTGCTGGTCATCGCCGCCGACGAGGGGCCGATGCCCCAGACCGCCGAGCACCTGGCGATCATCGACCTGCTCCAGATCCGCCACGGGCTGGTCGCGTTGACCAAAGTCGACCTGGTGGACGAGGAGTGGCGTGAGCTGGTCACGGTGGAGGTGCTGGAACGGCTCCGCGGCTCCGTGCTCGAAGGCGCTGAGATCGTCCCGGTTTCGGCGGTCACCGGCGAAGGGTTGCCAGAGTTGATCGCCGCGCTCGACCGGCTGCTGGAGCGGGTGCCGCCGCACCTGGAAGCCGGCCGCCCGCGCCTGGCCGTGGATCGAATCTTCACCATGCCCGGTTTCGGCACGATCGTGACCGGCACGCTGCGTGGGGGGCCGCTCGAAGTGGGCCAGGAGGTCGAGCTGCTGCCGACCGGCAAGCGCGGGCGCGTGCGGGGATTGCAGAGCCACCGGGTCAAGGTCGAGCGCGCGCAGCCGGGCTCGCGCACGGCGGTGAACCTGAGCGGGATCGCCGTCGAGGAGATCGAGCGGGGCCACGTGCTGACCACGCCCGGGTGGCTGCGCCCGACCACGCTGCTCGACGCGCGCCTGCGGCTGATCTCCGAGGCACCCGAGCCGCTGGAGCAGAACGACGAGGTGGACTTCTTCATCGGCGCGGCGGAGACGCTCGCCCGTGTGACGCTGCTCGACGCCGAGCGGATCGAGCCGGGCGGCGAGGGCTGGGTGCAGTTCCGCTTCGCGGAGCCGGTGGTCGCGGTGCGGGGCGACCGCTTCATCATCCGCCGGCCATCGCCAGGATCGACCATCGGCGGGGGCGTGGTCGTCGACGCCCACCCGCGCCGGCACCGTCGCTTCCGCCCGGAGGTCATCCGGGCACTCGAGGTCCTCGCCAGCGGCACGCCGCAGGAGCTCGTCCTGCAGGCGCTGGATCGGCAGCCGCGGGAGCTGCGCGAGGTGATCCAGCAAACCGGCTTGCCCGAGACGGAAGTCCGGGCGACCATCGAGGAACTGGTCGGGCACGAGGAAATTACCCCGCTGGGCACGGAGAGCGGGCTCACGCAGACCACCCTGCTCATCCGCAGCGATGCCCTCCGGGCCCTCAGCGCCTCGCTCGCGGGGCTGCTGAGCGCCTACCACGAGCGCCACCCGCTGCGCCGGGGCATGCCACGCGAGGAGGCCCGCAGCCGGCTCGGGTTCGCCCCGCGCGCCTTCGACGAGGTTGTGGCCGCCCTGGCGCGCCGGGGCGAGATCGTCGAGGAGGCGGACACGGTCCGGCTGCCGCGCCATCAGATCCGCTTCACGCCCGAGCAGCAGTCCCGCATCGACCGCTATCTCGCCGCGCTGCGCGCGCAGCCCTACAGCCCTCCCGCGCCGGCCGAGTTCGAGCTGGAACCGGAGCTGGTGGCGGCGCTGGTCGAGACCGGCGCGATCGTGCGGGTGGACGAGGGCATCGTCTTCGCCCGCGAGACCTTCGAGGAGATCCAGCGCACGGTGCTGGAGCTGATCGACCGGCAGGGCAGCCTGACGCTGGCGCAGTTCCGCGACCACTTCGGCACCAGCCGCAAGTACGCGCAGGCGGTGCTCGAGTACCTCGACCAGCGGCGGGTGACCCGCCGGGTCGGCGATACCCGGGTGCGCTACGGCCATGGCTGAGCTAGCGCGCCCGGTCTTCCTCGCCCCGCACTACGACGACGTCGCCCTCTCCTGCGGCGGTACCGTGGCGGCGCTGGCCGAGCAGGGCCTGCGCCCGGTGATCGTCACCTGCTTCGGCGGCGAGCCGGACGGCCCGCTTAGCCCCTTCGCCGCGTTCCAGCACCGCTGGCGTGGCCTGAGCGACGAGGAGGCCCTGGCGATCCGCCGGGCCGAAGAGCGGGCCGCGGCCGATGTCCTGGGCGCCGAGCCGCTCTGGCTCGGCCTCCCGGACGCGATCTACCGCGGTGCCCGCTACCTCTCCGACGAGCAGCTCTTCGGCAGCCTGCACCCCGACGACACCGAGCTGCTACCCCGCTTGCGGACGGCGCTCCGCGAGGCGCTCGCTGGGGTCGGCATCACGCCGGCCTGGTTCGCGGTGCCGCTCGGCGCCGGCAACCACGTGGATCACCAGCTCGTGCGCGCGCTCGGCCACGCGCTGCGCCGCGAAGGCTGGACGGTCTGGGCCTACGAAGACTTCCCGTACAGCGCGCTCGAGGGCGGGAGCCGCGAGCTGGCCCGCCTGGCGAGCGAGCACGCGGCGGCCGAACCTTGGGTGCAGCCGCTGACCGATAACCAGCTCGAGCGCCGGATCGCCGCAGTCCGGTGCTACGTCTCGCAGCTCGCCGTGATCTTCCGCCACCTCGGCGATCCGGCCGAGGCGATCCGCCAGGCGGCGGTGGAGGCCGGCGGGGGCCAGCCAGCCGAGCGCCTCTGGCTGCTGCGCGGATAGGCTAGGGCCCCGAGGCAAGCGCATAGGTCTCGTACAGCGCAGGACTCCGCGGCACCGGCTGGTTCCCGGGTTCAGGTTCAGCTAGGAGTGCCCGTCGCCCTCCAGCCCGGCGCCGGCGCGCGCCGGGCGAACCCTCGCCGGCTCTGGCAGGAAGCGCCGGAAGGCGAGCCAGTAGATGACCGCGGCTGCCACTGTGATCGAGCTCCCCAGCAGGAACAGCGGCTCGTAGCCGGCGCGGACGATGAGCTGGCCGCCGGCCCACCCGCCCAGCGCCAGCGTCGCGTTCCAGCCTAAGAAGGTCAGGCTGTTCGCGGTTGCCCTGACCTCCGGCGGGATGATCCGCATCGAGAAGTCGGTATGCAGCGGATCCGAGAGGTAGACAAAGAACGTGCGCAGGGCGAAGGCGGCCGCGGCAGCCGGTAGGAAAGGGAGAAATCCCATCAGCAAGAGGAACGGCGCCGAGACCAGGCGGGCTGCGGCCACGCCACCGACCAGCCCCAGCCGCAGCCCGAGCCAGGGCGCCGCCAGCGAGCCCAGCACCTGCACCACAATCCCGAGCGAGCGGATCAGCCCCACCGTCCCGGAGCCCGCCCCGAACTCCCGCATGAAGTACACGTTGACGAACGGCACGACCAGCCCGCCGCCCAGCGCCAGCACCAGGCCGGTCAGGACGAGCCGTCGTACCGCGCCGCTGCGCAGGCAGACCGTGAGCGTGGCCCGGCTCCCCAGCGGCGGCGGCGCATCGGCCGGGTCACGCAGCCGCAGCAGCGGAACCAGGCAGCCGGCCGAGACGACCCCGGCGGCCAGGAGCGTCAGCCGGTAGGCGGTGGTCAGCGGCATGCCGGGCCACAGGGCCTGGAGCAGCTTCGGGAAGCCGCCGGCATAGAGACTGCCGGCGATGCTGACGGCGACGAGGAGCGCCGCGGCCACGCTGAAGAGGTGCGTTCGCTCCTCCTCCGTGCTGTTCGCCGCCAGAAAGGGCGCCTGAGCCACGTAGAGGAGGGTGACGCCGGCTGCCGCGATCAGCCCGCCGGCCAGGAGCAGCCAGTCGATCGTGACCGTGCACTCGACCAGGATGCCCAGCGCGGTGACCAGCGTGCCCAGCAGCAGCCCGCGCCGCGCGCCCAGGCGATCGCACAGCAGCCCGGCCGGCAACGCCGCGACCGCTCCCCCAACCGTGCCCACGCCGACCAGCAGGCCGAGAAAGTCCTCGGAATACCCGATCTCGACGATGTAGAGCGTGAACAGGGTCGTGAAGGCGCCGTAGCCGACGCCGAGCAGCCCGAGCGCCAGCAGGAGCAGCCGCGCGTTGCGGCTGAAGGCTCGGACGCGTCGCAGGTGCTCTCGGAGCTCAGCGAGGGCTGTCTGCATCGGATGCTCCCGACTTCAGGCATCCCGGGAAGCAGCAGACGACGCAGCGCGCGGCCGGGCCAGGGCTCGGCTCTCGATCCACTGCTTATAGTGCTGGCCGATGTTGCCCATCTCGACCTGCCAGCCCGGCGGGTTGTCCGGCGTAAAGGTCAGGCAGCGGCGCTCGAAGCACTGGAGCAGGACATCACGCTCCTGCCCGCCGACCGGCACCGTGACCCAGTACGCCTCGGTGATCGGCAGGCCGACGAGCGCGAGCGCCGGGTCGAACAGCGACTCCTCCCGCAGCGACCCGTTCACCAGCACTGGCCCGCGGGCCTCCAGGAAGGCGGCGAAGACCGAGGCGACGCCGTGCCCGGTCTCCGGGAACGGCTCTCCAGACGTCACCTGATAGCGCTCTAGCGACGGGTCGACCCGCACCAGGCCATCCGGGCCGAGCCGCAGCGCGACTCGCGACCCGGCCGGCAGCGGTGGCGCGGAGAGCAGTGGCCGCAGGTCGGCATACGTCGGGCCGGGCGAATCGGGGTCTCCCGCGGCGGGCAGATCGGCCGGCCTCAGGGTCGAGAACTCCCCCGGGCCTACCTGCCGCCGGCCGGTGATCAGCTCCCAGGCCAGCCGGCCGCCGGTCACGTACCACCGGGCGTCCACGACGGCCAGCGGATCGGTGATCTCCATGCGCCCCTTCTCGAAGTACTGCACCCGACGCCAGCCGTCCGGCGTGCCGGCGTAGGGCTCGTGCACGACTGGACCGAGCGGCTCGCCCCAGAGCCAAGTCCGCTGGACCAGCCCGGCCTGCACCGGCCCGTCGACCCGCTCCCGCCACCAGGCGAACACCCGGCCCGCCGCCTCGTCGCTCGCCGGGGGATCCAGCAACGCCCAGCCGTAGTCGAGCAGCCTGGCCGCGTCGTCGTACCAGTGCTCGAACGTCGAGCCGATCAGCACCACGACTAACCGGTGACCGGCACGCTCGGCCACCTCGATCAGGCAGAGCCCGGCGTCGTCCGTCCAGCCGGTCTTGCCGCCGATGACCCCCGGGTAGCGCTTCGGGAGCTGATTGCCGTGCTCGTAGGTGAAGCCCTCGGCCTCGTAGCGATCGGCGCCGAACATGGCCACGAAGGTCGGGTTAGCCAGCGCCGCCCGCGTCAGCACCGCGAGGTCGTAGACCGTCGTGTAGTGACCGGGCTCATCCAGCCCGTGCGGGTTCACGAAGTGGGTGTCGGCCAGCTCCAGCTCGCGCGCCTTGTCGTTCATCCAGCCGACGAAGCGGGCGCGCGCCAGCGGGTCGTCGCCCCCCGGGCTGCCGCCCACCGCCCGGGCGATCGCCATCGCCGCGTCGTTGCCGCTGCGGAGCAGCAGGCCGTAGAGCAGCGTGCGCAGCGTCACCTGCTGGCCGGCCCGAAGATTCGCCGCCGCCTCACCGATCAGGTCGGACTGGACGATGCGCACCGTCTGGTCGAGATCGCCGCGCTCGAGGGCGACGAGCGCGGTCATGACCTTGGTCAGGCTGGCCATCGCGGTGCGGTCGTGCTGGCGGACACTGTCGAGGACCTGGCCGGCATCGGCATCCATCACGATCCAGTGCGTGGCGGCCACGACCGGGTGAGGGATCGACGGGGCGGCGAGCGCCTGGCCCGGAATCACCGCCAGCAGCGCCACCAGCACCGCCAGCACGCACGCCCACCGACCCACGCCGCAGCTCCTGCCCCCTTGCCTGGCCAGCACCGTGATCATGGCAGACGGGGCCGGCCGGTGGCAAGTGGGAGGGCGGGTTCCGCGCGTCGCCGCCCCTGGCCAGTTACATGCCTGGAAGCGCATCCCTCAGGGCAACCCGAGGCAGGTCTGTGTCGAAGACCGCACATCGAGCCGCCCGCAATCTCGCTTCTCTCGCTATGAGGGTTTGCACGAGCCCGGCTAGGCGTCCCAGGGCTACTTACCGCGCTGCCTGCCCAGCCAGCCACTCAGCCGCCACCTCGAGCGCGCGCTGCACATCGTCGTCGACGAACCCATCGACGACGACCACATGTACCAGCGATCCCTGCTGGAGCACGAGCGTTCGGACGACGTCGCCTTCGCTCCCTAGCTGGGTACAGAGGTGTGCCCCCGCGGCCTTGGTCTCGCCTGGGGCCGCAGGGCGACAGCCCTCGAACTGGCCCATCAGATTGATCACCCGCGCAGCCTCCGTATCGCTGGCGTAGCGCGCGAGCTGGTGAACCACCAGCAGGCCTGGCCGGTCAGGCCCCCCTGCCACGCCGATCTCGCGGCTATAGCCGGCCACGAAGCGCGGCGCGCCCGGGTCGCGCTCCAGGAGCAGGCTCTGGCCTGGCAGCACGTTCAGGAGATGACCAGGATCATCCGGGTCGGTCAGCCCCTCGTGAGCGACCTGGGCCGTCGGCCAGAGCGACGGCGGAACCGCGAGCGATGCGAGATCGGGCGCCGGGCGGCGGCCGGTCACGCCCGCCGCGAGCGCCGCGCCGGCAACCAGGGCCAGGGCCAGCCCAGCCAATGCCGGGTTGATCTTCAGTCTTCTCATTTCGTCTCCCTTCCAGCCAACTCAGTCTAGCCACAGCGTGGCTTGATAGTTCCCGGGATCTGATTGCTCTCCGAACGGATTGCCGTACCACACAGGCACACGAGCTACCGCAGCAGCCCGCGCCGCATCGCCTGCACCGCCAGCGTGAATTCGCTCGCCGCCCCCAGCTCCCGCTTCAGACGCGCCACTACCCCTTCCACTGACCGCACGTGCACACCCAGCAGCCCGGCGATCTCCCGCTGCGTCAGCCCCTCGCCCAGGTGCCGCAGCACCGCCCGCTCCCTTTCGCTGAGCTCGCGTACCGGCTCCGGCTGCAGCCGCTGCCGCTGTGCCATCACGTACGCGGCGGCCACCGGATCCGAGATGACGACCACCCCACCCACGAGGGCAGCGTGCAGGACGATTTCCAGCCGCCGGCCGCGCAGGTACCGCCAGAGCAGGTAGCCGGAGATGCCCACGTCGTCGAGCGCCAGCAGCTCGGCCGGGTCGTAGTCGTCGGCGAGCAGCACGAAGGTGGTCTGCGGCAGCGCGGGCCGCAGGCGGCGCAGCAGCGGGATGATCGACGCGCCCTCGACCTCCCGGGCGGCGAGAATGGCATCCGGACAGATCTCCAGCACGTGCTCGGCCGCGGCGCACTGGCTGGCGGCTGAGCCGGCGACACGGATGCCCGGCAGCGCTGCGAGCGCGCGGCGCACAGCCAGCCAGCCAGGCTCCTCCCCTTCGATGATGAAAACGTGCCGGTCGGCCATCGCCGGCTCGCTCTCACCCCACGTGCATGACCGTTTCCTCGGTAGGATAACGCAATACAGTCGAACCGGCAAGGACTGATCCGACGGCCGGTCATCGGCAACAGTGCGGCCTCTTGTGAGGAACCGTCTTCAGTCACAAAACGGTAGGGCGACCGGTCGGTCGCCCTATCTATCCACCGGAATACGCACAGGAAAAGGGATAGCGCAGGAGTGATCCCGCTCATCGCCCTGGAAGCCGTGTGCAGGCAGTAGGGACTGCCTTTCGCAGAGGAATGCCTGGTCTGGTCAGCGCCAGGGCCGGGACGCCGGGATCTCTAGGTTGCCCCACTATGTGGGGGAACACGGGAAGCCCGGGCTGATCGGCACGGTTGAGAGACCTTGCCCTAACCCGCACGGGCGTGCGAGCGCGACCTCGCTGTTCTCGCCGCTAGGTCTCGCTCCTGAGCGGCAGGCACCGTCCCTAGGCGTTGCGGGCGGCCCGGCCGCCGCGACGGCGGTCGGGCGTGGCCGCTTCCTCTGCGAGCTGGTCGATCTCGGCGAAGAGGTTGGCCATCTCGATCGCAGCCATCGCCGCCTCGAAGCCCTTGTTCCCCATCTTGGTCCCGGCCCGCTCCACCGCCTGCTCGATCGTGTCGGTGGTCAGCACGCCGAAGATCACCGGGACGCCGGTCTCCAGCCCCACGTTGGCGATCCCCTTCGAGACCTCGGCCGCCACGTAGTCGAAATGTGGGGTGGCACCGCGGATGACCGCGCCCAGGCAGATCACCGCGTCGTACCGCCCCGTCTTCGCCAGCCGCTTGGCCGTGATCGGGATCTCGAAGGAGCCCGGCACCCAGACCACGTCGATGGCGTCGGTGTCGACCTCGTGGCGCAGCAGGGCATCCAGCGCGCCGTCGAGCAGCTTGCTGGTGATGAACTCGTTGAAGCGGCTCGCGACGATGCCGAAGCGTCGCCCGCGCCCGGTCAGCAGCCCCTCGATCGTCTGCAACCCGCGACCATTCTGCCCGATCGTCTCCATGGCGACCTTCCTCTCCCGCTAGTCACGTTCGCTCGGAATCGCACGAGACAGCTCCGCCGGGAGTGCCCCGTTGAGCTGCAAGAGGTGCCCCAGCTTGTCGCGCTTCGTCTCCAGGTAGCGGCGGTTGTGCACGTTGGGCGGGATCTCCAGCGGGATCCGCTCGACGATCTCGAAGCCGCAGTCGCTCAACGCCTCCACCTTGCGCGGGTTGTTCGTCAGCAGCCGCAGCCGCTGGATCCCCAGGTCGCGCAGGATCAGCGCCGCCTCGCGGTAGTTGCGCAGGTCGGCCGGGAAGCCGAGCTCCAGGTTGGCCTCGACCGTGTCCAGCCCCTGATCCTGGAGGTGGTAGGCGCGCAGCTTGTTCAGGAGCCCGATGCCGCGGCCCTCCTGTCGCAGGTAGATCAGCACGCCCCGGCCGGCCTCGCCAATCAGCCGCAGCGCCGCCTCGAGCTGCTCGCCGCAGTCGCAGCGCTGCGAGCCGAAGACGTCGCCGGTCAGGCACTCGGAGTGGACGCGCACCAGCACCGGCTCCTCACCGGAGACGTCGCCACGGATCAGGGCAAGATCGATCTCCTCGCCACCGAAGCGGCGGTATGCCACGATACGGAAGTCACCGTACTCGGTCGGCAGCAGCGTCTCGGCGACGCGCAGCGACGGTCGCTCGCGAGCGAGACGGTAGGCGATCAGGTCGGCCACATGGATCAGCGTGATCCCGTGGCGCTCGGCGAAGCGCTCAAGCTCTGGCAGGCGGGCCATGGTGCCGTCCTCGGCCATGATCTCGCAGACGACGGCGACCGGGTGCAAACCAGCTAGCCGGGCCAGGTCGACCGACGCCTCGGTCTGGCCGTCGCGCTCCAGGACGCCGCCGGGGCGGGCACGCAGCGGGAAGACGTGCCCGGGCGTCACGAAGTCAGCGGACGTGGACGCGGGATCCGCCAGCTTCCGGATAGTCACGGCACGGTCGAAGGCCGAGATGCCCGTCGTCACCCCCTCGCGAGCCTCGACCGAGATGGTGAAGGCTGTCCCGAAGCGACTCCCGTTCGCCTGCGGTGGTACCATGAGCGGCAGCCCTAGCCGGTCGGCCCACTCCGGCGCCATCGGCACGCAGATGAGCCCACGGGCCTCGCGTGCCATGAAGTTGATCGCCTGCGGCGTGGCGTGCTGCGCCGCGATGCTCAGGTCCCCCTCGTTCTCCCGATCCCGGTCGTCCACGATAATCACGAACTTCCCCTCCCGGAAGTCCGCGATCGCCCGCTCGACTCTCTCCCAGCGCATCATCGTCAGCTCCCTGTACCAGCACTCCGGTCGCCCGGATCCTCACGCATAGCCGGCCTGGCGCAGCAGCTCCATTGTCAGGCCGGCCCGCGGGGCCTGGCCGAGCAGCCGCTCGACGTACTTGGCGATGACGTCGACTTCCAGGTTCACCAGCGCCCCTACCCCCTTGCGCGGCAAGGTGATGTGCTGCTGCGTGTGATAGACGAGCGAGACGCTGAAGCTGTCGTCGTGGACCGCCATCACCGTCAGGCTGGCTCCGTCCACCGCGATGAAGCCGCGCTCGACCACGTAGCGCATCACCTCGAACGGAGCGGCGATCCGGGCGACCAGCGCTTCGCCTTCGCCCCGCAGCGCGACGATTCGCCCGACGCCGTCGACGTGCCCCTGCACGTAGTGCCCCCCGAGCCGGCCACCGGCCGGCACCGAGCGCTCCAGGTTCACCAAGTCGCCCGGCCGCAGCCGGCCAAGGGTGCTCAGCCGCAGGGTGACCGGCTGGAGTCCAGCCACGAACGTGCCCTCGCTCAGCCGGGTTACCGTCAGGCAGACGCCGTCCACGCTCATGCTGTCGCCGACTCTCGTCCCCTCCAGCACCGTGCGGCAGGCGATCGTCAGCTCAGTCCCGCCACCGCGCGCCTCCAGCGCGCGCACCGTCCCGATCTCTTCGACGATCCCGCTGAACATCACGCCACCTCCGAGACCGGTGGAACGGTCAGCCGGCCGGCGACCATCACGTCCGGCCCCAGCCGGCACAGCTCGACGCCCTGCAGCCGCCAGGCCTGCTCGATCGTCGCCACTCCGCGGCCACCGATCGGGCCGGGAGCTTCACAGCCGCCGACGAGCACCGGGGCGATGAAGGCGACGACCTGATCGACCAGACCGAGGTCGAAGAGGCGGCCCAGCAGCCGGCCACCGCCCTCGACCAGGACACGGTTGACCCCTCGCTCGCCGAGCGCGCGCAGCAGCGCGACCAGGTCGACGCCACCCTCGCTGCCAGGCAAGATCAGGACCTCGGCGCCGGCCGCCTCCAGCGCGGCCAGCCGTTCGGCCGGCGCGCTGGCCGTGCAGGCGATCAGGGTACGTCCCGGCGTGTCCGGGCGGAGCATGGCTGCCGTCGCCGGCGTGCGCGCGCGACTGTCCACCACCACGCGCAACGGGTGGTGCGGGCCGCCCTCGCCGGCCTCTTCCGGCGGCAAGCGCACCGTGAGCAGCGGGTCGTCTGCCAGCACCGTGCCCACCCCGACCAAGACCGCGTCGTGCCGATCGCGCAGCCGATGCGCCTCGCGGCGCGCCAGCTCGCCGGTGATCCAGCGCGAGTGCCCGGTCCGGGTCGCGATGCGCCCATCGAGCGTCATCGCGTACTTGGCCGTGACTTCCGGCAGGCCGGTGCTGAGCCGCTTGAGGTAGCCAGCGTTGACCAGAGCGGCTGCGCCAGCTTCCAGGCCTACCTCGACTTCGATGCCGGCGTCGCGAAGCCGGGCTAGGCCCCGCCCACAGACTTCCGGATACGGGTCGAGCAGGGCGACGACGACCCGCCGAACCCCGGCGGCAACGAGGGCCTCGACGCACGGCGGCGTGCGGCCATAGTGAGCGCAGGGTTCGAGCGTGACGTAGAGCGTCGCGCCGCGAGCGCGTTCCCCGGCCTGCTGGAGTGCGACGATCTCCGCGTGGGATCCCCCTGGCGGCCTAGTCGCACCTTCCCCGACGACCTCGCCCTCGCGCACCAGCACGGCACCTACCGCCGGGTTCGGCGCGACCCGTCCCTGCGCACGCCAGGCCAGCGCGAGCGCCCGGCGCATCCACCGGCGATCCTCGTCCGACCAGGCGCCCGACGTTACCATGCTGCACCCCGCCCATGACAAATGACCCGAAGGCAAAGCCCTCGGGTCACATCGATCGAGGTTAGGCTGTGCCCAGCCGATGGCCAGGTGCAACCACCTTCTCCCATCCGGACTATACCGTCGGCCCCGGAGTTTCACCGGATCCTGCGGCCGTAGCCGCTCGCGGGCTATACCGCCGGTCGGGAATTGGCGCCGCTGCGCCTCACCCTGCCCCGAAGGTTTTGCACTGTCCAGTGTACCGAACCGAGCAGTCCACCGTCAATGCCCAAGACTCCTGGCATTCCCACTGTGCGGGGCCCGGCAGGCAGACATAGGTACAGCGATCCAGCAAAGACGGTGCTATATCTCGATCAGGAGCTTGCGGAGACCAGCGCGCCGGAGCGCAGCACGCAGCGCACCCGTCGGAGCTGGCCCAGCTCTTCGAGCGGGTTGCCGTCGACGACGAGGAGGTCGGCTCGCTTGCCTGGCTCCAGGGTGCCCAATGTCGCGCCCAGCCCGAGCACGTCGGCCGCGACGCGGGTCGCGGAGGCGAGCGCCTGATCTGGGGCCATGCCGTACTCGCACATCAGCTCGAGCTCCGCGACCAGCGACGGGTGGGGCGTATCCGGTGAACCGGCATCGGTACCAGCGACAATCGGGATGCCCGCGTCGAGCGCCATCCGAAAGCTCTGCTGGTGCGCGTCGGCAGCCTGCCGCGCCTTGTGGACAGCGTATGCCGGGATCGTGCCAGAGCGGTTCTCGGCGATCGTCCGGTAGATCAGGAGCGTCGGACACAGCGCCGTCCCGCGAGCCGCCATCTCGGCCACGAGCTCCTCGGTGAGATAGATGCCGTGCTCGATCGTATCGACGCCCGCGCGTACCGCGTTGCCGATCCCATCAGCCCCGATCGCGTGTGCCGCGACCCGAAGGCCGAAGCGGTGCGCCTCCCGGGCCGCGACCGCCAGCTCCTCCTCCGTCAGCTCGGACTGCCCGACTTCTTCCCCCTCCGGTCTGCCGTAGACTCCACCCGTCGCTGCGACTTTGATCACGCGAGCACCCAGGCTGATCTGACGACGTACCGCGTGGAGCACCGCCTGAGGGCCGTCGGACGCGATTCCCCAGAACGGGTCGTGCCCGCCGGTCATGATGATCGTCTGGCCGCAGGCGACGACCCGAGGGCCGCAGACATAGCCCCGCTCGATCGCCCGGGCAACGGAGAGCGGGATGTCCCAGTTGCCTCCCAGATCCCGCACCGTGGTGATCCCAGCCTCCAGCTCAGCGCGCGCGTTCTCCACGGCGCGGATCACGGTGAGCTGCTCGCCCTCCGACGCGACCACGTTCGCCGGGTCGGAGCCACCGCTCCAGACGAGGTGGACGTGCATGTCGATGAGGCCGGGCATCAGAAAGGCTCCAGACAGGTCGATGACCTGGTGATCGCGGGGCGAGAAGCGGTCGGCAGGCCGCACGTCGACGATGCGATCCCCTTCGACGAGCACTACGAGACCGGATCGCGGTTCCGGGTGGACGCCGTCCCAGACCACGGCTCCGTGCAGAACCAAGGCCATACTGCCAGACTCCCCTCGGGCAAGCTCCTCGCGGCGACGGTCTCACCGCTCACACACGCAGCGCAGGATCACAGCGACCCAATTCATGCGCTGTAGCACGCCCGGCCCGTCTGCCGGGAACCAGCGCGCGGCGTTCCGGTTTAGACCGGCACGATCTGGTCTTCCAATCGCTTGGAGCGTCGAGTGATGACCTCCGGCCGATCCTTGCCGACGATGACGGTATCGTCGTGGCGGAACCCGCCGACGCCGTAGATGTAGATGCCCGGCTCGCACGAGAACACCTCGTTTTCACGGAAGGGACGATAATTGAACGGCATGTCCTCGGGGAACTCGTGCCCCTTGATCCCCATCCCGTGACCGGTGCGGTGCCGGATGTACTCGCCGAAACCAGCTTCTTCGATCACTCGCTGCGCTGCAGCGTCCGCGTTCGCGACCGTGTTCCCGGCGACCATCTGGGCTGCGGCCGCCTCGCACGCTGCCGTCGCCGTCTCGAAGGCTCGTCGACGGAGGTCATCCTTCGGGGCACCGAGAAACAGCGTGCGCTCGTTCTCCACCACCAGCCCAGCCAGCCGTCCGATGATGATGTTGACCACCACGTCTCCAGCGGAGAACCGAGCGCCGCAGTCAGCGCCGGTGCCATGCGGGGCCGCGGACGCCGGGCCGCTCAGCGAGAAGACGCGCACCTCCCAGCGCGCCTCCGGGTAGCGCCGCGCTCCCTCCTCCGCCAGCAGCGCCGCGATCTTGAGGTCGAACGCGGCGACGAGCTCGCCGGGCTTGACCAGCTCCATATACCGATCCTGTCCCCAGTCGGTCAGCTCGGCGCAGCGGCGCATGATCTCCAGCTCTTCGGGATACTTGTCTTCGCGCATGCGAACCAGTCGTGCCGTGACATCGACGAACTGCGCCTCGGGCATGACGGCCTTGAGGGCAGCCGGGCCGGTTCCTTCGACGCCGAACCTTTCGCCTCGGATCCCCCGGCTCCTGAGCTTCTCAGCCAGGAGATGCGCCCACCGGTCGCGCGTGTACGTCCGCGGGAACGAGCGCGGGTGCTCCAGGTAGATCGCATAGTCACGGACGAACAGCGAACCTCGCTCCTCGGCCATCATCAAGTGATGGGTCGACAACTCGTTCATCACCATGAATGGCTCAGCAGCTCGTGGGATCACCAGAGCCACCGGCCTCTCCCACGGCTCGACATCGAGGTGAAAGCCCGAAAGCATATAGAAGTTGTTCGGCTCCGAGACAATGACCGCCTCGAGGCCGTTCTCCTCCATGAACTCGCGGAGCTGGCGGTGACGGTCCGCAAACACGTGTTCGGGAACGAAGACCATCGGAGAGTCACTCCTTTCCAGCTATCACGGCCCAGCACGTCGCACCCGAGACCAGCTTGAGCACGGCCTGCGACTACGCCTCGAACACGGTTCGGAGCGCGTCGAGCGAGAGCGACGGCAGCATGCTGTCCGCAGCCGACTCGCCTCGCCGCTCCGCCGTCGCGACGGCATCGAGAGGACGTGCGACCCGACCCCCTCGTCGTCTCTGGTGTCGCATTCTCGCACACCCTGGGGCGAGCTGAAGCCCGCGTGCCCCGGCTCGACGAGCGGCCGTCCGTACCGAGCACGCTGGATAGAGAGCGTGCTTGGCGTTTCTACGATCCGCTCGAGTGAGACTCGCCGGCGGCGATCAAGAAGAGGCGCGGGGCGCCGTGATCCGCTACGGTCACGGCACCCCGCACCCCATCGGAGGAAGTCCCATGGTGGCGAACAAAACCCAGGCGCCCGGCACGGCGTGTCGGCAGCCACCGGTTACCGGCACGCCAGCGAGCCACCGGTTACGGCTCGATGCGCACCACCTGCCCCTCAGCGGCAGAAGTCCCGTTGGCCGACACGTAGATGCGGCCGTCCGGACCGATAGCGAGGCCGCTCGGGAACACCAGCCCCTGGCTCACCAGCGTCGTGCGCTCCCCGTTGGGCGCAATCCGGATCAGGGCACCGAAGATGTCGCCCTGCTCGGCCGCCAGCAGGCCGTTGGCCGCAATTTCCAGCACGTAGAGACTCCCATCAGGGCCGAACGCCAGGTCGATGATGTTGGTGAAGCCGGTCGTCCACACCTCTGGCTCCTCGCCGGGCACCACGCGCCAGATGCGCGCCATGCCTGGCGGGAACGGGAAGCCGGTCAGCTCGCCGACGTAGTAGGCCCCGTCCGGCCCCTTGACGACCGTGGTCGGCACGCTCTGTGCCGGGATCTTGGTGCCAGGCGGCACATCGAGAAACGGCGGCGCGTCGACCTCCTGAGGCGGGAAGACAGCGAGCGTGGAGATGCTACCGTCCGCGGTCACCGCTAGCAGCGCGTTGGCCCCGGCATCGACGACGATGTAGCGGTCCGGTTCGACGAGGACAGCGTACGGATTGCTGTCCGGCCCGGCACCGTCGGGATCGTTCGCGGCCTCGTACGCCGCGAGGTCCGCGATGGTGGTCCACTCGCCCCCGTCCCAGATCGCGACGAGCAGGCCGAAGTTCGCTCCGGCTTCCCCGAGCTGATTCCGCGCCGCCGGGTTGGCACCGAGACCGATGACCGCGACCAGGCTCCCGTCGTCGCGCACGGCGACGTCGTGCGGTCCCAGCGCGGCCCCACCATCCGCCTGCGCGAGCGAGGGCAGGCCGGTCACGACCCGCTCCTGGGCACCATCCGCCACCCGGGTCAGAGCACCGGATAGGCCGTAGCAGATCTCGTTCCCCTCCGGGCCTGCGACGCAGGGACTCTCGCCGCCGCGGCCCGCCTCAGCCACGTAGAGCGAGCCATCGGAGCCGAAGGCGAGGCCGCGCGGGTTGTCCAGCCCGCTGGCCACGACCTCGAACGCGGGCGCCGTCAGGCGCTCGACGCCGAGCCGGCCGAGCAAAACGTCGTACCGCTCCGGCCAGGCACCCGGGTGCCACTCGAAACGGGCCCGCTCGAAGTACTGAACGACGAGATCGCCCTCGACGAACTCCTCGCTAATCGGGTAGCCGAAGATCGCCAGCCCGCCGAACCGCTCCCAATACGCTCGGAAACCGGCCGAGAGGTTGTGCCCGGTCTCGTCGAAATACACGGCGCCGGGGCGAGGCTCAGCCTCCTGAAACGCGGCTTCGTCTTGCCGCTCGGCCGTGAGCTCGGCTCCGAGTCTCCCCAGGAGCACGTCCCACCGCTCGGGCCAGGCACCCGGGTGCCACTCGAAGCGAGCCCGCTCGAAGTACTGCATGGTGACCCCGTTCTCCGAGAACTCCTCGGTGATCGGGTAGCCGAAGAGAGCGAGGCCACCATAGCGCTCCCAGTACGCGCGGAACCCAGCGCACAGGTTGTGCCCGGTCTCGTCGAAGTACGTGCAGCCGGCGATCGGCTCGGACGGCTCGGTGGTCTGCGCTGACGCGGTCGCACTAGCGCCGAGCGCTCCCGCGAGCAGCGCGAGCGCGAGGATCGAGGCCAGACGTTTGTTCATGGCGCGACAGTCCCTTCACGGCAGCCAGTCCGCTCTCCAGCTCACAGGGAGCGAGGCCATCAGCACGTTCTCGTTCCCACCGGTCAAATCTGGATGCCACCACCCCCTTTCGCTCGCTGCGACGGGCGTTCGAGCCGTACCCCCTCCCGTTCACCTGGCTCGGAACAGTGGATGCCATTGTTGTTGCCTGGAGGAGGCGAGTCAACCGTCAATTGAACCAAATCTTGACCGACGCGCAGCGGATTTGAGCGAGGCAGCGCCACCGCTCAGCCCTGGAGATTCCCCAGCGGAACTCTCTCGCTGCTCGCAGGCAGATGGCACTGTCACGCTGGAAGTCAGGCACGCCGGCGGGGTACCCGCAGCACTCGCCGCAGCGCCGCTCGCGCTGCCCAGTAGCCGCACATGCCGTGGACGCCGCCGCCGGGCGGGGTCGATGCCGAGCAGATATAAAGGCGGGGGTCGGGCGTCGTGTATGGGTTGAGCCGAGGCGCTGGCCGGGTGAAGAGCTGGCGCAGATCCTGGAGGCCCCCGTTGATATCCCCGCCGACATAGTTGGGGTTGTACTGCTCCAGGTCAGCCGGCCTCGCGACGCTCCGCGCCAGGATCAGGTCGCGGAAGCCGGGGGCGAAGCGCTCGACCTGCGCCTCGATGCGTTCCGTCATGTCGACGCGCGAGCCGTTGGGCACGTGACAGTAGGCCCAGGCCGTGTGCCTGCCCGCCGGCGCCCGGCTGGTGTCGAAGAGGCTCGGCTGTGCCAGGATGACGAACGGCCGCTCCGGGTGCCGGCCCGCGGCCACTGCCCGCTCGGCCGCCGCGATCTCGTCCAGCGTGCCTCCCAGGTGAACGGTTGCGGCCTGCCGGCACTCCGGCGCCCGCCAGGGGATCGGCCCGGCTAGTGCCCAGTCCACCTTGAAAGCGCCAGGTCCGTAGCGGTAGCGCTCGAGCCGGCGGCGGAAGCCGGCGGGGAGCCGCTGCCCGGCGATGGTCAACACCTGCCGCGGCGTCAGGTCGAAGAGCACGGCCCGGGCAGGGGGCAGCTCGTCGAGCGCGCGCACCGGACGACCGGTCACGATCTCGCCGCCGAGGGAGCGCAGGTAGCCAACCAGCGCGTCGGCGATCCGCTGCGAGCCGCCGCGCGGCAGCGGCCAGCCGGCCGTGTGGCCGAGCATGGCCAGGGCCAGCCCGACCGCCGCGCTCGGGCTCCGCTCGAGCGGCAGCATCGAGTGGGCCGCCAGCCCAGCGAGCAGCGCGCGCGCCCGCTCGCCCTCGAACTGCTCGGACGCCAGGCCGACCGCCGAGCGGAGCGCCGTCAGGCCGAAGCGCGCCAGCGCGAGGGGGTGGCGAGGGATCCGGAACGGGCCCAGGATAAAGCGCAGGATGCGATCGGCATCGGCCACCAGCGGAGCCATCAGCCGCCGGTAAGCCGAGGCATCGGGCCCGAGCCCGGCGGCCGTCGCCTCCACCGTGCGCTCGAGCAGTACCGCCGTGCCGTCGTCGAGCGGGTGCGCCAGGGGTACTGGAGGCTGGATCCATTCCAAGCCGAAGCGGTCGAGCGGGAAGGTCTGGAAGAGCGGCGAGCCGGCGCCGAGCGGGTGGATAGCCGAGCAGACGTCGTGGACGAAGCCGGGCAGCGTCAGTGCCGCCGAGCGCGTCCCGCCGCCGACGGTATCGGCAGCCTCGATGACCAGGACCGAGCAACCGGCATGCGCAAGCACGATCGCGGCCGCCAGGCCGTTCGGCCCGGCGCCGACGACGACGGCGTCGTACTGGGCGCGCGTCGACTCCTCGCGCCCCTGCATCTTCACCATGTTCTCGCACCCGTATCCCCGGCCTGCGACTACATCTGCAGCGACAAGTAGATCTGTGGTTACATCTCGGAGGTGCTCGGGGAGGTAACTCCACGCCTACCCTGTGGGTTTGTAGGGGCAAATAATCATTCGCCCCTACAAACCGTTAGTCTTCAATCGACAGCTCTAGCCAGTTGCGCGCTGCGCTCCAGATTCGGGTGAGCCGTGAGGTCGCCGGCCTGCACATCCGCACCACTCCGGCGATATCGCCAGCGCTCACTAACTCGCGGCGCCACCGACGGTCACGCCCGCGCAGCGAGACCCGGACTCGAGCCCGGTGCACCCCACCGGCACGCCTAGGATGCAGGGCCATCGCCGGACGTCGGCTCGTCCTCCTCGGCCGGTCCACCGGCCACCGACTCGACAGCGGCGACGAAGGCCGCCTCTGGCCGGGCGCCCTCGAACTCCAGCGTCTCGTCGATCACGATCTTGGGCACCGCGTAGATGCGGTAACGCTGCGCGATGTGCGGGAACTCGCTGACCTCGATGACGTCCGCCGTGACCTTGTCGCTCTCGACTGCCATCATGTGCGCCAGCCTGGCGGCACGCGGGCAGTGTGGTCAGGTCGGCGTCACGAAGACCTGGATGTGCACCGGGCGCGCCAGCTTGCCGAGGATCTCCCGGCTCAGCGGTTGCAGCCCGGTGGTGCCGCGGGAGACATCGACCAGGTCTTCGATCAGGGTTGCGAACTCGTAGCCGGCGGGGACGCCGATGAAGCGCACCTTGCCCTTGTTCTTGCCCTCGAGGACGATCGCCGGGATCTCGGTGATGCCCTCCTGGGCAGCCTGCTGCCTGACCTGGAGAAAGTCGAGTATCTCCAGCTCGATCTTGTCCGAGAGCGACGCCAGCTCCTCCATCAGCTCGTTCGTCTCCCGGCAGGTCGCGCAGTCGTAGCCCGGGATGCTGAGCTGGGTCAGCTTCTGCGTGTAGAGCCGGATCTTGACCGGATCGACCAGTCGCTCAGCAAAGAGCTGAGCCAGGTAGTCGCGATCAGCGTTCGAGAGTAGCGCCATGCGAGCCCTCCTCGCCGAATTCCCGCACGTCCCCCGCGGACAGATACCCCAGGTGAGTATGTCATGCAACTCAGCGAGCGGCCAGTCGAGAGAGCTCATCACCGCGCGAACAGGCGTGCTACTCTTGCGTCGAGGTGAGATCGTCGCGAAGGGGAAGACCGTCATGGGCCAGCTATTGATCGGCACCTCGTCATGGACAGATCACGAGCCGTTCTATCCGCCGGGAATCAAGCCTGCCGAGCGGCTGCGCTTCTACGCGCGGTACTTCCCGATCGTCGAGGTCAACTCGACCTACTACCGGATCCCCGAGCGCCGGGTCGTCGAGGGCTGGGTTCAGCGAACGCCACCGGGCTTCGTCTTCGACGTCAAACCACCGCGCGAGCTGACCAGCACGCCGGAAGAGCCGGGCGGCGAGGCCCCGACGCCGGACGCCGACGTGGCCAAGGCCTTCGCCAAGGCGATCGCGCCGCTGGCCGAGGCGGGCAAGCTGGGAGCCATCACCTTCCAGTTCCCGCCGTCCTATCGCAACACCGAGGAGCACCGCGAGTACCTGCGCCTTCTCCCGGAGCTGCTGCCGGGCTTCCCGCTCTCGGTCGAGTTCCGCCGCCGCGACTGGCTGGACGAGGAGCACGCTGAGGAGACGCTGGAGCTGCTGCGCGAGGCGGGCCTGAGCTTCACGATGGTCGACGAGCCGCAGATCGGCGTCGGCAGCGTCCCGCCGCTGTACGCGGTGACGAACCCGCAGCTCGCCGTAATCCGCTTCCACGGTCGCAACGCCGAGACCTGGTACCGCTTCACCGGCAAGACCGGCGAGCGCTTCAACTGGGACTACACGCCCGAGGAACTGGAAGAGTGGCGGCCGAAGATCCTGCGGGCCGTCGAGGAGGCGCAGGCTGTCCACGTGTTCTTCAACACCAACTTCGGCAACCAGGGGCCGCGGAACGCCATGCTGTTGATGGACGTGCTCGGTATCGACCACCCACCGTTGCCGGGAGAGGGCGGCGAGGCCGAGCAGCGCCGCCTGTTCGAAGACGGCTAGCGACTGACCGCTCAGTGCGGCTGGAGCGCGTACTGCAGGAAGTAGTGCCAGAGGGCATCGGCAGCCGGGGAGGCCGGCCGCCCCGCCCGGCGCACGAGCGACCAGGAGCGCCGCACCGGGAAGCCCTCGACGTCGAGCACGACCAGCCGGCCGGTCTCTAGCTCGAGCTGGATCGCGTCCAGCGGCACCACGGCGATGCCGAGGTCCGCAGCCACCGCCTGCTTGATGGCCCCACTGCTCCGCAACTCCATCGCGATGCGGAGCGGCACGCCGGCCTCGGCGAAGATACGCTCCATGTCGGCCCGCGTGCCGGAGCCGACCTCGCGCACCAGGAAGAGCTCGCGCCCCAGGTCCGCCAGCGGGATGCTCCGCCGGCGCGCTAGCGGGTGCCGCGGCGAGGCAATCACCACCAGGTCGTTCGGCAGGAACTGCGCGATCTCCAGGTCGTGCGGGTCTTCGATCAGCCCCATGATAGCTACGTCCGCCTCGCCGGCTAGCAAGCGCTGCTGCACGGCGAAGCGGTTGAGAACATCCAGCGAGAGCTCGATGCCTGGATAGGCCCGGTGGAAGGCCCCGAGCACCCGCGGCACCACGTAGATGCCGGCGGTGGTGCTGGCCGCGACCGCCACCCGGCCGCGCTGCAGGTTGTTGAGGTCGTGGACAGCCCGCATGGCGTCGTCGAGCAGCTCCATAACCTGCTCGGCGTACGGCAGGAGCTGGCGCCCCGCCTCGGTCAGCTCCACCGAGCGCCCGGTGCGCTCGAACAGGGTCAGGTGCAGGGTCTGCTCGAGCGCCCTGATCTGGGCCGAGACGGCTGGCTGGCTGACGCAGAGGGCCTGGGCCGCGCGCGAGAAGCTGCGGTGCTTCGCGACGGCGTGGAAGACCTGGAGTTGCCGGAGGCTGACATCCATATAGGTTTCTCCTATATGTCTATCGCTAATTGTTATTTGCCATTATATGCCGATACCGCTATGCTGTGAAGTACCACGTGACGCCGTGCCTCGCAACCCCTCATGGAGGGAGGTGGACGATGCCAAGGTTGTCCAGGCGAGACCAGGCCCAGCTCCTCACTGTCTCCAGTAGCGTCTCCCGGCCCTGCCTGAAACGCTTGCCCGGCCTAACCGCCGTAGTACAACGCTAGCCCCGGCCAGAACCGACCACGAGCGCGAGCGCCACCGAGGTGTCGGGTGGTGGCTTCCCTGCGCGCGCCTCGACCTTCACGCGACCAGCAGAGAGCACAGAGAGGAGTACGACGATGTGGACGATCCCGAGCGCGTTGCCTGAGAACCCCGAGGCCCTGGTGCCGACCCCGCTCCTGCCGCCGGGCTACGCCGTCCCGGCCTCCCGCTGGGTGCATCCCAGCACGCGCCTGCGCCAGCTCCTGGATACCCTGCCCTACGTCTTCGCGCCAGGCGTCTACGATCCGCACGGCGCCGAGCTGGTCATGTACTACCGGTTTCCGGCGGTCTACTTCAGCGGCTACTCGTTCGCCATCGGCCACCTCGGCACCACGGACATGGACCTCTACACCAGCGTCGAGATCGCCGACGCCGCCCGTCGCGTCGTCATGGCGCTACGCAAGTTCCAGCTCACCATGGCGGTCGGCGACCCGGAGAAGGGGGTTCCACCGAAGCATCTCCACATCCCCCCGGTCGTCGCCGACATGGACACCGGCTACGGCAACATCTTCAACGTGCAGCGCACGGCTGAGCTGTACGTTACCGCTGGGCTCGCCGGGGCCCACATCGAGGACCAGGTGATGCCGAAGCGCTGCGGTCATATCGGCGGCAAGGCGCTCATCCCGGCGCAGGAGATGATCGGCAAGCTCCGCATGCTCCGCGCCGTGGCCGACGACCTCGGCAACCGCGACTTCGTGATCATCGCCCGGACGGACGCCGTCTCGGCCGTGGACGCGCCGGAGTCGACCCGCGGCCTGCCGCTCGCCATCGAGCGCGGGCTCCGCTACCTCGACTCTGGCGTGCCTGATCTCCTGTGGTGCGAGTTCCCCACGGCTGACCGCCGGCCGCTCGAGACCTTCGTCGAGGAGGTCAAGAAGCGCTTCCCCCAGGCCCGCTTCGCCTTCAACTGGTCGTCCTCGTTCAAGTGGTACACCGAACCGAACCCGATCTCCTTCCGCGAGCTGGGGGAGATGGACGTCAAGTTCATCTTCATAACGCTCGCGGCCCAGCACGCTATGGGCTACGGCTTCAGCGAGCTGCTGCAGGCCCTAGGCCGCGAGCACGAGCAGGCGTACATCGCGCTCCAACGAAAGGAGTGGGCACCCGAGGCCGACTTCCCCACGCGGAGCCATCACCTGTTCTCCGGCGTTCCTTACCATCACCATCTAGGTAAGGCATACGACGCGCCGCGGCTGGGGAGCGAGTTCGAGGAGCCGTTACCGGAAAAGGCTGTCGTCTAGCGGAACCGGGAGCGCGGGCAACAGCCCGGAGCGAGGCGGCTTCCCGAGAAGGTGGCCGCCTCGCTGCTGTCCCAATATGCTGCGCGGTAGACTATGCGCATATCAGGTCGTTCGGAGAGGGAGGAGGCCCATATGAGCGAGCCGATCCGCGTTGCCGGCCCGGTGACGCCAGAGTTCGCGGAGATCCTCACGCCCGAGGCGCTGGATTTCGTCGCGAGCCTGCACCGCGAGTTCAACCCCCGGCGCCTCGAGCTGCTCGGCCGCCGCGCCGAGCGGCAGCGGCAGCTCGACGCCGGCGAGTTGCCCGACTTCCTCCCCGAGACCGCCCACATCCGCTCCGCTGACTGGCGAGTCGCGCCGGCCCCGCCGGACCTTCAGGATCGCCGCGTCGAGATCACCGGCCCTGTAGACCGGAAGATGATGATCAACGCGCTCAACTCGGGCGCGAAGGTGTTCATGGCCGACTTCGAAGACGCGCTCTCCCCGAGCTGGGAGAACGTGGTGCAGGGGCAAATCAACCTGCGCGACGCCGTCCGGCGCACGATCACCTTCGAGGGGCCAGACGGGCGCGTCTACCGTTTGGCTGAGCGCACGGCGACCCTGCTGGTGCGCCCGCGCGGCTGGCACCTCGACGAGCGGCACGTGCTGGTCGACGGGCGGCCGATCTCGGCGAGCCTCTTCGACTTCGGCCTCTACTTCTTCCACAACGCCCGCGAGCTGCTCGACCGCGGCACGGGCCCCTACTTCTACCTCCCGAAGCTGGAGAGCCACCTGGAGGCGCGCCTTTGGAACGACGTCTTCAACTTCGCCCAGGACACGCTCGGCATCCCGCGGGGCTCCATCCGCGCGACTGTGTTGATCGAGACGATCCTGGCTGCCTTCGAGATGGACGAGATCCTCTACGAGCTGCGCGAGCACTCGAGCGGGCTCAATGCCGGGCGGTGGGACTACATCTTCAGCATCATCAAGAAGTTCCGCCACCGACCCGACTTCCTCCTGCCCGACCGGGCCCAGGTCACGATGACGGTGCCGTTCATGCGCGCCTACACCGAGCTGCTGGTCAAGACCTGTCACCGCCGCGGCGCCCACGCCATCGGGGGCATGGCTGCCTTCATCCCCAGCCGGCGCGACCCGCAGATCAACGAGGTCGCGCTGGCGAAGGTGCGCGAGGACAAGGAGCGTGAATCGGGCGATGGCTTCGATGGAACCTGGGTGGCGCATCCCGACCTGGTGCCGGTGGCGATGGAGGTCTTCGACCGCGTGCTGGGCGATCGCCCGAACCAGGTCGAGCGCCAGCGCGACGACATCCAGGTCACGGCGCGGGATCTGCTCGACGTGCGCGTGCCGGGTGGCCAGATCACCGAGGCGGGCTTCCGCAACAACGTCAGCGTGGGGCTCCAGTACCTCGACTCCTGGCTCCGGGGACAAGGGGCAGCCGCCATCTTCAACCTGATGGAGGATACGGCGACGGCCGAGATCTCCCGCGCCCAGCTCTGGCAGTGGCGGTATCACCGCGCCTCGCTGGCCGACGGGCGACCCATCACGGCGGAGCTCTACCGGCAGGTGCGCGACGAGGAGGTCGGCAAGCTCGGCGGCCGGAGCGCCGGGCGGCTGGCAGAGGCGATCGAGATCCTCGACCGCCTGGTGCTCGACGACGAGTTCACCGAGTTCCTGACGTTCCTGGCCTACGACTACATCGACTGAGCCGGTCTCGCTATCCCGAGCTGGATGAGCGTTGACGAGACGCTGCGGAGTCATCCCCGTCCGGATCACGGGGCGCTGGCTGCTGGGCCAGGTCGAGCAGTCGATCGGCGAGCGCCTCCAGCTCGGCACGCCCGCACAGGGCAGCGAGCCAGCGCGACGGGATCCCTGAGAGCCCGGAGCGCGCGCCGGCCAGGGCGCCGGTCACCGCGCCCGCCGTATCGGCATCGCCTCCCAGGTTCACGGCCGCGACTACCGCGTCCTCGAACGAACTGTGACGCGTTACGGCCCAGAGCGCGATCCGCAACGTGTTGAGCGCATAGCCGAAGGTGGATGCCGTATCCGGATTGAGCAACGGTGCTTCCTCGACTGCCCGGCGGACTGCCGGCTCCGGCACCGCTGCCGCCGCGGAGAGGAGCGCCTCAGCCGGAGCCGCGGTCGCCTGGATCGCGGCCGTGATCGCCTGCCCCAGGGCGACGCAGGCCCACATCGCCTCCGGATGAGCGTGGGTGATCCGCGAGACGTCCAGGCTCGCCTGCACCAGCTCCCGCGGCCGCCAGGCATGGAAGAGCGCGATCGGGGCCGTTCGCATCAGGGAGCCGTTGCCGGCCGTCCGGTGCGGCGCCGCGCGGTAGACTCGCTCGGCCGCCTCGTCCCGGGACTCCCCGCGGATGATCCCGATGAGGGCGGCCGCCACCGTCCTGCCGACGTCCTTGGGCCCGGCGAGGTACCACGCCACGAACCGCCGGGCGATGTCCTCCGGATCAACTCGCCCCTGCGCCACCAGGCTCCTGGCAATGCAGAGGGCCATCTCAGTGTCATCGGTCACCTCGCCGGGCTCGAGATCGAGCCACCCGCCACCGACGATCTCGGTATGGACGCCGAAGCGGGCCCGGATCTCCTCTCGCGCAAGGTGCTCGACCGTTGCGCCGAGCGCGTCGCCGACCGCGAGCCCCACCAGGCAACCACGGAAACGGTCACGCCAGGCGCCCAGTTCCTCCATCGCTACCTCCCTCGCTCCTCGCTGCGCGGCGCCCGGCGGCCGAGCTCGAACCAGCCGGCCGGCACGCCGGCCAGCAGTCGAAGCAATGTCTCGGCCATCTGTTCCCAGTACCCATCGTCATCGGGCACGAGCTGCTCGACCGTCAACGCGACCTCGCGGGGCGCGTCCAGCACCCCTCGAGCCCGCACCGGAAACTCCCGTGCCGGAGCCATCTCCCGCTCCCTGGCGACCAGCCCGCGCAGGTCGGCTAACGCGACGATCAGCAGCGCCTCAACCTCGCCGGAGTCCGGGGCGAGCCCCTTGGGAGCCGCCGGCAGCGCGAAGATGTTCTGCACCTCGCGGTCGACCCAGCCGGGGCCGGCGCACTCCATCCACCGCCGGCCGACCGGGACGAGCGCTTCGGCTCGCACAGCCAGGCCCAGCTCCTCGCGGAGCTCCCGCAGCACTGCCGACTGCGCCGGCCCACCCCGCCTCAGGCGCGACCCCGGCTGCTCACCGGCCCGGTAGTGGCCGCCGACGCTGACATCGACCATCCCGGCCATGGTGTCCTTCCAGCGGCTGCGCCGTTGCAGCAACACGAACGGGCTGCCGCTCTTGTCCCGCCAGGCGATCCAGACGTGAAAGGCACCATGCCAATCGCCGTCGCGATGGACGGCATGCCGGGGCTTGACGGTGCCCGTTGGCTGCCCGTCCAGGTCGAGGAGCTCGAACGGCTCGTCCGGCGGGTCGACGGGGTTCACGTACGTCTCGCTCATGCGCAGAGTCTACCGCACGCTGGCTGCCTGCACGTGTGCTAGGCTAAGTCGCTTCGCGGCGAGGGACGCGGAGGAGCGTACCCCAGCAAAGGTCGCGACGCGAGGCAGCGGTGATGTCCGGCAGCGAGGAGAGCCGAGAGCATGGAGCTGAAAGACACGATCACGGTCGAGGAGTTCCAGCAAGTCGACATGCGCGTCGGGCGGATCGTGGCCGTCGAAGAGTTCTCCGAGGCACGCAAGCCGTCGTACAAGCTCACGATCGACTTCGGCCCGCTGGGCACTCGCCGCTCGTCGGCAGCGATCCGGCCGTGGTACCGGCCAGAGGAGTTGCTCGGCCGCCTCGTGATTGCCGTGGTGAACCTGCCGGTGCGTCGCGTCGCCGGGTTTCCCTCGGAGGTGCTCGTGCTCGGCGCGATCCAGGCCGACGGCCGCGTGATCTTGCTGCAGCCCGACACCGAGGCCGAACTGGGCAGCTTCATCGCTTGAGCAGACCGGAACCGACGCACAGGCCACCACGACGGGGGCCACACCTCGGGGCGAGCGGTGTGCTATACTCAGGGCAGGTGTAGTTTTAGCAAAGATTAGGTAGGTGAGGCATGAGCGAGTCGAATCTGGGCACAGGCCGCTGGTTCGGGCTGGGATTTCTCGCTGTCGGGCTCGCGATGATCATCGTCGATGCCACGATCGTTAACGTCGCCGTGCCGAGTATTATCGCCGACCTGCAGATCGCGGTCACCGACGCCGAGTGGATCAACACCGTCTACTCGCTGGTCTTCGCGGCGCTGTTGATCTCCGTCGGCCGGATCGGAGACCTGATCGGGCGCAAGCGCGTCTATCTCGGCGGGCTCGTCCTCTTCGTGCTCGCCAGCCTGCTCTGCGGCGCGGCGCCGAGCGGAGGGTGGCTCATCACGGCCCGCGCGCTGCAGGGCATCGGGGCGGCGCTCATCTTACCCTCGACTTTGTCCAGCGTCAACGCGATGTTCCGCGGTCGCGAGCGGGGGATCGCGTTCGGAATCTGGGGATCGGTGATCGGCGGCATGGCTGCCCTGGGCCCCCTCGTCGGTGGGTGGCTGACGACATCCTATTCGTGGCATTGGGCCTTCTACGTCAATCTGCCGATCGGAGTGGTCGCGTTTGCGGGCACGGCGCTGCTCGTCCCGGAGACGCGTGATCCAGCGGCCCAGCGTGGCCTCGACCCACTCGGGATCGTGTTGAGCAGTACGGGCTTCGCTGCCCTGGTGTTCGGCCTCATCGAGGGCGAGCGCTACGGCTGGCTGCGTCCAGCGATCCCGTTCCGGATCGGTGACTGGAGCTGGCCGCTGAGCTCGCTGTCGCCGGTTCCCGTTACGCTCGGGCTCGCTGCGCTCCTGATTCCCCTGTTCTTCGCACACCAGCGCTGGCGTGGCGACCGCGGGCGACCGGTGCTCGTCGACCTGGCCTTGTTTCGCTACCGGAGCTTCCGCTGGGGCAACCTGACCGCGCTGATCGTGAGCCTCGGCGAGTTCGGCATGGTGTTCGTGCTCCCGCTCTTCCTCCAGGCAGTCCTGGGCTACAGCGCGTTCGAGACCGGTGTCGTCCTGTTGGCACTGGCTGTCGGCGCCTTTATCGCCGGGCCTGCTGCCGCGGGCCTGGCACAGCGCTTCGGGCCGCGACGGGTTGTGACGGCCGGCATGGCGCTGGAAGCGGTCGGACTGCTCGGCCTCGCCGCCCTGCTCTCGCCCGAGACGAGCGGCATCCGGTTAGCGCCAGCGCTCCTCGTCTACGGTGTCGGGGTCGGGCTGGCCACCGCGCAGCTTACGAGCGTGATCCTGGCCGAGGTGCCTGCCACCCGCTCGGGGCAGGCATCGGGCATCCAGAGCACGACGCGCCAGATCGGCTCGGCCCTCGGCATCGCGATCCTCGGCACGCTCCTAGCCGCTGGCCTGGCAACGAGCACTCGCGACCGCCTGGAAGGCACACCGGGGATCCCTCAGGCGCAGGTGATCGAGATCTCGCAGCTCGTCAAGCGAACCGCCGGACAGGTACTCCCCGAGCTGCGTCGCCAACCGGGATCCGAGCCGGTGGTAGAGGCGATCGAAGAGGCGTTCACTTGGGCAGCCCGGCGTGACGCGGTCGTCGCCGCAGGATTCATCCTCGTCGGTTTCGCGGCGAGTTGGCTGCTGCCGGACGTGTCTGGCCTGCAACGGCAGGCCGGAGCCGCGGAGACCGTAGAGACCGCCGTGGGGCATCCGTCATCCTGAAGCGCGCCAAAGCGCGAGGGCTAGCACCGCGGTACCCAGAACCAGGCGATACCAGACGAACACGAGCGCGCTGTGCCGCTGCAGGAAGCGCAGGAGAAACGCGATCGCGAGGTAGCCCACCACGGCGGCACTGATCGTACCTGCCGCGAAGATGAGACGCTCTTCGGCGGGCAGCCCCGCCCGGAGGAGATCGATCCCCTCGAGCAGACCGGCGCCCGCGACAGCCGGCACGCCCAGCAGGAACGAGAAGCGGGCCGCTGCGTCCCGGCGCAGGCCCAGGAAGAGGCCAGCGGTGATCGTGCTTCCCGAGCGCGAGACACCCGGCAGAAGCGCCAGAGCCTGCGCCAGCCCGACGACGATGCCGTCCCAGGCAGTGACATCGCTCAGGTCTCGCCGGTGGCGCGCCAGCCATTCGGCCAGTGCCAGCAGCAGGCCCAGGCCGATCAGCAGTAGCGCGCTGACCATGATCGCCCTGTCGCCTCCACCGCCGGAATGGAAGTAGGCATCCAGCGCGTCCGAGCCGAGAAACCCGGCCACCGCCGCGGGGATCGACCCGATCGCGATGATCAGAGCCAGCCGGGCGTCCGGATCGGCCGTCCAGCGACGGGTCTTCAGGCCACGCAGCAGGCCTGCTGCCATCGCCAGCAGATCGCGCCAGAAATAGGTCACAACGGCGGCCAAGGTTCCGAGGTGGAGCGCCACGTTGAAGGCCAGGCCAGGCTCGGGCCAGTCGAAGAGCCAGGGGACGATCAGGAGATGCGCCGAGCTGCTGATCGGCAAGAACTCGGTCAGCCCTTGGAGAACGCCAAGGAGGATCGCCTCGAGCACGCCCACCTAGCTCGCTGCCTCCTCGACCGAGCTGCGCCGTAGCTCCCGCCAGGACAGGCTCTCGCGCCACCAGAAGAGCAGGCCCCAGAGGGTCACCGGCAGGTAGAGCACCGCGTGGAGTACCAGCGCGTACGAGAGCGCCAGCTCGCGGCTGATCCCGACGACCCCGACGAGCACCAGCAGCACGCCAGCCTCGAACGGGCCGATGTAGCCAGGGGAGGACGGGATCAACGTCGCCAGGTTGGCCACTGCCGTCGTCAGCAGGATGACGAGCATGCTGAGCTGGAGATCGAACGCCTGAGCCACCACGGCATAGGTGAGCGCCTCGAACAACCAGGCAGCGATGGAGGTCGCGGCCACGGCGAAGAGTTCGCGGCGTCGCTGGAGAATGCTCAGGCCGAGGACGATGGAGTGCGCCATGCGCTCGGCGCGCTCGCGCAGATGGGCCGGCAAGCGCGGCAAGGTACGGGCGAGCAGCGGCTCTCGCACGCGCCGGTTGCTCACGATCGCCAGCCCGACCAGCAGGGGTACGAAGAGCAACCCAGCCACGACGGCCAGGTGGCGGAGCGGCGAGGTCAGCGCGACCGAGAGCGACGCCACCAGCATGAACGCCAGCATCGTCAGGCCGTCGAACAGGCGCTCGACCGCGATCGTCGTCAAGGCGGCCGTCTTCCGCACGCCCGCGCGCGTCGACAGCGCGTAGGCGCGCACGAACTCGCCGGCCCGCAGCGGCAAGACATTGTTCGCCATGTAGCCGATGACCACGACCGGGAACAGGTCGGCCCAGTGGACGCGGCGGGCGCTCTGGAGCAGGAGCGACCAGCGGACTGATCGAACCCAGACGCCGCTGAAGTAGAGCGCCAGCGCCGGGATGACGTACCAGTACTCCGCGCGCTTCAGCGCGCTCCAAACGGCCTCGAAGTCCTGCCCGCGCAGGGCGAGGAAGAGGAAGACCAGGCTGACTGCGATTCCGACAATCGTGCGCCGCACTCGTACCCAATCGCGCGCTTTTGTCTCACACGCGTGGGGAGCGAGCAAGATGGATCGATTCCCGTCACCTGTACCACTGTCCTGGCCCCACGCGCCAGCACAACGCCGCTGAGTATAGCTTCGGCCACTGATGGCGACCACTGGAGGCACTCGCCACCGCGCTGATGTGCTCGCCCTGTCACCAGAGGCAGTTGCGAAAATGGGAGAGGGCCAAGCCCGATGCTCACGTCGCGGTGCCTATCGGGGACCAGCTCTCTCAGCGCGCTGGGCAGCCGGCCCGCTCGTAGAGCACCAGGCCACCGCGCTGCTCGACCCCTCGCGCGCCCGGGTAGCCGAACTGCGCTGGATCGACGTCGAGCGGCAACACGGCGTAGCAGACAGCGGGTGGCGCCCCCGGCAAGCGCCAGTAATCGAGCTGCCCCCGGCCGTAGACGCGATGTCCCGTCCGCTGCAGGATCGCAGCGAGCATGCCGAAAGTCGCCGGGTCACGCTCGAGCGCGGGCAGGTCGACCGGCGCGCCGTCCGGCACCGCGGCAGCCAGCTCCCAGAGCCACGGGTTCGGCTCCAACGTGAAGACGTAGTTGGGCCCGCCGATGACCTGCCTAAGCTGCGGATACGCAGCGATCCTCTCAAGCACCGGATCCTCGGCCGGCGGGCGGCTCGGATCCGCGTGGTAGGCCACGGTACGCACCCCGATCCCCTGCAAGAGCGCGATCGTCTCCGGTGAGGGAAACGCGCGCATCCGGTCGCGGAAGGCGTAGTAGGCTGGCGGCGTGATGCCGCTGTAGCCGTTGACCAGCGGGTTCCAGTGGAATGTGGACCAGTAGTTCGGCCAGGCTGAGGCGACGACGCCCTCGCCCATCGGCAGCTCGATCGCCGGGGCCGGGTTTGCCAGCATCCAGGCGTAGTCTGGCCGCTGCAGCTCGGCGTGGGTGACCGGCAGCGGGTCGCCGACGGCGACGGCGTGCAGCCCTTCCGCGAGCAGCGCGGCCGCAAGGGCGATGCTGCCTAGCGCCGCGACCGGCCGGCGCGGGGCGAGTCGCTCGGCCAGCCTGGCGACGCCGAGCCCGGCCAGCGCCGCCAGTCCCACCAGCGCGAGCAGGCCGAACCGGGCCGGAACCCGGATCGCCTTGAAGCCGGGCACATACTCGTAGAGCAGGCGGTAAGGCAACGGCAACTCGCGCCCCAGAACATGGGCCGAGATGCCGAAGCTGAAGACAACCGAGACGCCCAGCAGCACAAGTAGCGCCCAGCGCGCCCAGCCTCCCCGACGCTCGGTTACCCCGACGAGCGCGAGAGCGCCGACTAGCAGGCCAGGGAACAGATCCTGCTCGAGGTGCCGGTGGAAGCGGCCGCCCAGGAAGTCCCCGTACAGGCGGTGAGACGGGCTGACAGCCAGGTAGTCCGCAGGCCGCGCGCTCCACTGGGCGACCTCCGCCGGGGTACGCTCGGCACCAAGCTCCTGGTGCACCTGCCAGTACGGCAGCAGCGTGGGCAAGAGCACGATCAGCGCGACCAGGCAAGCGAGGGCTGACCACGCGCCCCCCACCAGCGCGCGACGAGACCGCTCGAAAAGGAGTCCGAGGCCCAGCACGACAGCGAGCAGGACGCCGAGGAAGGCGAAGTAGTAGATCCCTGACAGGCCCTGGGCGACGACGACCAGGCCGAGCACCGCGGCCCAGCGGAACGAGCCCTGCCGCAGCGCCCGCCGGGCAGCGAGAACGCCGAGCGGGAGCCACTGGGCCGAGAGCAGGTGCAGGTGCTCGAGGTGGGCAAGCCTCGGCGCCGCGGCTGCGTACGCGAGCCCGGCCAGAAGGCCCGCCGCGCGGCTACCGGTGAGATCGAGCACGAGCGCGTACATGGCCAGGCCGGAGAGCGCCAGCGCCAGCCAGGTCGCCACGTTGTGCGCCAGGATCGGGTTCTCGGTGCTCAGCAGCACCGGCGCCACCATCAGCGCCTGGCCGAAGAGGTGGTCGGAGTAGGCCAGCGTGTTCCGGTATGGGTAGAAGATGTTCGCGTCGAAGACGCCGAGCGGATCAGTTCGCCAGGCGTGGACGTCCCAGGCCAGCGTCCAGGCCTGAAACACTGGATCTCCCCAGCTCACCGGGCGGTGGACCGGGTCGCTCGCCAGTGGCCAGGTGACGACCAGCGCCAGCAAGACGAACGCGGCGCCGGCCAGCAGGTCAGCGAGCCAGCTCCTGGCCAGCCTCCGCATTGCTGGCCCCGGGGCTCGTGCTGTCGAGGCCGCAGCGGTCTCTGGTTGTCCTTCGCTGCTGTCCAGCGTAGCCCTCTTCACCCAGGCACCTTGCAGAGATCGCCTCCACTCGCCGCCAGGTACAGAGGGTAACTGTGGCGGTCTCCTCACACCAGGCGACTACAAGCAGCCCGATGCGAGCAGGGATCCGTCCGCCTACCCGCTCGCCCGGGCGGCGGACGAGATGCGGGCTAGGGCCTGGCTCAGGTCGGCCAGCAGGTCATCCACGTGCTCGATCCCGACCGAGAGCCGGATCAGGTTCTCCGCGACCTCGCTCCCTGAGCCGGCCATGCTGGCATGCGTCATCGCTGCTGGGCACTCGATCAGCGACTCCACGCCGCCCAGGCTCTCGGCCAGCGTGAATACCGTCGTCCCCTCGACGACCGCTCTCGCCGCTTCGGCGCCACCGCGCACCGAGAACGAGACCATCCCGCCGAAGCCGCGCGGCATCTGTCGGCGGGCCACCTCATGCCCGGGATGGTCGGGCAGCCCAGGGTAGAAGACCCGCTCGACCGCCGGGTGCGCACGGAGCATCTCCGCCACCGCCATGCCGTTCGCGCTGTGCTGGCGCATCCGCACCGCCAGTGTCTTGATCCCGCGCAGGATCAGCCAGCAGTCGAACGGCCCTGGCACGTCACCGCAGGCGTTCTGCAGGAACTTGAGCCTCTGGTAGACCTCCGGGTCGTTCCCCAGCACCGCGCCGCCTACCACGTCGCTGTGTCCCCCGAGGTACTTGGTCGTGCTGTGGAGCACCAGGTCGGCGCCGAGGGCGAGCGGCCGCTGCAGGTACGGCGAGGCAAAGGTATTGTCGACGACCAGCAGCGCGCCGTTGCTGTGCGCGATTTCAGCCAGCGCGGCGATATCGACGATCTTCAGGTACGGGTTCGTGGGCGTCTCGACCCAGATCATCCGCGTCTCAGGCCGCAGCGCGGCGCGCACGCGGGCGGGGTCGGTTAGGTCGACCAGCGAGTACTCGATCCCGTAGCGGGCTACCACGCGCGCCATCAGGCGGTAGGTGCCGCCGTAGACGTCATCTGAGAGGACGACATGGTCACCGGGCTCGAGCAGGTACCAGACGTTCTGGGTGGCTGCCAGGCCTGAGGCGTAGCACAAGCCCCAGCGCGCGCCCTCCAGCGCGGCCAGCGCCGTCTGCAGGGCAGTGCGCGTCGGGTTATCGGTGCGGGCGTACTCGTAGCCCTTGTGCCGACCGACCCCCTCCTGGGCAAAGGTCGAGGTCTGGTAGATCGGCACGATCACCGCACCGGTGGCTGGGTCCGGCTCCTGGCCGGCGTGGATCGCCAGCGTCTCGAAGTGCGGGCCGTCGGCCTGAGTCATCGCGTTACCCCTCTCACGACGCGATCTCGTTCCGGTGCGCGACGAAGCTGAGCAGGTCGGAGCGGGTGACGATTCCGACGACTGTGCCGCGCTCCTCGACCAGCACGGCCGGCGAGCCGGACGAGAGCAGCGGGAAGATCCGCTCTACCTCCTCGTTGCGATCGACCAGCGGAAACGGCAGATCCATGACCGCGCCGATGCGCTCGTGGATCGCTTCCGGGCGCCGGTAGACCCGGTCCAGCAGCGTCCGTTCCTCGATACTGCCGACGACCTGGTGCACCGCGATCGGCCCGGCCGGGTCGGCGTCGTCGCGCAGCACGGGCATCTGCGAGATCCGGTAACGCTGCATCAGGTCGATCGCCTCCCCCACCGTCTGGTTCGCCCGCACGGCGACCACTGCCGGCAGCTCGCTCGGCTCACGGGCCTCCAGCAGGCGCGCCACGCGCGCTGGCGGGCCGAACCGGGCCAGGAAGCCGTTCTCGCGCATCCAGTCGTCATTGTAGATCTTCGAGAGGTAGCCGCGGCCGCTATCGGGGATGATCACGACGATGAGCGTCGCTGGATCGTCCTCGCGCTGTGCCACCTGGAGCGCCGCCCAGACGGCCGTGCCGCCGGAGCCGCCGATCAAGATCCCCTCCTCGCGGGTGACTCTGCGCGCGGTCAGGAACGAGTCGCGATCGGAGACGGTGATCCACTCGTCGACGACCGAGGGCTCGAAGGTGCCTGGCCAGAAGTCCTCCCCGATCCCCTCGACCTTATAGGGGCGGATGTTCTCGGGCTGGGTGTAGATCGAACCCTCCGGATCGGCGCCGATGACCTTGATCGCCGGGTTCTGCTCTTTCAGGTACCAGGCTACGCCGGTGATCGTGCCACCGGTGCCCACGCCGGCCACCAGGTGAGTCACCTTCCCCTCGGTCTGCTCCCAGATCTCTGGGCCCGTCGTCTCGTAGTGGGCGCGCGGGTTCATCGGGTTGAAGTACTGGTTGGGCTGGAAAGCGCCAGGGATCTCGCGGGTCAGCCTGTCAGCCACGCTGTAATAGCTCTCCGGCGACTCGCGGGGCACAGCGGTGGGCGTCGTGACCACCTCGGCACCGTAGGCGCGCAGCAACGCGATCTTCTCGGCAGAGACCTTATCCGGCATGACGAAGATGCAGCGGTACCCCTTGATCGCCGCCGCCATCGCCAGCCCGACACCGGTGTTCCCGCTCGTCGGCTCGACGATGGTGCCGCCCGGCTCGAGCCAGCCACGCCGCTCGGCCTCCTCCAGCATCCGGAAGCCGATCCGATCCTTAACGCTGCCGCCGGGGTTGAGGAGCTCGAGCTTGGCCACCACGCTCGCGTGGAGGCCACGGGTCACGGCATTGAGCCGTACCAGCGGGGTGTTACCGATCAGCGAGAGCACATTGGGGTAGATCATCGCGCTGCCCAGCCCGAGCCCGAGCCCCTTCCGCGAGCCAGCAATCCAGGAAGGCGCCGGCATTGTAGCACAGGGTACCGCTTCCGGCCGCTGCCAGCCCAGGGCGCTCAGTGGGCAGTGACTCTCAGGCCGGCCGGATCCTGCCCAATCCTGACCCTCTCAGGCACGCGCTGCCCGGCACTTGGCGAACAGGCAACCGTATCGACTATCTTTAGCGTGGGGCTGGTTCGCCGGCCCGACTGTTTCGGCCTCGTTCCACGTAAACGATTTACGCCACCGCGCAGCGCTCGGCGCTCGGGGGCAGGCAGACGTTCGCAACCAGCACAGCCAGGCTGTGTGCTCGATGGTAGCGTGCCGCATTCAGACAGGCGAGTCGTCATGCTCGTGACCGCGCCCCTTCTTCTGTACCTGCTCGGGGGTCGATGGCTCAAGACATCTTGCTCGTCAACCTGGCATTTGCGCTGATCGCCGGGTTCATCGGGGCAGCCATCGCTACGAGGCTCGGCCAATCGGCGATCGTCGGCTACATCCTCGGTGGGATCCTGATCGGGCCGCACACGCCCGGCTTCGTCGGAAACCCCGAGGTGGTAGAGGCACTGGCGAACATCGGGATTATCCTGCTGATGTTCGCGGTCGGCGTGCAGATCTCCATCGACGACCTTCTCCGGGCCGGGAAAATCGCCATCTTCGGCGGCCTGCTCCAAGTTATCGTCACGATCGCGCTCGGCTATGCCATCGGGTTCGCTCTCGGGTGGAGTCCGCTAGAGGCCTTCGTCTTCGGCTCGGTGGTCTCGAACTCTTCGAGCACAGTGCTGAGCAAAATCCTAGGCGATCGGGGAGAGATGGACACCACGCACGGGCGCATCGGGCTGGCGTGGTCGACCGTGCAGGATCTCAGTACCGTCGCGCTCGTCGTCATCTTCTCGGCCCTCGCAGTCGAAGGGAACGACCTGTGGACCGAACTCCTGGTGGCGATCGGAAAGGCGGGGCTGTTCCTCGTCATCCTCCTACCGGTCGGGTGGAAACTCTTGCCCTGGTTCTTCGAACGGGTAGTCGGTCCGCAGAATCGCGAAGTCTTCATCGTGGCGGTCGCTGCCTTCGCGCTCGGCACCGCGTACGTCTCGTCCTTCTTCGGGCTCTCGCTGGCACTGGGCGCGTTCGTGGCCGGTATCGTGGTGAGCGAGTCCGATATCTGGCACCAGATCCTGGACGATATCATCCCGCTCCGCGATCTCTTCATCGTCCTTTTCTTCGTTTCAGTGGGCATGCTCGTGGACCCAGCCTTCATCGTGCGCAACATACCCCTGGTGCTGCTCGGCGTGGCCTCGATCTCCGTGCTGAAAGGCATGATCGTCGCTGCGATCATGCTGCTGTTCCGCTACCCTCTCGGCTCATCGATCCTCACCGGCATCGTTCTGGCTCAATCGGCGGAGTTCTCTCTGCTGCTGGCGCGCGAGGGAGCTGAGCTGGGGATCGTTGGATCGACGCTCTTCAATTTGATGGTGTCCAGCGTCGTGTTGAGCATCTTCCTCGCCCCGCTTCTCCACCTCGCCGGCCAGCCGCTGATCGCCCGGATCCAGCAACTCCTGCCCGCGAGCGAGCTGTCCCGGCTTCCGGCTCTCGCGAACCCGGACTCGCACCTCCGGGGACACGCGGTGATCATCGGCTACGGGCGTGTCGGTGGGGTGATCGGGGAAGCGCTACGCCGTCGCGGATTCCCATTCCTCGTCATCGACCATGATCAGGGCGTCGTTCGCCGCCTGCGTGCCCAGGGTATCCCCGCGCTCCTCGGCTCGGGGGACAATCGCACCCTGCTCGACCAGGCACGGCTCAGGCAGGCGCGCGTGCTCGTCATCGCGATCCCGGATGCGCTGAGCACGCGCCGCATCGTGGACTACGCACTCCAGGTCAATCCAGACCTCCACATCGTCGCCCGGACGCATACGCGTCGCGAACGCGCGTTCCTGGTCGAGCGCGGCGTCAGCGAGGCGGTGATCGGCGAACTCGAGCTGGCCCTCGAGATGGCACGTTTCACCTTGCATCGGTTCGGTGTCAGCACGATCGAGACCCAGGCATTCCTCCAGAAGCTCCGCACCCAGCAGGACAGTACCAGCCAGCTCTGACACCGTTTCCCGCAGATCGCCAGGTGGCCACCAGCCACGGCTCCTTTACCCGCACGGCGACCCGCGGGCTCAGAGTTGACAACGAGCAGGATTCGGTATACTCGGTATACCTGGAAAGCGAACTCCGCCGATGATCGAGATCGAGCCGATCGCCGATACGAGCCTCTATCGCTCTGACGAGGCGTACGAGCGCTTGAAGCGCGCGATCGTTCGTGGCCGACTTCCACCTGGCGTGCGGCTGCGTGAGAGCGAAATGGCTGCCCGGCTGGGCGTGAGCCGCACGCCGGTCCGCGAGGCTCTTCGCCGACTTGCCGCCGAGGGGCTCGTCCGTCTCCAACCAGGGCGCACCGCCGTCGTCGCCGATCTCGATCCCGCGGCGCTGCGCGATCTCTACAGTGTCAGAGCTGTACTCGAAGGGATGGCCGCGCGCGAAGCCGCACGCAATGTCTCCCCACCGGTACTCGGGCTCCTCGGTGGGCTCACCGCCCAAATGGCCGATGCGCTCGAGCGTGGGGACGACGAGCAGCTCGAGGCACTCAATACCCAGTTTCACCTGGCCGTGGCTCAGGCCAGTGGGAACCTTTATCTCATGCGGCTCCTGATGGAGATGGAGCCGCAGGTCGAGCGCTTCCGCTTCGTCGCCCTCCGCGATCCGGCACGTCGGAAACGGTCGTTCGAGGAGCACTGCGCAATCTATGCGGCGGTCCGCGATCACGATGCCGACCGCGCGGAGCAGGCTGCGCGCCATCATGTCGAGCGCGCGCTGGCCTGGCGCCTGGCACGCGACACCGAGCAGCGAGGTGGGTCACCTCGAGATACAGAACGCTAGCCGCAGATGCCTTGGGATCTGTGCCTGCATTCAGCCTGTAGTGCGAGGCGAGTCAACGTGGAAAGGGGGGTGATGCCGGAGGAGGAGATTGCGGAGAGACAGGAGGAACGGATCGCGCTCCTCGGGAGC
>ERZ511473.818-NODE-818-length-38742-cov-5.492021_pt1 | contig 38742 bp, 36 predicted proteins | sample MGYA00374947_ERZ511473 | MGnify/ENA primary metagenome ERZ511473 (study PRJEB26303, sample SAMN06343854) | sediment metagenome | isolation source: hot spring sediment | place: Canada: British Columbia | collected 2012-09-26 ... | reverse complement strand
CTCGTGGTTGCCGCGGTAGACGATCTCGTCGTGGACCTGGGAGCCGGGGCGGCGGGCGGCCTCGAAGCCGAGCCCGATCTCGACGCCCTTCATCGCCTGGATGGACATGAGGGCCTGGGCGATCCGGCCGTCGAGGCGGCGGTCCCAGGCGACGTGGCTGCCGAGCCCGACGGGGAGCCCCGCGGCACCGTGGCCCTCCTCACCGGCTGCGTGCAGGACCGGTGGTTCCGCGAGGTCCACCGGGCCACGATCCGGGTCCTGGCCCGGAACGGGTGGCGGGTGGTGGTCCCCCGGGGGCAGGCCTGCTGCGGGGCCCTCGCGGCCCACCACGGCCGCCTCGGCGCGGCCCGGCGGATGGCCGGGCGGAACCTGGCCGCGTTCGCCGGGGCCGAGCTCGTCGTGGCGAACGCTGCGGGGTGCGGGGCGCACCTCAAGGGCTACGGGGAGCTGCTGGGCGCGGAGGGGGAGGAGCTCGCCGGGCGGGTCCGGGACGTCCTCGAGCTCCTCCACGCGACGGGCATCGAGCCCCCGGCCGGGAACCCCGGGTTCACCCGCGTCGCCTACCACGACGCGTGCCACGCGCTGCGCGCCCAGCGGATCCGGGAGCAGCCCCGGGCGCTCCTCTCCCAGGTCCCCGGGCTCGACGTGCTCGAGGTGCCCGAGGGCGACCGGTGCTGCGGCGCCGCGGGGCTCTACAACGTGCTCCAGCCGGCGATGGCGGACGAGCTCATGCGGCGGAAGGCTGAGGCGATCGCCTCGTTGCAGCCGGACGCCGTCGCGTCGGCGAACCCCGGCTGCACGATCCAGATCCGGGCCGGGCTCCGGGCCCTGGGCCTCGACGTCCCGGTGCTCCACCCGATCGAGCTGCTCGACCGGGCCTACCGGGCGGCCGAGGGGTGACGCGGGGCCGGCCCGTCCCGCGCCTCTCCCGCCCGGGCGGCTAGATCCCCAGCGCCCGCCGGGCCTCCTCGTTGTCGTCGGTGACGAGGACCCCGCGGTCGTGGGTCGCGACGTACGCGGCCCGGATGTTCACCCCGGCGTCCGCCACCTTCCGAGCCGCCTCGCCGAGCGCCCCCGGACGATCGGCGTCGGCCGCCCAGTCGAGGACGATCGCGTCGGCCTCGCCCTCGACCTCGATCCCGGCCCCCTCGAGGGCCCTCCGCGCCGCGGCGGCGTCCGCCACGAGGAGATGGATGATCCCCCGGCCCTCCACGCCGACCCCGGCGAAGCCCTCGATGTTCACCCCGGCCCGCCCGAGGGCCTCGCCGATGTCGGCCAGCCTGCCCGGCCGGTCCTCGACGCTCACCGTGAGGTCCACCATGGCCATGGCCCCTCCTTTCCTCGGCGCCGCGACCGGTCTACCGCCGGAGGCGGACGCCGGTCAAGCGGGGGGACCGGCCCTCGGCGTACCAGGCGGTGCGCTGCTCGGCCCGGGCCGCCTGGACCTCGACCTCGAGCTTGGGCCCGACCAGGGCGCCCCCGGCCTCGAGGACCTGGTTCCAGGTGATGCCTCCTCCTCGCGGCCAGCTCGTCTAGCCCAGCCTAGCCGGCGAGGACGCCGGCCAGCTCCTCCAGGCTCGCCAGGTTGTGGCCGGGGAGGAAGACGTCGACCGAGGGGAGGGCCGCGGCCATCCCCCGGGCCAGCGGCTCGTAGCGGGGGCTCCCCTTGAGCGGGTTCACCCACACCACCCGGTGGGCGAGGCGGTGCAGGCGCTCCATCTGCCGGCGGAGGAGCTCGGGGTCCCCCCGCTCGAGGCCGTCGGAGCAGAGGACGACCACGGCGCCGCGGAGCGCCGCCCGCTGGCTCCACCCGTCCAGGAGCGCCCGGAGCGACTCTCCGATCCTCGTGCCGCCCTCCCAGTCCTCGACCAGGCGGCCCACCTCCCGAAGGGCCCGGTCCGGGTCCCGGGTCCGGAGGGTCCGGGTCACCCGGGTGAGGCGGGTCCCGAAGCAGAACGCCTCGACCTTCCGCCCCGCTGCCATCGCCGCGAAGGCGAACTGGAGCAGGGCCCGGGAGTAGGGAGCCATCGACCCCGAGACGTCGAGGACCAGGACCAGCGGGCGCGTCCGGCTCCCCCGCGACCGCCAGGCGCGGTGGAACGGCTCGCCGTGGGTGCGGACCGCCCGCCGCAACGTCCGCCGGACGTCGAAGCGGCCGCTCCGGGGGTCGGGGCGCAGCCGCCGGGTCCGCCGCTCCGGCAGCCGCAGCTCGAGGTCCCGGATCAACCAGGCCGTCCGCGCCCGCTCCTCCTCGGTGAGCGCCTCGAACGACTTGGTCCGGAGCACCTCGGCCGCGCTCGCCACGAGGCGGACCGAGGCCTCCCCTTCCGGCTCCGCCCCCTCCTCGGCCGGCCGCCACGCCGCCGCGCGCCCACCCACCTCGACCTCGACCTCGGGGGGCTCCTCGCGGACCCCGTCCCCGTCGGGCGGCGGGGAGCCCGGGACCACGAGGCCCGCCCCCTCCCCGGGGCCGGCCGCGGCGAACCACCGCTCGAACGCCCGGTCGTAGACCTCCACGTCCTCGGGGCGGGAGATCAGCGAGGCCCGACCCGCCCAGTAGAGCGACGCCGGGTCCAGGGGCGCCAGGACCGCCGCCGCCCGGCAGAACGTGAGGATGCGCCCCGTCCCCACCGGGAGCCCCAGCCGCCGGAGCTCCCGCCCGAACCCGACCAGGCGCGCGAGGACGTCGGCCTCAGCCATCCTCCCCGGCCCCGGCCTCCTCGATCAGCTCGCCGAGCCTGGCCCTGGCGAGCTCCTGGTCCTCGTGGTCCTTGAGCACCGCGCCGAGGGTGGCCGCCGCGACCTCCCCGTCGAGGTGCTCGACGCCGAGGAACGCGAGGGCGTTGGCCCAGTCGATGGTCTCCGCCACCCCCGGCCGCTTCGCGACGTCCATCTCGCGGAGCCGGGCCACGGCCCGGGCCACCTCCCGCGCGAGGGTCCGGGAGACGCCCGGGGCGCGCAGCTCGATGATCTCGACCTCCCGTTCCAGCGAGGGGTGGTCGATCCAGTGGTACAGGCAGCGCCGCTTGAGCGCGTCGTGGAGCTCGCGGGTACGGTTCGAGGTCACGACCACCGCCGGCGGCTCGGGGGCGACGACCGGCCCGATCTCGGGGATCGTCACCGCGAACTCCGACAGGATCTCGAGGAGGAACGCCTCGAACTCGTCGTCCGCCCGGTCCAGCTCGTCGACGAGGAGCACGGCCCCCGCCCCCGCGCGGATCGCGGCGAGCAGCGGCCGCTCCAGGAGGAACTCCGGCCCGAACAGGTCCTCGACGTGGGCCTCGGCCCGCTCGGCCTCCATCGCCCGGGCCGCGATCAGCTGTCGGGAGTAGTTCCACTCGTAGAGCGCCTGGGAAGCGTCGATCCCCTCGTAGCACTGGAGGCGGATCAGCCGCCGTCCGAGGAGCGAGGCCAAGACCTTGGCGACCTCGGTCTTCCCCACCCCGGCCTCGCCCTCGAGCAGGAGCGGCTTGTCGAGCGAGACCGCGAGGAAGATGGCGGTCGCGAGCCCGCGGTCCGCCAGGTAGTGCTCCCGGCGGAGCGCCTCCTGGAGCTCCTCCACCGTCGAGAACGGAAGCTTCCCCATGGGAAGGAAGCGTACCGGCTCCGCGGCGGGTAGCGTTGGGGCCGTGGCCGTCGCGGAGGAACGCCTGCTGGTCCGCCGGCTCCTCGAGGAGGTGGGGGTCCGTCCCGGCCTGCCCCCCGAGGAGGAGCGGGAACTGGCCCGAGCCGTGGCCGAGGGCCAGGAAGCCCGAACCCGGCTCGAGCAGGACGGGGAGCTCGAGCCGGCCGTCCGGGCCGAGCTCGAGGAACGGGTCCGCCGCGGTACCGAGGCGAAGCGGCGGCTCGTGGCCGCCCACCTGCCGCTGGTCGTCCGGCTCCTCCACCGGTACCGGTGGTCGGGCCTCCCCGTCCTCGACCTGTTCCAGGAGGGGATCCTGGCGCTGCTGCGGGCCGCCGAGCGGTTCGACTGGCGGCGGGGGACCCCCTTCGGCGCGTACGCGGCGTGGTGGGTGCGCCACGCCCTCTCCCGGGCGGTCCGCGAGCACGTGGGCGCGGTCCGGCTCCCGGAGGCGAAGCGCCGGCAGCTCCGGAGCCTGGCCGAGGCTCGAGCCGAGCGGCCGTGGGCGTCGTGGGAGGAGCTCGCGGAACGGGCCGAGCTCAGCGTGGACGACGCGGCCGTCCTCGCGCCGCTCCTCGGGAACCCGCTGCCGCTGGAGGGGCCGGCCAGCCCGGGCTCGGACCGCACGCTCGAGGAGGTCCTCGCCGATCGCGAGGCCGAGGAGGCGCTCGAGGAGGTCCTCGTGGAGGCCGAGGTCGAACGCCTGATCCGAGCGGCCGAGCGGGTCCTCTCGCCCCGCGAGCGGGAGGTGCTGGAGGCCCGTTACGGCCTCGGAGGCCGCCGGCCCCAGACGCTCCGCGAGGTGGGCGAGCGGCTCGGCGTGAGCCTCCAGCGAATCGCGCAGATCGAGGCGGCGGCGTTGGCCAAGCTGCGCCGGGCGCTCGGGGTCGAGGACGGGGACGGAGCCGGCCGCGAGCGAGCGCCGGCCGGGTAGCATCCCGCCATGCCCTGGCGGGTGTTCGGCGAGACCCTCGTCACCTTCGTCGTGATCTTGGACCCCATCGGCTCGGTGCCGTTCTTCCTGGCCCTCACCGAGGGCCGAACCCCCCGTGAACGGCACCGCGCGGCCTACCTGGCGGTGCTCGCCGCGGCCGGGGTCCTCGCGGCCTTCGCCGCCTTCGGCCAGGCGCTCCTGGCCTACCTCTCGATCAGCCTGGAGAGCTTGATGGTGGCGGGCGGCCTCCTCTTGCTCCTGGTCGCCGCCGAGATGCTCCGGGGCGGGGATCCCGCCGCGGCGGCGCCGGAGGACGCGAGCCTCGCGCTCGTCCCCCTCGGCACGCCGTGGCTGGCCGGGCCCGGCGCGATCGTCCAGACGGTCCTCGCGATGCGCCGCCACGAGGAGCTCCCGGAGCGGCTGGCCGTGGCGGGCGGCATCGCCCTGGCCCTCGGCCTCGTCCTGCTGGCGCTCCGGCTCGCCACGTTGGTCGCCAGGCTGATCCGGCCGAGCGCGATCCACTTCGTGACGAGGATCATGGGGCTCCTGCTCACGGCCATCGCCGTCCAGCTCATCGTGGACGCGGTCGCCAGGTGGCTCGAGCGCGGCCTCGCCTGAGGATCCGAGGGCCCCGAGCCCCCGAGCGGCGCGCCTCGGTTCGGTCCGCGGATGCGCGACGGCCCGCCGCTCGGGCGGGCCGTCGGCCTTCGAACGGTCGGCGGCTTCAGGCCGCGACACGCTCCTCGGGGCTGGGCGCCTCGGCCGCCACCGGCTCGGCCCGGAGCGCGTTCACCAGGGCCCCGGTGAGCAGCCCCAGGACCACCGCGAAGACCCCCGACGTCACCGGGTCGATCGCCAGCCCGATCATCCGGTCCAGGCTGTAGGCGCCGGGCCCGGTGAAGGCGAGCGCCGTGGCCGCCGTCGCGTACACGAGCGGGAGCTCGTAGCCCCCGTTCGAGTTCCACACCCCGTTCCGCAGGTGGACGGCCAGCACGGCGGTCGTCATGACGCCGACGATCGCGGCCGCCGCCAGCGGGGTGAGGAACCCGAGCGCGAGCAGCAGGCCGCCCGCCGCCTCAGCGAGCCCGGCCACCCCGGCCCAGACCCGGCCCCGGCGGAAACCGAGGGTCTCCAGCCAGGCCCCGGTGCCGTCCAGGCCGTGGCCGCCGAACCAGCCGAACAGCTTCTGGGTGCCGTGGCCCACGAAGAGGGTGCCCACGATCACCCTGAGCAGCAGCAGCCCGACCGACATGGCTCCTCACCTCCTTTCCGTTCGAAGTCACGCTTCGATGGGACGGGTCCCTCGCCTGGGACCCAGCACGGCCCTCACGGGCCCGGACCGGCGCCCGCCCCGCGCCCGGTCGCCCGAGCCGGGGCGGGCGTCGGTCTACGGGCCGGTGGCGGCCCGCCGACGGGCCGCCGGCCCCGGCCCGCGGGATCAGGCCGCGAGCGCCTTCTTCTCGCCCGCGCCGATCTCCACCGGGATCTTCCGGGCCGCGCGGACCTCGTACGGGACGGTCACCTCGAGGATGCCCGCCTCGTACCGCGCGGTGAGCTTGTCGGCCTGGATCCCCTCCGGGAGCGTCACCTCCCGCTCGAAGGTCCCGTAGGCGAACTCACGGCGCAGGGGCTCCACGCCCTCCGGGAGCTCACCGCCGCGCTCGGCCCGGATCCGGAGGACGTTGTCCTCGAGGGTCACGTCCACCTTCTCCGGGTCGATGCCGGGCAGCTCCACCCGCACCACGAGCTCACCCTCCTTGCGCAGGACCTCCATCGGAGGGGTCACCCGCGCGTCGCGGGCGGTGCCCCAGAACGTCCGCCCGAAGAGGTCCGCGAAGTCCCGCTCGATCCGGCGGAACAGCTCGTCCACGTCCATCCAGGTCCGAGCGAGCATCGCGCATCACCTCCTTCCGGGCTCTCGGGGCCCGGCCGCGAGCCGCCGCCCGCGACCGGCCTCCGTCTCGTTCTTCCACCTGGAAGAGATGACGCGCCCCACCGGCCCCTTCTAGGGGCCTCGAGCGCCGCTCAGATCAGAGCGGGACCCGGACCCCCCGCTGGTCGAGGCGCCTCGCGATCCGCTCCCGGAGGGCCCGCTCGACGTCCCAGCGCTTGGAGGGACGGGTCTCGGCCACCACCCGAACCACGAGGGCCCCCTCGGCGAGGGCCTCGATCCCCAGGATCCTCGGCCCGTCCATGATCCATGCCTTGAGCGCCGGATCCTCCCGGAGCTCGGCGAACAGCTCGTCGAGGACCCCCCGCACCCGATCCACGTCCTCGCCGTAGGCGATCCGCACGTCCACGATGGCCCGGGCCCAGCCCCGGGACTTGTTGGAGACGGCCTGGATGTTCCCGTTGGGGACGATGTGGAGGGTCCCGTCGAAGTCCCGGAGCGCGGTGACCCGGAGCGTGAGGCTCTCCACCTTCCCTGAGAGCGGCCCACCGGTGCTCCGGATCTCGACCACGTCGCCCACCCCGAACTGGTTCTCGAGCAGGATGAAGAACCCCGACAGGCCATCCTTGACGAGGCTCTGGGCCCCGAAGCCCAGGGCCACCCCGGCCACCCCGGCCGAGGCGAGCAGCGGGGCGATGTTCGTGACCTCGTTCAGGACCATCAGCGCGGCGAGGGTCCAGATCACGACCACCGCCCCCGCGGAGAGCGCGCTCGCGAGGGTCGCGGCCCGCTGGAGGTTCATCTCCTGGGTGACGCTCGAGACCCCCTCGAGCTTGCGGCGGAACCTGCGCACGAGCAGGCGGGCGACGACGGTCACGACCACCGCGACGCCCAGGGTCGCGAGCACCCGGACCCCGTGCGCCGAGAACCAGTCCGCGGCGACCTCGGTGGGCTCCATCGCCCACCATCCAATCGCCGCCCACGGCCGGCGTCAAAGACCGCGATCCGCGACCCCTCGGGTCGGGGCCCGCCGCGCAGCGGCCAGCACTCACTGGCCGGCGCTCACCGCATGGCGCTCGGCGGCCGGCGCTCAGCGGCCGGCCATGGCGGCCTCGAGGGCCCGGCGCACCAGGACCTTGGCGAGTTCCCTCCGGTACTCGGCGCTCCCGAACGTGTCGGAGGGCGGGTTCGTCCCCTCCGCCGCCCGCTCCGCCGCCTCCGCCGGGCTCGCGCCGCCGGCCAGGGCCTCCTCGACGCCCGCCGCCCGGATCGGCCGGTCCCCCATGTTGGTGAGGGCCACCGCCGGAGGGCCGCCGTCCCCGGCGAGCGCCGCCACCCCGACGATCGCCCAGTCCTGTGCCCGGCGGTGGAACTTCAGGTAGCTCCAGCCCCGCCCGGCGGTCCTCGGCACCCGGACCTCGGTGAGCACCTCGTCCGGGGCCAGGGCCGACGTGAAGAGCCCCTGGAAGAACCCGGCCGCGGGGATGGTCCGCTCCCCGCCCGGGCCCCGGGCCACCAGCTCCGCCCCGAGGGCCACGAGGACCGCGGGGATGTCCGAGGCCGGGTCGGCGTGCGCGGCCGACCCGCCGATGGTCCCCATGTGGCGGACCTGCGGATCGCCGATCCCGGCCGCGGTGTGGGCCACGATCGGGCAGGCCCGCTGGAGCACCTCGCTCGTCGCCAGGTCGTGCCAGCGGGTGAGCGCCCCGATCGCCACCACGTCCCCCTCCTCGCGGACGTAGGAGAGGTCCCGGAGGCGGCCGATGTCCACGAGCATGGAGGGCCGGGCCAGGCGCAGCCGCATCAGCGGCAGGAGCGAGTGCCCGCCGGCTAGGAGCTTGGCGTCCTCGTGGGCCGCGAGCAGGTCGATCGCCTGCTCGACCGACTCGGCCCGCTCGTACTCGAAGGGCGCGGGGATCATGCGGCACCCCCTTCCGTCGCCGGGGCCGCTCCCGTGGCCGAACCCCCCTGGGTCCCGGGCGGCCCCTGGGCCTTCGCCCGCTGGATGGCTCTCCACACGTTCTCCGGGGTCGCGGGCCGCTCGACCTCGGTGACCCCGAGGTGGGACAGGGCGTCGACGACCGCGTTGATCACCGCCGGCGGGGCGGCGATGGTCCCGGTCTCGCCCACCCCCTTCACCCCGAGCTCGTTGCTGGAGGAGGGGATCTCCTGGCGGCCGATCGTGACCGCGGGGACCTCGGGGGCGGCGGGCACCGCGTAGGTCGTGAGGTTCGCCGTGAGGAGCTGCCCGTTCTCGTCGTAGCGGGCCTCCTCGTAGAGCGCTTCGGCGATCCCCTGGACCACGCCGCCCGCCACCTGCCCGTCGACCACCATCGGGTTGATCACGGTTCCGACGTCGTCGACCGCGACGTAGCGCACGATCCGCGTCTCGCCGGTCTCCGTATCCACCTCGACCACGGCCACGTGGGTCCCGTAGGGGAACGTGAAGTTCACCGGGTCGAAGATCGAGAGCGCATCGAGCCCCGGCTCGACGCCGTCCGGCAGGTCGTGCGCGGTCCAAGCCGGGAGGGCCATCTCCGCGATCGTCTTGGCCTTCTCCGGGGCCCCCTTCACCCGGAACGTGCCTCGCTCGTACTCCAGGTCCTCCTCGGCGACCTCCAGCATGTGGGCCGCGATCTTCCGGGCCTTCTCCACGACCTTCTGGCACGCGCGGTGGACGGCGATCCCACCCACCGACAGGCTCCGGCTGCCGTAGGTGTCCATGCCCCGGGGGACCAGCTCGGTGTCCCCGAAGATGATGTCGACGTCGTCGACGGGCACCCCGAGGTCGTCGGCGACGATCTGCGCGAACGTCGTCTCGTGCCCCTGCCCGTGCGGGGTGGTGCCGATCGCGACCTCGACCTTCCCGGTGGGCAGGACCCGGACGCTCGCGGCGTCCCACCCGCCAGCGCCGTAGCGGAGCTGGCCGAGGATCCGGGAGGGGGCCAGGCCGCACATCTCGATGTAGCTCGAGAACCCGATCCCGAGCTGCTTCGCGTCTCCCCGCTCCCGTCGGGCGGCCTGCTCCTTCCGGAGGTCGTCGTAGCCCACGAGCTGGAGGGCCTTGTCGAGGGCCGCCCCGTAGTCACCGGCATCGAACTCGAGGCCGCCCGGCGACTTGGTGGGCTCGGTGAAGGGCGGCAGGAAGTTCAGCCGCCGGATCTCCACGGGGTCCTTCCCGACCCGGCGCGCGAGCTGGTCGATCGTCCGCTCGATCGCGTAGGTCGCCTCGGGGCGTCCGGCGCCGCGGTAGGCGTCGGTGGGCGTGGTGTTGGTGAACACGCCCGTGCACTCGAAGTGGTAGGCCTCCCCGCCGTACGGCCCGCAGTACAGGAAGGCCCCCAGGAGCGGGACCCCCGGGGCGACCAGGAACAGGTAGGCGCCCATGTTGGCGAGGAGCTTCACCCGGTAGCCCCGGATCCTCCCGTCCTCGTCCGCCGCGAGTTCGATCTCCTGGAGCACGTCCCGCCCGTGGTGGGTCGCGAGGTAGTTCTCGCTCCGCTCTTCGATCCACTTCACGGGCCGTCCCAGCCGGCGGGAGAGCACGCAGAGCAGCGCCTCCTCGTGCGAGACCCGGATCTTCGACCCGAACCCCCCGCCCACGCGGGGGGCGATCACCCGGAGCTTCTGCTCGGGCATCCCGAGCACGAAGGCCGCCATCGTCACCCGCGTGATGTGGGGGATCTGGGTCGAGGACCACAGCGTGATCTCGCCGGTCACGGGGTTCGCTTCGGCGATCGCCCCCCGCGGCTCCATCGCCGTGGGGATCAGCCGCGGGAGGTAGTACCGGCCCTGCACCACGATCGGCGCCTCGGCGAAGACCTTCTCCACGTCGCCGTTGGTGAGGGTCCAGGTGTAGGAGGCGTTCGTCCCGAGGTCGGCGTGGACCAGGGGCGCGCCCTCCCGGACCGCATCCTCCACCGAGATCACCGCCGGGAGCGGCTCGTAGTCCACCTCCACCGCCTCGGCGGCGTCCTTGGCCTGGGCGCGGCTCTCGGCTACCACCACCGCCACCGGCTCCCCCTGGTAGCGGGCCTCGTCGGTGGCGAGGGGGTACATGGGCGGGTTCTTGATGTCCTCCGTGACCGGCCAGGCCATGGGGAGCGGCCCTGCCCACTCGCCACGGAGGTCGGCGCCGGAGAAGGCGGCCACCACCCCGGGCATCCCGAGCGCCCGCGAGACGTCCACCCCCTTGATCCGGGCGTGGGCGAAGGGGCTCCGGACCACCGCCATCCAGGCCATCCCGGGGAGGGCCATGTCATCCACGTACCTGGCCCGCCCAGTGAGGAACTCGGGGTCCTCCTTCCTCAGGACCTCGCGTCCGACGTAGCGTTCCTGGGTCATCGCCATCGCTCGACCCCCCTCAGGCCCGGGCGCCGCTCATCTCTCGGGCGGCGTCGAGGATCGCCTTGACGATGTTCTGGTAGCCGGTGCACCGGCAGAGGTTCCCCTCGAGGGCGAGGCGGACCTCCTCCTCGGTCGGGGTCGGGTTCTCCTTGAGGTAGGAGACCGCCGCCATGATCATCCCCGGCGTGCAGTAGCCGCACTGCAGGCCGTGGTTGCGGTGGAAGGCCTCCTGGACCGGGTGGAGCTGCCCGTCGGAGGCGAGCCCCTCGATCGTGGTGACCTCCCGGCCGTCGGCCTGGACCGCGAGCAGCGTGCAGGACTTCACAGACTCTCCGTCGAGGAGCACGGTGCACGCCCCGCAACTCGAGGTGTCGCAGCCGACGTTCGTGCCGGTGAGGCCGAGCTGCTCCCGGAGGAAGTAGACGAGCAGCTGGCGCGGCTCCACCTCCGCCTCTCGCCGGACCCCGTTGACGGTGACCGCGATCCGTCTCACGGCTGCCTCCTTTCGACGGAAGAGGGCTTCGCGCGGAATGTACACCCGGGGGCCGCGGAGAGGGAAATCGGATCAGGCCGAGGCCCGCTCCAGGGAACGCTCGAGGCCCCGCAGGGTGAAGACCCGGACCAGCTCGCGCTTGTAGCGGGCGGACCCGCGGTGATCGGAGACCGGATGGACCTCCTCGGCCGCGATCTCGGCGGCCCGCCGCAGCGCTGCGCGGTCGGGACGGCGGCCCCGGAGGTGCTCCTCGGCCTTGGCGGCGCGGACGTAGGAGAGCCCCACCCCGCTCATGCCGATCCCGCAGTGCTCGATCGCCCCGGCCTCGTCGAGGGCGAGGTCGACCGCCACCCCCACGGTCGCGAAGTCCCCGACCCGGCGCCGGAGCTTGTGGTAGGCGCCCCCGCCACGGGCTCGGCGCGGGAACACCACCCGGACCAGGAGCTCCTCCGGGGCGAGCGCCGTCTCGAAGCTCCCCACGAAGAACCCCTCGGCCGGGATCTCGCGCTCCCCGGCCGGGCCCGCCGCGACCAGGACCGGCCGGGCGGCGAGGAGGACCGGGCCCCAGTCGCCGGCCGGGTCCGCGTGCGCCGCCGACCCCCCCACGGTCCCGAGGTTCCGGACCAGGGGGTCGGCGATGACGCACGCCGCATCGTGGAGGAGCGGGTACCGGTCCCGGACGAGCGGCGAGCGCTCGAGCGCCGCGTGGGTGACGGTGGCCCCGACCACGAGGCGCCCGTCCTCCTCGCCGAGGGCGTCGAGGCCCAGGTACCGCAGGTCCACGAGACACGAGGGCCGGGCCGCCCGGAGCTTGAGGAGGGGGATCAGGCTCTGCCCGCCGGCGAGAGGGCGGGCCTCCCGCCCCAGCTCGGCCAGGAGGGCCAGGGCCTCCTCGAGGCTGCGGGGAGCGCGGTAGTCGAAGCGCGGCGGGAACACCTCACGCCCCCCCGGCGCCCGCCGCCCCGGCGGGCGGCTCGCTGCGGGAGAGCCACGACCGCCCGTGGACCGCTCCCAGCAGGAGGTGGGTGTGGAACGGGAGGAGGGCCCCGAGCTCCGGGGCCTCGCCCAGCGCGGCCAGGCACAGCACGACGCGCCCCCGGGCCCGCGCCAGCCGGTCGACCCGCCGCTCCTGGGGGGCGAGGGAGGCCCCGTCCTGCCCCACGAACCGGAGCACGAAGGCCCCGTCGGCCTCCGCCAGGAGCTCCAGCTCCGCCTCGGCGGTCGCCCGGAGCGCGGCCAGGAGCACGGTCCGCGGGAGGATCCCGCCGACCGGCCCACGGGGCGGCTCGGGCGCGCGGCGGAACGACGGCCCCAGGCCCTCGAGCACCCCCGCGAACCGGCGCGCGTCGTGCGCCCGCCCCGGCACGAGGCAGAGGACGTGGGCGGGACCGCGGAGGGCGAGCAGCTGGCGCGCGAGGTCCGCCGACCAGTGCCGGGACGGCCGGCCCTCGAGGAGGTCCTCGACCACCGACGCCGGGATCCGCCAGTCCCGGCCGGGCTTGATCCCGGGGATCCGCCCCTCCCGGCACCACCGGGTCACGGTGTCGGGCGAGACCCCCAGGCGCTCGCCGACCTCGACCGCCGAGACGAACCGCTCCCGCACCCGCCCGATGATAGGCGGTGGCCCCGACGGGGTCATCCGACCGACGCCGCACGTCCGCCGCCAGCACCACGTAGGGCCCGCCTCGGCCGGCTCTCCCGAGGCGGCGACCGCCGCCTTGACCGCGTTTCGACGGGTAGCTGATAATCCGACGGTCAGCTTCGTCGAGAAGCACGGCTGAGCGCGCGAGGAGCCGCGCTCCACCCAGGAGGGACGGATGGCCGTGGTACGGGGGGAAGGCCGCTCGGGCCTCGGGGCCGTCCGCGTCCCAGCACCCCTCGACGCATCCGCCGGAGTCACCGTCCACCGAGGAGGTCACGCATGCTGCCCCCACGGTTCGACTACCGCAGGCCGGGGAGCCTCGAGGAGGCCGTCGACCTGCTCGCGGAACACGGCGACCAGGCCAAGGTCCTGGCCGGCGGGCAGAGCCTGATCCCGCTGCTCAAGTTCCGCCTGGCCGCCCCCGCGCTCCTCGTCGACGTGAACCGGGTGCCCGGCCTGGACGGGCTCGCGGAGGAGGGCGGGCACCTCAGGATCGGCGCGCTGGTCCGCCACGCGACGCTCGAGCGGGAGGCCTCGCTCCGCGGGCGGTACCCGGCGATCGCCGCGGCCGCCCCCCAGATCTCGGACCCGCTGGTCCGCAACCTCGGGACGGTCGGGGGCTCGCTCGCGCACGCCGATCCCTCCGGGGACTGGGGCGCGGTCATGCTCGCGCTCGGGGCCTCGGTCGTGGCGCGGAGCCGCCGCGGCGAGCGGGAGATCCCCGTCCGGGAGCTCTTCCGCGACCCCTTCACCACCTCGCTCGAGCCGGACGAGCTGCTCACCGAGGTGCGGGTGCCGGCCCCCGCCGGGCCGGTGGGCGGGACCTACCTCAAGCTCGAGCGGAAGGTGGGCGACTTCGCGACGGTGGCCGTGGCCGTCCACGTCGACATGCGGGACGCGCGGATCGGGCGGGCCGGGATCGGCCTGGCCGCGGTGGGCGCCACGAACCTCCGGGCGGAAGCCGCGGAGGCCGCGCTCGCCGGCGCCGAGCCCACCGACGAGGCGTTCGCGGAGGCCGCCCGCCTCGCCGCACAGGCCGCGAGCCCCGTCTCCGACGTGCGGGGCTCCGCCCGCTACAAGCGCCACGTGGTCGAGGTCTACGTCCGTCGCGGCCTGGCCGCGGCCGTGGAACGGGCGCGGGCCGCGTGATGGAGGAGGCGACGATGCAGGTCAGCTGTTCCGTGAACGGGGTGCCGCGGACCGCGGACGTCGAGCCGCGGCTCCTCCTGGTCCACCTGATCCGCGAGGTCTTCGACCTCACCGGCACCCACGTGGGCTGCGACACCACGAGCTGCGGGGCCTGCACCGTGCTCCTGGACGGCACGCCGGTGAAGTCCTGCACCGTGCTCGCGGTCCAGGCCGACGGGCGGGAGATCACGACCGTCGAGGGGCTCGGGCAGGACGGGAAGCTCCACCCGATCCAGGAGGGGTTCAAGGAGGAGCACGGCCTCCAGTGCGGGTTCTGCACCCCGGGGATGATGCTCGTGGCCAAGGCCCTCCTCGAGCGGAACCCCGACCCCACCGAGGAGGACATCCGCTGGGCCATCTCGGGGAACATCTGCCGCTGCACCGGCTACGTGAACATCGTGAAGGCCATCCGGTGGGCGGCGCGGAGGATGGCCGAGGAGCGCCCGGCCGCCGCGGTGTGAGCGGCGGGGGCGGGAGGAGGAACGAGCGATGGCGGTCGAAGCACGCGAGGTCCCAGGCGTCGGGCACAGCGTCAAGCGCTTCGAGGACGACCGGTTCATCCGGGGCAAGGGGAACTACGTCGAGGACATCGAGCTGCCCGGGATGCTCTGGATGGCGATCCTCCGGAGCCCGTTCGCCCACGCCCGCATCCGGAGGATCGACCCCTCGAGGGCCCAGGCCCTCCCCGGCGTCGTGGCGGTCGTGACCGGCGAGCTGCTCGCCCAGCACAACCTGGCCTGGATGCCGACCCTCTCCGGCGACACCCAGGCCGTGCTCGCCACCGACAAGGTCCGGTTCCAGGGCCAGGAGGTGGCGGCGGTGATCGCCGAGGACCGGTACGTGGCGAAGGACGCGCTCGAGCTGATCGACGTCGAGTACGAACCCCTCGACCCGGTCACGGATCCGTTCAAGGCGATGGAGCCGGGGGCGCCCCTGATCCGGGACGAGAAGGAGGGGCAGACCGACAACCACATCTTCCACTGGGAGACCGGCGACCGGGAGGCCACCGAGCGGGCCTTCGCCGAGGCCGACCGGGTGGTGGAGCTCTCCACCCACTACCCGCGGTCCCACCCCTCGCCGCTCGAGACCTGCGGGATCGTGGCCGACGTGAACCCCGCCACCGGGAAGGCCACGCTCTACATGACCTCCCAGGCCCCGCACGCCGTGCGGACCGTGTTCGCCCTGGTCGCCGGCCTCCCCGAGCACAAGATCCGGATCGTCTCGCCCGACATCGGCGGGGGGTTCGGGAACAAGGTCCCGGTCTACCCCGGCTACGTGGTGGCCACCGCGGCCTCGCTCCTCCTCGGGCGGCCGGTGAAGTGGATCGAGGAGCGGACCGAGAACCTGATCTCGACCGGCTTCGCACGCGACTACCACATGACCGGGCGGCTCGCGGTGAAGGACGGGAAGATCACCGGGCTCCACGTGAAGGTGATCGCGGACGAAGGGGCCTTCTACGCCGACGCGCAACCCACGAAGTTCAAGGTGGGCCTGTTCCACGTCGTGACGGGCTCCTACGACATCCCGGCGGCGTTCGTGGAGGCCGACGGCTACTACACCAACAAGGCCCCGGGCGGGGTGGCCTACCGGTGCTCGTTCCGGGTGACCGAGGCGTCGTTCCTGATCGAGCGCCTGGTCCAGACCGCCGCCTACGAGCTCGGCGTCGACCCCGCCACGTTCCGGCTCGACAACTTCATCCGCAAGGAGCAGTTCCCCTACCGAAGCGCCACCGGCTGGGTCTACGACTCCGGCGACTACCACCGGGCGATGGAGCTCTGCCTCGAGCACGTCGGCTACTGGGACCTCAGGAAGGAGCAGGAGGAGGCCCGGAAGCAGGGGAGGCTGCTGGGGATCGGGCTCGCGAGCTTCACCGAGATCGTGGGGGCCGGGAACCACAAGGACTTCGACATCCTCGGCCTCAAGATGATCGACTCCGCCGAGCTGCGCGTGCACCCGACCGGCAAGGCGGTGCTGAAGCTCGGCGTGAAGACGCAGGGCCAGGGCCACGAGACGACCTTCGCCCAGATCGTGGCCGAGGAGCTCGGGATCCCGCCCGAGGACGTCGAGGTCCAGCACGGGGACACCGACCACACGCCCTACGGGCTCGGCACGTACGCGTCGCGGAGCACGCCGGTGGGCGGGGCGGCCACGGCGATGGTCGCCCGGAAGCTCCGGGAGAAGGCGACACGGATCGCCGCCCACCTCCTCGAGGTCGCGGGGGAGGACGTGGAGTTCGAGCGGGGCGTGTTCCGGGTGAAGGGCGCCCCGGAGAAGGCCGTCACGATCCAGGACGTGGCCTTCGCCGCCTACACCAACTTCCCGGAGGGCGAGGAGGCGGGGCTCGAGGGCGTCCATTACTACGACCCCCCGAACATGACGTTCCCCTTCGGCACCTACTGCGTGGTGGTCGAGGTGGACCCCGAGACCGGCGAGTGGAAGGTCCGGCGGGTGGTGGCGGTCGACGACTGCGGCGTGCGGATCAACCCGATGATCGTCGAGGGGCAGATCCACGGCGGCCTCACCGAGGGCTTCGGGATCGCCGCGATGGAGCAGATCACGTTCGACGAGAGCGGGAACTGCATCGGCTCCAACTTCATGGACTACCTCCTCCCCACGGCCTGGGAGACCCCGCGGTTCGAGACCCTCGCGACCGTCACACCCTCCCCGCACCACCCGCTCGGGGCCAAGGGCGTGGGCGAGTCGGCCACCGTCGGCTCTCCCGCCGCCTACGTGAACGCCGTGATCGACGCCCTGTGGCACCTGGGCGTGCGGAACATCGACATGCCGCTCACCTCGGCCAAGGTCTGGGAGGCGATCCAGGCGGCCAGGGCCGGCCAGGGGTCGTAGGCTCGGGACGTGCGACCGGACGTCCTCGCCCTCGCCGCCGAGCTCTCCCGGCGGGGGGAGCCGTTCGCGCTCGCCACGGTGGTGTGGCGGCGGGCGCCCTCCTCCGGGAAGGAGGGTTCGACGGCGCTCGTGACCGGGGACCGGCGGGTCCACGGGTGGATGGGCGGGGCCTGCGCCGAGCCCACCGTGGTGCGGGAGGCGCTCCGGGCGCTCGAGGAGGGGAGGCCGCGGCTCCTGTTCCTCGGCCCGCCCGACGAGCTCGCGGCGCGGGGCCGGGAGGGCGTGGTGGCCGTGCCCATCGCCTGCCAGAGCGAGGGGGCGATGGAGGTGTACGTGGAACCCGTCCTGCCGCAACCGCAGCTCGTCGTGATCGGCCGCTCGCCCGCCGTGCGGACCCTGGCCGCCCTCGGCGCCGCCCTCGGGTGGCGGACGGTGGTCGTGGACGACGGCGGGGACCCCGCCGCCTACCCGGAGGCCGGGCGGGTCGTGACCCGGCTCGACCTCGAGGAGGCGGGCGTGGAGCCCGGCGCCTACGTGGTGGTCGCCACCCAGGGCCACTACGACGAGGAGGCCCTGGAGCGGGCCCTCGCCACCCCCGCCGCCTACGTCGGCCTCGTGGCATCGGCGAGGCGCGCGGCCGGCGTCCTGGGGTACCTGCGGGACCGCGGCGTGCCCGAGGAGGCCCTGGCCCGGGTCCGGGCCCCCGCCGGCCTCGACCTGGGCCCGGTGGCGCACGAGGAGATCGCGGTCGCGGTCCTGGCCGAGCTGGTCCAGCTCCGGGCCGCCGCCGGGCCCCGCCGGGGTGGGGCGGCCGCGCGCCACGAGGCCACCGACCCGGTGTGCGGGATGCGCGTGGACGTGCCGACCGCCCGGTACCGGGCGGTCCACGCCGGACGCACGTACCATCTGTGCTCGGCGGGGTGCCTGGCGCGGTTCGAGGCCGACCCGACGGCCTACCTCGCGCCGAGCGGCGGATCCCCGGGGGAGCGGTGAGCGAGATCGCGGACGTCCTCTCGGCCATCGAGTCCCTCGCCCGGCGGGGGGAGCGGATGGCCCTGGCCACGATCGTGGCGGTCCGCGGTTCCACCTACCGGCGGCCCGGCGCGCGGCTCCTGGTGCCGGAGCACGGGGACCTGGTCGGCAACATCTCCGGGGGCTGCCTGGAGGGGGACGTGGCCGACGTGGCCAAGGTGGTGATGGTGAAGGGCGAGCCCCGCATCGTCTCGTTCGACCTCACCGCCGACGACGAGGCCGTCTGGGGCTGGGGGCTCGGCTGCAACGGCGCCATCGAGGTGTTCGTGGAGCCCGCCGACAAGGCGGCGGAGGTGGCCGGGGCCCTCCGCGCGGCCCTCGAGGAGGAGCGGCCGATCTCGGTGGTCACGGTCCTCGCCTCGACGGCCCCCGGCGTGGAGCGGGGGAACCGGATCCTGGTGCGGCCGGACGGGGGGACGGAGGGGACGCTCGGCGACCCGGCCCTGGACCGCGCGGCCACGGGGGCCGCCCTCGAGCTCCTCGCCGCCGAGCGGAGCGAGGTGCGGACGCTCCCGGCGACGGCGGGCGAGGCCCGGGCCTTCGTGGAGGTCCTCGAGCCGCCCCTCCGCCTCGTGGTCTGCGGCGCGGGGCACGACGCGATCCCCCTGGTCCGCTCGGGGGCCGCGCTCGGCTGGCGGGTCGTGGTGGTTGACGATCGGAAGGAGCTCCTCACGCAGGAGCGGTTCCCCGAGGCCCACGGCTTCGTCTGCGTGGATCACCCGGGGAAGGTGGCGGAGGAGGCGCCGCTCGACGCGCGGACCTCCGTGGTCGTGATGACCCACAACTTCCTCCGGGACAAGGAGTACCTCCGGTCGCTGCTCCGGACCCCGGTCCCCTACCTCGGGATGCTCGGGCCGCGGGCCCGCACGGAGCGGCTCCTCCAGGAGCTCGCCGAGGAGGGCGTGGAGGTCACGGAGGCCGACCGGGCCCGGATCTTCGGGCCGGCCGGGCTCGACATCGGTAGCGAGGGGCCGGAGGAGATCGCCCACGCGATCGTGGCCGAGATCGTGGCGGTCCGTCGCCGCCGGCCCGCCGGGTTCCTGAGGGAACGTCCGGGCCCCATCCACGAGCGAGCCCCGGTGGGCTGACCGTGGCTCCGGCGGCGCCGCCTGGGATGTATCTTCACGTCGAGATACAGCGCGGCCCGGGGATCCGGAGGGGGGAGCGATGCTGATCGAGAACGAGTTCGAGGTGCCGGCGCCGGTGGACCGCCTCTGGGCGTACCTCCTCGACGTGGAGCGGGTGGCGCCCTGCATGCCGGGCGCGGAGCTCACCGAGGTGGTCGACGAGCGGACCTGGAGGGGGAAGGTCAACGTGAGGTTCGGCCCCGTGTCGCTGTCGTTCGCCGGGACCGTGACGATGGAGGAACGGGACGACGCCGCCCACCGGGTCGTGCTGAAGGCCCAGGGGATGGAGCAGAAGGGGAAAGGCGCGGCCTCCGCCAACGTCACGTCCTGGCTCGAGCCCGGCGACGGCCTGACGAAGGTGAGGATGCGGGCCGACATCACCCTCTCCGGGTTCGTGGCCCAGGTCTCCCGGGGGATGCTCCCCGACGTCTCCGCCAAGCTCACACAGCAGTTCGCCGACTGCCTCAAGGCGAACATGGCCGCCCTCGAGGCCGCGGCGGTCCCGGCGGGGGAGGCCGCCCCGGCGGCGCCCGCTCCCGCCCCCGCCCCGCCCCGGGCGGAGGCCATCGGGGGGCTGCGCCTCGGGCTCTGGGCCCTGCTCCGGGCCATCGGGCGCTTCTTCCGGCGCCTGCTCGGCGGGCGCCCCTCGGGCTGACCCGGCGTGCTCTCGGCGGTCGTGCTCGCGGCCGGGGAGGCCACCCGGTTCGGCGGGACCAAGCAGGTCCACGAGCTCGCCGGCAAGCCCCTGGTCCAGCACGCCGTCGACGCCGCGGCGGGGGCCGGCCTGGACGAGGTGGTGGTGGTCGTGGGCCACGACGCCGACCGGGTGCGGGCCGCGCTCCGCCTCCCCCCCTCGGGGCGCGTGGTCGAGAACCCCCGCTACGCCGAGGGCCTCTCGACCTCCCTCGCCGCGGGGCTCGGCGCCTGCGACCCCGCGAGCGAGGGCGCCGTGGTCCTCCTCGCCGACCAGCCGGGGATCGAGGCCCGCCACGTGCGGCTCCTCGCCGATGCCTTCCGCCGGACCGGCGCCTGGGTGGTGCGGCTCCGGTTCCGGGACGGGCCGGGGCCAGCGCTGCTCTCCCGCGCCGCGTGGGGGGAGGCCCGAGGGCTCTCCGGCGACGTGGGGGCGCGGGCGCTCGTCGCGCGCCATCCCGACCGGGTCGTGGAGGTCGCCGTCGACGAGCCGGCCCCGCCCGACTTCGACCGGCCCGAGGATCTCGCGCGGGCCGCGGGGGCCCGGGGCCGCGACCTCCCCCGGGGCGCGGGGACCGATGGCTGAGCCCGGGCCCGAGCTCTCGCCCGAGGAGCGGGCGATGCTCGCGGGCGAGCGCGGGCCCGCCGCGCGGACCGCGATGCGGATCCTGGTGGAGACGGCGCGGGCCATGGGGGCGGACCGGTTCGTCGAGATCTCCAGGGCCCACGTCGACGGGTGCCTCTACCACGGCCGGGCCGGGCTCGACTTCGCGGAGCGGCTCCTCGCCGAGGGCGCCCGGGTCTCGGTGCCCACGACGCTCAACGTCGGGCTCCTCGACCTCCTCCACCCGGAGCTCGTCCGGGCCGACCCCGAGACCCGGCGGGCCGCTCGGCGCCTGATGGAGGCCTACGTGGCGATGGGCTGCCGGCCGACGTGGACCTGCGCCCCCTACCAGCTCCCGGACGCGCGGCCGGGGCTCGGCGAGCAGGTGGCGTGGGCCGAGTCGAACGCGATCGTGTTCGCCAACTCCGTCCTCGGCGCGCGGACCGAGCGCTACGGGGACTTCCTGGACATCTGCGCGGCGGTCGCCGGGCGAGCGCCCTACGTCGGGCTCCACACCGACGAGGGGCGCCGCGCCAGGGTGGCCTTCCGGCTCGAGGGGGTCCCGGAGCGGCTCCTCGCGTCCGACGTCTGCTACCCGGTCCTCGGCCACCTCGTGGGCCGTGAGGCGGGCTCCCGGGTCCCGGCGATCGTGGGGCTCCCGCCGGGCACCGCCGAGGACCGGCTGAAGGCGCTGGGCGCCGCGGCCGCGTCCTCCGGGTCGGTCGCGATGTTCCACGCGGTCGGGGTGACGCCCGAGGCGCCGACCCTCGAGGCCGCGACGGGCGGCGCGGCGGTCCCCGAGGTCGCCGTGACGCCGGAGCGGCTCCGCCGGGCCCGCGACGAGCTCACGACCGCGGGCGGAAGCGAGCTCGCCGCGGTGTCGGTCGGCACCCCCCACGCGTCGGTCGGCGAGCTGGAGCGGCTCGCGGAGCTCCTGGACGGCGTGCGGATCGCGCCCGGCGTCGGGTTCTACGTGAACACCTCCCGCGCCACGCTCGCCGAGGCCGAGCGGCGGGGGGTCGCGGAGGCGCTCGCCCGGGCCGGGGTCCGGATCGTGACCGACACCTGCACCTACCTCGCGCCCGTCATCGGCGAGGTCCGGGGCCCGGTGATGACCGACTCCGCGAAGTGGGCCTGGTACGCGCCGGGGAACCTGGGGATCGAGGTCGTGTTCGGGAGCCTCGAGGAGTGCGTCCGCTCGGCCGCCCTGGGCCGCGTCGTCCGGGACGAGCGGCTGTGGAGCTGACGGGCCGGACGCTCGTCCCCGGGCGGGCCGCGGGGGCCGCGGTGGTCCTGGCCGAGCCCCTCTCGTTCTGGGGCGGGCTGGACCCCGCCACCGGCCGGGTGATCGACGCCCGCCACCCTCAGCGGGGGACGGCGCTCGGCGGTCGGGTCCTCGTGATGCCCACCGGGCGCGGCTCGAGCTCGAGCCCGAGCGTGCTGGCGGAGGCCGTGCGGGCTGGCACCGCCCCCGCCGCGATCGTGCTCACCGAGCCCGACCCCCTCGTGGCGCTCGGGGCCATCGTCGCCCGTGAGCTGTACGGAACGGCGCCGCCCGTGGTGGTGCTCGAGCCCGACGCGCACGCCCGGATCCCCGACGGGGCCGGGGTCGAGGTCGAGGCCGTCGGGGGCCGAGCGGCGGTCAGGGTCGAGCGCCGGTGACCTCGCGCGGCCGGGCCACGCTCAGCAGGACGGCGCCAGCCGGCGGTGACGGAGGGCCGGCAGACGCTCCCGCACCCGCCGGAGCTCCTCGAGGTCCAGGTCCGCCCAGGCCACCCCGACCCCTTCCTCGAGCCGGGCCAGGATCCTCCCCCAGGGGTCGACGATCAGGCTGTCCCCGTGGCAGCGCCGGTCGTCCTCGGGCGGCCCCCACGGCCCCCACTGCGCGGGGGCCACCACGAAGCACTGGTCCTCGATGGCCCGGGCGCGGACCAGAACCTCCCAGTGGTCGCGGCCGGTCACCTCGGTGAAGGCGGCCGGCACGAGCAGCACCTCCGCGCCCTGGCCGACCAGCATCCGGTAGAGCTCCGGGAAGCGGATATCGTAGCAGATCGAGAGCCCCACCCGGACGCCCTCGACGTCGGCCGTCACCACCTGCTCCCCGGGCGTGAACGTCGCCGACTCCCGGATCGGCGGCTGGCCGGGGAGGTCCACGTCGAACAGGTGGATCTTCCGGTAGCGCGCGGCGATGCCGCCGGCCCGATCGAACAGGAGGCTCGTGTTGTAGATCCGGTCCCCCTCCCGCTCGTACATCGAGCCGCCCAGGATCCACATCCGGTGGCGGCGGGCGGCCTCGGCCAGCAGCTCCGAGGTGGGCCCCGGGATGGGCTCGGCGACCTCGGCGTGCCGGGCGGCGGGCCCCATGTACGTGAACAGCTCGGGGAGGCCGGCCAGGTCGGCCCCAGCCTCGGCGGCCTCGGCCAGCAGCTCCTCAGCGGCGCGGAGGTTCGCCTCGACGTCCTCCCCGGGATTCATCTGACACACGGCGACCCGCATGCGACCCTCCCACGGCTCCCGGCGGAGCCCCGCGGGGACCCATCCCAGGGACCGCCCGGGGCGCGACGACGGGCCCGGTCGCCCAGCGGGCGGTTCACGAGCCGGCCCCGACGTGCTGGGACCGCCAGCCGCCGATCATCGCCACGAGCCCGCCGATCAGCGAGATCCACAGGCCCGTGGCCCAGTCGCCGTCCGCCGGGCCCCCGGCCACGTCCTGGGCGATGGCGTCGAGCCGCAGGAGCGCGATGATCGCCATCGCCGCGGCGAAGACCCCACCGACGCCGGCCAGGGCCGCGCCCAGCTTCCCCACGGGGCCCTCCTTGATCAGCATCGCCGCCCCGCCGCCCATGAGCGCGGCGAGCCCGCCGACGACCGCCACGAGCCCCGTCCAGTCCTCCGTGCCCCGGACCTCCGCCTGCACCCCGCCCGCCGTGACCGTGAACCAGTTCAGGTACACGCCGAGGAACGCGATCAGCCCGCCGACGGCGGCGGCCCCGGCCGCGATCGGCAGGGGGTCGGTGCCCTTCGACCGCTCCATGGACCTCCTCCCCTCCGGATCTCCATCGAGCGATGCTCGCACCCACCGAGGGCCCCTTCAACGACCGCACGTCCATCGCCGGGTCCCCCGCCCGGGGGACACGGCCGCCCGTGCTCGCCGACGCGGGGCGGGTGCAGCTACCCCGCGCTCCCCGGGCCGAGCCCCCCGGCGATCGCCACGTCCTCGGAGTAGTCGATCGGGAGCACGATCAGCGACGGCACGTCGAGCGCCAGGGCCTCCCGGAGGCGCCGGGCGAGCTCCGCGGCGCCCTCGCACCGCCAGGCGGGCATCCCGAAGGAGGCGGCGAGTCCGACGAGATCGGGGTTCCCGAAGGCCGTGCCGAAGGCGCGGCCGAACCTGGCCCGCTGCTTCCAGGCGATCGAGCCGAACGCCCCGTCCTCCCAGACCACGCTCACGAACGCGGTCCGCAGGCGGACGGCGGTCTCGAGCTCCTGGCAGTTCATGAGGAACCCGCCGTCGCCGGAGACGGCCACCACCTTCCGGTCGGGGTGGACGAGCTTCGCGGCGATCGCCGCGGGGACGGCGAAGCCCATCCCGGCCAGCCCGTTCGAGATCAGCACGGTGTTCGGCTCGTGCGCGGGGAACATCCGCCCCACCCACAGCTTGTGGAGCCCCACGTCGGAGACGAGGAGGTCCCGGCGGCCCAGGGCCCGGCGGAGCTCGAGGAGCACGCGGGGGGGCAGGAGCGGCGCGTCCGGGTCGGCGGCGGCGCGCTCGAGCCGCCCACGGACCGCCTCCCGGAGCCGGGGGGAACCGCCCGCGCGCGTGCGGCCCGAGCACTCGGCGGCCAGGCGCCCCAGGATGTGGCCGAGGTCGCCCACCAGCTCCACCTCGGGGACGAAGTGCGCGTCGATCTCGGCGGGGACCGCCCCCACCGAGACGATCCGCTTGTCGCGCCGGGGGTTCCAGTGGACCGGCGCGTGCTCCACGAGGTCGTAGCCCACCGCGATCACGAGATCCGCATCGTCGAACCCGGCCATCGCGTAGTCCCCGGCCTGGAGCCCGACGGCCCCCAGGGCGAGGGGGTCGTCGTCGTCCACGACGCCCTTGCCCATGAACGTCACGGCCACCGGGATCCCGGTGCTCCGCGAGAACGCCCGCAACGCACCGGCGGCCCGGGCGCGGGCCACCCCGTTCCCAGCGAGGATCACCGGCCGCGCGGCCTCCACGATCAGCGTCACGGCCCGGGAGAGGTCGTGGACCGTCGGCTCGGGCCGCGGCGCGGCCCGTCGGGGCAGGGGCTCGCCCTCGGTCTCCGCCCGCATCACGTCCTCGGGGAGCTCCACGTGGGTGGGACCGGGCTCGTCGGTCTCGGCGACCTTGAACGCCTTCCGGACCACCTCGGGCACGATGGCCGGGTCCGAGACCCTCGCGTTCCACTTCGTCACCGGCCGGAGGATCCCGGGGACGTCCACGGACTGGTGGGACTCCTTGTGGAGCCGCTCCAGGTCCGCCTGTCCGGTGAGCGCCACCAGCGGCGCGCGGTCGAGGAACGCGTCGGCGACGCCGGTCACGAGGTTCGTGGCGCCCGGGCCGAGCGTGGCGAGGCAGACCCCGGCCCGCCCGGTCAGTCGGCCGTACGCGTCGGCTAGGTACGCCGCGCCCTGTTCGTGGCGGACGGGGACGAACCGGATGGACGAGCGGTCCAGGGACTCGTTGAGGTCCAGGGTTTCCTCGCCGGGGACGCCGAACACGTACTCCACGCCCTCGGCCTCGAGGCACCGCACGAGGAGGTCGGAGGCCTTCATCGCCCGCCCAGCCTACGCGAGGCGCGCCGGCGGGACGCTCCCGGGCCCGCCGAGGCCGCGGCCGAACGGGCGGCGGGCCGCGCGGGAACGCGGGCCTCTGCTACGGTGCCCGAAGACGCATGATCCCGCGGGTGCGGCAGGCGGTGGTGCTCGGTGCCGGGACCATGGGCGCCCAGCTCGCCTGCCTCCTGGCCGGCGCCGGCGCCTCCGTCCAGCTCCTCGACCTGGACGCGGAGCTCGCCCGCGCTGGGCTCGATCGGGCCGCGAAGCTCCGCCCCACCCCCCTCCACCACCCCTCGCACCTCCGCCGGATCCGCCCGGGCGGGTTCGACGAGCTCCCCGGCGCCCTGGAGGGGGCGGGCTGGGTGCTCGAGGCGGTCGTCGAGGACCTCGGCGCCAAGCGGGAGCTGCTCGCCCGGGTCGACGAGGCCCTCGCCGGGCGCGAGCGGTTCCCCCTCGTCACGACCAACACGAGCGGGCTCTCGGTCCGGGCCATGGCCGAGGGCCGCTCGGAGGCGTTCCGCGCCGCGTTCTGCGGCGCCCACTTCTTCAACCCCCCGCGCTACGCGCGGCTCCTCGAGCTCGTGCCCACCCCCGGCACCGACGCCGGGCGGCTCGCGTGGCTCGAGGAGCTGGCCTCCCGCCACCTGGGGAAGGGGACGGTCCGGGCCAAGGACACCCCGGCCTTCATCGCGAACCGCCTGGGGATCCACGGGATGCTCAGCGCGCTCGCCCTCGCCCTCGAGCTCGGGCTCGGTCCCGACGAGGTGGACGACCTCACCGGACCGCTCCTCGGCCGCCCCCGGAGCGCCACGTTCCGGACCCTGGACCTCGTGGGGCTCGACGTGGCCCTGGCCGTCGCCGATCACTGCTACGCCGCGCTCGAAGCCGACCCGGACCGGGAGCGGTTCCGGGCGCCGGAGGTGCTCCGGGAGCTCGTCCGCCGGGGGGCCCTGGGCGAGAAGGCGGGGGCCGGGTTCTACCGGCGCGAGGACGGGGAGATCCTCGCCCTCGACCTCCGCACCCTCGAGTACCGGCCGCGGCGGCGGGCGGAGGGGCCTGCGGTGGCGCGGGCCCGGGACGAGGCCGATCCGGCCCGGCGGATCCGCCTCCTGCTCGAGGCCGACGAGCCCGCGGGGCGGTTCGTCCGCAGGCTCCTCGCGGCCACGCTCCGCTACGCCGCGGCCGTCGGGCCCGAGGTCGCCGACGACGCCGAGACCGTGGACCGCGCGATGCGCTGGGGCTTCGGCTGGGAGCGGGGACCGTTCGAGACCTGGGACCTCCTGGGGCCGGCGGAGGTCGCCGATCTCATCGAGGCCGAGGACGGCGAGCTGCCCGAGGCGGCGCGGGAGGTCGTGGACCGCCTGGGCTCGTTCCACCGGGAGGCCGAAGGCCGGCGGGAGACGCTCGCCTTCGCCCCGCGCACCCACGTGCCCGTGCCGCCCCGGCCCTGGGTCCTGGACCCCGCGGAGCTCCGGGCCCGGGCCCGACGCGCGGGCAGGGACCTGCCCGCGACCGCCTCGGCCTCCCTCGTGGATCTCGGTGAGGGGATCCTCGGGCTCGAGCTGCACGGGAAGCTCAACGTGATCGGGTTCGACACGATCGACCTGCTGGAGCGGGCCGTGGCGCTCGCCGAGGCGTCCTACGACGGCCTCGTGATCGGGACCCGGGCGGCGGACTTCTCGGCCGGCGCGAACCTGGCGCTGATCCTCATGGCCGCCGAGGCCGAGGAGTGGGAGGAGCTCGACCTCATGATCCGCCGCTTCCAGCGAGCCACCCGCGCGATGCGACGGGCGGCCGTGCCCGTCGTCGCGGCCCCGCGCGGCCGGACGCTCGGGGGCGGGGCCGAGCTCTGCCTGGCGGCGGCGCGTCGCCAGGCCCTCGCCGAGACCTACGTCGGGCTCGTGGAGACCTCGGTCGGGCTCGTCCCCGCGGGCGGCGGCTGCGTGGAGGTAGCCCGGCGGGCCGCGGGGGCGGTGCCCGAGGGGCTCCCCGCCGATCCCTTCCCACGCTTCCGCAGGGCCTTCGAGACGGTGGCCGGGGCGCGGGTATCGACCGGCGCCGAGGATGCCCGGGACCTCGGGTTCCTCGGGCCCGAGGATCCCGCCACGGCCGATCCCGACCGGCAGTGGGCCGACGCGCGGGCCCTGGCCCGGTTGCTCGCCGAGGCCGGGTACCGGCCGCCGGTCGAGGCCGGCGTCCGGGTCCTCGGCCGGCGGGGGATCGCCGCCGCCGAGGCCCTCACCTACAACGAGCTCGCCGCCGGCCGGATCAGCGAGCACGACCGCCGGGTGGCGCTCGAGCTCGCGCGGGTGCTCTCCGGGGGCGACGTCGCAGAGGGCACCGAGGTCCCCGAGTCGCACCTGCTGGATCTCGAGCGCGAGGCGTTCCTCCGGCTCCTCGGCACCGAGAAGAGCCGGGAGCGGATCCGCCACACGCTCCGGACCGGCAGGCCGCTCCGGAACTGAAGGAGGCTGCGATGCGCGAGGCGGTGATCGTGAGCGCGGTGCGGACCGCGGTGGGGAAGGCGCCCCGGGGGGCGCTGCGGGAGACGCCGCCGGAGGACCTCGCGGTGGCCGCGGTCCGCGAGGCCGTGGCCAGGGTCCCCGGGCTCGAGCCCGACGACGTCGAGGACCTGGTCCTGGGGTGCGCGATGCCCGAGGGCGCGCAGGGGCTGAACGTCGCCCGCGCGGTCGCCCTCGAAGCGGGCCTCCCGGTCTCGACGAGCGCGATGACCGTGAACCGGTTCTGCGCCTCCGGGCTCCAGGCCCTGGCCCTCGCCTCGCAGGCCGTGGCGGCCGGGGTGCACGACGTGGTGGTGGCCGGCGGGATGGAGTCGATGAGCGCGGTCCCCATGAGCGGGTGGCACTTCGACCCCGACCCCCACCTCGCCGGGCGCTGGCCCGAGGTGTTCCTCAACATGGGCCTCACGGCCGAGGAGGTGGCCCGCCGGGAGGGCGTGGGCCGCGAGGAGCAGGATCGCTGGGCGCTCCGGAGCCACCGCCGGGCCGCGACGGCCCAGGACGCGGGGCGGTTCCGGGCCGAGATCGTCCCGGTCGAGGCCCGGCGGACCGTGGTCGAGGACGGGGAGGTCCGGGTGGAGCGGTTCCGGTTCGACGCCGACGAGGGGATCCGCCGCGACACCGACGAGGAGAAGCTCGCCGCGCTCGAGCCGGCCTTCGCGGTGCGCGGCACGGTGACCGCGGGCAACAGCTCCCAGATGAGCGACGGGGCGGCGGCGATGGTGGTGATGAGCGGGGAGCGCGCCGCCGCCCTCGGCATCACCCGGCCCCTCGGGCGGTTGGTCTCGTTCGCCACGGCCGGGGTGTCCCCCGAGATCATGGGGATGGGCCCGGTGGAAGCGGTCCCCAAGGCCCTGGCCAAGGCGGGGCTCGCGCTCGACGATCTCGACGTGATCGAGCTGAACGAGGCCTTCGCCGCCCAGGTCGTGGCGGTCGTGCGCCGGCTCGGCCTGGACGAGGAGCGGACGAACCCCAACGGCGGCGCGATCGCCCTCGGCCACCCGCTGGGGGCGACCGGCGCGAAGCTCGCCGTACAGCTCCTCTCGGAGCTCGCCCGCCGCCGGGCCCGCCACGGGCTGGTCACGATGTGCGTGGGCGGCGGCCAGGGGGCCGCGGGGGTGATCGAGTGGCTGGGCGGGGAGCAGCCGACGGCCGGATGAGCGGACCCCCGCCGGGCGGGGCCTTCCTCCTCGCCCCGGTCGAGGCGGGCGCCGTCGCCACCCCCGAGCGCCTCTCCCCCGAGCACCGGGAGATCTTCCGGGCCGTCTCGGCCTTCGTGGAACGGGAGGTCGTCCCGAGGCGCGCCCGGGTGGAGGCCCGCGACTACGCGGCGCACCGGGAGCTCCTCGAGCTGCTCGGGCGGGAGGGTTTCCTCGGGATCGACGTGCCCGAGGCCTACGGCGGGGGCGGGCTCGACCTCACGAGCGCGGTGGTCGCGATCGACGCGCTCGGCGACGCCGGGTCGCTGTCGGTGACCTACGGCGCCCACACCGGGATCGGCACGCTCCCCCTGGTGTTCTTCGGCACCGAGGACCAGCGCCGCCGCTACCTGCCCGGGCTCGTCGCGGGGACCACCGTCGGGGCCTACGCCCTCACCGAGCCCGAGGCCGGCTCCGACGCCCTCGGGATCCGGACCCGGGCCACCCCCGAGCCCGACGGCGGCTACCGGCTCGACGGGCGGAAGCAGTTCATCACCAACGCGGGCTTCGCCGACCTCTTCACGCTCTACGCGAAGGTCGACGGGGAGCGGTTCACGGCCTTCCTCGTGGAGCGGGCGACGCCGGGCCTCTCGGTCGGACCCGAGGAGCGGAAGCTCGGGCTCGAGGGCTCCTCGACCTGCGCGGTGGTCCTGGACGGCTGCCGGGTGCCGCCGGGGAACGTCCTGGGCGAGGTGGGCGAGGGGCACCGGGTCGCGTTCAACGTGTTGAACGTGGGTCGGTTCAAGCTCGCCGCCGCCTGCCTGGCGCGGATGCGGCCGGCCCTGCGGTGGGGCGCCACCTACGCGAAGGACCGGCGGGCCTTCGGCCGGCCCATCGCCTCCTTCCCGCTCGTGGCGCAGAAGCTCGCGCGGATGGCGGCGGCGACCTACGCGGTCGAGTCCCTCGTCTACCGCCTGGCGGGACTGATCGACCGGCGGCTGCGGGAGGCCGAGGAGGCGGGCTCCGCCGAGGCGATCCGGGCGGCGCTCGAGGAGTACGCGGTGGAGTGCTCGGCGGCGAAGGTGCTCGCCTCGGAGGAGCTCGGGATGGTGATGGACGAGGCGGTCCAGGTCCACGGGGGCTACGGGTTCATCGAGGACCTCCCGGTCGCCGCCCACTACCGGGGGACCCGGGTGGACCGGATCTGGGAGGGGACGAACGAGATCAACCGGCTGCTGATCTCGGGGACCCTGCTCCGCCGGGCCCAGCGCGGCCGCCTCGACCTCCTGGGGGCCGCCCGCCGGGCGTGGGACTCGCTCCTCGAGCCCGAGCCCGCGGCGCCGGAGGGGCCCCTCGCCGCCGAGCGCTCGCTCGCCGACGGGGTCCGCCGGCTCGGGCTCGTGCTGGCGGGGGCGGCGGCGCGACGGTTCGGCGAGGCCCTGGAGGAGGAGCAGGAGGTGCTGGCCGGCCTGGCCGACCTCGCGATCCACCTTCTCGCGATGGAGGGGGTGGTGGTCCGCGCCGAGCAGGCCGCTGCGGAGGACCCCGCCCGAGCGGAGGTGCACCTCGACCTGGCCCGGGCGGTGGTGGCCTCCCGCGTCGGCCCGGCCGAGCTGGCAGCCCGGGCCCTCGTCGCCCGGGTCGCCGAGGGCGACGACGCGCGCCTCCTCCGGACCGGGGTCCGCCGCCTGCTCCGGGCCGAGGCGCCGGACGCGATCGCCGTGGGCCGCCGGGTGGCGGAGGCCGTGCTCGCGACCGACGGCTACCCGCTCGGCCCCTGAAGCCGGGCGGCGAGCTGCTCCGGGAGCCGGTCGCGGTTCCCGGGCGTCACCTCGACCACCTCGACGTCGGGGCGCCCTGCGAGGGCGTCGGTGAACGGGTGGCGGTGGACGTGGATCGTCGCCACCACAGGCACCGGTTCACCGAGGAGCCCCTCGACGGCGGCCCGGAACCGCTCCGAGGCGAGCTCCATCCTCCCGAGCTCGTCGAGGAGGACCACGGCGCCCGGGGGCGCCGCCGCGAGGGCGGGGAGCGCGATCCGCTCGAAGGCGGCCACGTCGACCCCGTAGCGCCCCACCCGCACCGGCCCGGGGATCCGCACGTCGGCGAGGACCGCCTTCGGCCCGCGGAGGTCCTCCACGAGGAACCCGGTCCGGGCCGGACCGCGGCGGACCTCCCGGGTGAGGAAGCCCGCCACCGGGACGCCCGCCGCCCGGAGCCGCTCGGCGAGCCGGACCACCACCGTCGTCTTCCCGACCCCGGGCCGGCCTCGGAGGAGGATCCGGGGCGGCGGTCCGCGCTCCCCGGACGCGGTCATCCCGGCGCCACCCCCTCGAGCCAGCGGGCCAGCGCGCGGAACCAGGCGAACACCTCCCGCCTCCCGTAGGCCGCCTGCCGCCCGCTCGTCGCGGGGAGGGCGAAGCACGGGACGCCCTCGAGCGGCTCGGCTTGCGGGCCGGGGCGGGCCGAGGGGCCGAGCACGGCGCGCGCCCCCCGGAGCCCGACGAGGCAGACGGCGCGGGGGCGGAGGCGGCGGACGAGCGCCCGGAGCCGCGCCGCGCCCGCGCGCCACTCCTCCTCTCCGACCTCCTCGACCCCGCCCGTCGGCCGCTTCACGACGTCGGTGAAGCCGATCCCGCGCTCCCGGCAGAGCCAGGCCTCCTCGCCGGGCCCGCTCGCGGGCGGGACCAGGCCCGCCGCCCGCATCGCCGGCCAGAACAGGTTGCCCGGCCGGGCGAAGAACATCCCGTACCAGGCGGAGTAGCGGCCGGGGTTCATGCCGCAGACCAGGAGGCGGAGGCCGGGGCGGACGTGGTCGGGGAGCGGGGGCGGCGACGCGTCCGGCCGGAACCGCTCGAAGGGGAGCGGGCTGGCCCACGCCACGCCCTCCGGGCCGACCGCGCACCGGCCCGCCACGACCTCCACCCCGCCCCGCTCGGCCCGGCGGAGGGCGGCGGCGAACGCCGGGTCCGCGGGCTCGTTCGCCCTGACCGCGCGCGCGTCGGGCCGCTGCACGACGAAGGCCACGACCCTCCGGCGGCCACGGAGCCGGGCCAGCTCCTCCGCGTGGCGCGCGCCCCGGAGGGTCGGGGAGTCGGGGAACAGCCCCGCCCCGGCCCGGACCAGCGTGATCGACTTCGCCTCCACCACCGCCTCCCACCCCGGCCCCCCGACCAAGAGGTCCGCCCGCCCCTCCCCGAGCGGCGGCTCGGCGCGGACGACCCGGCCGCCCTCGAGGCCCGGGACGGCGTCCCGGGCGAGCGCTGCGGCCAGGACCCGCGGCGGCAGCCGGGCATCGACGCAGGCCCACTCGCCGCCCTCAGGCCCCCGCTCCCCCGGCGGGATCCGGCAGAGGACCAGGTCGAACGCCGTCCGTCGGGGGCCGGCGCGGGGGGCCAGGAGCACCTCCCCCCCGGGGACGAGGAGCTCCCGGAGGCGCCCCGCGTTGGGGAGATGAGCGAGGATCTCACGCCCGTCTACCTCCACCCGGGCCAGGAACCGCGTCGGGCGGTCCAGGAACCGCCCCGGCACGAGCGGTCCGAACGGAACGTCCGGCCCACCGCTCCAACGCCGCGGGATGCTCCGCGTCAGCCGTGCCGCCTCACCCACGCCCGCCACATCTTCCCCGGCCCAGGGAGGGTCCGCGAGGATCCTCCGCCAGGGGCCCCGATCGGGCGGCGGCGACCGCCGGCCAGAACCGCGCCGCGGGCCTGGGCGAAGACCGGCGGGAGGCGATGGCGCAACGGTCGGCCGGACCCGTCGGGGCGTGCGCGGCGGCCGTGGGGGCCGCGACCGTGGTCGGGGGGATCTACCTCCGCCCGTTCCTCATCCACCCGACATGGCCGCCGTTCGGCTTCGACTCGTACGGGTACGCGTGGCGGGCCTCCGTCGTCGCCCAGCGCGGGATCAGATCCATCCCCGGGGTCCCGGATCGACCGGCGCACCCCATCCTCGTGGACCTCCTGGCCGCCGTCGCGAGAGCGTCCCCGCTCGCGGTCATGCGCACGCTCCCCGCGATCCTCGCGCTGGCCATCGCGCTCGCCGCCGGCGCCGTCACGACCGGAGCGCTCGGGCTCGGCGTCCCCGAAGCCACCCTCGTCGCGATAGCCGTGGGCGGTTCCGCGTTCGTGGCCTGGACCGCCGTCGGCTACTCGGCGAACCTAGCCATCGACGTCCTCCTCCTCGGCGCCGTCGCGCTCGCCGTGCCTGCGGGGGTCCAGGGCCGGCCGGAGGGTCTCGCGGGCGCGTGCCTCATGCTCGCCGCGGCCTTCCTCTACCACTGGCCGCTCGCCGGGCTCTCCGCAGCCGTCTGGCTGACCGCCGCCTTGCTCCTCCGCCTCTCGGCCCACCGACCGGCCGGCGAGCGTGTCAGGACGACGGCCCGACGGCTGGCGGCCACGGCGACCGTCGGTGGCCTCCTCGGAGCGGTTCTCCTGCTCGTCGCGATGCCCCGGTTCCCCCGCGCCCTCCCGGGCGCGATGGTCGGCCGGATCCGGCACCTCCCGGCCTTCGCAGCCCTCCGGATGCCCGCCCTCGCCTTCCCCCTCACCTGTCCCCTCGCGGTCGCCGCCGCCGTCGGCCTCGCACGGCACCGCCACCAGGTGCGCCGGGCGGCGGCCACCGTGCTCGCGACGTGGGCGGGGGCGGGGGCGCTCGGGGTCTCAGCGTGGTACGTGCTCAAGATCCCCACGCCACCGTACCGATGGGCCATCTTCGGCCTCCCGGTGCCGCTCCTCGCGGCCCCCGCCCCCGCCGGGCTCGTCCAGGGGCCCGTACGGAGCCGGGCCCGGCGCGCCGCTGCCGTCTGCCTCTCGGCGTGCGTCGCGGCCTGGCTCGTGGCGCGAGGGACCTGGGTGTGGTGGGAGCACCGCCCGCCTCAGCGCCCCGAGCTGTACCGGGAGCTCGACGCGGTGACGTCCTACGCCCTCTCCCTCCGCAGACCGACGCGCCTCGTCCTGCTCACCCGCCGCTCCCACCGAGGCCCGATCCTCGCCGGCCTCTCTCCGGACCTGGCGGGCCGGGTGCTCTTCCGCGCCCCGCCGGGACCCTCCCGGAGCGTCAGGAGGGCGGCGGTCCTCGTGCTTCACGCGCTCGCCCCGCGATGGGAAGTGCCCCTCGGACGGGGGCGACGTCTCGCACCCGGGGTCAGGTTGATCAGGGGTCCGGATCCTCCCGACGTCCTCGTGGTCCCCCGCCCGTTCCCCACCGCCCGCGCGACCGTGATCGGTGCCGCCGCCGACCTCGGCGTTCTCTGGATCACCGGGGTTGGGTGGGCTGCCGCCGTCGGCGGCGCCGCACCGGACGCCGTGTGGCTGGCGCCCGCCCTCGGCATGGCCACCCTCGGGATCGCCGGCTCCCTCGCGGCTCGTCTCGGCGTCGCCCCGACGGGACCCGCCGCGATCGTCCTGATCGTCGCGACCGCGGCGCTAGGGGTGCTCGCGACCCTGGCCCACCACGCCGGGTTCCGCTCGTGCAAGCTTCCTGGAGCGACGACTGAACCCGGGAGGGAGCGATGTTCGAGATGGGGACCGCCGCGTGGGAGATCGCGCTGCGCACCGCCCTGGCCTACCTCGGGGTCGTCCTCGGGCTGCGGCTCGCCGGGAAGCGCGGCCTCGGCCAGATGACGATCGTCGACCTCGTGCTGATCCTGCTCGTCGGCAACGCCGTCCAGAACGCGATGACCGGCCCGGACTTCTCCCTCCAGGGCGGCCTCGTCGCGGTCGCGGTCCTCCTGGCCATGGACCGCCTCCTGACCCTGGCCCGCCTGCGGGGTTCCTGGTCGCGCCTCCTCGAGGGGCAGCCGACGATCCTCGTGGACCATGGCCGGATCCTCGAGGAGAACCTGCGACGCGAGGGCCTCTCCCCGGAGGAGGTCGAGATGGAGGCCCGCGAGCACGGGCTCGCCTCCCTGGAGGACGTGCGCCTCGCGGTCCTCGAGATCGACGGATCGATCAGCGTGGTGCCGCGGACCTCGGTCGTCCACCGGAGCCGTCGGCGCTTCCGCCGCCGCGAGCGGGGCTGAGCCTTCGGATGGAGATGCGGCCGCCCGCCGGCTTCCCGTGGAGGTGAGCGGATCCGAACCGCCGACCTCTGCCGTGCGAAGGCCGCCGGGCCGGCGCCGGGTATACGCGTCGTCGCAGGTGACGGGCGAGGCGTACCGGACGCCGGTGGATGGTCGAGTGCACGAGGACTCGACGCCCGGCACGAGGAGCTCGCGGAGGCGCCCTGCGTTCGGCACGCGCGCGCGCTCCCGGACGCCCGCACCCGCTCGAGGCTCGAGCGGGACCTCGCAAGGCCCACGGAGGTGCTGGCAGGAGGCGGATGACCCGGCGGGCGGGATGACCTAGGGCGCGGTCAGCACGAGCGGCTCGGGCGTCTCCTCGGGCTCCACCACGAAGCGCTCGCGGGACCGATCCTCGACGACCACGCCCGCCCGCTGGATCGCCCGCTGGATCAGCTCCGCCCCCTGCTGGAAGGCGTCGCGGAGGTCGGTCGCATCCACCGTGACCGACACGCGGACCTCCCCCGTCGCCATGGCACCGCCAGCGTCGGGATCCTCGCCGCCCATCTCCTCGAGGAACCCGAAGACCCGCTCCAGGAACGCCACCACGGCTTGCTCCTCGGCGGGGTTGCGTGGAGCCTGCTCGAACCGCGTCTCGAGGCTCACTCGGTACTTCATCTCACCAACAGCTCCACCGCTCGAGTTCCTTGCGCTTGTTCGTCGGGTACCGCCGGCCCGACGGCGTCTCGTGGACGAATGTGTCGTACCCCAGCCCGGGCGCACGGTACCACGGTGCTTCGGCTGAGCGCTCCTCTCGGAGTGCCCGGATGCTGCCTCGGCGCTGCCCGAGGAGCGGAACGTCTCGACGTAGGGGGATCGCAAGGGCCTCTGAACTGCGGTCCCCCGTGGAGGTGAGCGGATTCGAACCGCCGACCTCTGCCGTGCGAAGGCAGCGCTCTACCGGGCTGAGCTACACCCCCGAACCGGAGCTAGCGTAGCAGAGCCTCACGGCGCGGCCGGTCCGTCGGGCTCCCCGCCCCGGACCTCTCGCGCGTGGCGCTCGAGGGCGTCGCGGAGGCTCCGCGAGACGAGCCCCACCGAGAGGTCCCCCCGGGTCCGCTCGACGAGCCCCCGCGCGACGTCGGTGGCGCGGCGGAGGTTCATCGTGATCGCGTCGGGGTAGTCCATCGAGACCAGCACGTAGTACAGGTCGTCGATGGCCGAGAGGACGGCCTCGCCCCGGTCCACGTCCCCCACCCGGAGCAGGTCGAGGATGTGGCGCCGGCCCTCGCCGATCGCCTCCGCCATCCCGTTGAGGTAGGGGGCGTCCTCGACCCCGAGCTCCTCCGGAGCGGGGATCGGGGCGCCCGCGACCAGGGCCTCGGTGATCCGGGCCTCCGCGTACTCCTTCTGCGCGTCCTGGAGGTGGCCGGCGAAGCCCACGTCGGGGTGGTCCCGGACCGCCTCCCGCCCCTCCTCGATCGCGGCCCTCGCCTCCTCGAGGAGCGCGCGCGCACCGTCGAACTCGCCGCGGTGGATGGCGCGGATGGCGTTGGCGCAGGCCCGGATGGCACGGCGCGAGGCCACCAGGGCCCGCTCTCGGGCCGCGTGCTTCGCGTCGAGCCTGGCCCGGATCCCCCGCGAGATCGCCTCGAGGTCCACGGCGGCGGCTCAGCCGCCCGCGCCCACGCGGCGGACGACCACGTGGACGAGGTCGTCGCCCACCGAGCCGAGCCCGCCCCAGGTCGGCCTCGGGATCCTCCCCACCCCCTCCGCGACGTAGCGCTGGGCCCGGGCGAAGGCGGCGCCGGCCCGGCCCGGCGACCCCTCGACCCCCCGCCGGGGCGCGCCGGCGGCGAGCCGCGCGCGCGCCGACGGCTCCCGCCCCTTCAGCCACAGGAGCAGCCACACGTAGAGCCCGAGGAGGCCGGCGAGGAAGCCCGTCGCGTACCAGACCGGGCGCAGCGGCGGGACGCTCCCGATGAGGAACGTGAGGGCCACGCTCTCGAGGAGGAAGCCGAACACCCGGCGGCGCCGGGCCCTGGCCCTGGCCCGCGCCCGCTCCCGCGGGCCGAGGAACCGGGCGCCCTTGGCGGGAGCCACGATCCACCGCCCCGCCGGCCGGTCCGCCTCCGCCAAGAGCCGCATCCTCCTGTCGAACTCCTCGACGCTCGCCCCCGGCGAGGCCGTCCGCCTCCGGGGGAGCAGGAAGGTGGCCCATATGATGCCCAGGCCAGCCAGCGGAAGCCAACCGCCTATCCGCACGCCTCCAACCCCTCCGTGCCGTCTCCCCGGTCGCGACACAACATCTGGGCTGGAACCGCACCGTAGCACGCGACATGCTGCGGCACAAATGACATCGGTGAGATCCCTCTCTCGGCGCGGGGGCGGTGGGCCGGACGCGGAGCGCGGCACCGGAGGTCGCGGACCGTCAGCGGGCCGCGTAGTGTCCGCTCTTGCCGCCCCGCTTCTCCAGGAGCCGGAGGCCCGAGATCACCGCGGCCCGGTCGTAGGCCTTCGCGGTGTCGTACAGGGAGAGCGCGGCCACGGCGGCCGCGGTGAGGGCCTCCATCTCCACGCCCGTCCGGTCCCGGGCGCGGACGGTGGTCCGCACGCGGATCGTCCCCGCCGCCGGGTCCGGCTCGACCGCGACCTCGGCGCCGGTGACGGCCACGGGGTGGCAGAACGGCAGGAGGTCGGGGGTGCGCTTCGCCCCCAGGAGCCCGGCGACCCGCGCGGCCTCGAGGGGGTCCCCCTTCGGGGTCCCCTCGACCAGCCGCCTGCAGGCCTCGGGCGCCATCGTGACCAGGCACTCGGCGGTGGCCTCGCGCTCGGTCACGTCCTTGCCGCCCACCTCGACCATCCGAGCGGCGTCCGCCGGACGGCCTTCCATCATTCCTCCAGCGCCCGGAACAGCATCACGCGGACCTCGCTCCCCGCCGGCGCCGTCTCCACCTCCGGCGGGATCACGGCGAGCCCGTTGGCCCGGGCCACCGTCCCGATCAGGTTCGAGCCGCGCCCGCCGGTCGGCCGGGCCAGCCAGCCGTCGGGCCCGGGGCGGACCAGGACCCGGGCGAACTGGGTCTTCCCCCGGGGGCCGCTCACGTCCTCCTCGAGCCGGGCCACGACCTCCGGGCGCGCGAGCTGCCGCCGCCCCATCATCTTGAGCAGCGCCGGACGGATGAAGACCTCGAACGAGACGAACACCGAGACCGGGTTCCCCGGAAGCCCGAAGTAGGGCTTGCCCTCGATGTGCCCGAACCCCTGCGGCATCCCCGGCTGCATGGCGACCCTGAAGAACTCCACCTCGCCCCGGCGGAAGAAGGCGGCCTTCACCACGTCCCGCTCCCCCACCGACACCCCGCCCGAGGAGACGAACGCATCGGCCTGGATCAGGTAGGACAGGACGGTCTCGCGGAACCGGTCCACATCGTCGGGGACGATCCCGGCGAGCACGGGGATGGCCCCCGCCTCCCGGAGCGCCCCGTACAGGAGGTAGGCGTTGGAGTCGCGGACCTGTCCGAAGGCCGGTCTCCGTGAGGGCTCCACCAGCTCGTCCCCGGTGGAGAGGACCACGACCCGGGGACGGGGGAAGATGGACACCTGCGCCGCCCCGGCGGCCGCCAGGAGGCCGAGCTCGGGCGCGCCCAGCCGTCGTCCGGCCGGCACGAGGACCTCGCCGGCGCGGAGGTCCTCCCCGGCGGGCCGCACGTGCTTGCCCTCCGGGACCGGGGCCAGCACCCGGACGCGCTCCCCCCGCTGCACCAGCGCGACGACGAGGTGCGAGCCGATGAAGCCGCAGCCGCCGGTCACCAGACAGCGTCGGCCTGCCACAGCGCCTCTCCGCGGGGTGGGGC
>ERZ511473.814-NODE-814-length-39019-cov-4.763726_pt1 | contig 39019 bp, 36 predicted proteins | sample MGYA00374947_ERZ511473 | MGnify/ENA primary metagenome ERZ511473 (study PRJEB26303, sample SAMN06343854) | sediment metagenome | isolation source: hot spring sediment | place: Canada: British Columbia | collected 2012-09-26 ... | reverse complement strand
GCGCACTGCGTCGCCCAGGGCGGGGAACACGGTTTGGATCCGGCATCGCTTGATGCGCCTGGATCGGGATCGCAATGGAATGGAGGAAGATTGATGCTCGATAAGCTTGCTCAGGGCCGGGCCATCAGCTTAAGTGACGGAGGGCGGGAAGGCGGGGACGCAGTTCGCGCTAAGATTGCACTTCGTACCCGTTTTGTTCTTTCTGTGAGGGCGGGAGTTGGGGTTGTAGTCGCGGGGTTTCTCACCATCTCTGCGATGGTGGGAGTGACCATCGAGGTGACGGGCGTTTTCCCCGCATCAACTTCGAACGGTGGTCGCCTCGTTTCATCGTCGCCCCACGGGTCCGCGCACTGCGTCGCCCAGGGCGGGGAACACGGTTTGGATCCGGCATCGCTTGATGCGCCTGGATCGGGATCGCAATGCCAAACTGCCCCCAAGGCGCGTTAGTCCTGAGACTTGGGGGGGACTGGTTTGAAGCGATTACCTAGTACTATGTCAGAAGATGCTTTCCGCTCGGCCTGGGCGAGAAGCCGCGATTCTAGTCCGCAAACAGCTGGTGCGCCTGGCATCGATTGGATGGAAGCGGCGATCTTTTCCAGCGATCTCAAGGTTCGCGTGGCGGATTTGAGAACGTCCATCCGAAACAACTCCTTTCATTTCAATCAATTGCGACTGGCGCGTGTGATCAAGCCGTCTGGAGATTTCAGAATATTGGCAATCCCGACGGTTAGGGATCGGCTACTTCAAAGAACCCTCCTCGATCATCTGGCGCAGGATGCGCGCTTTCCAAAGACTTCCTCGATAAGTTACGGATTTTCTAAGGGGCGTACTCTTGCAGACGCTCAACGTCGTGCGTTGTCCCTGCGACAGGAACGCCCGTGGGTTTTACAAGCTGATATAGTTCGCTTCTTCGATAACATCCCTCGGGAACTGCTTCGGGTGATGATCCGGCGGCGTGTTAGCTGGAAGGTTGTTGCAGACCTGCTTTGCGCTGCCGTCGATTGTGAGATCGATACGTCAAAGCCTGATCGCAAACGCTTGGTCGATGACGCAGGAATTCGCCGTGGCTTGGGGTTGCGCCAGGGAATGCCTGTGTCGCCCGCTCTTTCGAACCTGCTTTTGAAGAACTTCGACGAGCTCTTGGTATCCAGAGGCTTTACCGCCGTCCGCTACGCGGACGATATAGCCATCTTCGGCCACAGCCGGAGCGAATGTGAAGAGGCACTGACCGTAATACAGGAAGGTCTTTCAAAGCTTTCGCTCAAGATCTCGGACTTATCGGAAGACGGGAAAACGCGAATTCTATCGCCATCTGAATCGGCTCTATTCTTAGGCGTCGATATTGTGAGATTCCCTGATGGTTACCGCCTCCGAGCGCCAACGAAAAAGCTCAAGGAGATTGAGGCCAGCATGGCGAAGATGTCGTCACTCCAGACTTGTCTAGAAGACAAAAGGAATCTCGGGCAAGTCGTTCGGTCGCTGGATTCGATTGTCGTTGGCCACGCCGCCTCGATGGCGGTTCTGGATGACGGGGGCGAATTCATTGCCCGCTTGGTGGCGGCAAAGCAGAAAGTCCTGAAGGGCCTACTTTGTAGCATCTTTGGCGAGGCAGCTGTCGCAAGGCTAACGCAGCAGCAGCTCGCGATCCTCGGTATCGGCTCTTTCTAATATTCATTCAGGAAGGGTGCTCGAAACCGATAGTATCTCTCTCGATCGAGCGCCCCCTTCCCCCGCCGCCCCTCATCCGCTATAGCCCCGCCCCAATGACCCGTACGCCGCACCATCACGGCCGCCACCATCATCCGACCTCGCCTCGCGGGATCGGCCGGGTCCGTTCGCTCTAACGAACACCCAGCCCGAGCCCCCGCCCAAGGCGGATGGGGCTTGAGCAAAAGCGCCATCCGTCGAGACCTACGACCAGGACCCGACGCGCGCATGACCGACCAGCCAGAGACTTCCAGCGACGCTCCCGAAGCGACCACCTTCCGTCCCGAGGCCCGCGCGCCACGGGGCTTCGCCGACAAGCGCGCCCGCGACCTGCGGGCCGAGCGGGCGATCCTGGAGGCGGTGTCGGCGGTCTATGAGCGCTACGGCTTCGAGGCGCTGGACACCGGGGCGTTCGAATATGCCGACGCGCTGGGCAAGTTCCTGCCCGACAGCGATCGTCCCAACGAGGGGGTGTTCGCCCTCCAGGACGACGATGACCAGTGGATGGCGCTGCGCTACGACCTGACCGCGCCCCTGGCCCGCTTCGCCGCCCAGAACTGGGAGACCCTGCCCAAGCCGTTCCGCCGCTACGCCTTCGGGCCGGTGTGGCGCAACGAGAAGCCGGGGCCGGGCCGGTTCCGCGAGTTCATCCAGTGCGACGCCGACACGGTCGGCTCGGCCCGTCCGGAGGCCGACGCCGAGATCATCGCCATGGCCGTCGAGGGCCTGCAGGCGGCGGGCCTGCCGCGCGGGGCGGCGGTGCTGAAGATCAACAATCGGAAGCTCTTGAACGGCCTGCTGACCGCCGCCGGGGTCGAGACCCAGGGCCAGAAGCTGGGCGTGCTGCGCGCCGTCGACAAGCTGGACCGGCTGGGCGTCGAGGGCGTGCGCCTGCTGCTGGGCGAGGGCCGGCTGGACGAGAGCGGCGCCTTCACCAAGGGCGCGGGCCTGGCGGGCAAGGCGATCGACTCGGTGCTGGACTTCGTCCAGGCCGGGTCCGGCGGGCGCTCGGACACCCTGGCCAAGATCGCCAATGTGATCGGCGGCTCGGCCGAGGGCGACGAGGGGCTGGAGGAGCTGGCCAAGATCGACGCGGCCCTGAAGAGCCTGGGCGTGGCCGACGACCAGGCGCTGTTTGAGCCTTCGATCGTCCGGGGGCTGGAATACTACACCGGCGCGGTGTTCGAGGCGGAGCTCTTGCTGTCGACCACGGACGACAAGGGGAACAAGGTCAGCTTCGGCTCGATCGGCGGCGGCGGGCGCTATGACGACCTGGTGGCGCGGTTCACCGGCCAGGTCACGCCGGCCACGGGCTTCTCGTTCGGCGTCTCGCGCCTGGCGGCGGCGCTGCGGGCGGCGGGACGCGAGCCCGGCGGCGTGGCGCGCGGTCCGGTGGTGATCATCAATTTCGACCAGGCGCACATGGGCGAGTATTTCTCCGTGGTTGGAGAGTTGCGCGCGGCGGGGATCGCGGCCGAGGTCTATCTGGGAACCTCGGGCATGCGGCCGCAGATGAAATACGCCGACCGCCGCATGGCGCCGGCGGCCGTCATGCTGGGCGGCGACGAGATCGCGGCCGGCACGGTGACCATCAAGGACCTGGACCTGGGCCGCGAACTGGCTTCGGGCGTCGCGGATAACGCCGCCTGGAAGGCCGAGCGTCCGGGCCAGCAGACCATCCCGCGCGGCGAACTGGTGTCCGCCGTCCGCAAGATCATCGGGGGCTAAGGTATGAGGCTCGAGCGTTCCATCCCGGCGGAGGCGCTCGACGCCATCCGCGCGCCGTTCCTGGCCGCCGGCGCCACGCCGACCGACGCGCCGGTGCTGCAGCCTCTGGGCCTGCTGCTGGACCTGGCCGGCGAGGCCATGCGCTCGCGGCTGTTCGTAGTCTCCGGCGACGTGGGCGAGGAGGCCTGCCTGCGCCCCGACTTCACCGTCGCCATCGCCCGCACCCACCTCGAACGTGGGAACGGAGAGGGGCGCTACTTCTATGAAGGCAAGGCGTTCCGCGTCGCGCCGCGTGGCTCGGATCGGGCCGAGGAGTTCCTGCAGGTCGGCGTCGAGGCCTTCGAGACCGGCGATCCCGTGGCCGCCGACGCCGAGATCGCCGCCCTGGCCTGGGCCTCATCGGTGGCGGGCGGACGCTCGGACCTGACCCTGCTGCTGGGCGACGTGGGCCTGTTCGGCGCCTTCGTCGACAGCCTGGGCCTGACCCCGCCCCTGGGCGCGCGGCTGAAGCGGGCCTTCACCAAGCCGCGCCAGCTGAAGATCGAGCTCGACGGCGGGGCCGACGCGCCCTCGGAAGAGAAAAGCCGCATCGCCGCCCTGCTGGCCGGCCTGCCCGAGGCCGAGGCCTCGGCGGTGCTGCAGGAGCTGTGGTCCCTGGCCGGGATCGAGCCGGTGGGCGGTCGCCGTCCCGCCGAGATCGCCCATCGCCTGGTCGAGCGCGCCCAGGCCGTCCAGGCCGGCAAGCTGTCGGCCGGCGAGGCCGACGCGGTGCGGGCCTTCCTGGCGGTCAGCGACCGTCCGGGCGCGGCGCTCGACGCCATCTCGGCCCTGGGCGGCGCCCAACGCGCGGCCCTGGACGCGGCCCTGGACGGCTGGCGCAAGCGCCTGGCCGGCATGGTCGCGCGCGGCGTTCCGGAAGACCGCATGCGGCTGACCGCCGCCTTCGGTCGGGCCTTCGGCTACTATGACGGCTTCCTGTTCGAGGTGCGCAGCGACGCCCTGGACGAGGAGCGGCCCGTGGCGGCCGGCGGTCGCTATGACGGCCTGCCCGCGCGGTTGGGTTCGGAAACCAGGACCGGCGCCGTGGGCTGCATGGTGCGCCCGGCGCGAGCCTATGCGGGAGGCGGCGAATGAGCGCCCAGATGATCTTCGCCATTCCGTCCAAGGGCCGCTTGAAGGACCAGGTCGAGGCCTGGCTGGCCGAGTGCGGCTTCCGGCTGGAGATGTCGGGCGGCTCGCGCGGCTACAGCGCCGAGCTGTCGGGCCTGCCGGGCGTGTCGGTGCGGCTGCTGTCGGCCGGCGACATCGCCGCGGGCCTGGACAGCGGCGAGCTGCACCTGGGCGTCACCGGCGAAGACCTGCTGCGCGAGCGTGGCGACGACATGGACAGCCGGGTCATGCTGCTGCGGGCCCTGGGGTTCGGCCGCGCCGACCTGGTGGTGACCGCCCCCAAGAGCTGGCTGGACGTCGACACCATGGCCGACATCGACGAGGTCGGGCACGCCCATCTGGCCAAGACCGGCCGCCGCCTGCGCGTGGCCACCAAATACGTCACCCAGACGAGGGCCTTCTTCGCCCGCCACGGCGTGGCCGACTACCGGATCGTCGAGAGCAGCGGGGCCACCGAGGGGGCTCCGGCGGCCGGGGCGGCCGAGCTGGTCGTCGACATCACCACCACGGGGGCGACCCTGGCGGCCAACGGACTGAAGATCCTGGCGGACGGGGTGATCCTCAAGAGCCAGGCCCAGCTGACCGCCTCGCTGATCACGCCGTGGACGGACGGCCAGATCGACTCGCTGGCCCGGCTGCTGTCGGTGGTCGAGGCCAAGGGGCGGGCCCGCAACATGGCCACCCTGGTCTGGCCGGCCGAGCAGGACGCGGCGGGTCAGGCGGCGGTGGCGCCGTTCGTCGGTCAGGGCGCCCGGCGCGCCAACGGCGCCCTGCTGGCCGCCGCCGACCTGTTCGAGGCCGCCTCGGCCCTGGGCGCGGCTGGGGTCGAGCCGGTCACGGTCTCGCGTCCGGACTATGTCTTCGAGTCGCGGTCGGCGGTTCTGGACACCCTTCGGGCGCGGCTGGTCCGGTAAGTTTTGACTGAGTCGTCAAAAAATCGATAGGAGAACGGCGATAAGTTTGACCCGCCCGTCCAATCTAACGGTTTTATGTCAAAAATATCGCGAAGCCCTGCGGATTCACGATCGTTGCCGTTGACACCATCTCGGATTTGCCGTTTCTAACCCTTGCAAGGAAGAAACGGGCCCAAAGAGAGCTCCCTTCCTTCGGCGTTTCGGGGAGGAAACGCCCACCTAGATCGAATGATCGAGAAATAGCTGGACCCGTCGCGATTATCCCCCGCGACGGGTTTGGTGTATCTGCGGTCCGGTTCTATTTTTTGACAGACTCGATAAAAACGGCGGCTCCGCGATGCGGGCCGCCGTTTTTGCTGATCGGTGAGCGCAGCGAGCGGCTGAGCGCCAAACGAAACCCTCTCCCAGAGGGAGAGGGCGGGGCCCTCCGCGAAGCGGTGGGAGGGTGAGGGGTTACACCCTCACCGTTTTCTATGAGCGCCCTGCCGGCACGCCGTCGAACGCAGAACCCCCTCACCCTCCCAAGCTTCGCTTGGGTCCCTCCCTCTCCCCATGGGAGAGGGGTCAAGAAGGGAAGGCGCTCCTGACTTGATCACCAGATCCGAACCCGATCCTCCGGCGCCACGTACAGCTTGTCGCCCGGCTTGACGTCGAAGGCGCTGTACCAGCCGTCTTGGTTCCGGATCGTGCCGTTGACACGGTAATAGGCCGGCGAGTGCGGGTCGGTGACCACCCGCTGGCGCAGGGCGTCGTCGCGGATCTTCGTACGCCAGACCTGGGCCCAGCCCAGATAGACCCGCTGGTCGCCGGTGAAGCCGTCCAGCACCGGGGCCGGCTTGCCGCCCAGCGAGGCGTGATAGGCCTGCAGGGCGAAGGCCAGGCCGCCCATGTCGCCGATGTTCTCGCCCAGGGTCAGGGCGCCGTTGACCTTGGCGCCGGGCAGGGGCTCGAAGGCGCCGTACTGGGCGATCAGCCTGTCGGCCTGGGCCTTGAACTTGGCGGCGTCCTCGGCGCTCCACCAGTCGCGCAGCACGCCCTTGCCGTCCGACTTGCGGCCCTGGTCGTCGAAGCCGTGGCTGATCTCGTGGCCGATCACCCCGCCGATGCCGCCGTAATTGACGGCCGGGTCGGCGTCCGGATGGAAGAACGGGGCCTGCAGAATGGCGGCGGGGAAGACGATCTCGTTATTGACCGAGCTGTAGTAGGCGTTGACCGTCTGCGGGGTCATGCCCCACTCGGTCTTGTCAACCGGCCCGTCGAGGCGCTCGACGTCGTGGCGCCATTCGAAGGCGGCCGAGCGGATGGCGTTGCCATAGATGTCGTCGGGCTTGATCTCCAGCTTGGAGTAGTCGCGCCACTTGTCTGGATAGCCGATCTTCACCGTGAAGCTGGCCAGCTTGTCCTGAGCCTGGGCCTTGGTTTCGGGAGACATCCAGTCGAGGCTGTCCAAACGGGCCTTGAGCGCCGCGCGGACGTTCCCGACCAGGTCGATCATCTTGGCCTTGGACTCCGGCGGGAAGTAGCGGGCCACATAGACCCGGCCGACCGCCTCGCCCAACTGGCCGTTGACCGTCGCCACGCCACGCTTCCAGCGGGGGCGTTGCTCGGGCTGGCCGGCCAGGGTCTTGTTGCGGAACGCGAAGTTGGCGTCGACGAAACGCTTGGACAGCATGGGCGCGGCGCCGTCGGCCACCTTGAACGCCTGCCAGGCCTTCAGCGTGTCCAGCGGGGTGTCGGCGTAGACCTTGGCGAATCTCGGGAAGGCGGTGTTGGTGGTCACCACCACGCGGTCGATCTGGGGCAGCTCGGTCCCGACCAGATAGCGGTTCCAGGCGAACCCCGGGGTCAGGGCCTGAAGCTGCGCCAGGGTCACGGGATTGTAGGTCTTGTCACGGTCGCGACTCTCGGCGCGGCTCCACGAGGCTTCAGCCAGCTGGGTCTCGAAGGCGACGATCGCCTTGGCGTACTCGGCGGGCTTGTCCCAGCCGACCATGGTCAGCATCTGGGCGACATAGGCCTCATAGGCGGTCTTCTTCTCGGCGAACTTGGCGTCGAGATAGTAGTCGCGGTCGGGCAGGCTGAGGCCGCCGGTCACCGCGTAGACGGCGTAGCGGGTGGGGTTCTTGGCGTCGGCGCCGATGCCCAGGCCCAGGATCGCCGAATAGCCGGTGGTGGGGTTGCGGCCCATCAGGGCGGTGAAGTCGTCCTTGGTCCCGACCTTGCGGATATCGGCCAGTTCACCGGCGATCGGCTTGGCGTCCAGCTTTTCGGCCAGGGCCTCGTCCATGAACGCCTTGTAGGCGGCGCCGATCTTGACCGTGTCAGCGTCCGGCGCGGTGCTGGCGGCGGCCTCGGTGATGATCGCCTGGGTGCGGGCCTCCGACAGTTCGCCCAGCTTGTCGAAATTGCCGTAGCGGGTTCGGTCGCCGGGGATGGCGGTGTTGGCGTCCCAGGTCCCATTGGCGAACTTGTAGAAGTCGTCGCCCGGCTTGACCGAGCGATCCATGCCCGCCGTGTCGAAGCCCCAGGTCCCGTAGCGCGGCGATTCCAGCGACATGGTCGCGGCGCCGGCCGCCGGGGTGTCGGCGGCGACGAACAGCGACTGCAGGGTGCAGGCGTCGTTGGCGCAGGCGTGGTGGTGATCTTCACCGGCGTAAGCGCCGAAGGCCGACAGGGACAGCGCGGCCATGGCGGCGGCGGCGAACCAGACTCGTTTCATGAAGGGGCGATCCGTTGGAAAATCCGAACCAGGACTTGGCCATTTCCCGGGCGTTTCGTCCCTTACTTTTTTGTCATGTTTGGGGGGTGGAGGGCCAAAGTCGCTTCCCGACCGGCAGCGGCGGCCGCATTCAGAATGAACTGTTTCTATTGCACGGCCACGACGCAACTCAACGGCGCGGCGACCGTTAGGGATATACGCGTCCCACGATTGCGGCGTCTTCGTCTGGCGCTCGCGACTTCCCGGCCCTTGGCTTTCGCCCCGCGAGCCTCCGGTTTTCCGAAGGCTGATCATGCCTGCTCGAAAACATAATACCGAAGATATCGCGCTAAGTCTGACCCTGGCGGTCGTTACATCTTCCCCCGCGCCGCTGCTCCTGCTCGATGGCGCGCTTACCGTGATCGCGGCGAGTACGTCCTTCTGCGACATCTTCGGCTCCCCTCCAACCGACGTAACGGGCCAAACGCTCTACGCGCTGGACGCCGGAAAATGGGATAGCCCCGCACTACGCTCCCTGATGAGCGCCACCCTCGCGGGCGAGGCGGCCCCCGATGCGCGTGACATTGATCTGAAACCGCCTCGTCGGCCGGTCCGTCATCTGATCGTCCAGGCCAGGCGGCTGGTCTATCTGGATCTGGAACAGACCCGGATCCTTGTCGCGGTGTCGGACGTGACGGACGCGCTCGCCAATGCGGCGCTCAAGGAAGACGCATTGCGCGAAAACAGCGTGTTGCTGCAGGAGGTCCGCCACCGGGTCGCCAACAGCTTGCAGATCATCGCCAGCGTGCTGCTCCAGAACGCCCGCAAGACCGAGTCCGACGAGACGCGAGGCCATCTCAAGGACGCTCACCACCGGGTCATGTCCGTGGCCGCCCTGGAGCGCCTGCTCTCCACCTCGCAGGAGGGCGACGTTGAGGTGCATGCCTATTTCACCAGCCTGTGCGAGAGCATTTCCGCCTCGATGATCGGTGAGCAGGACCATATCGCCCTGACGGTGGAAGGCGGTCAGGGTGTCGTGGAGGCCAGGATTCTGGTCAGCCTGGGCCTGATCGTCACCGAATTGGTCATCAACGCGCTCAAGCACGCCTTTCCTGACGGCCGGCACGGGAAGATCACCGTCGACTACAATTTCCACGGCCCCAACTGGGTGCTGTGCGTGCGCGACAATGGCGCGGGCATGCCCGCGACAGCGCCGTCGCGAACCGGTCTGGGCACGAACATCGTGCGGGCGCTGGCGGGACAGCTGAGCGCCTCGGTCGAAATCACGCACCAGCACCCCGGAACCCAGGTTTCGATCCACCACACCCAGATCGCCCTGGTCCAGGACGAGCCCGAAGCGGCCAGCGAGGCGCTCGCCAGGGCCGAACCCGCGTCCAGCGCCGCGCTGGGTCAATAGGAAGACATGACATGACCGAACCCAACAACGACAAGCCGGGGAGGACCCTGATGATTGTCGAGGACGAAGTCCTGGTGGCGATGATCTTGAGGGATGAATTGACGGACGCTGGATACAACGTCCTGGACCTGACGGACCGCCACGACGAGGCGCTCGATGTCGCCAAGGCCAGCAAACCCGATCTGGCCCTGGTCAATATCCGGCTGGCCGGCCGCGACGATGGCATTGAACTCGCGGAGCACCTCAAGGCGCTGGGCATCCCGGTCCTGCTGAACAGCGGACAGGTCAGCCGCGCGCGATCGGCTCAGACCGTGGCGATCGCCTCGATGCCCAAACCCTACGCCGCCGCCGACATGGTGCTCGCGGTCGCCTACCTGCTGGCCCGCCTGCGAGGCGACTCATCGCTGCCGAGGCCAGAGCAGCTTGAGGTTTTCCAGGGTGATGGCTTCGATCTCGCCCCGGCGGCTTGAGACAATCGCCTTCGGCGAGCCGCACTGGCCAGACGTCAGCGCAGGCTCGCCATCAAGGGCCAGGCCTCGCCGCGGCGGGCGGCGACGAGGGATCACCTCAATGGTGGTCGTGCATCCCGCCCATCGCCGCCGGGCCGTCGCCAGCCTTGGGGGCCCCCGCTTCCACCGACAGGTCGATGCGCATCTTGCGGCCGCCGTCGAACACCAGGGTCAGCGGAACCTTGCCGCCCAGGGCCTGGGCCTGGGTCAGGCCGATCAGCATCACGTGATAGCCGCCGGGCGCGAAGTCGACCTTGGCGCCGGGGGCGAGCGTCAGGCCGTCGGTCACCGGCCGCATCGACGAGACGCCGTTCACCTGGCTGGTCTGGTGCAGGGTCACCGAGCGGGCGGCCGGGCTCTCGACGCCGACCAGCTTGACCGGCTTTGAGCCGACATTGACCAGGGTCAGGTAGCCCGCGCCGTTGCGGCCGGCCGGGGCGGGGCGGGTCCAGGGGCGGCGGACCTCGACGCCGCCGGCGCGGTAGTCGCCGGCGAAGGCCGGGGCGGCCGGGGCGGTGAAGGCGGGGACGGCGGCGACGAGGGCCGCGAGGACGAAGCGGTTCATGGTGTTTCTCGACATCAGTGTTTCATGCCCGGCATGTCTGGCATGGCGGGCGTTTGTTCGGCGGCGGCGGGGATCAGGCGCAGGATCGGCGCGGGGCGGGTCAGCTTCTCGCCGGGCCGTTCGGGATCGGGGATCTCGGTCCACTGGCTCTCGCCCTTCTCGCAGGACTGGATCACCGGGAAGACCAGGTTTCCCGGTTTCGCGGGCAGTTTCATCAGCAGGGCGAAGTCGTCGAACTGGTCGTCGGGCAGGCGGCCGGTCCAGGTGACGGCGGCGGCCTTGTCGCCGTCCTTCTCGATGTCAATTGTCCAGCCGGTCTTGGGCTGCGGCCGGGCCGAGGCCACGCCGTCGGGGATCTCGACCCGGACCTTCAGCGTCGTGTCGCCGGCCGCGCAGGCGTGGCCCACGCGGAAGGCGACGGCGGAATAGGCGCCGGCCTTGGCCTCGCCCGGCGCGGCCACGACGTGGGCCAGGGCGAGGGAAGGGGCGAAGGCGGGGATCGCCGTCAGGGCCAGCCAGGCGATCAATGGGGCTTTCATGGTTCTCTCCTCCCTCAGAAATCGACCGTGACGCCGCCGAACACCGACCGGCCGTCTCCCGGCCACAGCGTGGCGGTCGCGGTGGTCCAGGTCACGGCGGCCTGGGTGTTGGACACATAGGCCTTGTCGGCCAGATTGCGCGCGTCGAGGAACAGCGAGATCTGGTCGCTGACCTTCCAGCCGGCGTTGACGTTCAGGATCGCATAGCCCGGCGCCTTTTTGGTGTTGGCGTAGTCGATCCACTGGTCGGTCGCCGACCACTCGACCGACGGGGCCAGGAACCAGCCGCGCGGGTCGTCGTAGCGGAGCTCCGAGCGGTAGAAGTTCTTGGGCACGATCGGCAGGCGGTTGTCGCCGAACTGGACATCGTTCTTGAAGCGGAAGTCCGAAAGCGTCCAGGTCTGGCGGAGGCGCCAGTGCGGGGCCACGGCCCAGTCCAGCGCCGCCTCGATCCCTTGGTGGACCGTCTTGTCGGCGTTGAAGGTCGAGGCGGGAATCGACGAACTGACCGCATATTGCAGCATCTCGTCCTTCAGATCGGCGCGGTACAGCGTGACGTCGTAGGTGAACGGGCCCTTGTGGCCGCGCGCCCCGACCTCGCCGGTCCAGGCCTTCTGGGCGCGGACAGGCGTGAAGCCGGTGTTGGTCGGGCTCATCGAACTGAAGTTCGGCGGCTCGACCGAGCGGGTCAGGTTGGCGAACACCTGGTCGCCCGCCTGGCTCTGCCAGAGCAGGCCGAGGCGCGGCGACACCCAGTTGTAGGTCTTGTCGGCCTTCAGATTGAATGTGCCCTGCACGCCGGGTATCGCGAAGCTGGTGTAGTCGCGCTCGGCCTGGCCCCAGGTCGCCCCGGCCACCACGGCGACGTGGTCGGTGACGAACAGGCGGCCCTCTCCGAACACGTCGGCGGCCTTGGCGTTCTGCAGCGTGCGCGAGGTCGCCGCGCCGCGGGCGCCGCGGACATTGGCGTAGAAGTTGGAGTCCAGGTCGCCGGTCCGGTACCAGGCGCCGAAGAAGGCGTCGGCCCGCTTGCCGCCGATCTCGCCGTCCCAGTCGAAGCGGCCGAAGGCGCCGTAGTTGCGGCTCTGCTGGTCGATGACCTGGAAGATCGGGTGGTCCAGGTCCTTCCAGACCGCATAGACGGAGCCCTGGAAGACCAGGGTGTCGTTGAGGCGCCAGGTGGTTCCCAGCGAGCCGCGCACGCCGCGCTGGTTGCGGCTCTGGTCGCCGTTGGCGTTGCCGACGGCGGTCTGATGCGGGTCGGCCTGGAATTGCGCCAGGGTCAGCGACCCGGGGATCTCCTGGTTGATGTTCGAGCCGTTGACGATGAACCGCACCTCGCGGTCCTGACCGAACGCGCGGCCGATGTTCAAGGACCCGAACTGGATGTTTTGCTGGCTCTGCGAGCGCCAGCCGTGGCCGGTCTGGTTGGTGGCGGCGGCATAGACATCCCAGTCGCCCGCCCCGTCTCCCGTTTGGCGGGCGATGGCGACGTGTTGGCGGAGCAGGCCGTACGAGCCGCCGTCCACCCGGACCTGATTGTCGAACCCGGCGTCCTTGCCCGTGGGCGTGACCAGGTTGATCGCGCCGCCCAGCAAGGCGCCGCCGAAGCGCAGGGCGTTGCCGCCGCGATAGACCTCGACATAGCGGGTGTTCAGCGGGTCGGCGATCTGGCTGTCGCCGAAGCCGTCGGCCTCGTTCAGCGGCACGCCGTCCTGGGCGAGCAGAAGGCCGCGATTGTGGTTGGCGTTGCCGATGCCCGAGCCGCGGATCGAGATGCGGACATCCCCGCCCCACTTGCGCTGGGCGTAGACGCCAGGGGCGTCGCGCAGCATGTCGTCCAGGGCCAGGGTCTGGCGGTCGATGTAGGATTCCTGGGAGATCACCGACACCGCGCCGGGCGTTTCCGACAGCCGACGGCGGGCGGCGGCCACGACCGGCGGATCCTCGGGATTGGGACGGGCGGTCACGATGACCGAGTCGACGACGGCGCGCTGATCGGCCTCTTCGGAAGCGGCGTGGGCGAGCGCGGGCAGGCAGAGGGCGACGCCGGCCAGGAGGGCCAGGCGGAGGGAGGACGGCATGGAAAATCCGATGTCTGAAGGCATGACGACGCGCGTCGGCGTGCGGCCGAGACGCGCGGGATGAAGGTCAGGCGATCAGGCGGTCGGTGGACCCTGTCCGGGCGGACGCGGCGGGGCGCGGGCCAGGGCGACGCCGGTCAGGGCCGCGCGAGGGGCGGCTTCGATGCGGGCGCTGTAGAGCACCGGCGCGACGGCGACGTCCGGCGGGGTGGTGGTCGCCAGGCTGACGGCCACGCACTGGGCGCAGGCCAGGCCGGCGAAACCCCCTTTGGAAGGGTCTTGCTTGCCGACCACGTCGCCGGCGAGCTGGACGCTCTTGGCGCCGTCGGTGGTGCAGATGACCACCGACTGGCCGGCGGCGTCCTGGGCCATGGCCGCGGCCGGCATCAGGGCCTGGACGAGCAGGGCCAGCATCGCCAGCAACGCGATGGGCCAGGTCGTCCGGGTCTCGACCCGGGATTGGGCGCGGCGGGGGCTCATGATGGGGCGGGGATTAGGCGCTGGCGCGGGTTTGGTCAATGCGGCGCCGCGTCAGCCGGGGACATGCACTTGTGCATGTCCCCAAGTCTTGGCTCGGACGTTTTCGACCTGACGCTTTGAGGGCGACGTTGGGGACACGCACAAGTGCATGTCCCCGGCCCTAGTGCGCCGCCGCCGGCGGAGGGGCTCGCTTCGGGGCCAGGGCCAGCATGCCGCGCGCGATCTCCAACTCGCCGATCAGGGCGTGGGTGGCGCCCATGCCTTTCAGCAGGTCGACGTCATTGTCGGTATAGGCCCGGGCGATGATCTTGACCTTGGCGTTCGCGGCGCGGGCCTGTTCTATGATCCGGGCGGCCTCGAACGGGCTGGGCACGGCGACGAACAGGTGGGTGGCCTCGGCCAGGCCGGCCCGCAGCAGGATTTCGGGCCGCACGGCGTTGCCCTGGATCACCTCGAAGCCGCCGGCGCGCAGTTCGTCGGCCCGCTCGCCCTCGTCCTCGATCACCACCAGCGGCATGCGGCCCTTCAGCCCCTCGGCCACGGTCTTGCCGACCCGGCCAAAGCCGATCAGCACGCCGTGCGGCTGGGCGGCGATCGCCGGCGGCACGGGTTCGCCGGTCCGCCCCACCAGCTTGGGCAGGATCTTGTCCAGCATCGCGAACAGCAGCGGGTTCACCAGGATCGACAGGATGGCGCCGGCCAGGATCAGGTCCTGGCCTTCCGTGGGCAGCAGTTTCAGCGACACGCCCAGGCTGGCCAGGATGAACGAGAACTCGCCGATCTGGGCCAGGCTGGCCGAGATGGTCAGGGCCACGCTTTGCGGACGCTTGAAGGCGATGACGATCAGATAGGCCGCGATCGACTTGCCGATCACGATGATCGCCAGGGTGGCCAGCACGGCCAGCGGCTCGCGCAGGATCACCGACCAGTTGAACAGCATGCCGATCGACACGAAGAACAGCACGGCGAAGGCGTCGCGCAGCGGCAGGGTCTCGTTGGCGGCCTGTTGGGAAAGCTCGCTCTCGGCCATGATCATGCCGGCGAAGAATGCGCCCAGGGCGAACGACACGCCAAACAGCGCCGCCGAGCCGAACGCCACGCCCAGGGCGATGGCCAGCACCGCCAGGCGGAACAGCTCGCGCGAGCCGGTGTGGGCGATGCGGTGCAGGATCCAGGGGATCACCCGGCGTCCGACGATCAGCATGAAGGCGATGAAGGCCGCGACCTTGCCGAGGGTCATGGCGAAGGCGCCGCCGACGCCGCCAGGTCCGGGGGGCGGGGCCTCGCCGCCCAGCATGCCCGACAGGGCGGGCAGCAGCACCAGGGCCAGCACCATGGCCAGGTCCTCGACGATCAGCCAGCCGACGGCGATGCGGCCGCGATCGGTCTCGACCAGCCGCCGCTCCTGCAGGGCGCGCAGCAGCACCACGGTCGAGGCCACGGACAGGGCCAGGCCGAACACGATGCCCGCCCCCAGGGTCCAGCCCAGCACGTGCGCCAGGCCTATGCCCATCACGGTGGCCGCCAGGATCTGCACCACGGCGCCGGGGATGGCGATCTTGCGCACCGCCATCAGGTCCTTGACCGAGAAGTGCAGCCCGACCCCGAACATCAGCAGGATCACGCCGATCTCGGCCAGTTGGGGCGCCAGCTCCTGATCGGCCACGTAGCCAGGGGTGAACGGGCCGACGACGACGCCGGCGACCAGGTAGCCCACCAGCACGGGCAGCTTCAGGCGGTTGGCGATGGCGCCGAACACAAAAGCCAGGCCCAGGCCGGCGACGATGGTGGCGATCAACGAGGTATGGTGCAAAGGCTCTCCTTGACGGTCAACATTTTCGGGCGTACTCAACCAATATGGGTGACAAATCCCGCGAGCGCTAGATGCCACACGCAAAAATTCTCCTGCCGGCCCAATGCCGCGGCGCCCGCGGCCTGCTCGGCTGGTCGCAAGGCGACCTGGCCGACAAGGCCGGCGTCTCGCGCAGCACGGTCAAGGACTTCGAGACCGAGCGCCACGCTCTGCACCATAGCACCGAACGCCTGTTGATCGACGCGCTGGAAGCCGGCGGCGTCGCGTTGATCGCGCCGGGAAACGATCAGGGGGCTGACGCGGGTCCCGGGGTAAGACTGAAACTCGCCAGCTAGGAACGCTCGAAGAGGGGGCTCGACCACGTGGACCACGCAATGTCGCCGGCGGACTACAAGGACCTGGTGCTGTTCCTGGCGACAGCGGGCATCGTCGCGCCGCTGTTCAAGCGTCTGAAGCTCAATCCCATCCTCGGCTTTCTGATCGCCGGCGTGATCCTGGGCCCGTTCGGCCTGGGGGCGCTGATCCACATCTTCCCGTGGCTGGACTACGTCACCGTCGATAACCCCGACGAAATCGCCCAGCTGGCCGAGTTCGGGGTGGTGTTCCTGCTGTTCATGATCGGGCTGGAGCTGTCGTGGGAGCGGCTGCGTCTGATGCGCAAGCTGGTCTTCGGTCTGGGCGCCCTGCAGATGATCGGCTGTTCGCTGGCCCTGGGCGGCATCGCCATGGCCTTTGGTCAGCCGCCCGTGGCGGCCCTGGCGATCGGCGCGGCCCTGACCCTGTCGTCCACGGCCATCGCCGTGCCGGTGCTGGTCGAGCGCAAGCGGCTGCACGCCGAAGGCGGACGCGCGACCTTCTCGGTGCTGCTGTTCCAGGACCTGGCCGTGGCGCCGATCCTGATCACCCTGGCGATCCTGGGCCGGGGCGACGGCGTCTTCGGTCCGAGCGACCTGCTGGCCCTAGGGCCGGCGGTGATCGGCCTGGGGATCATCGTCCTGTTCGGCCGCCTGGCCCTGCGTCCCATGATGCGCTCGGTCGCCAAGGCCAAGAGCGAAGAGATGTTCATGGCCGCCTGCCTGCTGGTGATCATCGGGGCGGGGCTGGTGGCCTCGCTGTCGGGCCTGTCGATGGCCCTGGGCGCCTTCGTGGCCGGCATCCTGCTGGCCGAGACCGAGTATCGCCACGAGGTCGAGGTCAAGATCGAGCCGTTCAAGGGCCTGCTGCTCAGCCTGTTCTTCGTGTCGCTGGGCATTCGCCTGGACCTGTCGCTGCTGGTCGCCTCGCCGGGCCTCGTGCTGGGCGTCGCCCTCGGGTTGCTGGTGGTCAAGGGCGTGATGATCATGGGCCTGGGCCGGCTGTTTGGCCTGTCGAACCGCGCGTCGATCGAGGCCGCCCTGACCCTGGCGGCCGGCGGCGAGTTCGCCTTCGTGATCCTGGACAACGCCATGGCCGCCAGCGTCGTCTCCGACCAGGTCGGCCAGGCCGTGCTGGTGGCCGCGACCCTGACCATGTTCCTGATCCCGGTGCTGTCGGGGATGGGCGGGCGGCTGGCCAAGAAGGCCGCGGCCCCGCTCAACGAGGCGCCCGACCTGGTGGGCCTGCAGAGCGAGGAGCCGGCCGGCCGGGTGCTGGTGGTCGGCTACGGCCGGGTCGGCCGGCTGGTGGGCGACATGCTGGACCGCCACGACCTGCCGTGGATCGCCATCGACCGCGATCCCAGCTTCGTCCATCAGGGTCGCCGGGCCGGCCACCGGGTCTATTTCGGCGACGCCGCGCGGGTGGAGCTGCTCGAGCGCTGCGGCCTGAACCACGCCCGGGCCGTGGTGGTGACCATGGACTCGCCGGAAGCCGCCGAGGCGGTGGTGGCCACCGCGCGCGGCCATCGCCCCGACCTGACCATCGTCGCCCGAGCCCGCGACGCCCGCCACGCCGCCCGCCTGTACGAGCTGGGCGCCACCGACGCCGTCCCCGAGACCATCGAGGCCAGCTTGCAGCTGTCCGAAGCCGTGCTGGTCGACATCGGCGTGCCCATGGGCCTGGTCATCGCCTCGATCCATGAGCGTCGCGACGAGTACCGCAAGGCGCTGAACCGCCCGGACGCCCTGGGCGGCAAGCGCAAGCGGCTCCGGGACGCGGCCAAGCTCTGACCCCAATAACCTTCTCCCAGAGGGAGAAGGAGGGGCCCGCGCGAAGCGTGGGAGGATGAGGGGTTACGCTCTCAACTGGAGTGCCGGCACGCCGTCGGACGCCTTGACCCCTCACCCTCCCATCGCTTCGCGCCGGGTCCCTCCCTCTCCCCTCCGGGAGAGGGTTGAAGATTGGTCGTTTTTGTATATAACTGACGCGTCAGTTATATACGAGCGACCCATGCAGCCCGGCCAACCCAAGTGGCGACGACGCAGTGAAGCCCGTCCTGGCGAGATCATCGCCGCGGCGCTGGTGGTGTTTTCCGAGAAGGGCTTCGCGGCCGCGCGGCTGGACGACATCGCCGCCCGGGCCGGGGTGTCGAAGGGGGCGCTCTATCTCTATTTCGAGACCAAGCAGGACCTGTTCCGGGCGGTGGTGCGCGAGACGATCGCGCCCAACCTGCAGGCCGTCGCCGGCTTCGTCGGCCAGAGCCCGCTGCCGTTCGCCGACCTGATCCGCCTGGTCTTCGCCCGCATCGCCGAGGTGATCACCGAAGGACGAATGGGGGCGGTGGCCAAGATGGTGATCGGCGAGTCGCGCAACTTCCCCGAACTGGCCAAGGTCTGGCACGAGGAGGTGGTCTCGGTGATGCTGGGCGCGATGAGCGGGGCGGTGACCGCCGCCCAGGCGCGCGGCGAGGTGCGGGCCGGCGATCCCCAGCTCTATGTGTTCAGCCTGGCGGGGCCCCTGCTGCTGGGCGTGCTGTGGCGCGAGGTGTTCGTGCCGATCGGGGTCAAGCCGGTGGACCTGAAGGCCCTGCTGGCCCAGCACGCCGAGGTCGCCCTTCGAGGCATGCTCTTGGAGAGGGGCATGCTGGTCGAGACGGGCGAGGGGCGCGGATGAAACCGCCGGTTCGCATCGTCCTCGCCCTCGTCGCGGTCGGTCTGGTTGGCTTCGTCGGCTGGCGGCTCTGGGGGCCGGGATCGGCCCATCCCCGGCGGCTGTCGGGCTATGTCGAGGGCGAGACGCTTTATATCGGCGCCTCGGTCGCCGGGCCGGTCAGCACGGTGGCGGTCCAGCGCGGCCAGCGCGTGGTCGTCGGCCAGCCGCTGTTCGCCCTGGACGCCGCCCAGCTGGTCGCCGCCCGCGACCAGGCCGCCGCCCAGGCCGCCGCCGCCCAGTCCCAGGCGCTGGACGCGGAGAAGGGTCAGCGGCCGGACGAGCTGGCCGTCTACGACGCCCAGCGCGCGGCCGCCGCCGCCCAGATGGCCCAGGCCCAGGCCGACTACGACCGGGTCGCGCCCCTGGCGGCCCGGGGGTTCTACGCCCCCGCCCGTCTAGACCAGGCCAGGGCGGCCCTGCGCACGGCCCAGGCCAATGTCCGCACCGTCGAGCAGCAGCGCCGGGTGGGCGCGTTGGGCGCGCGGCCAGACGCGATCCGCGCGGCCCAGAGCCAGGCCGCCGCCGCCCGCGACCAGCTGACGGTCGCCCAGGATCGCCTGGACAAGATCAGCCCCAAGGCTCCGGCGGCCGCGCGGGTGCAGGACGTCTTCTACCAGCCCGGCGAATGGGTGGCGGCCAACCAGCCGGTGGTGGCCCTGCTGGCCGATGACCGCGTGCGGCTGCGATTCTACGTGCCGCAGGCTCAGATCGCTCTTTATAAGCCGGGCGCGCGGATCGCCTTCGAATGCGACGGTTGCAAGAGCGGCCTCGGCGCCCGGATCAATTTCGTCAGTCCACGCGCCGAGTTCACCCCGCCGGTGATCTACAGCCGCGACGTTCGCGACCGGCTGGTGTTCCTGGTCGAGGCCCTGCCGGACCCTCCGGCCGACCTGCCGCCCGGCCTGCCGGTCGATGTCGTGCCGCTGGCGGGGCCGGGCCGTTGAGCGCGGTCGCCGCGTCGCTGGAAGGCCCGGGCGGCGACCTGGCCGTCGACGTGCGCGGCCTGGACAAGTCGTATGGCCAGAAGCACGTGGTCCACGACCTGACGATCCAGGTGGGGTCCGGCAAGATCACCGGGTTCCTGGGGCCCAACGGCTCGGGCAAGACCACGACCCTGCGCATGCTGTGCGGCCTGCTGACCCCCGACGCGGGGGAGGGGACGGTGCTGGGACTGGACTTCCGGCGGCATGCCGAGGAGATCAAGCGCCAGACCGGCTACATGACCCAGAAGTTCTCGCTCTACGAGGACCTGTCGATCCGCGAGAACCTGGACTTCGCCGCCCGGATCCATGGCCTGGACCAGCGACGCCGGCGGGTGGACGAGGCGTTGGACCGGCTGGGCCTGGCGGGACGTCAGAAGCAGCTGGCCGGCAGCCTGTCGGGCGGCTGGAAGCAGCGTCTGGCCCTGGCCTCCTGCGTGCTGCACGAACCGCGCCTGCTGCTGCTGGACGAACCCACGGCGGGCGTCGATCCCCAGGCGCGGCGCGAGTTCTGGGACGAGATCCACGCCCTGTCGGCCGAGGGTCTGACCGTGATGGTCTCGACCCACTACATGGACGAGGCCGAGCGCTGTCACGACATCGCCTACATCGCCTATGGCCGGCTGATGGCGCGCGGGACGCTCGATGCGGTGATCGGCCAGTCGGGCCTGACCACCTTCCGCGCCGAGGGGCCGGGCGCCGACCGCCTGGGCCGCGGGCTTTCCAAGGCGCCGGGCGTGGCCATGGCCGCGCCGTTCGGCGCCGCCCTGCACGTCAGCGGCCAGGACCGCGCGGCGCTGGAGGCCGCCATCGCGCCGTACCGCAAGCCGCCGCTGACCTGGACCGAGGTCTCGCCCACCCTGGAGGACGTGTTCATCCAGCTGATGGCGTCGTCGCGGGACAATTTTCAATGAGCGCGGACCGGGGCCTCTCGCTGAACCGCATCCTGGCGGTGCTGACCAAGGAGTTCATCCAGCTCACCCGCGACCGGCTGACCTATGCGATGATCCTGGTCATGCCGATCGTCCAGCTGCTGCTGTTCGGCTACGCCATCAACACCGATCCGCGCGACCTGCCGACGGCGGTGCTGGTGCAGGACCACGGGCCGATGGCGCGATCGACGCTGTCGGCCCTGGCGCACAACGGCTATTTCAAGATCGTCCGCGAGGCGGCCTCGCCCGAGGAACTGGACCAGGCCATCGCCCGGGGCGAGGTGCAGTTCGCCGTGACCATTCCCGCCGACTTCACGCGGCGGGTGGTGCGCGGCGACGACGCCCAGATCCTGGTCGAGGCCGACGCCTCGGATCCCGCCGCCACCGGCGGGGCGATCGCCGCCCTGGCCAATCTTCCGAATACGGCCCTTTCCCGAGAGCTGGTGGGCGCCGCGTCCACATCTTCCCGCATGGAGGGGGAGACGGCGCCGTTCGAGGTGGTGATCCACCGGCGCTACAATCCCGAGGCCATAACCGCCTACAACATCGTGCCCGGCCTGCTGGGCGTGGTGCTGTCGCTGACCCTGGTGATGATGACCTCGCTGGGCATGACCCGCGAATACGAGCGCGGCACCATGGAAAGCCTGCTGGCCACGCCGGCCAGGCCGATCGAGGTGATGATCGGCAAGCTGGCGCCCTATGTGGTGGTCGGCCTGATCCAGACCGTGGTCATCCTGGTTCTGGCGCGGGTGCTTTTCTCTGTGCCGATGGGCGCGGGCGGTCTGGAAGGCTGGTGCGCCCTGGCCCTGGGCGTGGTGCTGTTCATCCTCGGATCGCTGTCGCTGGGCTTTCTGATCTCGACCGTCGCCCGCAACCAGCTGCAGGCCGTGCAGATGTCGTTCTTCTACATCCTGCCCTCGATCCTGCTGTCGGGCTTCATGTTCCCGTTCCGGGGCATGCCGTCCTGGGCCCAGGGCCTGGGCAACCTGATCCCCGTGACCCATTTTCTGCGAATCGTCCGTGGCTCTTTACTTAAAGGACTGAGTCTCTTGGACCTGTGGACTAGTCTCCTGGCCCTGGCGGTCTTTGTCGTGGTGATCGCCGCCGCCGCCATGTCGCGTTACCGGCGAACCCTAGACTGAGGTAGCCGGCGCCCGCCGCGCCATACTGTGGAGTTCGTGCACAGGTGTGACTTTTTTACGCGCTCGCGAGCTCTAAAACGCGCTCAAGGCCTTGCGCTACGCGGATTCACATGCGAACCGGTACTATGCTGGCGCTTTTCCGAGACAGTCAGCCGATACGCTCGGAAGTTGATTCGTGGGGGCGGTCATGTTTTCCGGGCGTCTTCTCTAAAGGGGCGCCCGAAAGCTGACGAGTGTTGCTCTGCTGACACTTTCGCGGATCGTGCGCCTTGGTATAACAATGCTCGGTCGGTCTCGGCCGGTGCAGGGCAATAGAGGGCTCTTGATATGAAACTCCAACTCCTGGCGGGAGTGGCTTTGGCCGCGGTATTCGCCGCTGGCGCCGCTTCGGCCCAAGAGACCGGCTGGTACGGCGCGGTCGACCTCGGCTACCACTGGCCCGAGGGTGTGACCACCGAGTCGGACCGCACGATGATTCCGGGCGATGCTCCGAGCCATTGGACCTGGTCGACCGACGACGACTGGACCGGCTTCGTCCGTCTCGGCTATCAATTCACCCCGAACTGGCGCGCTGAAGTCGAAGGCGGCTACCGCCCCGGCGACCTGACCAGCGTTCGCGGCAACCCGGTCCGCCGTCAGCCGATCGCGCTCTGCACCCCGGGCGTGACCCGCACCGCGGCCGCTCCGACCTGCGGCAGCCCCTCGGGCTCGATCGACTCCTGGTCGCTGATGGTCAACGTCCTGTACGATTTCGCGCCGGACGCGTGGATCAACCCGTTCGTGGGCGCCGGCGTCGGCATCAACCGCCTGGACGTCAGCGCTCTGGGCCAGTTCAGCGGCGTGCCGGTCCTGCCGACCGCGGGTCTGACCCCGGCCCAGATCACGGCGCAAAACGCCTCGAACCCGGCCATCCAGAACCTGACCGCTGACGACGACGACATGGCCATCGCCTGGCAGGCGATCGCCGGCGCCTCGATCAAGGCGACCGACCGACTGAACATCGACCTGACCTATCGCTGGTTCGCGACCCAGGATCATTCCTGGCAGACCCAGGGTTCGGCCTATCTGCAGCCGGGCGCGTTCGAAGGCCAGTACAAGGACCAGTCGCTGACCGTGGGTCTGCGCTATTCCTTCGCTTCGCCGCCGCCGCCCCCGCCGCCGCCGCCGCCGCCCCCTCCGCCGCCGCCTCCGCCCCCGCCGCCTCCCCCGCCGCCTCCGCCGCCGGTGCAGTACGAAGCGCGTGAGTTCATCGTCTACTTCCCGTTCGATCAGTACGTCCTGACGCCGGAAGCCCAAGCGGTGGTGTCGCAAGCAGCTGACTACGCCAAGGGCGGCAACGCGACGAAGATCACCGTGGTCGGTCACACCGACACCTCGGGTTCTCCGAAGTACAACGCCAAGCTCTCCGAGCGCCGCGCCAAGGCCGTCGCCGACGGTCTGGTCGGAGCCGGCGTCCCGGCCACGACCCTGGCCGTGGACTGGAAGGGCGAAAGCGAACCGGCCGTCGCCACCGGCGATGGTGTGAAGGAACCGCTGAACCGCCGTTCCACGATCTCGATCAACTTCTAAAGATCGCGATCCAGACTTAAGAGAGGGGCCCGGCGGCGACGCCGGGCCCTTTTTCTGCCTGCCTCGCGAAGCGGGAGGTGGCGCGTCGCGAATATGCGACGTGAGGGACAGCTTGGGCGGTCATCCCAAAAGAAAGACGCCCCCGACGGATCGGGAGCGTCATCGTCCGGTATCCCGAGAGGGCGTCGGGCGCCGGTCAGGCCGACATTCTGGGGGCGTCGGCTCCTGTGGCGGGCCGCGGGGCCGTCAGGGGCGTTCGGCGTCAGGCAGGGCGGCCGCGACCTCGGGCGCAAGCAGCTTGATCGTTTTGACCGGGCAACGCAGCGGGCCGACGTTGCCGCGACTGACGAGGGTGTTGTTGCGGCCCTCGCAGACCTCGTCCTCCCCGTTCGTGTCGAACGTCATGGTCCTGTACTTGGTCAGACCCGGGCAGGCGTTGGCGAGCGTCACTTGATAGACCGCGCCGGTTTCCAGCTTGACGTTGATCACGCTGTCGTCGCGCGAGGCCCATCTGGATATGCGCGACTTGTAGAAGCACTGCGGCTTGGCCGAGGCGCCGCCGGCGGGGGTGGAATCCGGGGCGGCGGCCGCGCCGGTGAAGCCGGCGAGCGCGATCACTGAAGCGGCGATGGTGAGGAACATGCGATGCATAGATGTTTCTCCAGTCCCCGTAGGGCCGATTATAGCGCTGCGGGTTGAGCGCGCGACGAAAATCGCGCCGGGTCGATCAGCGCCGAAAGGCTTCGGGGCAGCGGCGAGGGCGTCGCCAGCATCCGCGCCGTCAGATGCTCGGCCAGCAGGGGCGCCAGGCAGAAGCCGCGGCCCCCCAGGCCGCCCAGCACGAACAAGCCTTCAGGGGCGTCTGGGACCGCGCCGACCAGCGGCAAGTGGTCGGCGGTGGTGGCCCGAACGGCGGCCCGGCCTTGCAGCGGGGCGTCGGCGAGCCGGATGGCCAGATCGGGCAGCCCCTTGGCCAGCGCGTGCAGATTGCGATGATCGTCGGCCTCGCGGGCGTCGGTCTCCATGACGCCGCGATCATGCGTGGCGCCGAACAGCACGCCGGTCCGGGTGGGGATGGCATAGCCGCCGAACGCGGCCGGCGGGGGCGCGGGGCGATCGGTCCAGGTCGCCTGACCCCTCACCGGACGGATCGGGGCGGCGGGCCATAGCCTGGCCTGGTCCGCGCCCCCGGCCAGCACCACCGCATCGACCTCGGCCAGCAGGCGACCGTCGTGATCCAGCAACCGCCACGCGCCGTCTTCGTGCGTCAGTCGCGCGACCCGCGCGGTGATCGTCCGCCCTCGCCAGGCCTCAATCACGCGCGCGGGCTCGACAACCAGGGCCTCGGCCATCTCCAGGGCGCCTTCGACGGGCTCCCCCATCCTGGCCGTGACATCGTTCGCATCGCGCACCGCCATGCTCCCAGGCTCGAACAGATCCTGGGCCGCGACGGTGGCATGGCGTTCGTCATCGCGGGGCGCGACCGACAGTTTCAAAACGCCCCGGGCGATCACCGCCTCGGGGATCAGCGCGTAGAGCGCGACGGCGCGGGCGAAGGCCTGGGCGGGGAGGGCGGCGCGCGAACCGCCGCCGGCGTCCAAGGCTGGGGTGACCAGGGCGGCGGGATTGCCCGAGGCCGGCGCTTCGCCGTCGTCGAAGACCGCCACCTCAAGACCCTCGACCCGGGCGGCGCGGGCCATGGCGGCGCCGGCGATCCCGCCGCCGACGATCGCCAGCCGGCGGGGGCGCGGCGAGGCGTCGGGCTGACCGGGCATAAGGGCCTCCAGCCGTTCCTTCTTGCGTCCGAAGCCCGGACGCTTGTCGACCTGGAAACCAGCGGCGGCCAGGCCGCGCCGAACAGCGCCGGCGACGGTGAAGGTGGCGGCCCGGGCGCCGGGCGCGCTGCGGACGGCCACGGCGGCTAGGATCTCTTCGCGCCACATGGCCGGGTTCAGGGCTGGGGAAAAGCCGTCCAGGAACCAGGCGTCGGCCGCGCCGTCCCAGGCGGCCAGGGCGTCGCCGACGTCCATCACGGCCAGGTCGAAGGTCGCGTCGAAGCCGGGCAGGTCGATGCGATGAAAGCCGCGCGCTCGGCCCGGCCAGTGGTCGAGCAGCACCTGGGCCGCCTCGCCCAACTCCGGCCAGACCGCCAGGGCTCGGGCCGCCTCGTCGCGAGTGATCGGATGGCCCTCGATCGAGAAGATGTGCAGGCGCTGTCCGGGGGCCTTCTCGCGCCGCCACAGGTCCAGCAGGGCGGCGATGTTCAGGCCGGTGCCGAAGCCCAGTTCGCCGACCGTGAAATGATCGCGGCCTTGCCAGGCGGCTGACAGGTCGCAGCCGGCCAGGAAGACCGCGCGGGTCTCGGCCAGGCCGTCGGCGCTAGAAAAGTAGACGTCGCCGTAGAGCGCCGACTGCGGCAGGCCGTCCTCGCGCCAGACCAGAGGGGAGTCGGCGGATGGGGCGGCGGGGTCGCTCATGCGCCGCTTATAGAACCGCCGGCTTCTACAAAAGAAGAGCCCATGCAAGAAGGGCCGCCCTCGCGGACGGCCCTTCCGGTCGCTTGGAAGCGAACCTGCCTTAGTGGGCGGCCGGCTCGGTCTTCTTTTCGGTCGTGGTGGTCGTGGTCGTGGTCGTGCCGGGCGCTTCGGCGGCGGTCGTCGCGTCAGGGCCGGCAGGAGCCGCGGCGGCGTCGGCGGCGGCCTTGTTGGCGTCGGCGGCGGCGGTCGCCGCGTTCGAAGCCGCGTCCGTGGCGGTGCTTGCCGAGGCGGCGGCGTCGGCGGCGGCCTTCGCCGTGGCGTCGTCGGTCGCGGTTTCCGACTTCTGGCCGCAGGCGGCGAGCGACAGCGCTGAAGCGGCCACGCCGGCGATCAGGATCGAGCGAAGAATCTTGGTGGTCATAGGGACTTCCCTTGCGACTGCTTGTCTGGCGACCGCGACCCCGTTGGGCCGCGTCACCAGGTCACAGAACATCAGTTCGATGGCAGGCGCAAGACAAGTATTCACGGATCCGTGATCGTCGTGTGATCGACCGGATCAGGCTTCGTTCGGAATGGCGCCCAGGGTTTCTTCCAGCTCCAGGAAGCTGGGTTGCGACGGACTCGGCACGTTGCCGCGGCCGATCTCGACGCTGATCTGGGCGGCGTTGCCGTGCAGGTGGGCGACCAGGACGGCCTGGATGATCTTGTAGAAGGCCGCGTCCTCGTCGATCACCGACGCAAGGCGGGTGGCGAACGGTCCGACCAGGCCATAGGCCAGGAACACGCCGAGGAAGGTGCCGACCAGCGCGCCGCCGATCATGCCGCCCAGAACGGCCGGCGGTTCAGTGATCGAACCCATGGTCTTGATGACGCCCAGCACGGCCGCGACGATGCCCAGGGCGGGCAGGCCGTCGGCCAGGTTGGTCAGGGCGTGGGCCGGAGCGTGGGCCTCGTGATGGTGCTTCTCGAGCTGCTTCTCCATCGCGTCCTCGACCTGGTGGGGATCCTCAAGGTTCATGGTCATCATCCGCAGGGTGTCGCAGATGAAGTCGACGGCGAAGTGGTCCTTCATGATCTTCGGATAGCGCAGGAAGATCCCGCTCTCGTGCGGCTTTTCGATATGGCTTTCCAGGGCGATGACGCCCTTGGACTTCATCGTCTTGGTCAGCAAGAACAGCAGGCTCAGCAGGTCGCGGTAGTCGGCGGTCTTCCACTTGGGGCCGGCGAAGATCTTGCCGAAGCCGCCGGCCGTCGCCTTGATGGTGGTCATCGAGTTGGAGATCAGGAAGGCCGCGATGCCCGCGCCGCCGATCGCCATCATCTCGTGCGGGGCGGCGTGCAGGATCACGTCCATCTTGCCGCCGGAGATGATGTAGCTGCCAAACACGAGGCCGAAGAGCAGCACGATGCCGATGATCTGGAACATGACGAAGGGAGCCCCGGGTAACTTGCGTCGAGATCATCGCTGTTAATGCTTAATCCAAGGTGAGCGGGGCCTTGGGGGCCTGTTGCGCCTTTCGACGCACCCGCCTAACAGATGTTTGACGTCGTTTCGCGAAGCGAGCCGGGCCAACCGGGAGCGCGGGCGCGCCGGAGGGACAGCATGAGCACGGCGAGCCCGGACATCCGTCTCGATGAGCGCGCCAAGGGCCGGGCCTTCGCCATCCTGTTCGCCGTCCTGCTCTCCAGCGCCGCCGGCAATACGGCCCTGCAGACCGTGCTGCCGGCCATCGGCCGCCAGGTGGGCATCAATGACGTTCTGATCAGCTCGATCTTCTCGCTGTCGGCCCTGCTGTGGGGCGTGATGTCGCCGGTGTGGGCGCGGATGTCCGACAAGCACGGCCGCAAGCCGATGGTGGTGCTGGGCATGGCCGGTTTCGCGGTGTCGATGCTGGGCTTCGGATTCTTCATCCTGATGGGATTGAAGGGACTGATGGTTCCGCTGGCGGTGTTCGCCGGGGCGGCCCTGTCGCGGGCGATCTTCGGCCTGGTCGGCAGCGCCTCGAACCCGGCGGCCCAGGCCTATGTCGCCGACCGCACAGCGCCGGCCGACCGCACCAACGCCCTGTCGACCATGGCCTCGGCCAGCGGCCTGGGCACGATCCTGGGCCCGGCCGTCGCGCCGTTCCTGGTCTTTCCGCTGCTGACCCTGTCGGGGCCGATGTTCGCGTTCGCGGTCATCGCCGGCGTCGTGCTGATCCTGGTGATGCGCGGCCTGCCGGAAAGTCCGGAAGAGATCCCCGACCGCATGGGCGCGGGCGAGGAAAAGCCGCGGACCCGGGTGCGCTGGAACGACCGGCGGATCATGCCCTTCATCGTCTACGGCTTCCTGCTGGCCAGCGCCCAGACGGTGAACCAGCAGACCCTAGGCTTCATGGTCATCGACAAGTTGCACATCTCGCCGGCCAAGGCGGCGGCCTTCGCGGGCGTGGCGATGATGGCCGGGGCGGTGGCCAGCCTGCTGGCCCAATGGGGCCTGATCCGCATGCTGCGCCTGACCCCGCGCCAGCTGCTGTGGCTGGGCGCGGGCTGCGCGGCCCTGGGCAACCTGATCGTCGCCTTCTCGCCCGACTATCACACCCTGGTCGTCGGTTTCGCCCTGTGCAGCCTGGGCTACGGTTTCGCCCGGCCCGGCTTCACGGCCGGCGCCTCGCTGTCGGTGGGCCATGAGGAGCAGGGGGCGGTCGCTGGGGCGATCAGCGCCATCAACGGCGCCTCGGTGATCATCGCCCCGGTGCTGGGCGTCGCGCTCTACAAGTGGTCGCACCCCTCGCCCTATCTGATGAACCTGGTGGTGCTGCTGGGCTTGGTCGCCTACGCCCTGATCGATCCGGTCATGCGCCGGGTCGGCGACGCCACGGCGCCGCGCGAGGCCCGCGACGAGACCCAGGTCGTCGACGCGAGCTCCATCGACGCCGGACCGCACTGACGGCTGGAGCCGTCGAGCCGCGCTAGCTGATGCCCGCCTGGGCCTTTAGCCGCGCCAGGATGTCGGACGATAAGTAGCCGTCGGCGGGTAGTCGGCGGTCGGCTTGCCAAGCGCGCAGGGCCTTGCGGGTGCCGGCCCCGATCACGCCGTCGGCCGGACCGGGGTCGAAGCCCAGGCGGCCCAGCGCGATCTGGGCGGCCATGCGGTCGGCCAGGCTGAGCGGCGACTCGACCGGCCAGGCGGTGACCAGGGTCCCGCCGCCGCCGAAACGGTCAGCCAGCAGCCCGATGCCCAGGGCGTAGGAGGTCGAGTTGTTGTAGGTGCGGATCGCGTAGTGGTTGGGCAGGGTCAGGAAGGCCGGGCCCGACCAGCCGGCGGGCAGGACCAGGCCGGCGGGGGAGGCGGCGTCAGCGGCCGTCCAGGGCAGGCCGTCGGCGCGTCGCACGCCCTTGGCTTCCCACCAAGACGGGACCTCGCGCGGGCCCTCGGCCAGGCCATAGTCGAAGCCGGCGGGCAGGATCACTTCCTTGGCCCAGCCGACGCCGGGCTTCCAATTGCCCTTCTTCAGCAAATTGGCGGCCGAGGCCAAGCTGTCGCTGTCGCTGCCCCAGATGTCGCGCCGCCCGTCGCCGTCCCAATCGACGGCGGTCGACAGGTAGTTGGAGGGCAGGAACTGGGTCTGGCCCATGGCGCCGGCCCACGAGCCCTTCAGCTGCTCGCGGGTGTCCTCGCCCGAGGCGATGATCTTCAGCGCGGCGATCAACTCGCCCTCGGCCCAATTGCGCCGGCGGCCGTCGAACGCCAGGCTCGCCATCGAGCGGACCACGTCGAAGTCGCCCTGGATCTTGCCGAACGCCGATTCCATGGCCCAGACGGCCAGCAGGATGTCGCGCGGCACGCCGTAGCGGCTCTCGATGGCCGCCAGGAACGACAGGCTGTCGCGCTTGGCGCGGCCCACGGCCACGCGGTCTTCGCTGATCACGCCCTTGATATAGTCGCCGACCGGCTTGGAGAATTCCGGCTGGCGGCCGTCCAGCGAGATCACCTTGGGATTGGGCGTCACGCCGTTCAGTTCGCGGTCCAGCAGTTGCTGGGTCAGGCCGGCGGCCAGGGCCTTCTGCTTGAAGGCGGCCAGCCAGGTGTCGAAACCGGCGACCTGACCGGCGGCGGGCGGCGCGGCGACAGACGGCATGGGGCCGGGCGGCGGCGCGGGCGGAGGCGGCGGGGCCGTCGACGGCGCCAGGGGCGCATTGGCCGAGGTGTCGGCGCAACCGGCCAGCAACAGAACGAGGAAAACGCGTCTATCCATGGTGGCAGGCTACCGGCGTTTGTTTGAAGGCTGCAATCACAAGGACGACAGAGCGGTGAAGTTCCGGAGCCCGAGAAGACTAAGGTGCGCGCGTAATGAGCGAAATCTCCGCTGTTTCGCGTTATAGGGGTGATAATCCACGTCCACCTTAGCCAGGAACACCCCATGAGGCTCTTTCTGAAAGCCGCGGCGGCGGCTTCGTTCGTCGCTGTGACGCTCGCGTCGCCCGCCTACGCCAGCTTGACGGTGAATCCGACCCTGACCGTCGCCAATCGCTGCGGGCAGAGCATTATCTTCGCCGTCCGCTACAAGACCAGCAGCGGGGCATGGACGACCAGCCCGTTCATCGGGATCAACGGCAACGACACCAAGAACAACGTCGTCTCGACCAACAACTCGATCATCTACTATTATGCCGAGAGCATGAGCGAGACCCACAAGACGCGCTGGAGCGGCGACCACAACGCCACGATCGACGGCAAGGTCTATGCGATGAAACGCAAGGCGCTGACGTTGAATGCGGACCAAAACCGCTATCGGCTGAGCCTGAACTGCAATTGAGCGCATGGGCTGTCCGAGTTTGGCGGAGGCCATGCCGCGCGCATTGACTCCGGCGGTTGTCCTGCTTATACGCACGCCCTCCGAAACATCCCGGATGTTCCTTTCGCCAGCACGGCGGCCGCGAACCTCTCCGCTGAAGTATAGAGACGGTCATGAAGGTTCGTAGCTCGCTGAAGTCGCTGAAGTCGCGCCACCGCGATTGCAAGCTGGTCCGCCGCAAGGGCGTGATCTACATCATCAACAAGACCGACCCGCGCTTCAAAGCCAAGCAAGGCTAATGACGCCTGCACGGCCTCCCAGGGCGCTGCTCTGGGACGTCGGCAACGTCATCGTGCGCTGGAACCCGCGCACGCTCTACGCGAAGATCTTCAAGGAACCGGCCGATCTCGACCGGTTCCTTTCGCATGTCGGGACCCTGGATTGGCACGCGGCGACGGATCGCGGCGTGAGCTTCGCCGACAACATCGCCGCCCTGAGCGCCGAGCATCCCCACCACGCCGAGCATATCGCCGCCTGGTGGGACCGCTGGCCCGAGATGTTCTCGGGGGCGATCCCCGAAACCGAATCCGTCATCGAGGACCTTGCCGCGCGCGGCGTGGCGCAGTTCGGCCTGACCAACATGTCCCACGAGACCTGGGACGGCGTGCGGGCCATGAGCCCGGCCTTCCGCCATTTCCGCGACACCGTGGTCTCGGGCCACGAGCGGGTGATCAAGCCCGAGCCGCGCATCTACGAGATCGTGCTGGAGCGTACGGGGCTGGACGCCGCCGATCTGCTGTTCGTGGACGACAGTCTGGCCAATATCGACGCCGCCAGGGGGCTGGGCTTCCACGCGCACCATTTCACCGATCCCGCCGCGCTGCGGCCGATGATCGAGCGCCACGGCTTGCTCTGATCCTTCTCCCCCTGTGGGAGAAGGTGGCCTGCGAAGCAGGTCGGATGAGGGGTTGAAGAACGCCGCCACCGCGACCAGTTGAACGGTCACGCTGGACGTCGGACGCCTGTGCGACCCCTCATCCGTCGGCTGCGCCGACACCTTCTCCCGCAAGGGGAGAAGGGTACCTCAGGAGCCTGCCATGCACATCGGTTTCATCGGCCTGGGAGCCATGGGCGCGGCGATGGCCGCCAACCTGCTGGAAAAGGGCCACGCCGTGACGGTGTGGAACCGCTCACCGGGTCCCGTCGCCGAACTGGTCGCTCTGGGCGCGACGGCCGCCGACGGCGTCGAGGCGACCCTCCAGGCCGATATCGTCCTGTCGATCCTGGCCCACGACCAGGCCATCCGCGATGTGCTGCTGGACGCCCTGCCGCGCGCCCGCCCGGGCCTGGTCCACGTCAATCTCGCCACGATCTCGACGGCCTTCGCGCGGGAGCTGGCCGAGACGCACGCGGCGCTGGGCCTGGGCTATGTGGCCGCGCCCGTGTTCGGCCGCCCGCCCGTGGCCCGGGCCGGCGGGCTCAACGTGCTGGCGGCCGGCGCGCCCGAGGCGGTGGCCAAGGCCATGCCTGTGCTGGAAGCGCTGGCGACCAAGGTCTGGCCGATGGGCGAGGATCCCGTCCGCGCCACCGCCGTCAAGATCGCCGGCAACCTGATGATCGTCTCGGCCGTCGAGGCCATGGGCGAGGCCACCGCCCTGGGCGCGGCCCATGGCGTACCGGCCGCCGACCTGCTGGACATGCTGACCAGCACCATCTTCGCGGCCCCGATCTACAAGATTTACGGCGCCATGATCGCCGAGAGCCGCTACCACCCACCCGGCTTCGCCGCCGACCTGGCGCTCAAGGACGTCCGCCTGGCCCAAGCCGCCGGCGACGAGAAGGGGCTGACCCTGCCGCTGGCCGATCTGGTCGAGGGCGGGCTCGAGACCCTGCTGGCGGGCGAGGGTGAAACCCCCGATCTAGCCGCTCTGGCGGAAGTCTCGCGCGGACGTGTGGAAGGGCGTTAAAATAAGAAAGAGAGGGGGAATCGGCCTTCCACTCGGAGCCCGTTGCCACTAGGTTCCGCGCCTCTCATTTCCCGCCCTTTGCGAGACATCTCCATGGCCGACGACGCCGCCCCGCACGCCGACGTGCTCAACTCCACCGCTCAAGGCCAGCTGAAGAGCATCATCGACCGCGTCGAGCGCCTGGAGGTCGAGAAGACCGAGATCGCCGAGCAGATCAAGGAAGTCTACGCCGAGGCCAAGGGCAACGGCTTCGACGTCAAGATCCTGCGCAAGGTGGTCCGCCTGCGCAAGACCGACCGCGCCAAGCGCCAGGAAGAGGACGCGATCCTGGACCTGTACCTGTCGGCCATCGGCGAGATCTAGGACGACGAAGGGGACACACACTCGCCCCACGGCTTGGGTAAGTCTTTGCCGTGCCTTGCCGCGAGTGTGTGTCCCCACCCCGCTCCCCGACTGAAGCCGTCATTTTTCCGCGTGCTTCCCGCCCTTGAGGCCCGCTAGTCTGCCCGCATGCGCGCCAAGAAGCCGCCCGATCCCCGTGCTCAAGCGCGCAAGGCCGCTCTGAACGCGCTGAAGCGCGCCAAGCGCACGGCAGACCTCGCCGGTATCAAGCTCTCGGAATGGGAGGGCGAGTTCCTGGGCTCGGTCGCCCAGCGCATCGAGACCTATGGCCGAGCGTTCGGCGACCCCGAAAAGGGCGGCGCCGGCCAGGCCATGTCGGTCAACCAGACGATCAAGCTCAAGGAAATCGCCGCGAAAGCGAAAGGCGAGCGCAAGCCGATGTCCCGCGGCAAGGGATTTGGCCGCCGCGACTCCGCCCGTTTCGGACGCACGCCCAAACCTTCGACCGAAGAGCCCAATGATGAATGACTCCCCAAGGCCAAGCTTCGGTCTAGGGCGAATCCCCTAGATGACGGTCGGCGAACGCCCGAACTTGTCGAAAATCGTCTCGGTTTTTCACCAAACAGTGGTGTCCGAAGACGGTCGTTAGGATTTCGGTAACGAAACGAGCGGACATTTGGGTCGCGCGTAAAGTATTGCTTTTAATCGATTTTATCGTCCGTCCGCGCCGTAGAAAATGGCTGCGACTGACGCCGCGACAGCGTGACCGCGGTGGAGAGTCTCACGCCTTCATGGGCAGCCCGAAGATGGCGACCACGATCTACGACTATCTGTTGCGGCGGAAAGCCGATCTCGAGGCGCGCATGCTGGAGGCCCAGCGGCGGGCCCAGGCGCCGTTCGAGGACGAACTGCGGGCGTTGAGCCTGGCGCTGAGCGCGATCGAGCGTGGGGGTTTGGCCGCGGGCGCCCATGCCGGACTGGAGGGGGAACCCGCCAGCTTCGCCGTCGGCGCGTCCAAGCGCGGCCGCAAGCCGCGTTCGGCCCGCGAGATGATCCTGCTGGTGCTGGGCAGCGGCGACGCGGCGATCGCGGCGTCCGAGATCTCCCGCAAGCTGACCAGGCGGTGGGGGCGCGCCATCCCGCTGGCGGCGGTCATGCTGGAGCTTCAAGGTCTCGAAGAGGAAGGCCGGGTCCGCCGGTCCGACGCCGGTTGGGTCAAGATCGACGAGCCCGCCCAGACCCAACAAGAGGTTGAGGCGCCGCCGCCGTTGGCGATCAGCGCCTGATCGCGAGCGGTCTTACGAGGCTTCCTTCAAGTCGACCTCGATGCCCTGCTCGCGAACCTTGCGATAGAGGGTCGAGCGGCCGATGCCCAGACGACGGGCCACTTCCGACATGTGGCCGGCATAGACCTCGATGGCGTGCTGGATCAGGTCGCGCTCGATCTCTTCCAGGGTCCGCAGGTGACCGCGATCGTCGAGAATGCGCACCGGCGCCTCCTGGGCGGGGGCGCGGGCCATGGCGGCGTGAGCGGCTTGCAGCACGGCGGGCAGGTCCGGCTGGGCGCCGCCCGAGGCGATCGCTTCCGGTGGCGGCCCCACGATCCCCGAGATGGCCGGGAAGTCGTAAGGCTGCAGATAGGGGGCGTCGGCCAGGATGATGGCGCGATAGACCGCGTTCTCCAACTGGCGGACGTTGCCGGGCCAGTCGAAGGCGGTCAGGCATTGCAGGGTTTCCGGCGCGGCGCCGACCACGCGCTTGCCCTCTTCGACGTTGAAGCGGCGGATGAAGGCCTCGACCAGGGCCGGGATGTCGTCGCGGCGTTCGCGCAGGGACGGGGCCTCGATCGGGAAGACGTTCAGGCGGTAATAGAGGTCCTCGCGGAACCGGCCCTGCGACACGGCGTGGGCCACGTCGCGATTGGTGGCCGAGACGATGCGCACGTCGACCTTCTGCGAACGCTTGGAGCCGACCGGGTCGATCTCGCCCTCTTGCAGCGCGCGCAGCAGCTTGACCTGCATGTCCAGCGGCAGTTCGCCCACCTCGTCGAGGAACAGGGTGCCGCCGTCAGCCTCCTTGAACTTTCCCAGGTGCTTGTCGGTGGCGCCGGTGAAACTGCCTTTCTCGTGGCCGAACAGGATCGACTCGACCAGATTCTCCGGAATGGCGCCGCAGTTGACCGCCACGAACGGCTTGCCCGCCCGATCCGAACCGCCGTGCACGGCGCGGGCGATCAGTTCCTTGCCGACCCCGCTCTCGCCGGTGATCAGGATGGGGATCGAGCTCTTGGCCGCGCGCTCGCCCATGCGCTTGACCAGGGTCATGGCGGGCGAGGTTCCGATCAGGTCGGCGAAGGTGGTGCGGTTGCCAGCGCGCTTGGTCAGGCGCTCGACCTCGCCCTTCAGGTCGCCCATCGACAGGGCGTTGCGGATCGAGACGGTGATCCGCTCGGGGGAAGCCGGCTTGATGAAGAAGTCGGTGGCGCCGGCCTGCATGGCCTTGACCACGGTGTCGACGCCGCCCGAGGCGGTGAGCACGATCACGGGCTGCGCGAAGCCGCGCGCGCGCATTTCCTTCAGGGTGTCCTGGCCCGACAGGCCCGGCATGACCAGGTCCAGCAGCACGACGTCAACAGGCGCGCCGCTGGCCAGGTGAGCCATGGCCGCGTCGCCGTTCTCGGCGTGCGAGACCGAGAAGCTTTCGCGCTCCAGGACGGCCTGGATCAGCCGCCGTTGAGTCGGATCGTCGTCGACGACGAGAACCGTCTTGGTCATTGCAGACACCCGTTGAACCGGCCGCGTCCGACATGGGACAGGGCTCTTGTTGGTTCAGAGTGATACAGCCACGGGGTAAAGACCGGGTTTCGGAGACGTGAGTCAGGCGTTAACGGTCGCCCTTAACGAGGTGTGACGATCGGACGCTTTTCCTCCGCGTCGAGAGATCCAGTGGAGTAGAACACCTCCCAGCCCTTTGCCTCCACAAGCCGTCCCGCGAGATACGAAAATGCGATCTTCGACCGGACGCTATCCCGGGTATTGACGAACTCAACCATCACCTTCTGCGCGCTGCAGCTCTGGGTGGGTAGATCCATGACGCTCCAGGCGTCGAAGCCGTATCGATCGGCGCGCATAAGGGCTGACAACGCGCGTGCGCCCATGACGCCCTCGCCGAGCGGACGACCTACGTCGCCTCCTCCTAGATCGAAGGACGCCTCTGGAGCGACAAAACGGGTCAGCTCGGCGTCCAGCTCCCAATGAGGGGCGCTCGCCCGTCTGATGATCTCGATCGATCTTCGGCTCAGCAACTCGTGTAGGTCTCGGCCGCTTGTGATTTTGTCCAGCTCACAGCGCGCCGTTTCGGCGTGGGCCAAGACTGGGAACGCCAAAAGCGCCAACACAAGGCGCGACCAGGAAAGACGCATTGGACGGTATCCTTCTCCCGTCGAGCTTACCCCGAAACCCTGCCCGGCGGCACGCGGCGAACCACACCGCCGTTATCCTGACTGACCAGGCGCGCCTCGATGCGGGTCTCGCCCTCAGCGTCGACATGGCAGACGCCGACGAAGCGGCTCTTGCGCTGGGTCTTCTTCTCGGTGGTCACGGCCTCGAACTTGACGTCCATCGCGCCGGCCAGGTCGCCGCCGCCGGCGTCCATGTGCGTGACCTCGATGCCGTTCAGCGGCCCGATCCTGAATTTCTCCTTCAGGCGCTCGGTGCAGCCGTGGAACACCAGGACGGTCCGGACGCTCTGGGCCAGCCAGCCCATCGGACGCGCCGCGGGTTTGTCCGCGGCCATCACTGGCGTGGCGACGAGGCTCACGGCCAGAGCGACGGAAACGGCTCGCTTGATCATCGATTCGCCCTCGTCGACAGCCCCTTGGTCGACCCGCGATATCCTAAGGCGCGACTCGTCCGCGCGTCCTTTAATTCGCGGTAATGCGGAGGCGTTGCTCGGCCTTGTGCGGATGATGCTGTGGGCAAGGTCGGCGCTCGCTCAGCGGAAAGCCCAAGGCCACGATTGCGCGCGTCTTTCGACGGGGCCATATCCGAGGGCATGAACGCGCCCTTCAAGACCGACGCCCTGCCCGAGTGGAATCTCGCCGACCTCTATGCCGGTCGCGATGATCCGAAGATCGAGATCGACCTGGCCGCCGCCAAGGCCGCCAATGATGAGCTGGCCTCGCTGGAAGGCCTGTTCCTCCAGGCGCGAGGCGAGCCCGAGCGCCTGGGCGTGCTGCTGGATCGCGGGATCAAGCTCTATGAGCGGGCGACCAACGGCCTATGGGGCGTAGGGGCCTATGCGGGCCTGGCCGCCTCGACCGCCCGCGACGACCCCGCCTGGGCCAAGTTCGAGGCCGACCTGCGGGCCCGCTCGTCGGCCATCGCCGCCGAGAGCCTGTTCTTCTCGCTGGAGCTGAACCAGCTGGAGGACGGCGAGCTGGAGGCCGCCTTGCGGGCCCATCCGGCCGCGATCCGCTGGATTCCCTGGCTGCGTCGCCTGCGCCTGTCGCGCCCGCACGAGCTGACGCCGGACCTGGAGCGCTACATCGTCGATCGCGGACCGGCCGTCAGTAACTGGGTGCGGCTCTATGACGAGACCCTGGCCAAGCTGACCGCCCAGGTCGGCAAGGAAAGCCTGACCCTGCCCGAGGCGCTGAACCGCCTGTCCGACCCGGACGGCAAGCGCCGCAAGGCCGCCGCCGACGGCCTGGCCAAGGCGCTGGAGGAACGCGCCTCGACCCAGGGCCTGGTCATGAACACCCTGGCCTTCGAAAAGCAGGTCGAGGATCGTTGGCGGCGGTTCGACAGCCCGGCCCAGTCGCGCCACTTGGCCAATGAGGTCGACGCCGACGCGGTCGACGCCCTGGAGCAGGCGGTGGTCGAGGCCTATCCGCGTCTGTCGCACCGCTACTACGCGCTCAAGGCCAAGGTCATGGGCCGCGAGACCCTGGACTACTGGGACCGCAACGCGCCCCTGACCGCCGCCACGCCCAGGAGCTACGACTGGACGCAGGCGCAGGGCATCGTGCTGGAAAGCTTCCAGGCCCTGGCCCCGAAGTTCGCCGACACGGCCCAGACCTTCTTCGACCAGCCCTGGATCGACGCTCGGCCGCGCGCCGGCAAGCAGTCCGGCGCCTATTCGCATCCGGTCACCGCCGAGCGGCACCCCTATGTGTTCATGAACTACATGGGCGAGCGGCGCGACGTGCTGACCCTGGCTCACGAGCTGGGCCACGCCGTGCACCAGACCCTGTGCGCGCCGCTGGGCACCCTGCTGGCCGACACGCCCCTGACCCTGGCCGAGACCGCCTCGATCTTCGGCGAGGGCCTGGTGTTCGACCGCCTGCTGGCCGAGGCCACGCCCAAGGACCGGATGGGTTTGCTGGCTGGAAAGATCGAGGACGGGCTCAACACCGTCGTGCGCCAGATCGCCTTCCACCGCTTCGAGCGGCGCTTCCACGAGGCCCGCAAGGACGGCGAGCTGTCGCCCGACCAGATCGGCACGCTTTGGCTGGAGGTGATGGCCGAGAGCCTCGGCCCGGCCGTGACCCTCAACGAGGGCTACGAGCATTACTGGGCCTATGTCAGCCACTTCGTGCACGCGCCGTTCTACGTCTACGCCTACGCGTTCGGCGACCTGCTGGTGCGCGGCCTGATGGAGAAGCGCCGCGAGGATCCCGAGACCTTCGCGCCGCTCTACGAGGACCTGCTGGCCGCCGGCGGCACCCGGACCTATGTCGAGGCGCTGAAGCCGTTCGGCCTGAACCCGCGCGAGAAGGCGTTCTGGACGGCGGGCTGCGCGCAGCTGGAGCGGCTGGTCGACGAGTTCGAGGCGTTGGTGTGAGGACCCCCTCAGTCGGCTTCGCCGACAGCTCCCCCGGAGGGGGAGCATCCGCGCAGCGCGCCCAACAAAATCCTCCCCTTCTGGGGGAGGTGGCCCGAAGGGTCGGAGGGGGTTTGCACCGTGGTTGACGACATCAAAGACCCGGAACGCGACCGGCTCTCCGGCCGCCTGACCCGCTTCGCCAAGGTCGGAGCCGGCCTCTCTGGCGCGGCGGTCAGCTACGGCGCCAACAGCCTGTTCGGCGGCGACAGCGCCGACGCGCGTAACGCCAAGGCGTTGAGGGCGGCGCTGGGCG